>Ga0153916_10003615_pt1 | contig 11541 bp, 9 predicted proteins | sample Opewatmetagenome_FD_109642 | JGI IMG/M metagenome (GOLD analysis project Ga0153916, IMG submission 109642) | Freshwater wetland microbial communities from Ohio, USA - Open water 3 Core 3 Depth 4 metaG | ecosystem: Environmental > Aquatic > Freshwater > Wetlands | place: USA: Ohio, Lake Erie, Old...
AAGGAGGAAACTTATGAACAGACGATTTTTATGGGTGGGAATGTTGTGCCTCGTCCTGCTGGGGTCCTGGCTTGGAGGATCTGCACTGGGGGCCGAGGTCCAGAAGTATGTCTGGGGGAGCGGGACCATGGGAGGCCTGTGGCGAATTGGCGTCGGCGCTGCGGTTCAGCTGATCAACGAAGAATACAAAGATAAGTATTTCTTCACGGCAGCCGCCTCAGGAGGAGGCATTGAAAACATGCGGAGGATGATGGGCGGCGAATTCGACATGACCTGGACACAGGTCAATGTGATGTATGACGCCTGGAACGGGGTCGGCATCTTTGAAGGCCAGAAACCCTTTAAAGAGATGAAGAACTTGATGTTCATGGGAGACCAGACCGTATGCGTCATCGCACTGGCTAAATCCCCGATAAAGACCTTCAGTGATTGGCCGGGAAGAAAATCAGTGTCGGCACTCCGGGTTCAATCGCCGTGACCGTCGCAAAAGATATGTTCAAGGCCATTGGAATCCTGGATAAGGTGAAACTGAGTTATCTGAGCCCTGATGCCGGCGCACAGCAGTTGAAGGATGGCCACATAGACGCAGCGTTGGCTCCTGGAAGTCCTTTTCCATCCTCCTGGGTAGAATTAGCCCGCTCCACGCCGGTCCGGCTGATCGAGCCCACAAAGGAAGAGGCTGAGAAGATCGGGAAGGTAATGACTTACATGTACATGCAAGCAATTCCTCCTAACAAGGCTCCCGGAGAGAACGCTGACAAGCCGCGGAACGCCTTCTTCTGGGGTCAGTACTGGGTCGCCAAACCCAGTATTCCCGATCAGGTGATTTATGATATTGTCAAGGTCACTCAGGAGCCCAAAAACAAGGAGATGCTTGGAAAGGTCATGAACCTCTGGGCCGTCTCCGGACCCGAATTCGGCCCGACCGTCAAAATGGGAATTCCGATCCATCCGGGAGCAGCCAAATACTGGACGGAAAAAGGCGTGAAACTACCACCGGAACTTCTTAAATAGTCTCTTGAGACAGGGGGTGCCCCTGCGCGTGCCGGGGGCATCCCTACCTCTTCACAAATTTACCGTACAAACCAGGCAGAAATTTGGGAAGCCTTTCCATCTCTTTGGTTGAGTGATCTGTAATCCCGTTGACAATTTCTTTTGGGGTTCCTACAGGCAATTGAAACACATTTCTCATGATCAGCCCGTTCCCGGCCTCGTCGAACTCATGAAGAATCCATCCCATGATATGATCGTCGTGAGTCAAAGAACTCTCCACGATCGCGTGCTTGTATTTTCGAGAACCGGGATAACCGCTTGGATCTTCGTATCGTAAGCGAAGATAGACCGGGATTTTACCTACATATTCGGTGACAGAATGGATGGCCCCGATACGGCCGTTCACGGATGGGTCTATCTCCCATTCGAAAGCAAGGTGATTCGGGCTCCACAATCGGTATCTTTCAATCGGACCCATGTGATCCCACCACCAGAACGCCATGTCGGGCGTGATTTTGGGGAGTTTTGATTCGTACTCAATCATGACTTCATATTGATAATTTGCTTTACGAGCGTCTTCAGACATTTTTTTGTAAGTCTCTCGTGCCTTTGCCTCTGCTGTTTTCTGCATCTTGCTCTCCTCCTTCTATCTATGAAAGTGGATTGAATCGTTCAGCGATAGCAGATAGCATTTTATAATACTTCACAACGGGTTGATATTCAATCTATTCGTATCTGTGATTTAGACACGAGACCTTAGACTTCAGACACCAGACGAAAGCAGCAAAAATGGCTAAACAGATGTCCGATCTGTTATAAAGGATTCATTATTGAGTCTGGCCTCTTAACATTTCTTCGGTTCCGACCATGTACGCATCTTCTTCCAGCCCCGATCCGTCCCCGTCAATCCTGCGTCATAAACCTTTCGCCTTATTCTGGTTTGCGCGTGGGTTCACCTCGATCGCCTTTCAGATACAGGGGGTTGCCGTGGGCTGGCAGGTCTATGCCCTCACCGGAAGTCCATTCTACCTCGGTCTTGTTGGACTCGCGCAGTTCCTGCCGATGTTCCTTTTAACACTCGCTGTGGGCCACGTTGCGGATCGCTACGATCGCCGCATGGTCGTGCGGCTATGCCAAATCGTCGAGGGACTGGCGGCCGCAGCGCTGGCATTCGGCAGCTTCAGCGGGTGGCAGACTAAGGAGAGTATCCTCGCTGTCGTATTCATCGCCGGGGCTGCGCGCGCCTTTGAGGGGCCGACGATGCAAGCTTTGGTACCGGGACTGGTCCCCGCCCCGCTCATACCCCGCGCTGTGGCCTGGGCTGCTTCGGCACACCAGACGGCTACCATCCTTGGCCCGGCGCTCGGCGGACTGCTCTACACGGCTGGTGCGACCGCGGCCTATGCCACGGCCAGCATCCTCTTCCTTACGGCGAGTTCGCTCGTTGCCCTGATTCGCATCGAGCGCACGCCTCCGAATCGCGAGCCGGTCAGTCTCCAGTCCCTGTTCGCTGGCATTGTTTTCATCCAGAACCAACCGGTGATTCTTGGTGCCATATCCCTTGATCTCTTCGCAGTGCTCCTGGGCGGGGCGACGGCGCTGCTGCCGGTCTATGCTCGCGACATCCTTGTCGCCGGACCGTGGGGATTAGGCCTGCTGCGCTCAGCGCCGGCGGTTGGGGCGCTGGCTATGTCGATATTTCTGGCGCGTCACACGATCGAGCACCGAATCGGTTGGATCATGTTCGGCGCCGTGGTGATCTTTGGTGTCGCCACGATCATGTTTGCCGTATCGACCTCGTTCGTACTGTCTCTTGGCGCACTGGTCGTACTCGGCGCTGCCGACGTCATTAGCGTCGTCATACGGTCCTCTCTTGTGCAGATCAAAACTCCAGATGAGATGCGGGGGCGGGTGAGCGCAGTCAACTCGATGTTTATCGGGACATCGAACCAACTCGGGGAGTTTGAGTCCGGCTTAACGGCTGCCTTGTTCGGAGTCGTGCCTGCCGTGCTGATCGGTGGAGTTGGCACCATTGTCGTCGTGTTCATTTGGATGCGCCTCTTCCCGCCGTTATTACGAATTGACTCGTTGAAGCCGGATGTGGCTGATTGGTTCAGTTCGTTGGGATCGGGTAATGGCAAGAAGATGCTGGCAGAAAAGCTTCAGAACTCCGACAAACTCTCTCTTTAAGTTGCGGTTTCCTTGATGTCCCCTTTTTTAATTTACATCCTTCTTGAAATTTGCTATGTTAACTAAGCTGTTGTGGGGCAGAAGGACACGTCTTCGATACAAGTTTGGTCGAAGATGAACTGCGCTGTTTCTCTTATTTTTCCTTCTTATTTAACGACATGAGAGTAACAAGGGTATCTTCTGATGTACCTCGACTTCCATGGCTTTCGGGAAAAACCCTTTAACCTGACCCCTGACCCCCGCTTCGTCTTCCTGAGCAAAACGCATAAGGAAGCCTTTGCCCACCTTCTGTACGGCATCAATCATCGTGCGGGATTCATTGGCTTGACCGGAGAAGTGGGATCGGGGAAAACAACGGTTTTGCGTGCCCTCCTCGGCCAGCTTGACCCAGATCATCACCGGACGGCGTTGATCTTCAATCCCTGCCTCTCGGCACCCGAGCTTCTTCAAAACATAAACCGGGAATTCGGCATTACGACCTCCTCCAACAGCTTAGGCCCTCTGGATGGCCTCAACCAGTTTCTTCTCCAGCAGAATACCGAGGGCCGAACCGTTGTCCTCATCATCGATGAGGCGCAAGATCTGGAAGCACCCGTGCTCGAGCAGATCCGGTTGATCTCGAACCTGGAGACAGACAGGGAAAAGCTTATACAGATCGTCCTGTCGGGACAGCCTGAGCTCGCGCAGGTTCTGAAAAGGAACGAAATGCGGCAGCTGAGCCAGCGGATCGTCGTACGGTATCATTTACAGCCCATGGATTTCCAGGATACTGTCCATTACATCAGCCACCGGCTGCAAGTGGCTGGAGGAAGGAATGGGCTCATCTTTTCCAGGGGTGCGCTCAAGCGAATATACAGGTATTCGCAGGGGCTTCCGAGACTCGTCAATGCAGCCTGCGATAGGGCACTGATGACCGCCTATTCCAGAGACGCGGCGAGAATAACCTCACGAATTGCGGCCGCGGGGATCGAAGACATGACGAGGAATACGGCGGTCTCTTCCCTGAAAAAACGTCTTGGTCTGATCCCGGCGTTTGTCATGCTGGCGGTCCTCATTGCGGCGAGCGTCTATTTTATACGGCCTGATTTCATCAACTCCTATATTACTCCGCTCGTTAAAGAAACGGAGGAGCAGACGAAAAAAGGCCCCGTGGTCGCCGGTGCAGAACTCTCCCGCGCCATGGCGGCAGAACTCGGCAGCGTCCCGGAGCCAGAGAGTGCCCGGAGGGCCTTTAATACTTTAGCCGGTTTCTGGAATGTTCCACCCGTCCCCGAAAGTTCTCATCTGAACTCCTTCAATGGAATGGAGTCGGCGGCTCTGGACCGAGATCTCCGTCTGTACCGATTTTCGGGAAACCTGGGCGCCTTGCTTCGCATCGATTATCCGGCAGCGCTCGAACTGACCCTGCCGGGCATACCGGGGAAACGCTTCGTTTCGCTGGTGAGCATCGAGGACGAACAGCTCCTGATCGACCCACCGATTGCAGGGAGAAGGTCCCTTTCGTTCAGCGAGGTCGAGAAGTATTGGTCCGGCCGGGCCCTCTTCCTCTGGAAAGATTCTCTAAATCTTCTAAAGAGTGTATCTCCGGGGTCAAGGGGGGACCGGGTCAAGCTGCTTCAGGGCCTTCTTAACGAGGTGGGAGCTTACAACAAGTCCTTAACAGGCGTTTATAATGCCGATACCCTTTCGGCTATCAAGGGTTTCCAGGCCTCAAGGGGAATTGAACAAGACGGTATCGTCGGCGGTCAAACACTGATGCTCTTGTATCGTTCCATCGACCGCTTCCAAGTGCCAAAACTCACGGCAGGGCGAAAATGAGCGTCATACTCGATGCCTTGAGAAAACTCGATCGTGAAAAGTCCACCCGCCGGAGCGGAGCGGCTAATATCGCCGTCGAGATTCTCAGGCCCGATTTGCCCCACCCCGGAAAAAGAATCCCGCGCTATGTGGCGATTGCCTTCCTCACCGCTGTCGCCACGGCTGCCATCACCTACGGCGTGATGGTAAAGGGTGGCTTTCTATCGAAATCATCACCTCCTGTGGCCATGAATCCTCCTGCGCCAAATCAGGAGGTTGCACTTGTTCCACTCCCCAGTGAACCCGTCCGCGGCGCCCGAGACGAGATAAAACCGGTGCTTCCGGAAATCCGGGCCCCCGTGAAGAGTAAGAAACCTGCGGCCTCTTTGGTTGAAAATAAAAGTGACGAGAATAAAATGAACCAGAAGGCTGTTTTAAAAGAGGAGGACGTTGCTCCCGAAAGACCAAAAATACCTGCCGACCGCAGCCCCAAAGGATCCGCCATGACTTCGCCGTTACTGAACATATCGGCGATCGTCTGGTACGAAGAACCCTCAGAGCGCTTTGCCATGATTAACGGTTTGATCGTCACAGAGGGGGCCGTCGTAGAAGGAATGAAGGTTGAAGAGATCTATCCCGACCGTGTACGCTTCCTGCATGACGGCCAGCATCTCGAAATCTCCATTAAATGAGAAGGTCCCGACCCCGCATCAGACCATTGGTCAACAAGAAATTGTCGTAAAGGAGAGCTTCATGTTAAGATGCAAGCGGTGGTCGCTGCAGGACGGGGGATCATGACAGTCATCGGAGTATGATTGCCAAGGAGATGAAGGATATGAAGGCACTGAGAAATACAAGGATTATAGTTTTGGTCGGTCTTTTCCTCTATGGGATTGGATGTGCGGGATTCCCCGGGACGGCCTCGAAAGACGCATCGCTAGGCTCCCCTGTGATGGATGCGATCAGCAATGCAGTCTATGAAGTCGTGGTGCTGAAGCCGACGAAGGACTCCCTGCAGTATGAAAAGCCCTTGCCTATGGATCTTATCCCCTATTCCGTACGAACGGACAAATACTATTCGGTCGGTACCGCTTTCGCCATCAGCCCTTCCGAGTTTGTATCGGCAGCGCATGTCATGAACCTGGGAAGCGGGAGTCAATTCAAGGAGGCTTTTCTCAGGGATAGACAAGGGAAGGTTTACTCCATCGAGAAGGTCTTGAAATACTCAAAAAATCGGGATTTCATTGTCTTCTCACTCCGCGATGCCAAAACGAAAAGATTTTTACCAGTGAACAAGAGTCCCCGGCTGAACCAGAAAGTCTACGCCGTTGGCAATGCCCTTGGGGAGGGAATTGTCATCAGAGACGGTCTTTACACGTCCGACACACCGGAAGAAGAAGCGGGGGAGTGGAAGTGGATACGCTTCTCCGCAGCCGCCTCTCCCGGCAACAGCGGCGGCCCGCTCCTTGACCGGGATGGAAAGGTCATCGGCATCGTCCTGAGAAAGTCCCCGGGCGAGAACCTCAATTACGCCATACCTATCGTTGAAGTCACGAGCGCTGTTCAGAACCGGGCCGTCATTCAAATGAAGGTACGCTATATCCTGGACAATATGGACATGACCAAAAGAGAGACCCTGAAAAAAGAGATCAACCTGCCCAAGACCTATGACGAATTAAACAGCGAGATGAATGCGATCATGGCTCAGTTTTCTGACAAGCTCCTCAAGGACCTGCTTGCCGAGCATCGGGACACTATCTTTCCCCATGGCTCAGGATCAACCCGGCTGCTCTATAAGACGTATCACCCCGTCTTTCCTAATCTCATTGTGAGGGGTAAAGACGGAAACTGGGATGCCTATTATCCCACGGAGACAAGAGAAGCCGTCCTGGGAAACAATGGTCGTCTCGTATACGGCTCCTTGGGGAGTGCGATCTTCATGTATATCCGCAAGCCGGACGACGTTCCTCTGGGAACGTTTTATAGCGACTCGAAACTGTTTATGGATCTGATCCTCAAGGGAGGGGGTCGCTATCGAGAGATCGGACCGGAGAGTATTAAGATCACGTCGATGGGCAGCGCCTTTGAAGACTACCGATTTACGGATTCCTACGGGAGGATCTGGATGGTGCGCACGTGGCTCGTCGAATATAACGACAGGAAGGTGGTCACCTTTTCTCTCCCCGTTCCAGGAGGGTGTATCGTCATGATGAGAACGGATCAGACCGGCAGCGCCGACCAGGGAGACATCCCCGATCTGAAGGTGCTTTCGGATTTCATTTATGTGTCGTATTTCGGCACGTTCAAGGAATGGCGGGAATTCCTGGGTATGAAAGACCTCTTGCCCTCTCTCTTATCAACCCTGGACATTCAAATTAAGAATAACGAAGTGTTCGGGTTCAAATCGAAGAGACTCTCTCTTTCCTACGGCCCCGATATCATGAAAATTTCAGACAACAGCGACCTCCGACTTCATTTCGGCTACTTTCAGGAGCAGGGCAGGACGGTTTGGGACATCGCCGAGATCGGGATAGCCGAAGATAAATACAATCAGGGTGGCTACACGGTTTCCAGAATAATGAAACCTCCGAAAGAGCTTGGCGATGAATATCAAAACCACTGGGACAACTTGGTGGAGCGCAGGTTTCCGTACAATCGCTCTGCTTATTATAAGGATAAAGTTACGATCATTTCGACGACCTATAACCGGGGCAGCAAATTGGAGAAAGGAGACGCATCCTCCAGTTCGGTTCTGTACACGGTGGGGTTCATCAAGGAGGGGAGCGTCGACCAGAAAGAGATGGAAGCGAAGCTGGAAATGTTCATGCGGAATCTGGTCGTTTATGAGAAAGGCGAGGATCATGGCAACGAGGCCGGAAATCCACAGCCGAAGAATTGATTGCATTTCTGGCAGAATGATGATTTTCCTATTTGTCTTAGGGTGCTGTTTGAAAGAGTGAGAGAATCCTGAAATTAATCGTACCTACGTTTCATCCCTTATTAGCCTTCGCTTGTTCGAGCATGTCCTTCAAAATAACTTCAGGGTGGTGATACCGGGGGTATTTCGCGGTTTTTTCCCCATACTGAATCGCTTCCTGAGGGCACCACTGCAAGCAAGCCAGGCATTGCTCACATCGGCGAAGCCAGGACGGTTTTTGATTAATCATCTCGATATTGCTGGCCGGACAGACATTCAAGCAGATTTCACAACTGTTACATTTATCATCCACCCAGAATTTTTTGTCCATTTTGTGAACCGATCGAAAAGACATCTTATAGATCCAGGAAAAGACGATGTTCTGCCAAAGAGATCCCTTGTCCACCGTTTTTCGCTCCCCCGTAAGTATCGTTGCGCCAATCGCTTTCGCTTTTTCCTGAGCTCCTTTGAATCGCCGCTGCTGGGCGTCAATCGGTCCAGGGCCGCCCCAGGGGGTGTAATTGGAAGGCATGACAATGGAATAGCCCGCGGCGAGTGACCATCCTCGGGTTGACATTAGCTTTTGCAATTGCAGCAATGTGGCAGCAGGCTGGCCAGCGTTGACAGCCAAAGCTAAAAAGTACGTTTCAGGGTTGACTTGAAGATGATTGATGAACTGGATGACGCGGGAGGGCAATCCCCAGATGTGGACCGGGAAGATGATTCCAACCCGATCGGCCTCCACTCGCATCTCTTTTGATAAAAGTGGCATAAATTGAAGGGTGGCCCCTTTTAATTCCAGCGCCAGCTGACGTGCGATCCATAATGAATTCCCGGTTCCCGTATAAACATACAACTTCGTTTCCATAGACAATTCTCCATTCTAAAGAGATCCCTTCGCCACCCCAAGCCCTTATCATGGCTTCAGCAGGGTATTACTTTTAAGGCCAGGGATAGAGCCATCCAATGGATAACCGAATCTTTCCCAATATCCCGCCTCTTGTTTTTCTGTAAAGACGATTCGCTCCACCCATTTGACACTTTTGTAGGCATACATTCTGGGGACCACCAGACGGAGAGGGAAACCATTTTCCGGCGATAAATCTTTCTCATTGACTCTGTGGGCAAGCATCGTCTCTGGTTCGAGGGCCTCTTGGATCGAAAGGCTGTCATGATATTGTCCTCCGGTTGCATAGAAGGACACAAATTTAGCCTTGGGGTTAATCTTCACCTTTGAGAAAATCTCCTTAAGGTGAACACCTTCCCATTTTTGATCATCCAAACCCCAGCCTTCGACACAGATAAAGTTTTTGGTTTGAATCTTCCTGGGAAGAGCCTGGATCTGATCGAAACGGAGAGTGAGAGGCTTTTCAACCAGTCCTTCAATCTTGAGACGCCATGTCCTGAGATCGACACGCTGAGTGCCCTCGATGGAACGGATAAGAAATATTTTCACCCGTTTGTATTCTGCGCGTGCCCATCCGATCCCTCTGAGGGCAGAGTGGTATACGCCCAGGCCAATTATTCCGAGAAAACCCCTTCGAGAAACTGTTATTTGTATCCACTTCAAGATGCGATCCATTGGGACTTCCCATATGAAAGTTTGCACAATTCTAACCCATTCCGGCAACATTTCAAAAGGACTGCGGCGAAACAGTGGAAAGAATATCCCATGGGATTGAAAATGATCACCTCTTGTGTTATTTTTATCAGAGTCTAATTTAATCCCTCCTGAGCGTTTCTCCCAAGGTAGTGATCTCCTAGGTTTCCCAAGGATCATTCCTGAGATTCGTGCGAGGTTTTTCCGGGGCAGGTCTGCGTCCTCGAAAATCAATGGAGGGTATTGTTGGATAGAAAGAGAGGAACAGGATGAAACTGGGTCTCGTGGGTTTTCCTGAGGTGGGTAAGCGGACACTCTTTCGGTTGTTGACCGGCAAAGAGCCGAGCCTGGAAGGCAAGAAAGGGAATGCTCTGGGCTTAGCGAAGGTGCGTGATGCGCGGTTCGACCGCCTCGTGGAGATCTACACTCCGCGCCAGGAGACCCCTGCCCAGATGGAATTCTCTCTTCTCCCTGACTTGGACCAGCAGGCCTCTCGAAATGACCAGGTTCTGCGCGGACTGGAACAGGTGGACGTCATCTGCCATCTTGTTCGAGCTTTCCAAGACGACACGGTCTTTCATATCCATGGCACGGTGGACCCCCGTCGTGATATCCTGCTTTTTAACGAGGAGCTGCAACTGAACGATCTTCTTTTCATAGAAAAGCGTCTTGAGCGGCTCGAAAAAGAACAGAACAAGAAGAGAGACGTTCAAAAGATAGCCGCGGAGACAGATCTTCTTACCCGCATGAAAGCCCATCTTGAAGCCGGACGTTTTCTGAGAAACTTTTCCCTTACAGAGGTCGAAGAGAGACTCATTGCCAGCTACCCTTTGCTGACCCGCAAGGCGATGATCATGATCCTCAATACTGGCGAAGAGATTTCCGAGGTTCATGACCGGATCGATCAATTAAAGGAGAGCTTTCGTGAACAGGATTTCCAGTGGATTGCTGTTTCTGCCAAGATTGAACAGGAACTCTGCCACCTTGATCCGACAGACCGCCAGACTTTTCTTGAAGAGCTCCAACTCGATCAGCCAGCCCTGGACCGGTTGACCATGCTTTGCTACGAAACCCTTGGTCTCATCTCGTTTTTCACAGTTGGGCCAGACGAGGTACGGGCCTGGACAAACCAGCAGGGATTCCTTGCTCCCCAGGCTGCAGGGGTGATTCATTCTGACTTCGAGCGCGGGTTCATCCGGGCAGAGGTGATGAAATATCAGGACTTGATTAAACTGGGAAGCGAACAAAAGGTTAAAGAAGTGGGGAAATATATGCAGAAGGGCAGGGACTATGTTGTCGAAGACGGCGACATCATCAATTTCTTGTTCAATGTCTGACAAACAACGGTAATCCATCCACCTCCTCTCTCCAGGATCAAAGCCTCCATCCAGCAAATCATACAATTTCAGCCCTGGGTTCATACTTTGGTGCGATCGACCTCATCAATCCTTGTTTCTCCATTTCCACATGTCCTCTTTTTATCCCCCCTTTATGAAGATCGAATGAAGAATCATGCTTTGACTTGGTAAATGAATTAAGGCATATAGTAATTTAAAGTAAGTTGATCTAAGGAAGAGCCCAAAAAAAATGGGAGGATTCAAAACGAGATGGCAAACGAGTCGCAAAAAATTATTTATTCCATGATCGGCCTGAGTAAGTTTCACGACAAAAGGCCGATTTTGAAGGATATCTCACTCTCCTATTTTTACGGAGCCAAGATCGGCGTGATCGGACTAAACGGCTCCGGCAAGAGCTCTTTGCTTCGCATCATGGCCGGCGCAGATAAGGAATTTAACGGCCAGACCATCCTTACTCCGGGCCATACCATCGGCTTTCTCGAACAAGAACCCGAGCTCGACAATAGCAAGACCGTGCGGGAGATCGTGGAGGAAGGGGTCCATGAGGCGGTTCATCTTTTGAAAGAGTTCAACCGGATCAGTGAAAAGTTTTCCGAGCCCATGTCTGAAGAGGAAATGAATCGTCTCATCGAGCAACAGGGCAAAGTGCAGGAGAAACTCGACGCACACGATGCCTGGGATCTCGA
>Ga0153916_10003616_pt1 | contig 11540 bp, 5 predicted proteins | sample Opewatmetagenome_FD_109642 | JGI IMG/M metagenome (GOLD analysis project Ga0153916, IMG submission 109642) | Freshwater wetland microbial communities from Ohio, USA - Open water 3 Core 3 Depth 4 metaG | ecosystem: Environmental > Aquatic > Freshwater > Wetlands | place: USA: Ohio, Lake Erie, Old...
CTCCGACCGACGCGCGCGCGGCGACGAGGTTCCAGTAGGCGCGTTTGACGTCGGCGAGCGTGCGAACGACGGTCTCACGGAACCTCGTGTCGGACATCTCCTTGTTCCGCTTGCTGATGATGAGCTGCTGCCGCGGGCTGTCGATGCTGAAATCGCGCAGCAGCGGCTGCGAGAACGAGACCTGCATGACCGAGCCGAGGTTCGGGCTGAAGCTCTGAAAGAAGCTGTTCGTCGTCTGGCGCGAGGCGTTCCACGAGACGTTGTAGCTGGTTCCCGCCCACGACAGCCGGTGGCCGAGGGTCAGCGTCGAGGTGAAGGCATCCGTAGTTGTCCCGCCAGCGTTCACCAGCAGGTTGCTCGGCGGTTGTACCTGGTGACTGCGTCCGAAGACGCCGGACAAAGACGGCAGGTACGCAGCCGACGCCTGCGCGATCCGTTGCTCCGACACTTGCGGCTCGAGCCGATCGACCGCGATGTCGAGGTTGTTCTGCAGCGCCAGGCGCACGGCCTCGTCTAACGTGAGCCGCATCGGCACCCCGCTCGGCGCAGATGCCTGCGCTGCCGGCATCTTCTGCGCGGCCCCGGCGTGTTGCTGCGACACCGGCTGGGCAACGGCGCCTGCAGATCCAACCACCATCATCAGCCAGGCGACGACGATCGAACGCGTGATACGGGCTTTCATTGACGGCTCCGGCTTCTGATCCTGACGATCGGCGGGTCTGAAGACCCGCCCTACAGCTCTACTGGCTACTGACTACTGGCTACTGACACGGTCTCGACCTCCGCCTTCCGCCGGCCGAAGCGCATGTGCCTCGCCTGGTCGAACAGCGAATACGCCACCGGGGTCGCGACGAGCGTCAGCAGCAGCGCGAGCGACTGCCCGCCGATGATGACGAAGCCAATCGATCGATTCGTCCCGGCGCCGGGACCGCCCGACAGCACGAGCGGTACCATGCCCGCGACGAACGCCGCGGTCGTCATCAGGATCGGCCTCAACCGGTTGCGGCAGGCGCGGATCACGGCCTGGGTCGTCGGCATGCCCGTCGCCAGCAACTGGTTGGCCTGATCGATCTGCAGGATCGAGTTCTTCTTCACCACGCCGAACAGCACGAACAGGCCGAGCGCCGACATGATGTTCACCGACTGCCCCACCATCACGATCGACAGCAGCGCGAAGGGCAGCGTCAACGGCAGCGAGAGCAGGATCGTCACCGGGTGCAGCCACGATTCGAACTGCGCGGCGAGGATCAGGTACATGAAGACGAGCGAGAGGCCGAACGCCAGCAGGAAGTTGCCGGCCGCGCGCCCCATCTCGCGCGACTGCCCGGTGAACCGCGTCTGGTACGAGACGGGCATCTGCTGGTCTGCGGCCGCCTCCTGCATGGCGGTCATCACCGGCGTCTGGGACACGCCCGGGAGAAGGTTCGTGTAGACCGTCACCTGGCGCTGCCGCTGGTAACGGTCGATCTGCGTCGGTGCATCGCCGCGGCGCAACGATGCCTCGTTCTCGAGAGCCACCGCGCCAAGCCGGGACGAGGGCACCGTCAGCGTGCCCAGGTCGCTGTCGTTCACCCGGTCCTCGGGCCGCGCGCGCAGGTGCACTTCGTACTGCTCGCCGCCCTCGTTGTAGGTCGTGACTTCGTCGCCGCCAACCAGCCACCTGAGCGCCTGCGCGACGTCGCCCACCTGGACGCCGAGATCCGCGGCTTTCGGCCGGTTCAGGAAGACCGATACTTCAGGTTTTCCGAGGTTCAGGGACGTGTCGACATCAACAGCGCCTGCGATCTTCCTCGTCTCCGCAGCGACGGACCGCGCGTACTTCGCCATCTGGTCGAGATCCGGCCCGTTGATGACGAACTGGATGTCCGAACCGCCTCCTCCCATGCTGGAGGCCGGCCTCACCGAGGTCCGCAGACGGTCGGCGGCGAACATCGGCAGGATGGTCGACCGCACCTCGCCCATCACGTCGAACTGGCTGCGGCTGCGCTTCTCGAGCGGCACCAACTTGACGTAGATGGACGCGACGTTGGGCGTCGCGGCCGTATCGCCGGCCGTCGTCACCAGCGTGTAGTCGGTCTCCGGGATCTGTTTACGGATCATCGAGGCGACGCGGCTGCCGATCAGCTCGGTCGATTGCAGGCTGGTGCCCTCCGGGGCGCGGATGGCGACGAGGAGCTCCGACTGATCATCAAAGGGCAGGAAGTTCTTGTGGACGATGATTCCGAGCGGGACGGCCGAGAGCAACACGAGTCCCGCGACGGCCACCACTCTGCCGCGATGCGCCAGCGCCCAATCGAGCAAGCGCGTGTAGCCCTGGTCGATGTGATGGAAGAACCACGAGTCCTTCGAGCCGTGGTGCTGGCGACTGCCGTTGCTGGCGATCGCCTTCAGCCAGCGCGACCCGAGCATCGGCGTCAGCGAGAAGCTGACGAGCAGCGACACCATGACCGCGAAGGCCATCGTCAGGCCGAAACTCTGCATGAACCGGCCGACGATACCGCCCATGAAGCCCATCGGGAGGAAGATCGCCACGAGTGACAGCGTGGTCGCCAGAACGGCGAGGCCAATTTCCCTGGTCGCCTCGACCGCCGCTTTCATCGGCGGTCGTCCCTTCTCCTCGATGAACCGGTAGATGTTCTCGATGACGACGATCGCGTCGTCGATGACGATGCCGACCGAGAGCGTCAGCGCGAGCATCGTCATCGAGTTCAGCGTGAAGCCCTCGTACCAGATGAGGCCGAACGTCGACACGATCGACGTGGGAATCGCGATGGCCGCGATGATCGTCGAACGCAGGTTCCACAGGAAGAACGCCACAACGAGCGCCGCCAGGATCGAGCCGAGGATGAGGTGCTCCTTGACCGTGCGGATCGACGCCTCGATGTACTCGGAAGCGTCGCGCATCGTGCGGATCTCGTAGTCGGGCGGCAGCGTCGGCCTGAGCTCCACGAGGCGCCGTTTCACCTCCTGCACCACCGCCACCGTGTTCGTCCCCGACTGCCGGCGGATCTGCAGCGTCACGGCCGGCTCGCCGTTCGCGTACGCGGTCGACGACAGATCCGCCATGCCGTCTTCGACCCTCGCCACGTCGGCGATGGTGATTGGGTGCCCTTCCCGCTGGCGGACGACGATCTCGTTGAACTCGCCGACCGACTGCACCCGCCCGCGCGTCCGGACCGTGACCCATTGCGGGCCGTTCTCGAGACGCCCGCCCGGCACCTCGATGTTCTGCATCTGCAGCGCGCGTGCGACATCGGTCACGGTGACGTTGTAGGCGCGGAGCCTGCTCGCATCGAGCCAGATGTTGATCTGCCGCTGCCGGCCGCCAAGGACGAGCACCTGGCCGACGCCGTTCACGTTCTCGAGCGCACGGCGGAGCACTTTGTCGCCGAACTCGGTCGTGTCGCGCACCGGCCGTTTGGATGACACGACGACCGTCAGCACCGGCGCCGCGTCCGGATCGACCTTCTGGATGACCGGCTGACGGATCGTCTGCGGGAGGTTCGGCATCACGCGGTTGACCTGGTCGCGCACTTCCTGCGCGGCCACGTCGCCGTTCTTCTCGAGCAGGAAGCTCGCGATGACGATCGACACGCCTTCCGACGACATCGAGCGGAGCTCATCGAGGCCGCTGATGGTGTTGACGGCTTCCTCGATGTTGTCGGTGATCTCCCGGTCGACCTCCTCGGCCGACGCGCCCGGATTGAGGGTGGTGATGGTCACCATCGGGAAATCGACCTTCGACATCCGATCGACGCCGAGCTGCAGGTAGCCGAAGACGCCAATGACCACGAGCGCGAGGATGAGCACGGTGGCCAGCACCGGCCGGCGCACGCACAGGGCAGCAAGCCATTGCATCGCTCAAGCTCCTATCGCGACGTACGTCCGGGGTTGGAGGCCGTGTTCACGCCCGCCGCCCGAGCGACGCGGACCCTGGCGCCGTCCGCCAACCGGTCCACGTTCGTCTGCGCCACCTCGTCGCCCTCGGCGATGCCGTTGGCGATCTCGGTCGCGTCGCCAACCGCCTGCCCGACCGTCACCATGCGCTCTTCCACGCGATCGCCCTTGATCACGTACAGGCGCGTGCTCCCGGCGAGATTCCGGACCGCCGCCGACGGCACGCACAGGGCGCGCTCGGTGCCCGACTGCTGGATCGCAGCCGTCGCGAACAGCCCCGGCTTGAGCGTCCCGTCGGCATTCGGCACGACGGCTTCGATCGTGAGGGCGCGCTGGTCGGCCCTGAGCGCCGGCGACACGAACCGCACCTGCCCTCTGAACTTGCGCCCGGGATAGGCGTCCACCTCGAGCTCGAGCGACTGCCCCGGGTGAACGACCGACAGGAACTGCTCGGGCACCGTCAATTCGACGCGCAGCGGATTGATGCGCACGACGGTCACGACCTTCGTGCCGCGCGTGACGAAATCCCCGATGCTCACCTTGCGCTCCACGACGAGGCCGGCGAACGGCGACCGGACGACGGTATCGGCGAAGGCCTTCTTCGCGAGGGTCAGACGCGCGCGCGCCGCCTCGAGCGAGCGATAGATCTGCCGCGCGCTGTTGCGCGCGGTGTCGTACTGCCGCGCGGTCAGTTCGACCTGCGTGCGGCGCTGGTCGTACTCGGATCCCGAGATGACCCGCTCGTCGTACAGCTTCTTGATGCGGTTGAACTCCGCCTCGGCCAGCTCCTTCGCGGCGCGCGCATTCGACACCTCGGGTACCCGCTCGACGTCGAACGCCTGATCGCCGCCGACGCCCAGGCGCGCCTCGATCTGCGCAACGTTGGCCTCGGCCTCCCGCAGCGACGCCTCAGCCTCGGTCTGCACCAGCCGCAGCAACGGCGAACCCGCGCCCACGCGGGTGCCGCGCTCGACCGGCGTTTCGATGACGCGCCCGGCGGTCTCGGCCGCCACTTCGGCCTCTTCGTCCGCCGTCAGGCTGCCCGTCACCCTGAGCAGCCGCGTGACCGGCACCCACGTGGCGCGCGCCGGCCTCACGTCGACAACGACCTGCTTCGCGTCGGCGGCTGCGCCTTGCGTGGAAGCACCGCGCCGGCACGCAGACGTGGCAACAACCGCGACGAGATAGATGAGAGCCAGCCACGCGAGACACGGCCCGGACTTTGCCGCCGTAGGGCGAGGTTTTAGCCTTGCCACGGCACGTGCGAGATGGCGAACCATGCTGAGCGTCCTCCGACAAGTCATCAACCAGTAGGGCGGGTCTTCAGACCCGCCGATCAGCAGGGAGTCGGCCCCGCCCGTTTCGGCGACCGGGCGCGCGCCGCAGCCGCTTCGCAGCAGCCGGCCGATTCTTGCTCCGGGTAATCTGCGCGACCTGCGGATCCGTCTTCTGCGTCACGCGCGGATTCTGGCGCACCGAGTGAAAGCAGATCTCCGCGTTGAACGTCGTCGGCACGCCATGCCGAAGGCCCTCGAGCGTCGTCTCGAACGCGTCCCGCGCGAGCGCGTCGGCCGTGCGCCGCGGGATGAACCGATCGCTCAAGCGGATGACGGCGGCGCCGTGTACGACGGTGGCCAGGATGTGGAACACGACATCCGGGTTCGTGGACGCCGGGAACACGCCGGAATCGACGCACCTGGCAATCAGATCCCGCAACTCGTCACGCGCGGTCCGCATGAACGCGAAGCGATTCCATTCGCGGCTGATGCGGGGGACCGACCGATCGACGAACATCAGGGCGAAGTATTCCGGCTGCGCCTTGCTGAACTCGTAGTAGCGCCAGAAGCGGCGGCGCAGCGTTTCGAGCGGATCGGCGGCGGGTTCGGCGGCGTTTATCGCACGATGGAACAGACGGAACCCCGCTTGCGCGACCGCGAAGAAGATGTCTTCCTTGCTTGTGAAGTAGCGGTAGATTGCGGGCGGGCTGTACTCGATCCGCTCGGCGATTTTCCTCATCGAGGCGTTCTCGTAGCCTTGCTTCAGGAACAGGTCGCGGGCGGCGGCGAGGATGGTGCGCCGCATCGCCTCGTGGTCCCGGTCGCGTCGCTCTCTGGCACCGCACCGCCGCTCCACCCCGACGCGGCACCCGCGTCGGGGAGCCCGGGGCTGCCGCGGTGGGGAACCCGCCGACGTCACGCGCATCGTGCCTCCTGGTGAACGCCGTTCACAGAAGTTAACACCGTTCGCACCCCGGCGCAAGACCCGATGTCGATCCGTGATCGCGCCCCGCTCATCCCGCTGGAGTCTCGCGCCGATACCACTATCGGCCGCGGTGTTGGGCTTGGCGATCCGCGCACATCACGTCGCGGCTTTCGGCGCGGTCATCCGTGGTGCCCAGAGGTCTCTACCGCCGCGCGGGTGCCGGGAGCACGCCTCCGCTTCCGTTTCTTCACGCGCCCTGCTCGCGTCGTGCCGCTGGTCGCCTGCGTTGCCTGCCTCGAATAGAAGCCATCCGGAGACGAACGCTCTCTTTGAGGTGAGGAGGTCTACATGGTCAGCTTCGAACGCGCCCTGATCCTGCTGCTCGTATGGACACTGGCGTTGCCAGCGGGCGTGGCGCCGCTCGGTGGTCTCGGCACGCGACAGCAGGCACCGAATCAGCAACAGGCGCTTCCGCCCAGCCCGGTCCGGCTTACTCCTCCCGCTGCGATCGCCGATAGGGACACCAACAAACCACCGACCGCCGGGCAACCCTTCACGATGTCGTTCTGCGATCCGGCTCCAACAAACGTGAACGACCTGTGCCCCGGCGGAGCGAGGAATCCGGTCGGCGGCCAGGGGCCGTATCACTTCCAGCTCGATACGATGGGCGGCTTTCCGCCCATGGGACTCGTGCTGCATCCCAACGGCCTCCTCACCGGCGTGCCGAAGGCCGCCGGGACGGTCAGGTTCCGGGTCTGCGCCGTGGATCTGGCCGGATACCAGAACTGCCAGCCTGTCGAGATCAAGGTGGAACGCGCGCTCCCGGCGAATGCACGCAAAGGCGCCAACCCCGCCCTGGTGATCGCCGCCGTCGGCGCAGGTCTCGGAGTGGGGGCGATTGTCGCGGCCAAGGCACTTCAGAACCTGAATAGCGAGGGAAAATGCGGCGACCCGCCGTCGATTCCCTCGTCCTGTTTGGGGATCAACCGGCCCTCGAACTGCAATTCGCTGATCGACCAGTACCGGACCTGGTGCACGTGCATGGGCCGCACCTTCGATGTCTATACCGGTTCGTGCAAGTGAGTGATGCGCTCCTGGAAACTGGCGCTGCTCGGCTTGTGGATGGTGACGCTCGCGGTGGTGACCCCCGGCGCGGCAAGCGCCCAGGAAACGCGCGCTGCGGGTGCTGACGCGCGAACGCTCGCCGGCTACGTGGTCGATCCGCAGGATCGCCGCCTCGTCTCTGCACGTGTCAGCCTGACGTGTGCCGGCCGGACGCAGGAGTCGATCACGGATGGCTCCGGCGCCTTCACGTTCGACGCTCCCGCAGCAGCCCGGCGCTGTGCGCTCACCGTGACGGCGCGAGGCTTCGCGCCGGCATCAGAAACGGTGGACACGCGCGCGCTGCCGTGGGTCGTGCACCTGCGGCTCGCGCCAATCACCGAGAAGATCGACGTCCACGCCCCGCGCGGAGACGATTCCTTCGAGCGTGCAGCCGCGGGCGGCGTCGTGCTCAGCCGAGAGCAGCTGCGAACGCTTTCGAACGATCCGAACGAACTCGTGCGGTATGCGACTGCGCTGGCCGGCGGCGGCGCCGGGGGGCACGCCATCTACGTGGACGGCCTTCCCGCGAACGAGCTGCCTCCTGTCAGCCAGATTGCCAGCATGTCGGTCGCGACCGATCCGTACTCTGCCGAGTACTCCGATCCGGCGCACCAGCGGATCGAGATCGTCACCACCGCGCCCGATCGGCGCTGGCGATTCAGTCTCGGTGGAGCGCCGCCGACGATGGGGGCGCGCAACCCGCTCACTCCGGAGAGCCGATCGCGCTCGCGATCGCTTGGCGCGGGCATCTCGGGTCCCGCGCCGTGGACCGGCGGCAGTTTCTCGTTCGGTGCCCATCTCGACCACCTGACGTTCGAGCCTCCGATCGTCGCCGTCGTTCCCGGCGCGCCCGGCGATCGCGACCCGGCGGCGCACGCCGACACCACGATCCGCTCGGTTTCGTTCGGCGTCCATCATCAGTGGTCGCCGCGAGCGAGCGTGCGGATCGAGGGCCTGCGCAGGGACGAGCGGAGCGCGAAGGCCGACACCGGCGGAGAGGTACTGGCCGAAGCGGCCAGCTTCCGCAAGAACGCGGCTACCGAGGTACGGGCTACGCTCACGCGCCAATGGGCGACGGGGACGTTCCAGAGCGATGTCCTCGTGGACGAGCAACGCGAGACGACGGCAGCAGACCGCGCCGACATCGGCGTGTGGGTGCCCGGGATGTTCATTGCGGGAGGCGCGCCCCTGCAGTCGTCTGCGTCCCGGCGCGCGGGGCTGGTATGGAAGAACGTGCTCACGTCGCAGGCGATGGGCCGCCAGTGGCGTGCCGGCTTCGTGCTCGCGCGCTCGTCCGCGCAGGACTCGCGGACGCCGAACCCCGCCGGCCACCTATTGTTCACGTCCGAGCAGGCGTGGCTCGCAGCGCAGGCCGGTCTTCCCACCGGCACCCAGTACCGTTTCCTGGCGCCGACGAACCAGCGCGTCGTCCTCGATGACGCGGCCGCCTTCGCCGAAGTGCCCCTCATGCAGGGGGAGCGCCTGCAGCTCAGGGGCGGCATGCGCGTCGATCTGCAGTCGCGCGATCGGGTGGCCCTTTCACCGCGCCTCTTCGGCGCCGCCGACATGAAGGGCTGGATCGTCAGCGGCGGCGCGGGTTCCTTCACCGAGGACTGGCGACCGCAGACGCTGCTCGGCACAGCGGCCGCCGAGGGCCGCGCACCCGTGCAAACGATTGCGAGACAGGTGTCGCTCGCCGATGCGGCGCGTGTGGATCTGCCCGGCGACCAGGTGAATGCCGCTGTCACAGCAGGGCTGACGCGCACCCGCTACTTCATGACCAGTGAGGCGGTCGGGCGGACGTCCGGCGCGTTGAGCGCTCGAGTCGAGCACGTGTGGAGAACGTCACGTCATCTGCTCGGCGCTCGCAGGTTGCCGGATCAGGCAGGATGGACCGACTGGCTGGAGTCGAATCGCTCGGGCGACTGGCACGAGCTGCGCGCGCGCTTCGAAGCGAGCCGGCCCAGTCGAAGCGTTGCCGTCAACTACACGTGGATTCACGCGACCGACGACACCGACGGTCCGTTCTCGTTTCCGGCGCGGCAGGACGATCTGCGCGCCGAGCGCGCTCGATCGACGGGTGTGCCCTCGCACAACATCGATCTCGTCGCATCCGCCGCGATGCCGGGTGGCATCCGCGCGTCGGCCGTCGCGTCGCTGCGCTCCGGCGCGCCGTACAACATTGTCTCCGGGGTTGATGCCGAAGCGAACGGTCGGCAGACCGATCGCGGCGGCCGGCCCCGCAACAGCGGCACCGGGCCGCGCTATCAATCCTTCTCGCTTTACCTGTACAGGCGATTCAGCCTGTCGAGACTTTTCGGCCTCTCCGCGCACACCGCGCTCGACGCCGGCCTGCAGATCGACAACCTGTTCGGCACCCGCAACTGGACGGCGTTCGGGCAGGTCGCCGGCTCGCCGTTGTTCGGCCGGCCCGAAGCAGCGCTGCCCGGCCGCTCGCTTCGCGTCTGGTTTGCGATTGCGCGGTGACGTTCTACGTCCGGCGCGGCGCGGCGTCCGGCGAACACAACAGGGCTGAAAGGTGCCCCAACGCCTTGTCCCACATGACCAATGATCGTGGCGCAGGACTTGAGTCCTGCGAATCGCATTCGCCGACCGCCCGTGCGCTCACTGTTCGGCGATCGGGGCGAAGATCGCAGCGGCTTGGTGCCACTGCCCGTTCTTCTTTCCAAAGGTGCGTGTGACGCCCGTAAGCGGAACCTGCTGCCCTCCGGGGGAGCGTGCGCCACGTTTTCATGACGATGCGTCGGCGACGCGGCGCACTGATATCTTGGTGGAAAGGAATTCGTGCCTGGTGCCGGGGGTGGGGATCGAACCCACACGGCCTTGCGGCCACAGGATTTTGAGTCCGAAACCGACGATCTGGACAAGTCCCGCTGAGCCAGTGAGTTGCGGATTTCAGGCCGAAATCAGCAGCCTTTCGCCTCTACGACGAACGACGAGAATTACGAGGTGTGAGCCCGCGACGGGGACAGTTCAGGGACACTGCCAACGCATCGGGCTCTGTGGCGAATTTCACGGTGCCGACTGCTCCAGCAATCGGACGCTAGCAGAACGTGGCGGTTTGTCGTGGATCTGCCGGCGAATCATCCGGGCCCCGGATGGCGCCGGCGGGTCGGGTGACGGTTGGCCGTCGAGAACAAGAACAAGGAACATCCCATGAACGAGCCAGAACCGATCGCCGCATGCGCATGTTGTCCCATGAGCCGACGGAGGTTTCTCGCCACAAGCGGCGCGGCGGTTGCCGGCGGGGCGGCAGCGCTCTGGATGCCGACTTCTTCATCCGCGCTTGCCACCGAGGCGACCCCGGCGAGGGTCCGCATCGTCTACTCGCTCCACGCCCCACAGCAGCCGGGACCTGACTGGCCGAACAAGGGGTTCGACTTCGCGCCCGTGATGGACCGCTACAACCGGGAGCTGGCGAAACGCTGCCCTGGCGTCACGTTCGTCTCGTCGATGGCAAACGGGGCGGAAGCGGCAGCGAAGATCGTGGAGGCTGACAAGGACGCCGGCATCGACGGGTACCTGGTCTGGCAGATGAACTGCTGGAACCGCGTGGTGCAGACGCTGGCCGCCACCGGCAAGCCGGTCCTCTACGCCGACTTCCAGTACGGCGGCAGCGGCGGATTCCTCGTCTACACGGCGGCCTTCCTGCGCGCGAAGGCCCCGAACGTCGGCTTCGTGGCCTCGTCGCGCATTGAGGATGTCGCCGAGGCGGCGAACGTCTTCACGCGGGTAAAGAACGAGGGATCGGCCTCCGACTTCGCCGCGGCCGTCGCGCGGCTGCGTGTGGCGCGCACGCGGAGAACCGGCAATCTCTCCTGCAAGGCGGACGCGCTCACGGCCGTATCGCCGGAGGAGTGTCTCCGGCGCATGAAGGCCTCGAAGATTCTGGCCGTGCGCGACAACTCCTCCGGGCCAGCCGCGCCGCTGATGGGGATCGCCGTCGAGAACGTCTCGTTCGCCGAGGTCAACGAGGCATGGAAGGCCGCCGACAAGGACCGGTCGGGCGAGTGGGCCGACCGGTGGCAGAAGGCCGCGCGGGTGGTCGTTGGCATCCCGCGCGAAACGCTCGAGACCTCCGCCGCCATGTACCTGGGAATGAAAGCGGTGCTCCAGAAACACGGCGCGACGGCGATTACCATCAACTGCCTCGGCGGGTTCTATGGCGGCCACATCCACGCGTACCCTTGCCTCGGCTTCTTCGAATTGAACAACGAGGGGCTGGTGGGCGGTTGCGAGTGCGATGTCCGCTCGGCGTCCACCATGGTCGCGCTGAACGCCCTCACCGGCGGCCGGCCGGGGTACATCTCGGATCC
>Ga0153916_10003618_pt1 | contig 11536 bp, 5 predicted proteins | sample Opewatmetagenome_FD_109642 | JGI IMG/M metagenome (GOLD analysis project Ga0153916, IMG submission 109642) | Freshwater wetland microbial communities from Ohio, USA - Open water 3 Core 3 Depth 4 metaG | ecosystem: Environmental > Aquatic > Freshwater > Wetlands | place: USA: Ohio, Lake Erie, Old...
ATCGCCGAGAACGACATGATGGCGCTTATCATTGCCGGGCGCAGCAATCGCACGGTGGTGCGAATGATCCAGAATCTGGCGACAGCGGTGTTCTTACCCATCTAGCCATGACGCAAAAAAGCATATTGATAACCGGCTGCTCCAGCGGCATCGGCCGGTGCGTGGCGCAGGGATTGCACGCTCGCGGCTGGCGCGTGTTCGCCACGGCGCGCAAGGCTGCGGATGTGGACATGCTGCAGACCAAGGGTCTGGAAGCGCTGCAACTGGATTTGGCCGATTCGACCTCCATACGCGCGGCGGTCGATGCGGTGTTGGCGCGCACCGGCGGAACCCTGGATGCGCTGTTCAACAATGGCGCCTACGGCCAGGCCGGTGCGGTGGAGGATCTGCGGCGCGAAGTGCTGCGGGAGCAGTTCGAGACCAACCTGTTCGGCACGATGGAACTGACCAATCTGCTCATTCCCGTCATGCGCCGCCAGGGCCATGGCCGCATTGTCCAGAACAGCTCCCTGCTGGGTTATGTGGCGTTGCCGTATCGCGGCGCCTACGTCGCATCGAAGTACGCGCTGGAGGGGCTGACGGATACGCTGCGGCTGGAGTTGCAGGGCACCGGCATCCACGTGGTGCTGGTGGAGCCGGGGCCGATAACCAGCCGCTTCCGCGCCAATGCCTTCGCGTCATATCAACGCAACGTCGACAAGGCCCATAGCTTCCACCGGGCCAGGTACGAGGCCATGGAACGCCGGCTGACCAAGCCCGGACCCGCCGCGCCGTTCACGCTGCCGCCGGAGGCGGTGCTGAAGGAGGTGGTGCATGCGCTGGAAAGCGCGCGGCCCAGGGTGCGCTATCGGGTCACGTTTCCGTCGACGCTGTTTGCGCTGTGCCGGCGTTTCCTGCCGGATCGATGGCTGGACAAACTATTGCAAAGTGTAGGGAAGGGCGAGTCGAAATGAAGTGGGCAGTACTGTTGTTGGCGCTGATGCTGGGCGCGCCGAGTTACGCAAGAAAGAAACCCGATCCGGGCCCGCTGTTTTCCTCGCGGGCCGACTATGGCGCGTTTGTGAAATCCATCGCGAGCAATATCCAGATGGACCCGGTCGAGCTGGAAAAAATCTTCAGCGACGTGCACCTCAAGCCGCAGATCGTGCGCGCCATTTCACTACCGGCCGAAGCCAAGCCATGGGACCAGTACCGGCCGCTGTTCGTGAACGACAGGCGCATTCTCGGCGGCGCCAGATTTTGGGATGAGCATGCCGCCGCGCTGTTGCGCGCGCGCGAACGATTCGGCGTGTCGGAGTCCATGATCATCGCCATTCTCGGGGTGGAGACGGTGTACGGGCGCAACACCGGCGGTTATCGGGTGATGGATGCCCTGACCACGCTGGCAGTGGACTATCCGCCGCGCGCCGACTATTTCCGCAAGGAACTGGAACAGTACCTGCAACTGGCGCGGGAGCGCGGCATCGATCCGCTGAGCGTGAAGGGGTCCTACGCCGGCGCCATGGGCATCGGCCAGTTCATGCCCAGCAGCTACCGCAAATACGGCCTGGATTTCGACGGCGACGGCCACAGTGACCTCTGGCGCAACACCGACGACGCCATCGGCAGCGTGGCGAACTATTTCAGTTCCTTCGGCTGGAAAACCGGCGAACCGGTGGCGGTGAAGGTCGAGGTGAAAGGCGAGGAGACGCGGGAGTTTGCCAATACCGGATGGGGCGCGCGGAAAAGCGTGGAGGAATGGCAGAAGCGGGGAGTGGCGTCGCAGGTGAACCTTCCGCCTCAGGCCGAGGCCATGCTGGTGCGCCTGGAGACGGCCAATGGCCCGGAATACTGGCTGGGTTTCCAGAACTACTACGTCACCACGCGCTACAACCGCAGCCTGCAGTACGCGCTTGCCGTGTATCAGCTGAGCCGAGAGATCGAGTCGGTCAGAGCGTCGGCGTATTCCAGCCGGCCGGATGACACGGCGGCTGGAAGTGCCACCTTGTCCGCCGCGGGAGCGGTCCGGGCGCATTCCGACGTGCCGGAAAAATAGTTGGAACCGGTATTTTTCGACTCATCGCGATCGAGGTTTTTGCGCTCCCCGTTTCGCAACCGGCCGGCGCCCGGCGCCAGCTGGCCATCATTCAGGCACCCTTTTCCAGCACTTCGGAAATTGCCTTGATCAACTCGGTCCGTTTCACCGGCTTGGTGAGATAGCGCTGAAAACCGGTGGCCAAGCCGCGCTCGATATCGATCGGCAGGGCGTCTGCGGTAAGGGCGATCACGGGAATGCTGCGCGTGTCGGCGTTCTCCCCCAGCAGCCTGAGCACCGCGTAGCCATCCAGTCCCGGCAAATGGATATCCAGCAGGATGACATCGGGCAGATGGCGCTGTGCGAGTTCCAGGCCATATTCGCCGGTAGTGGCCGAGAGCAGCATGATGCTGGGTTGATGCCGGAGCATGGCTTCCACCACCTTGAGATTGGCGGCGTTGTCCTCGATGTAGAGCACCTTGTGGCCGTCGATGCTTGCCCTGTCGGCGGAATCAGGGGTGTGGGGTGCTGACGCGCTTGCATCCCCTCGTGGCAGGTCGATCCAGAAGGTGGTGCCCTGGCCCGGCGTACTGCTCACGTCGATTGTTCCGGCCATGAGTTCCGCGAGCTTCCTCGACAGAGCCAGCCCGATCCCGCTGCCTTCCACCTCGGTGAACTCCGCGCCCAAGCGCTCGAACGGCGTAAACAGGCTGGCCAGCTTTTCGGGTGCGATGCCCGGCCCGGTGTCGGTGACGGAGATGCGCAGCAGATCTTCACCGATGGCATTGCAATCCAGGCGGACGCTTCCGCCCGCTCGGTTGTATTTGGCGGCGTTGGAGAGCAGGTTGATGAGGATCTGTTTGAGGCGGGTGGCATCGGCGAGCACCGTCGCATCACCGGGGCATTGATCGATCAGGGTGATGTCCTTCTGCAGCAGCAGGGGTTTGACCAGTTGTATGGCCTCCTTGACGAGCGGACCAACGGTCGTGGGCCGGATCGCGACGGCCAAGCGTCCGGCATCGATACGCGAGATGTCGAGCAGCTCGTTGATCAGTTCCAGCAAATGATCGCCGGCCCTGTGGATTTCCAGGACGCTGTCCAGTTGTTCGGCGTTGAGCGGCTCCATCTCCAGCACCTGGGAGAAGCCGAGAATGGCGTTCATCGGCGTGCGCAGTTCATGGGACATGCGCGCGAGAAATTCGCTCTTGGCGTTGGAAGCCCGTTCGGCCTCATCCCTTGCGGCAGTCAGGGCCTGTTCAGATTCTATGCGGGAAGTGATGTCGCGTGCGAAGGCGTAAAACATGCGTTCGCCCCCGATCTCCACCAGATTCACGCTGATCTCGATGTCGACGAGGCTGCCGTCCTTGCGCCGGTGGCGGGTGTCGAAGCGGTCATGGCCGGTGGCAATGACATGCTCGATATGGGCGGCGATTTCGTGCGGCTTCTCATTGGCCTCGATGTCGGCCAGTGTCAGCTGCAGCAGTTGGGGCTGGGTATAACCGAGCATCCTGCAGAAGGCCGCATTGGCAACGCGGATGTGTCCGGCCTGATCGGCGGCGAAGAATCCATCCAGCGTCGTGCCGAGGATGAGTTCGTTGCGCAGGTTCTGCCGTTCCAGTTCGGCGGTGCGTTCCCGCACCAGTTCTTCGAGGTGCTCGCGGTGGCGTGTCAGCTCCGCGTCGGCGCGCGTGCGTTCGGTGATGTCCTGGTTGATGCCGATCATCCTTACGGGCTTGCCTTGGGCGTCCCGTATGACCTGGCCGGTGGCCTTGACGTTGCGGGTCGTGCCGTTTGCCCAGCGCACCCGGAATTCGATGTCGTAAGCTGCCTCATCGCGCAATGCGCGAACGGTTGCCTCATTGCAGCGGGCGAGGTCGTCCGGATGCACGCCGTTCAGCCAGGCTTCGTAGGCGCCACCGAAGTCTTCCTTGCGGACGCCATAGAGCTCGAACATCCGGTCGTCCCAGACAAGCTCGTTGTTCACAATGTCCCAGTCCCAGATGCCGAGCTGGGCCGTGGCGGTGGCCAGGTTCAGGCGCTCGGCGCTCTTCCGTAACGCCGTTTCCGATGCTGTGCGCTCCGAGATATCGACCACGGACGCCAGAACCCGCAAGCCCTGGTTCATGTGGATAGGCGCCAGGGAGATTTCGATCGGAAATTCCGAGCCGTCCTTGCGCTGTCCGGTCAGATCACTCCGGTCGCTCATGGGGCGGGCGGACGGTTTCTCCGCATAGCTCGGGATATGGGCCGCGTGATTGACGCGAAATCGTTCGGGAACCAGCATTTCGACCGGCTGGCCGATCATCTCTTCCCGTCGGTAGCCGAACATTTCTTCCAACTGTCGGTTGACGACGGAAATGCGCCCGTGTTCGGTTATCATCGCCATCCCCGACGGCGCGGCATCGAGCACAAACCGTGACAGGATTTCTGCGCGGGCCGTGTCGCTGGCAGCCTTGGTGCTTATGGCGATGATGTGGGTGAGGAGAATCAGCGCGGAGCCCAGCCGCAGGGCGTGCCAGTACCACCAGCCGGCGGTCCATGGGTTGGTGAGATCGAAAGCGAATCCCGACAGGCTGAACAGCAGGCTGGCGGAAGCGAAGTACAGGTAGTCGACGGAGCCCGCGTGGCGTCGCCGGAGAATGAACCACGCGGCAGCCGGCAGGAAGCTCGCGCCGGCGATAGTGCCGTAAATACGGGCAGACGGGCTGAAGTGGTCCTGCTCGATCAGCACCGGTATGGCTTGCGGCGTCAACAGCGAAAACACCGCGAACAGGGAGGCGACTCCGACGACGCCGATACCGACCGGCAGCGCATGCCGGCTCGGCAGGAGGCGTGCCGGCAGCCACAGCCCGGAAAGCATCAGCCCCCCTGCGATGGTGGAAGTGATCAGGAACCAGGGAAAAGTGAGGTCGTTCGGGTGCGCGACGGCGTGCAGCCCGGTTAAAAGGGCCATGGCGACGAATGCGCCGGCGATCCACTGCTGTTGCCGAACTTCCTGTTCGTTCTCGACCAAGGGAAGGAGGCGAAGCAAGAAGATCCCGACCGCGAGCAATGCGGCGGCAATCAGCGTCTCCACCGCGGAGTGTGCAATGTGGTTTATCCAGTGCCAATGCGGCAACCAGAGCTTGAACAAACCCATGCCCAGCAAGGGCAGGAGCACGGAGGCGAGCAGGATGGCAATTTGCCAGCCATGTTGCTGAAAGCGGTGCGGTCGAGGCACAAGACGGTCGGAAGCCACGGCGCCAATTCCCCCTTATTGCTATAGCCGGATGTTATTCCACGGTATCCGGATTTTCTACGCCTAATCGTGTCTAGGCATCATGTTCTGTGTGTCAGCTGCCCGCGCATGTGTCGCCCGGCAATTCCCCGGACGTGCGCTTCAATACCCCTTCCAGGGCCCCGAGCAATTCCCGGACTTTCACCGGCTTGGTGAGATAGTCGCTAAACCCTGCCTTCAGCCCACGTTCGATGTCCAGAGGCATGGCGTCGGCAGAAAGCGCGATGACCGGGATATCGCCGGTCTCAAGATGGGCCTGGAGGGCATTGAGGGTCGCGTAGCCTCCCATCCCGGGAAGATGGATGTCGAGCAGAATGACATCCGGGTGGTAACGGCGGGCCAGTTCCAATCCATACTCGCCGGTGGTGGCCGAGAGCAGCATGATGCTGGGTTGATGCCGGAGCATGGCTTCCACCACCTTGAGATTGGCGGCGTTGTCCTCGATGTAGAGCACCTTGTAGCGGCTGGTGGTTTCCCTGCCGGCGCCGGGCGCGGTGGGCGGCACAGATGCCGACACGCTTTGCTGGGCGCGCGGCAACTCGATCCAAAAGGTGGTGCCCTGGCCGGGCGTGGAGGCGACACCCAATTCCGCTCCCATGAGTTCGGCCAGTTTTCTGGACAGGGCCAGGCCTATGCCGGTACCGTCGACGGCGGTGAATTCGGCGCCGAGGCGCTCGAAGGGTTGAAACAGTCGGGCGAGCTTCTCCGGCACGATGCCAGGACCGGTATCGGTCACGGACAGGCGGCAGTGATCATCCCCCCGCGGGGTACAGTCGATACGAATGCTTCCGCCGTCGCGGTTGTACTTGGCGGCATTGGAGATGAGGTTGAGCAGAATCTGGCGCAGCCGCATGCGATCGGCGAAAACGCCGATCTCGCTCTGGCAGTTGTTGATCACGCTAACGCGGCGTTGTTCGATCCAGGGGGAGGCGAGCTGCAGGGCCGCCGCGACGGCCGGGGCTACATCCACGTGTTCGATCGTGGTGACGAATTTGCCGACATCGATGCGCGAGAGATCGAGCAGTTCGTTGATCAACTCCAGCAAATGATCACCGGCCTTGTGGATTTCGGCCACGCTATCCAGCTGATCGGGTCTCAGGTCGTCGAGCTCCAGCACCTGGGCAAAGCCGAGAATGGCGTTCATCGGCGTGCGCAGTTCGTGCGACATGCGTGAGAGGAAGTCGCTCTTGGCCGCGTTGGCGCGTTCGGCTTCTTCCTTGGCCCGAATCAGCCGCTCTTCCGCCAGCTTGCGCTCGGTGATGTCCTGCATTGTTCCGGCCAGAGTGATGGGGTTTCCATTGGCATCCACCTGGGCCACGGCCTCCTCGTGGACCCAGCGGATTTCGCCCGTGGGCAGGACGATGCGATGGTCGATGCTGTGATGTTCGCCGCACTCAAAGGCGAGTTGTTCGGATTCCTTGATACGCGCTACGTCATCCGGATGCAGGGTGGCGATGAAGCGTTCATAGGTGGGCTCGAACGAGCGCGGCTCGTGACCGAAGATGCGATAGATTTCGTCCGACCAGACGAGCTTGCCGCTGGCCACATCCCAGCTCCAGTTGCCCATGTGCGCAATGTGCTGCGCTTCTTCCAGCATGGCGGTGCGTTGCGTGACCAGATCCTCCAGATGCACGCGGTATCGTTCCAACTCCCGCTCCGTCTCCTTGAGCTTGCTGATGTCCTGTACGGTGCCGGATGAGCGGAGGGGTTTGCCATCGGTGCCATAGAAGGTTTCGCCGCGTTCCTCCACCCATTTGACGCGTCCGTCCTCCATGAGCAGGCGATGGATGATTTGATAGGGCGTGCGGGAGGCGACCGAGTCGGTGTAGGCCTGGTTTACCATTTCCCGGTCTTCCGGGTGGATGGCGTGGAGAAAGGCCTCGTAGGAGGCGCCGAACTGGCTCTTGTCGATTTCGAAGATGCGGAAGATTTCATCCGACCACGCGAGCCTGTTCGTCGTCAGGTCGAGCTCCCAGGAGCCCACTTGGGCGAGGCGCTGGGCTTCGTTGAGATGGGCCTCGCTCTCGCGCAGGGCGGCCCGCGCCTGCACGGAGTCGGTGAGGTCGGTGACAGTACCGATGTAGCCCATCACGTTGCCGTTTTCGTCCCGGACGGTGGAGGCTTGCCCGAACATCCAGCGCACCGAGCCGTCGCGACGCAGGAAACGGAATTCCAGGCCGAAGGGGATCTGCTGTTCGACGAAGGTCTGCCAGGCGGTGAAGACCCGCTTGCCGTCTTCCGGATGCAGCGCCTGCACCCAACCTTCTCCCAGTGCTTCCTGTGGCGTCAATCCGGCGAGTTCGCACCAGCGCTCGTTGACGAAGGTGCAATGCCCCTCGAGGTCGGTTTCGAACACGCCCACGGGTGCGGCGGCGAGCAGGGATGAAAAACGCTGCTCGCTCTGCTCGATTTTGCGCTGCAAGGGGCGGGTAAGCAGGGCGAAGACGATGGCGCCCAGGGCGATCAGCACCACGGCCAAAGCGGCAGCCCACAGGCTGGCGCGGACGAAGGGAGCGCGTACCGTTTCCAGATCGATCTTGTAAACGATGCCGATATCCAGACTCGGCACGGGGGCATAGCCCGCCAGCACGCGCGTGCCCGCATAATCGATTAGTTCGCCGCTGCCATGCTGCTGGTTCAAGGCCAGGTACAGGGCTTGCGCGCGCGTGCCGTCGTAAGGCTGCCGGGTGACTTCCTGCAAGCCTTTGCCGGGAACGGCACGCATCTCGTGCAGGTCATTGCCAATGCGTCGGCCGATGAGGACTTCGCCCCGTTGCAGGGCGCGGCCCTGCAACAGCATCCCTGCTTCGATCTGGCTCATGGTGGCGCCCCAAGAGCCTTGCGGATGGGTATGGCTGCTGTAGCGCTTGTCGAAGCGGGCCACTGCCTCGATCACATTGGCCAGCGTGCTGGCGTTGTCGGCTAACTCGCGCAGCGTTTCATGGTAGGCCGTGCGGTACAGCAGCGTGATGGTGGATGCGCTAATGGCGACTGCCACCACGGCCATGGCCAGGATCAGTGAGCGTAAGGGATGCAGCTTGTAAGTGGGTTGCATGGTCCCGACGGAGGCGCGTGGGCAATAGGGGAATTATCGGCGGGTGCAGCCTGCGGCGACAGGTTTTTTTGCTACGTTTGGTCAAAAGTTTGTAAACGATTGTTAATCACCGGCCGGTGCGAATGGCACTGTTGTGAAAAGGGATTTTGTCGGTGGGATCGTGGGGAAATTCGCGGGAGCCGGCAGAGCGAACATGCTCAATGCCTGATCAAGAAGTGCGGCACTTCTCCGCGAGTTGCTCGATATCGATGCCACGGTCCGTGTCGACCCAGCGCACTGCTTCGTCAGCCTGCGGCACTTCAAGCCACTGCATCTGGTTTTGCAGAATGTTCGCATCGGCTTCGGCTGCGTCGTTGCCGGACGCCAGGCGCCGGGTGACGCGGGCATGCAACTCCTCGGGTGCTGCCCGGCAGCCGAGGATGAGGCAGGAATGGCCCGCCTGCTTGGCCATGTTTCTCGCCGCGTCACGCTCGGCGCGCTTGAGAAAGGTGGCGTCGAGGATGGCCGGGAAGCCGGCGTCGAGCACTGCCCGCGCCAGATGGTTCAGCCGCGCGTAGGTGCGCTGGGTGGCATCCCTGGTGTAGATGTCCTCGCCGATGCCGGATTTGCTGCGCTCCAGCGGCTTGAGCCCGAACAGTCGCTTGCGCTCCACGTCGGAGCGGATGCGCACGGCGCCCAACAGGGGCGCCAGCTTGGCGGCGACCGTGCTCTTGCCCGAGCCGGAGAGGCCGTGCATGACGATGAGGACGGGGTGGTTCGCTTCGGCGAAGCGCCGGGCCAGGTCCGCGTAGTGCTGATAGTTGCGCCAGGCCTGCAGCCGCTCGTGCGCGGCGATTTCCGGCTGCGATCCGCCCATGGCGGCGACCTTGGCCCGCACCACGGCGCGGAACACCAGGTAATAGCGCAGCACGGCCAAGCCTTCATAGTCGCCGGTCTGTTCCAGATAGCCGTTGAGGAAGCGATAGCCCAGTTCGGGTCGCCCATGGCTCGCCATGTCCATCACGAAGAAGGCGATTTCGCTCATGACATCGATCCAGCGGAAAGCTTCGTTGAATTCGATGCAGTCGAACAGGCGGATGCGCCCGTCGATCACGATCATGTTGCCGGCGTGCATGTCGCCATGGCATTCGCGCACGAAGCCCTGCTGTTTCCTGTGTGCGAAGGTGGTTTCGAGCTGTCGAAAATGCTCTTCGGTCCAGTGGGCCAGGGCGTTCAACTCGGCACGCTGGGCGTCGCTGGCCAGCAGCGGGCGGATCTGGGCGAAGTTTTGCGCGGCGTGGGCATGGATGGATTGCGGTGTGCCGAAGGGGCTGTCGGGGCCCGCGACTTCGAATTGACCGTGCAGTGCCGCCACATCAGCGGCCAGTTGGTCGATCTGGGCCGAATTCAGCTCGCCCCGTGCCATGACCTCGGTGAGCAGGGAACCGGCGGGGAAGCGGCGCATCTTGACCGCGTATTCGATGGCGGGGCCGTCGCCGCCGATGCGCGGCGATTCGTGGCTACCGGTGATGGGCACGACTTCCAGGTACAGGTCGGGGGAGAAGCGGCGGTTGAGCCGCAGTTCCTCCTCGCAGTAATGCTTGCGCGCCGGCAGCGAGGTGAAATCGAGAAATCCCAAGTCGTAGGGTTTTTTCAGCTTGTAGGCGTATTCACCCGCCAACAGCACGCTGGAAATGTGCGTCTGCAGGACCTCCACCTGGGCAACCGGATGCGGGTAGGGGGCGGGCTTGCACAGCGCGTTGACGAGGGTCTGGTGCTCGTGCGCGGCATCGGACATGGCGGTCTTGGTGGGCTAAGTGATTGATGATTCTGGCAGTAATCGGGTAAGGGGGTCAACGCGGGGAATTTACCGCCGTCATGAAGGTCTACTGCCGTCTGTGATAGAATCGCGCCTTTTTCGCAACCGCAAGTCCCCCGAGTTCATTGAAAAGTAGACCCCCTATGTCCCGCGCCCTCCGCAACATCGCCATCATCGCCCACGTGGATCACGGCAAGACCACGCTCGTGGATAAGCTCCTGCATCAGGCAGGCACCTTCGCCGCCCATCAGCACATGAGCGAACGCATCATGGACAGCAACGATCTGGAGAAAGAGCGCGGCATCACCATTCTGGCCAAGAACACCGCGGTCAATTACGAAGGCACCCACATCAATATCGTGGACACCCCGGGACACGCCGACTTCGGCGGCGAGGTGGAGCGCGTGCTGGGCATGGTGGACGGCGTGCTGCTGCTGGTGGACGCGGTGGAAGGCCCGATGCCGCAGACCCGCTTCGTCACCAAGAAGGCGCTGGCCCTGGGCCTCAAGCCCATCGTGGTGGTGAACAAGGTGGACCGCCCCGGCGCGCGGCCGGACTGGGTGGTGAACCATACCTTCGAGCTGTTCGACAAACTCGGTGCGACCGAAGAGCAGCTGGATTTCCCCGTGGTGTATGCCTCGGCCCTGAACGGCTTTGCGACCCTCGATCTCAAGAACCCTTCTTCCGACATGCGCCCGCTGTTCGACACGGTGCTCAAGCATGTGGAGCCGCCCAAGGGCAACCCAGATGCACCGCTGCAATTGCAGATCGCGGCACTGGATTACTCCAGCTTCGTCGGCCGCATCGGCGTCGGCCGCATCGCCAACGGCCGCATCAAGCCCGGCCAGCAGGTCGCGGTGATCAATGGCCCCGGTGCCGCGCCCAAGACCGGCAAGATCAATCAGGTATTCGGCTTCCGCGGCCTGGAGCGGGTGCCGGTGGAGCAGGCCGAGGCCGGCGACATCGTGCTGATCACCGGTATCGAAGAGATCGGCATCGGCGTCACCATTGCCGACCGGGACAATCCCCAGGCGCTGCCGATTCTGCAGGTGGACGAGCCGACGTTGACCATGAACTTCCAGGTGAACACCTCGCCGCTGGCGGGCACCGAGGGCAAGTTCGTCACCAGCCGCCAGATCCGCGATCGCCTGCAAAAGGAACTGCTGGTCAACGTGGCGCTGCGGGTGGAAGAAACCGGTGATGCCGACGTGTTCCTGGTTTCTGGTCGCGGCGAGCTGCACCTGACCATCCTGCTGGAAAACATGCGGCGCGAAGGCTACGAGCTGGCGGTGGGCAAGCCGCGCGTGGTGATGAAGGACATCGACGGCGTGAAGTGCGAGCCGTATGAAATGCTGACCGTGGACGTGGAAGAGTCCAACCAGGGCGCGGTGA
>Ga0153916_10003619_pt1 | contig 11536 bp, 7 predicted proteins | sample Opewatmetagenome_FD_109642 | JGI IMG/M metagenome (GOLD analysis project Ga0153916, IMG submission 109642) | Freshwater wetland microbial communities from Ohio, USA - Open water 3 Core 3 Depth 4 metaG | ecosystem: Environmental > Aquatic > Freshwater > Wetlands | place: USA: Ohio, Lake Erie, Old...
CACCGTTTCCAGAGAGGCGTCCCGCGCCCACTTCAGCTTGTCGACGAAGGGCTGGAGCTCCTTCCTCGTCGGCACCTTGTAGAATCCCCCCACGCACACGTTAATGGGGTGGATCTCCCTGCCGCCGAGGAAGGCCATGAGCTCGTTGCCTAGCTTTTTTAGCTGCAGGCCGCGCACGGCGATGTCGGGATGGTCTGCCGCCATCTGGATAGCATCCTCGTAGCCCAGGAAGTCGGGCGCATGTAGCAGGAACACGTGCAGAGGATGGCTCTCGATCCATTCGCCGCAGTAGATGAGCCGGCGCAGCGCTCGGACCTGGGGGTCCACCTTGACGCCGAGGGCAGCCTCCATGGCATGGGCCGAGCTCATCTGGTAGGCGATGGGGCAGATGCCGCAGATGCGAGCTGTGATGTCGGGGGCTTCGCTGTAGTTGCGGCCCCGCAGGAAGGCCTCGAACAAACGTGGCGGCTCCCAGATCTTGAACTTGACATCCGCCACCGTCCCATCCTTGATCCTCACATACAGAGCGCCATCGCCCTCAACACGGGCCAGGGTGTCCACGTTTATCGTTCTACTTTTCATGGGCTACACTCTCCTTGCGAAACGGTTCAGCCCAGGCGTTGAACGTGCGGAACGCTCGCACTATGTCCTGCTCCTTGACCCCCATTCGGCTCCACCATTGGCTCAACGAATCGGTATTGGGCGTCTCCTTGGGCCCGAAGCAGTTGTAGCAGCCACGGTGATAGGCCGGGCAGATGGCACCGCAGCCGGTTTGGGTCACCGGCCCCATGCAAGGGGTGCCGTGGGCAACCATCACGCAGACGTTGCCCCGCCTCTTGCACTCGATGCAGACGCTGTACGGCGGCACGTTCGGCTTGCGCCCGTACAGAAAGGCGCTCACGGTCTCCAGAAGCTGCTGCTTATTGATGGGACAGCCGCGTAGTTCGAAATTGACCTCCACGTGGTCGGCGATGGGCGTCGACGTGCCCAGCGTTTTGACGTACTGCGGCGAGGCGTAGACGACGGACACGAACTCCTGCACATCCTTGAAGTTGCGCAGCGCCTGAATCCCGCCGGCGGTGGCGCAGGCGCCGATGGTGACCAGAAACTTGGTGTTGCGGCGGACCTGCTGAATCAGCTCGACATCGTGGGCGGTGGTGATAGAGCCCTCGACCAGAGCGAGGTCGTAGGGGCCCTTCACGACGGCTCTCGTCGCTTCGGGGAAGTATGAAATTTCGACTGCACCGGCCACGGCGAGGAGTTCGTCCTCGCAGTCGAGAAGGCTTAGCTGGCAGCCGTCGCAGGAAGCGAACTTCCAGACAGCTAGCTTGGGTTTGCGTATCTCAGGCATCGTCAAATCTCCCGCGTAGCGAAGATCGGCTGAATCTTGTCGAAGCGGAACACAGGGCCGTCCTTGCAGATGAAGGTGGGGCCGAACTGACAGTGGCCGCAAAAGCCAACGGCGCACTTCATATTGCGCTCCATGGAGATGAAGGTGTTTTCGGCAGGCACCCCCCGCCGTTCGAGTTCGATGAGCGTAAAGCGCATCATCACCTCGGGACCGCAGACCATGGCCACTGTGCTCTCCGGGTCAAACCGGGCTCCTGGTATGAGTGTTGTCACTACGTCCACGTTGCCGCGCCACCCGCTGCTCGCGCTGTCCACCGTGACTTCCACCTGTAGGTCGAAATGCCCGCGCCATTTCGGAAGCTCATCCTTGTAGAGAAGGTCTTCGGGCGTCCGGGCTCCGTATAGGAGGACGACCCGACCGTACTTCTCGCGGTGCGCCATGAGGTAGTACAACGCCGGTCGCAGGGGCGCCAACCCGATCCCGCCGCAAACGATCACCACATCACTGCCAACCGCCTCCTCCACTGGCCAACTGCTGCCAAAGGGCCCGCGCACTCCCAGGACAGTCCCCGGCCCGGGCGCGCATATCTTCTGGGTCACTGTCCCCACCGAGCGCACCGTATGGATCAGTGTTTGGGGTTTGTCCGGGTCGCCACTGATGGAGATGGGGGCCTCACCTACCCCGGGCACATAGACCATGTTGAACTGCCCGGGAGCAAACGAGAATCCGTTGGCAGCACTGTGCGGGGGATCGAGCTCAAGGGTGAAGGTATCGTACGTCTCTTTGCGCACCCTTTGAACGCGAAAGGGGCTGGGAGCCATCGGATCGGAGAGACTAACCATCATCGCTCACCTCTTGGAACGGACTCCGCCGCCATAGACATCCAGAAGCTGCAGGCGCGTGGCCTGCAGCCGCTGCTCCATCACCTGGGCGCAGCGCTTCATGAGCTCGTAGCCAAGGTCGTGGTCTTCTTCGCTCCGGCCGCGCAGGCATCTCCCGTCAAGGGCGATGGCCCGGACCGGGTCCATGGCCCGCGCGTCGAAGCGCCATCGGAAGGGCGCCACCAGCCACGACCACCCCAGGACATCGCCATCCCCCAGCGTCTGGATGACCGCGGAACCGCGCTCCGGAGCAGACGTCTCCAAAGCCACTCTGCCGTGGCGGATGAGATAAAACGTATTGGCCTCCTCACCCACTCGGAAGATCACCTCGCCGGCGCCGAAACGCACATTCGACGCGCAGTCCACGAACAGCTGGAGGTAAGGCTCCTGCATTCCCCCGAAGAAGGGGTGCTCTCCCAGGATCCGTTCAAGGCTTTCTGCGGCCATGGGTGGTTCTCCTTTCTGTTAGCTCTTTTTCGATCCGGCGGATTGCGCCCGCTTCCTCCGTGATGTCGATGGCAACCGGACACCAGGCGATGCAGCGCCCGCAACCCACGCAGCCCAAAGTGCCAAACTGGTCGATCCAGGTGGCCAGCTTGTGGGTCATCCACTGGCGATAGCGGGCCCTTGTCGAGGACCGGACGGAGCCACCGTGGATGTACGAGAAATCCATGGTGAAACAGGAGTCCAGCTTGCGCCAGCGTTCGACGTGCTCGCCCGTTAGGTCGGTGACGTCTTCCACGGTGGTACAAAAACAGGTGGGACAAACCATCGTGCAGTTGCCGCAGGTAAGGCACCGCTTGGCTACGTCTTCCCAGCGCGGGTTCTCATAGTTGCGGTAGAGCAGCTCCTTGATGTCCTTCGTGTCCATGGTCCGGCCCATCTGGCCGGCAGTCCTGGCCACGATGCGTTCGGCAGCCGCCTTTTCCTCCGCGCTGGCCGCCTTGTGGGGCACCTGATCCAGGACCTCCGCGCCCAGCCTCGTGCCGACCTCCATCACGAAGTAGTGACGCTCGTCTTCCAGCACTTCCGTCAGGGCCAGGTCAAACCCGAAGGTGGCCTTGGGCCCGGTGTTCATGGAGACACAGAAGCACGTACCGCCGGCCTGCCCACAGTTGACCGCGACGACGAAGGCGTCCTCGCGTCGCGCCTTGTAGATGGGGTCACTGTACTTGCCGTTCAGGAAGACTTTGTCCTGGACAGCGATGGCGTGCAGATCGCACGAGCGGACGCCGATGAACGCCAGCTTGGTCGATCCCTCGGGCCCTTCCTCAATGTGAAAGCTGTTGCCGCCCGCCTTGGCCCGCCATAAGCGCACGACCGACGGGTGGAGGAATTTCTTCGCGGCGGTGGGTCCACTGGCATAGCCAAAAAGCGCCCCGTCGGCGCGCTTCTTGAGTCGGTAGGTGCCGCCATCCTGCTCGTCGGTCCACCCAGCTGGCAAATCTGAAAGAGACGTGACGTCGTCGAAGACAACGGCGCGGTCACGAACGGTCGGTCCCAGGACTTGGTAGCCCCTGTTACCGACAGCCTGAAGCAGCCACTGGAGTTGGTCGCGCTCGAGAACGGCCAGCCCACCTTGTGATAATTTTCTCATGGCTCTCCTTTCAGTCGTCATGAGCGAAGCCGTCTTTCTATGCGAACGCGCTCCTTCACGAATGGGCGAAGCTCGGCTGAGGACCGGCCGGTGCGAGGCACAAAGAAGCAAACGATTGTAGTGAGGGTCTGTAGGGGCCTTCTATAGGAGGCTCAGGACATATTGAGGATATCCTCTTGTCCATCGCAGCCTGGATCCTACACTTGCAGCCTGATCCTACTCCTCGACGCGGGGCAGAGCAAGGGGAATAATGCCGCAAATTGCGCTAAATGTTTCCGGCCGAAGTCGGTGATGGCGTGACAGGTTTGCACAAATCGACCAGTTCCAGGGACGTCCGATGCTATACTGGCCCTCGGACAGCCACACGCCCAAGACTTGGACGCCGGGGCGTTGGCGTTCGGCCTGCTCAGCGAATTGGCCAGCGGAGGCAGTGGAGAAGAGAGGGAGCCAGAAGATGATGGACGCGGATGTTTCTGCTAGGGCCTATGACCTGGTAGTGAGACTGAAGATCAAGAATGTGCCGGGAATGCTAGCCAAGGTGGCTGGAGCCATCGGCACCGCCGGAGGCAGCATTGGGGCGATAGACACGCCGGACATCACCACGAGAATCATAACCCGAGACATCACTGTTTCCGTCCTAAACGATGATCACGGCAGGAGGGTTGTAGAGGCGATAACAAAGGTCCCGGACGTCAGTGTTGTCAGCGTCTCCAATGCTATCTTGTTGGCCCACCTGGGCGGAAAACTGGAGGTTGCCGCCAGGCGGCCGCTAAAGACCAGGAGAGACCTTTCCATTCAGTACACCCCAGGCGTGGCTGATGTCTCTATGTGGGTGCACGAGCAGCCGCAGCGTGCCTATCAACTCACAATGAAGGGCAACACGGTAGCGGTGGTGACCGACGGAAGCGCCGTCCTAGGTCTGGGAGATATCGGTCCGTGGGGAGCCTTGCCGGTAATGGAGGGCAAAGCGGTGTTGTTTAAGGAACTGGGAGGGGTCGACGCGGTGCCCATCTGTCTGGACACCAAGGACCCGGACGAGATCGTGCGGACGGTGAAATACATCGCCCCCGTCTTCGGCGGCATAAACCTCGAGGACATTTCAGCGCCGCGCTGCTTCTACATTGAGGAACGGCTGCGCGCAGAGCTCGACATCCCGGTCTTCCACGACGACCAACACGGGACGGCCGTTGTGGTGATGGCCGGCCTGATCAACGCCCTGAAGATCGTTGGCAAGAGGTTCGAGGATCTGAAGATCGTGTGCAGCGGCGTCGGCGCTGCCGGCACTGCCGTCTCCAAGATGCTTCTGAGGGCGGGCGTCAGGAATATCATCGGCTACGGCCGGAGCGGAGCGCTCTATCGAGGAGGAGCGGGAAACGTGGACCCCGTCAGGAAGTGGTATGCCGAGAACACCAACCCCGACAGATTCCGGGGGACGCTTGCGGAAGCCCTGCAGGGGGCCGATGTGTTCATCGGCCTCTCCAGCCCTGGGCTAGTGACAGCAGCGGCCGTGGCCAAGATGGCCAAAGACCCCATTGTATTTGCGATGGCCAACCCTGTGCCTGAGATCATGCCTGAAGAGGCTGCCCCCTACGCCAGAATCATCGCCACCGGCAGATCGGACTACCCCAACCAGATTAACAACGTGCTTTGCTTCCCGGGCCTCTTCCGAGGGGTGCTGGACTGCCGAGCGCGGGAGATCAACGAGGAGATGAAGCTGGCCGCCGCCCAGGCGATTGCCGGCGTGGTTCCAGAGCGGCATCTTCACGAAGACTACATCATTCCCAGCGTCTTCGACAAAAAGGTCGTCAGAGATGTCGCCAGGGCCGTTGCCAGGGCTGCCCTTAAGACCGGGGTTGCCCACAAAGAGCACAGAATTACTCACCTCGCGTAGGCAGCGGCCGGGGGCACCTCACCTGGCGAAAGCGATCCGCCCCCCGTCGGGCGACCAGGAAGGGTCGCTACCATCGGTCAGTACCCGCGGCTCGGCGCTGCCGTCGGCGTTGACGATGTAGACTTGGCTGGTGTCGGGAGAGTTTGGGTCGTCCCAAGCCGAGAACGCCAGTTGCGTGCCGTCCGGCGACCAGGCCGGCAGATTACGAACGCTCTCTGCCAGCTTCCTCTTCTCCCCGTTAGCCACGTCCAGCACGAACAGGGCGTCCGTCACAAGCGCCAGCCTGCTCCCGTCCGGGGACCAGGCCAGGGCCACTCTGCCGTGCGCTTCGATGGCCGTGAGCTCGCGCTCGCCGCTGCCGTCGACGTTGATCACACGAAGCGCGTTGTCCCGGAGGAAGGCTATATGCTCGCCGTCGGGCGACCAAGCCGGCCATTCTCCCCCGGTCAGCGCGGTGGCTTGTCCGCTGTCCGGGTCGAGGATCGTGACGATGAAAGCGGGCTCATTCCCGCCCTCGTATCTGCAGGCGGAGTAGGCCAGGCGATGGCCGTCGGGAGCCCAGGAGGCCCCGCTCCCGCCGACCTGCTGCGCGGGGCCGCTCCCGTCGCTGGGCGCCACCTCCGTCCCCACAGCGTTACCGCCGTAGGCCAGGAAGCGGCCATCGCCGGACCACGCTATGCCGTTGCTGCCGTGCAGACAGGGGCTTATGACATCGGTGTACGAAACCTCTGACACCTTGCTCGGCGCGCGGCCGTCGTTGTCCATAACATAGATGTCCACAAGCGCGCCCAGCCCGCCGAAGATGCCGCCCCCGTAGAAGGCGATGCGGCTGCCGTCAGGAGAGAAGGCGGGTCCGTACCCATCCGCGAGGTTCACCTCGTTGGTGCCGTCCGGGTTGACCAAGTAGACCGAAGTGGCCATGGGCGGCACGAAGGCGAAGAGCAGGCCGGAGCCGTCGGGCAGCCAGAAGGGCTCCTGGAGGAAGGGCTGCCAGGGGTTGGTGAGCCTGATCTGCTCGCTGCCGTCCGGGTTCATCACCCAGAGGTTGCCGCCCCGGATGAATGCGATGCGGGAGCCATCGGGCGACCAGACGGGGTGAGTGGCGTTGCCGGCCAGGAAGACCTCCCAGCCCGTCTCCACGTCCAGCACTCGGATCGAGGGCGGGTCCTCCCACGCCGGGCCGGCCGCGGCGAAAGCCAGGCAACGTCCGTCCGGCGACCAGGCGAGGGAGGTCTCCCAGGCGGTCGCGCTATCCGAGACCTTCTTGCTCCAGCCCTCCGCGTCCGCCAGGTAGATCCCATCGCCGCCCAGAGCCAGCCGCGACCCGTCCGGCGACCAAGCCGTAGGGTGCCAGTCCTCCGCCACCTGGACCAGGTCGCTGCCATCGGGCCTGAAGACGTAGACGCCCGCCTGCTGCGCCTGCCGTCTGACGCCTGTGACTGCCAAGCGGTCGCCCGACGGCGACCAGGCAAGGTGAGACGCACTCTCGAGCGGGACGGGGATGGCGTTCACAGAGCCGTCCGCGGTGTCAACGCGGAAGACGGCGTCGGTTGAGTCCCCATATCCTCCCTGCACCACCACAGAGCTGCCGTCCGGGGCCAGGGCGAAGTCGTTAATGTAGCGGAATTCGGCCAGCAGGCGCGGCGGCGCGCCGGGCTGGAGGTCGGCCAGGAAGAGTTTCGAGTCCTCGGCGAGGAAGACCGCGCGCCCGCCCTGCTCGTCGACGGAAACGCTGCGCGCGCCGGGGCCGGGAGGGACGGGGCCCGGCCCCGGGTTGGCGGCCAGGAGCGTGAGCCCACCGCCGTCGAGGCCGACCGAGTAGATGCCGCGGGTGTACCGAGTCGGCTCGCCCAGGTCTACCGGCGCCTCCGACGGGTTCGGGGAAGAGGGGAAGCACCCGCCGGGCGTCCCCGTCCCCTCTACGGTGCGTTCGGGGTCCGGCAGAGGCGTCGGTGTTGGCACCGGCGTGACGGTAACGAAGGGGCTGGGGTGGGGATAGGGCGTCGCCGTGGGCGCCTGCCTGGGCGTTGCGCTGGCGGTGGCCTCGAGAGTGGGCTCGGTTACCGAGGGGCCCTTCTCTTCCCCCTCGCAGCCGATCGCCGCTGCGACTAGGAGAGTGAGAGCGACAACCGCCAGCCATCGCATCTGTCTTGCCTCCTGCCACGACCCTCCACCCGAAGGCCACACGACTATATGCTCGCCCGAACCTCTTGTCAATGAAGGAAGTTTGCGGCGGCGCCTCACCTTTCCCACGCCTGCCACCAGCCGAGCGCGGTCCGCTGGGCGCGCTCCCAGAAGTCGCGCCGCATCAGGAACAGAAACCCGGCCCCGATAAGCAAGCCGCCAACCAGGCCCAGGATGGCCCAGGGCGGCAGCCCGCCACCCGCCTGCCGCTCGAAGGCGAAGAGGGCCCCCGAAATGGCGCCAAAGGCCAGGCCGGGGATCACCATCAGGCGCCGGCGGAGGAGGAGACCGACCGCCAGGTAGGTGACGGTCTCGCCCAGGAGAACGAAGCGGTAGGTCGTGCCGTCATCGAATGTCTGGATGAAGGTCGTCCCCAGGAGGAGCACGGCGGCCAGCACTTCGGCCACCTTGACCAACTCGCGGAAGTCCTCCGGAACGCGAATGCGGCGAGGGCTGAAGACCCAGGCTGTCGCCAAGAGGTGAAGCCCGATGGGCACGACGTAGGGCTGCGGGTTCTCGAACCGGAAGTGGCCGATGCCCAGGAGGAGAGCGGTGAGCAGGACAACGCTGCTCGCGTAGGCTATCGCCATCGAGCGCCTTCGCCAGGCCTCGACGGCCACGAGGAGGCCGAAGACGGCGACGGCGCCCATCGACCACAGGTACAGCGGTGGCTCGGAGATGACGTAGGTCTGTCCGATATCGGCGGCCTCGCTGGCCCGGAAGGCCAGCAGGCCGTAGCCGATGTTGGGGGCGAAGAGGGCGACGGCCAGCCCGCTCGAGCGCAAGACTTGGGCCCACGCGGGGGCCGGTCGCTCCAGCAGGAAGGCGGCGCCGTACAGCACCAACGCCATGCCCACGAAGGGCAGAGGCCAGACCTCATCCCGCGGCTCGAAGTGGATGAGGGCGAAGATGACGGCGGACAAGGCGTAGGCCAGGGGCAGATAGGCGCCGACCGCCTGGCGTTCGACAAGCACGACCGCAGCGGCCGCACCGGCGAAGGCGGCCATGAGGACGGCGGCCAGGCCGGGGCTTTCGTAGGCGGCGGCCAGGACGAAGACGGAGTAGCCGAGAGCGACGGCGTACAGAGCCAGCGACCACTCGCGCCGCCAGAAGCGGGCAGCCAGGCCAACGGCGGCGAAGCCGAGGGCCAGGGGAAGGTAACGCAGGGCCAGTTCCGCACCGCCCAGCTCTACCTCGGTGGCCTGGAGAAGGCGGTAGTAGCCCATGCCGACGGCGGCGGCGCAAGGGAGGAGGAGCAGCGGCCCTACCCACCGCTCGACGGGCGGCACCTCCGCCCCTTCCTGAAGGCCTGCGAATTCTCGCCAGACGGAGCGGAGCCAGCGGGCCCTTTCGCCAACGAACAGGGCGGCCATGGCGTACAGGGCCGCGGCGCCCCAGGTGACGCCGGCGCCGAACCACGGCTCGCTGTTGTGCACTTCCAGGAAGGGGAGCCAGGCCAGGGATGCGCTGCCCACGGCGAATGTCCAGAGCAGCTCTGGAGCAAACAGGCGGCGACGCAGGGGCACCAGAGCGCCCCCGGCGTAGACGGCGGCGATACCCGCCAAGGCCACGCTGTAGAACTCGGGGGCTTTGTCCAGCACGAAGACGATGCTCAGGAGCATGCCGCCCACGACAGTGAGCGCAGCGGCGCAGTAGGCCACGGCCACGTTCTCGTATTGCTCCCGCAGCGCCAGGAGCACGAAGAAGGCGCCAGCCAGCGCCAGCGTGACGGGGAGGGCGGTGCGCTCGAGGTCGGTCTCGGCGACGGCCACGGTGACGCGGGCGCTGGCGGCCGCCGCCGCGACGGCCACGATATGGGCGGCGACGAAGCTGGGCTGGCCGAACTGTTCCCGCAGGCGGCTGGGCGCCCACCAGGCAACGGGCAGCAGGGCCAGGGCCAGACCGCCGAAGACGGGCGGTATCCACTGCGGCGGCACCGGCAGCACAACGAGGCCTGCCGCCAGGGCGCTGGCCAAGCCCGCCAGGGCCAGAGAGGCGTAGAGACGGCCCTGGCCCAGCGCATCGGCGGCCGCCATGACGGTGAAAAGACAGGTGGCGGCGGCCAGTGTCACGGGGATGGCAGCAGGGTCGACGTCCTCCTCAGCGCCGGCGATAGCGAAGGTCGCAGCTATCGAGGCCGCGGTCAGGAAGTGGGCAAAGGCCAGACTGGGGAGGCCGAAGGTAGCACGGATCCGTTCGGGGCCGTACCGGGCTGCCGGCAGGAGCACCAGCGCGAGTCCGACGAACACCGGCGGCGCCCATTCGGGGGGCAGGTCGGCGACGGCGATGGCGGCGGCGACGGCGCTGACCAACGCGGCCTGGGCCATGAAGCCGTAGAGCAGACCCAGACCGAGGACGGCCAGCACGATGTAGAAGAGGGCGGAGTAGGTTGAGGCCCACAACCAGACCACGTCGCCGGCGATGCCTTCTTCCTTGAGGACGAAATTGTAGGCGGCGGCGAAGTCGAGGGGCACCAGCAGGGCGCCCACGGCCACGAACGTATAGCCGGCGATGCGCACCCGCGGGAAGCGATAGCACAGCCAGCCCACGCCCAGGAACCCCACCGTAATCGAGGCTAGAAGCGCGACCTGAACGGCGCCGCTGATAGTCTCACGGGAGGTGCTGGCGAAGACGAGGCCGGCCATGACCACCAGGAAGGCGCCGAGGTAGAGGAGCAGGTTGGGCGCCTGCTCCATCAGCCAAGAGGGCACCGGCGACGGTGCCGGGCCCGCGGCGACGGGCGGCGGCGCTGGGGCCGGGGCAGGAGCAGGTACATACGCCGGCGCCGGCCGCAGGAAGTCCATCAGTCGGCGGAGGTAGCGGGCGTGGAGCCGCTCAACGGTTAGGCGGCCGAGTTCGCCTTGGCGACGGAGAACCGCGAGCTCGTTCAGCACGACGGCGGTGAGGCGACCGTTCCATGCCGCCTCCAGTTCGGCGCCGCACTGCTCGCAAGCAGCACGGTCTTCGGGGTTGGCGGTACCGCAGCGTCCACAATAGTAGGCCATGTCGCACCCTCCCTTCGTGTTCTCTCCTTCACAGCTCTAGAGTAGGGCCGAGGGACGAGCCCACCAAGGTGCGAATGTTCCCGATTCTCGTGGTCGGTCGTACCGAAGTGCACATGGGGCACATGTACCATGCCGTCGACGATAAGTTCAGTGGCGTCAGGCGCAGGATCACAGCCCACACGACTATAATGAGATACGAATCTCTTGTCAATGAAGGAAGCTTGGGCGCGGGTGACGGCCTGCCTAGTTCTCGTCCAGGAGGCCCAGCTTGGCGGCGAAGGCGGCGGCCTCGGAGCGGCGGGAAAGGCCTAGCTTATCCAGGATGTGCGTCACGTGGTTGCGGGCGGTGTGCTCGCTGATCACCAGGGCGCCAGCGATCTGGCGGTTGGTCTGTCCCTTGGCGATGAGCAGCAGCACCTCCTTCTCCCGCTGCGACAGGACATCGTCGGGTCGAGGGGACGCCTGCGATAGCTCCACCAGCCGCTGGAGGATGGGCGCCGTGACGGCCGAATCCAGAAGCGACTGCCCCTGGCCCACGGCGCGGATGCCGGCCACCAGTTGGGCCCGCCCCACGTTCTTGGTCAGATAGCCGGCCGCCCCGGCCACGATGGCCGACAGCACCGTCTC
>Ga0153916_10003620_pt1 | contig 11534 bp, 9 predicted proteins | sample Opewatmetagenome_FD_109642 | JGI IMG/M metagenome (GOLD analysis project Ga0153916, IMG submission 109642) | Freshwater wetland microbial communities from Ohio, USA - Open water 3 Core 3 Depth 4 metaG | ecosystem: Environmental > Aquatic > Freshwater > Wetlands | place: USA: Ohio, Lake Erie, Old...
ACGCCGGAAATGCCGGCCCCGACGATCAGGACGTCGAAGTGCTCGGTCTTGGACTTGGCGGGTTTTTCGAGGGTTGCGGTCTCGGTCATCGGTTCAGGTCTTCTGCTTGGATCGCCGGCTTGCTGCGGCTTGGATGTGGAGCTTCGCCGAAGGCGGGTCGATGGCCCTGTGCGGGGCGGCGACGGAGCGCCTTTGGCGGGGAAGGTCTTGGACGGGAGCGCCCATCAGGGATCGACCGACGGCCGCGATCTCCCTGCGCCGACATTCGCGGCGCGCGGCGCCGGCGCGGGTTCGGACTCAGCGCAATTCAGGCCTCGCGGCGATAAGGTCATGTGGACTTCCTGGTTTTCTCCCGGTGATCAGGATTTGGCTCTTAGCGGCCAGCCTCCTTGATCGAGATCAAGATGAGTGAACAATGATAACAAATTTCGGGCAGGGCAATCCTCTCATTCGGATTTGACGCCGCGATCAGGTTCGACCGGATGCCGCCGACCCTGCCGAGAGGATGATCTGGCGGGTGAGAAGGCTGCGGACGTAGTGTGCTGATCTCGCGAAGAGGTCTGAGGCCGTGAACGATCCCTATGACCTGCGCCGGTTCATCGAGGCTCAACAGCGCACTTATGACGAAGCGCTGGCCGAACTGCGCCGTGGGCGCAAAGTCGGGCACTGGATGTGGTTCATCTTTCCGCAAATCGCCGGGCTCGGCAGCAGCCCCACGGCGCAACGCTACGCCATCTCCTCGCTGGACGAGGCGCGCGCCTATCTTTCCGATCCGGTGCTCGGCCCGCGGCTCCGCGCGTGCACGCAGGCGGTGTCCCAGCACGCCGGACACTCCGCGCACGAGATATTCGGCGCCCCCGACGACCTCAAATTCAGGTCCAGCATGACCCTCTTCGCTGAGACGGCGCCGGCCGACTCGATCTTCACGCAGGCCCTGGAGACCTTCTTCAGGGGCGAACGCGATCCCCTTACGCTTGAGAAGCTCAGGTCAGCCTGAGGCGCCGAACCCGCCGATGTGCTCAGCGGCGAAGCTGCGTCGGGTCAGGCCGGGCAGCATCCAGGCCTGACCCGCCGCGCGGGCGACGAAGAACAGGCAGAAGGCCAGCCAAAGGCCGTGGTTGCCCAGCGGCCTGGCGGCCAGCAGGGCAAGGACGAAGACCGCCAGGGCGGCGGCCATGCCGACCAGCATGGCGCGGGTCCAGCTGGAGCCGATGAACACCCCGTCGAAGACGAAGGACACCACGCCCACGAGGGGGAGGGCGACCGCCCAGGCGACATAGACGCCCGTGGCGGCGATCACCGTCGGATTGGTGCTGAAGCTGGCGGCCAGGCGCGCGCCGCCCAGCGCGTAGACGATGGCGATCAGGACCGCCCCGGCGCCGCCCCAGGCCAGCAGGGCGCGCACCAGCCGATCGAAACGGGCCCGATCGCGTGCGCCGAGGGCCTCGCCGCACAGCACCTGGGCCGCGCTTTCGAAGCCGTCGAGGATCAGGGCGGCCAGCATGAACATCTGGAACATGATGGCGTTGGCCGCCAGCACCGTCGCCCCCTGCTGGGCGCCGGCCCGCGTCAACAGCACGGTCGCGGCCATCAGGAGCATCGTGCGGCCAAAGAGGTCGCGGTTGAGGCGGAAAAGCGCGGCTAGGTCCGCGGCCCGCCAGGTGTCGGGCGTCCGGACCAGCGCCAGCGCGCGGCGGGCGGGACCTTCCCGGGCGGCCATGGCGATCAGGGCCAGCAGCTTGGCGCTCTCCGAGGCCAGGGTGGCGACGGCGACGCCGGCCACCCCCAGGCCAAGACCCAGGACCAGGGTCGCGTCGAGGGCGATGTGGAACAGGTTCGCCCCGACCTCGACGGCCAGCACCTCGCGGACACGCCTACGCCCGATCAGCCAGCCCACCAGCACCGCGTTCAGCAGCCAAGCGAGGCCGCCCCAGTAGCGGATGTCGACATAGGTCTTCGCAAGGGCCGCCACCTGTCCCTGCGCCCCCAACATCTGGAGCCCAAACCGGACCAGGACCGGCTGAGCGAGCAGCAGCAGGACGCCGATCAGGAGCGCCACGGCCAGGCCGCGGGTCAGGGTGGCGGCCTGGGCGGCCTCGTCCTCGCGCCCCGCCGCCTGGGCGGTGAGCGCCGTGGTGCCCGAGCGCAGGAAGTTGAAGACGATGAGCAGGGTCATCAGCAGCTTGGCCCCGACCTCGACCCCGCCCTGGGCCGTGGCCTCTCCCAGTCGGCCGATCACCCACATGTCGGCCAGGCCGAACAGGGCCGTGGCGACGTTGGTCAGCATGGAGGGCAGCGCGATCGCCCAGATCGCGTGGCGCATGGAGGTCGCAGGCGGCTCGGCGCGTGCGATCATCGGCCCGCGACTGGACGGGCGGGTGGGCTTGGCGGCGCGGACGCCAACCAGATGATGTGACGCGCGCCGCGACCTGATCGGGTCGCGCGGACGCGGACCTCCTCGACATCGAAGCCAGTCTTTCGCAGTCGGCGCGTGAACTCGCTGCTGGGTCCCGAGGACCACACCGCCAGAACCCCTCCGGGGCGGAGCGCCCTGCGAGCGGCGAGCAAGCCCTCGACGGCGTAGAGGCTGTCGTTGGCCTCGCGGCTCAGGCCGCCTGGACCGTTGTCGACGTCCAGCAGGATGGCGTCGTAGGCGGACGCGGCGGAGGCGATGAGACTTCCGACATCGGCCTCGTGGACGGCGACACGGGGGTCCGTCAGGCAGTCGCCGAAGATGTGGGCCATCGGGCCGCGCGCCCACGCCACGACCGCCGGCACGAGCTCGGCGACGACAACCCGTGCGTCGGAGCCGAGTTCGGCGAGAGCGGCGCGCAGGGTGAAGCCCATACCGAGCCCGCCGATCAGCATCTGGGGCCGCTGCCGATCTGCAATGCGTTTGCAGGCCAGGGTGGCGAGCGCCTCCTCGGAGCCGCTGAGGCGGCTGTTCATAAGCTCGATCGAGCCCGACATGATCGAGAACTCGGCGCCGCGCCGCATGAGGCGAAGTTCGCCGCCGCCGCCTGGGACTTGCGCGGTGTCGAGGTGGGACCAGGGAATCAAGGACAGCTCACATTCAGGTCTCCGGCTTCACGACCATCATCCAGGCCCTGTCGTCGGCGAGAACGCGCTGGGCGGAGTCCTTGACGTCGCCGGCGGTCACCCGTTCTGTGCCGGGGATCAAGGCGCGGATGGCGTCGAGCCGGCGCGGGTCGGCCTGGGCGCCGGAGAGTTCCGACAGCCAGTACTCGTTGGTCTTGCGGGCCTTTTCGATCCGGTCGATGCGCGGCGTCTTGGCGCGCGCCAGTTCGTCGGCCGAGACCTCCTTGGCGGCGAGGTCGGCGGCGATCTTGCGGACATCGGCGAAGAAGCCCGGCAGCTTCTCCGGCGGGACCTCGACGCTGGCCGAGACATAGCCCCAGCCGGGCCAGGTATAGCTGTGATTGTAGCTGACCGAGGGCGAGTAGGTCGCGCCCTGGGCCTCGCGCAGCTCGTCGATCAACCGCAGGCCCAGGACCTCGCCCATGACGGCGTTGTTCCGGGCGCGCTGCGGGTCGGCGTAGAAATCGTTGGTGCGCCAGGCGACATAGCCGATGGCTTGGTCCTTGCGGCCCTTGTGCGTGCGCAAGACGGGCTCCTTCACCGGGTCGGGGAAGGGGACGATGCGCTGGGCCTCGGCGGGCTTGATCGCCTCGGGCCGGGCGGGCAGGGCGCCGAAAGTGCGGGCCACGGCGTCGGTCGCCTTCTCCACGGTGGTGTCGCCGACGACGACGATCTCGATCGGACCGTCAGCCAGGGCGCCGGCGATCTGTCCCTTCAGGTCTTCGGGCTTGGCGTCCCTGATCTCTGCGCGGCTGGGGAAGGTCCAGCGGCGGTCGCCGCCATGCAGCAGGCCCGGAAGGTCGCGCGAGAGCACGCCGGAGTCCGTCGACTCGTACTGGTCGTGGATGGTGGCGGCGGCGGTCCTCACGCGCTGGAAGGCCTCCTGGCGCCAGCCGGGCTCGGAGACGTAGGCGGCCAGGACCTGGAGCTGGGTGTCGAGGGAGTCCGGCCGCGTCGAGCCGGACAGCACGAAGGCGTCGTCGCCGATGGAGAAGCGGGCGCCGTAGACCTTCGAGGCCAGGACGCGTTCCATGTCCTCGGCGCTGATCTTGGCGACCCCGCCCTCCACGAAGGCGCTGGTGGCCCAGGAGGCGGACTGGCGGTCGCGGGACAGGTCCTGCAGGCCCTCGCCCACGTTCACGCGCACCAGAACCTCGTCGTCTCGGAACCGGGTCGGTTTGACGGTCAGGCGCACCCCATTTTCGAAGCGGACGAAGACGGCGTCCAGATCGGGGATTTCCTTCTCATCCACGCTCTTGCCCGGCGTCCCGAAGGTTTCATAGGGCCAGACCACCTGGGTCGGCGCCGTCGGCGGCAGGACGGCGACTTTGCGCGAGGTCTCCAGGGCGGCCAGCACGCTGGCCTCCCCGCCGGCGATGGGCTTGGGAGAGGTCATGAACACCAGAGGGCCGTCGCCGTCGAAGCCGGCCTTGACGGCGGCGGAGACCTGCTCGGCCTTCAGGCCCTTCACGGCGTCCTCGAAGAACGCGAGATCCTGGGCCGGATTGGTGACCACCTCATCGTCCGACAGGGATCCGACGATCTCGTTGGCGAGCGCGGCGGGACGGCGGGTGGCGGCGCCGGCGGCTGCGGCGCGCAGGCCGGCGCGGAGTTCCTCGACCTCACGGTCCAGCTCGTCCTGGCGCACGCCGTATTGGACGATGCGGCGCTGCTCGCGCTCCACGGCCTCCAGGGCTTCGCGCCACCGATCCTGCTGCACATTGACGGTGATCATGGCGACGTGGGCGGCGTCGTATTCGTCACCCTCGAAGGCGCCGGCGCCCAGGAAGGGCGGTTCGGCCGAGCGGCCGATGGACGAGAAGCGGCGGTTCAGCACCGCGAAGCCGAGGCCCTTGATCAGGTCCCGCTTGCGTTTGGCGATGGTGTCGGGGGCCGTCTGAGGCTTGCCCACCCAGGCCAGTTGCAGGGACGGCGGCGCCCCGGTCTCGACCACCAGCTTGGCTTCGGGCTTGCGTTTGGTCACCTCGCCCAGGTCCGGTTCGGCGCCTGCCGGGCCCGTGGCGGTCCAGGTGGAGAACCTGGTGCGGATCTTGGTCTCCATCGCATCGACGTCGAAGTCGCCGACCGCGACCAGGACGGCGCGCTCGGGCCGGTAGTACTGCCGGTAGAAGGCCTGGATCTGGCCGGCCGGGGCGGTCTTCAGCACCTCCACCTGGCCGATGGGAAGGCGTGTGGGCGGGCGCTGGCCGCGCAGCAGGTATTCTAGGCGGCCCTTGTAGACCCGGTAGGACGGGGTATCGCGCGAGCGTTCCTCGGAGAGCACCACGCCGCGTTCGCGGTCGACCGCGCCCTGGTCGATCGTGAGTTCGCCCGCGGTCTCGCGCAGCAGCATCAGGCTGGTGTCGATCGTCTCGTCGTCGGTGCGCGGCAGGTCGAGCTTGTAGACCGTCTCCTCGAAATTGGTCTGGGCGTTGGTGTCGGCCCCGAAGGCCAGGCCCAGACGCTCCAGGATCTTGACCATCTCGCCTTCCGGCACGGCCTTGGAGCCGTTGAAGGCCATGTGCTCGAGGAAGTGGGCCAGGCCTTGCTGGGCGTCGGTCTCCATCAGCGAGCCGGCGTCGAAGCGCAGGCGCAGGGCGGCCTGGCCCGGCGGCGTCGTCTGGCGGCGGATCGCATAGCGCATCCCATTGGGCAGGGCGCCGAAGCGGATGTCGGGATCGGCGGCCACGTCCGAGACGGCCTGGGGCCACTGGCCCCGCGGCAGGTGCGAGGCTTCGGAACGGGCCGCGCTGCTGAACGTCGGCAGGTGAAGCTTGGGCAGGCGCGGCGCGCCCTCTGCGGCTCCGACCATGGCGTAGGCGCCCACGACCACGGTCGCGGCGAGGGTGAGCGCCGCGCGCAGGGACCGATTCATCGACTATTCCTGGAGAAATCGAACAAGGCGGCACCATCGCCGCCCCGCGTGGCTATCGCAAGGCGGCTTGAAGGCGAAGCTTGCCGCGACCTACTGGCTGGTGCGGGTGACGTAGTAGGTGGCCGTATTGCCCACCGCCGTGGCCACGCCGCTGACCGATCGGGCGTAGCCGTTGACGGTGACCGTGCTGCTGGAGCCGACGTCGGCGGTGTTGGTCTGGCGACTGTTGACGGTCATGCCAGAGCATTCGCCGCAGGCGTAGCCCGTGGCCGCGTTGCCGATCGCCGTGGCCGAGGCCTGGGCGTCATAGCCCTGGTCGCCGGTGTAGCTGGCGACGACGTCGACCCCGCCGCCTTCGTTGAGCTGGGTGTTGTCCAGCACCAGTTCGCCGTTGAGGTCCCCCGCCAGGACCGAGTTGCCGATGCCGTAGGCGTTGGCCTGGCCCGAGCTGAACAGATAGCTGGAGCTCTCGGACTGGGCGCGCAGATAGGCCTGGTTGGTCTGGTTGGCGGTCAGGTCCAGCAGGGGACCGTCGTTGGTGGCGCTGATGTTGTTGCCGGTGGCCGTGGCCTGGGTCGTGGCCAGATAGGAATTGCCGAAGGCGGTGAACTGGCCCGCCTGGGTGAGCGCGGCGGTGTTGCGCTGGGTGACGATCATCCGCTCGGCGGCGCTGCTCGAGCCCGAGCCGGTGACGTTGTTGGCGGTGGAGGTGGCGGCGAAGACGGTGGAGCCGGTGGTCTGGCCGATCACGCCGCCGCCGTCGGACTTCACCTCGGCCGCGTTGGTCTGGTTCACCCGCGCGCCCACCGAGGCGTAGCTGGCGGCGATCCCCTGGCTGTTGCCCACGGCCTGGGCGCTGGAGGTGACGTCGCCGGCCACCGCGTCAGGCGCCTCGATGTGGCTGTGGCCATAGATGGACACCGCGCCGGTGGTCTGGGTGTAGACGCCGGTCATGGTGGCGCCGGCGACGGCCGCGTCGCCCGTATTGCCGGTGGCCGCGGTGGAGAGGCTCGTCGACAGGCCCGCGTTGCTGTGCACGTCCAGGCGCGTGTCGGCGCTCACGGCGCCTTGCAGCGACTGGTTCGAGCGCATGTCCACGTCGCGCCCGTCCGCCGAGCTCGAATAGGCGTTGCCCGTCGCGGTGCTGACGCCGGAAATGGAGTCCGTGGCCTCGACCACGTCGAGGTTGAGGTCCGAGGTGACGACGCCCAGCTGGACCTGATCGTTCAGGACCCAATCTGGCGCGGTCTGGCTAGTAGCGGCCCCGGACGGCAGGATCGCGACGAGCGTTCCAGCGAGAAGGATCTTCGCGGGTGTGCGCATTGTTGGTGTCCAGGTTGTTGTACGCCGGCACGTAGGCGCCGGTCAGGCCAACCGTGCCCGCCGCCAGCGGGTCGGAGGTCAGGCAGCCCTGCGGGCCGGGCATGCCATAGAGGTTGGCGGTCATTTCGACGACGGCGCGCTCGACCAGCGAGCGGACGGCCAGCTGCATCGGCTCCAACGCGCCCGAGCCCGCCGACACGTCGAAGACGTTGCCGTTCAGGAAGTCGAACATGCCGACCGCCACTTCGCGGCCGACCACCTGCTTCTGATAGGAGATGACGTCGACCACCTCGAGGGTGCGGGTGTTGATCAGCCGCAGGTCAAGGCCGATGTTCATGATGAACAGCCGGCCGCGCGCCAGACCCTTGAAATCTTCGGGGTCGGGGTCGCCGCCCGAGATGTCGAAGCCCGACGAGCGGATGTTGAAGTTCAGCTCCGTGATGCCGCCGGCCACGTAGAAGTCGGAGCCGGGCACCTGACCGGCCAGGATCCGGCGGTAGTCGGCCGGCATGTCCGGCGCGGGATTGGGCGAATCCGAAATCAGCTTGTTGTTGGCGTACTTGAGCTCGAGCTCCGAGACGCTGGTGTCGAAGCGCTCGACCAGCGGCACGCCGGCCTTGGCGAAGGCCGACATGGCCATCAGCGATGCGCCCTGCGTCACCTTGCGGCCGCTGCCGTCGGCCTCGGCCTTGCCGGTGTAGTCGGCGATCCGGCCCACGGCGATCCGCGGGGCGACGACGTGGTTGGCCCGCGCGTAGCCGGCCATGCAGACCAGAGCCGCGGAGTAGGGGGTCGGGTTCACGGTCACCGGCGCCGTGCCGATGGGGCGGCCGTAGTTCCCGCCCGGCCCGGCCACCGGCGTGGCGCATCCGGCCAGCGCCACGGCGGCGGCGCTGACGAGCGCGGCCGTCCTGGCCATGCGTTTACTGACCATTGCCCACTCCCGCGTTCAGATTGGTCGTCGCCGTCACCGTCCCGTTGTTGATCTGGGACGAGTTGACGATGACCGTGTTGTTGTTGCCCTGGGTGACCACGACCAGATTGTTGCCAATGGCCGAGGAGCCGCCGATCGATCCGACGCCGGCGTAGGCGTCCGCCGCGCCCGAGGCGCGCGAAAAGCTCGACTGGTCCTCGCCCGCCAGTATCAGGCCGTCGACGATCACCCGGTTGCCGTTGGCGTCACGCGTGGAGACGTCGATCGGCTGGTTCTCCTGACCGGCGTAGCGCCCATAGCCCGCGTTATAGGAAGCCGAGTTGGTCGACATGGCTTGCGCCTGGGCCGAGCCTGCGGCCAGGGTCGCGATCAGCACGGCGCTGGCGGCGGGCAGGCGCAAGGCGGCGAAGGGTGCAACGGCCATGGACTTGTGGACTCCGCGCGACGCAGGCGAAATGACGTTCGCCGGGCGGCCGACGACGCCGCGTCCACCCCCCGAACGACGTCCACTTAAGACCGACAAACCCTCGCAATTTGGTTAAGGCCAGGCGCCCTGTGACCTTGTTTCCCAGTCCGACGACCAGGAGAGCCGCTTGAACCCCCAGCGCGAGCCCATCATCAACGCCCCGTGGCCCGCCGCCGTCGTGGTCGCCGCCATCGTCGGCGGATATGTCCTGCAGACCCTGGTTCCGCAGGAGCCGCTTCTGACGCGCTATGGCTTCTCGCCCGCCGCGTTCGACGCGGGCGCGCGCGAGACCGTGGTCACGGCGCTCTTTCTGCATGGGAGCTGGGCGCACGCACTGCTCAACGGCAGCTTCGCCCTGGCCTTCGCACCGCCGGTCGCCCGCCTGTTCGGCCCGCGCGTGGCGGGCGTGGCGGCCTTCTTTCTCTTCTACCTCGTCTGCGGGGCGCTCGGGAACCTGGGCTTCGCCCTGGTGCACCCGGGATCGAACGCCATCGTGGTGGGCGCCTCAGGCGCGGTGGCCGGCCTGATGGGGGCCGCCTCGCGCATGATGGCCGGGCGAGGGACGCTGGGGCCGATCATCAGCCGGCCGGCGATCGGCATGGCGCTGGCCTGGGTGGCCGTGAACATGATCGTTGCTGTGGTCGGGTTCGCGCCTGGGGTGGGGGATGGCCCCGTCGCCTGGGAGGCGCACCTGGCGGGATACGCCGCGGGCCTTCTCCTGATCCGCCCGGCCGCTGCATTGTTCCGACGCCCCTGAGCGTCCGGTGCGCTGAAGCTCCACAGGCATTGCATTCCTTCCAATCCTGCGTAACGCTGATTTTGGGGATAAGGGAGGAATAACAAGATGCTGGTTTCCCAGATCCTGAAAGCCAAGGGCGACTTGGTCTTCACCGTCACCCCGAACGACACGATCGCCGCTGTGGCCGCTCTTCTGCATTCGCGCCGGGTCGGCGCCCTGGTGGTGCTGGACGGCGACGACGTGGCGGGGATTGTCTCGGAACGCGACGTCGTTCGCGCCGTCGCCGAGGGCGGGGGCGCCCAGCTGGCCAAGCCGGTCTCGAGCTGCATGACGCAGGACGTCCTCTTCGCGCTTCCCGGCGAGACGATCGACTCTCTTTTGAGCCGCATGACCGATCGCCGGGTTCGACATCTGCCGGTCTGCAAGGACGGCCGGCTCCTGGGAATCGTCTCCATCGGCGACCTGGTGAAGTGGAAGATTTCCGAGGTCGAGGCCGAGGCGGACGGCCTCAAGGCCTATATCGCCACAGGCTGAGGCCGTCCGGCGGATCCCGGACCGGCGCGTTTTCCACCAATTCATCCACAGGCCAGGCGCGGCCGCGGGGAAACCGTGGTTGACTCAGGCGGCGGGCTGAACGAAACAGCGCCCCTCGCCGGGACGGACTGTTCCTCTGGACGAACGAAAGGGGTTTACCCTCTTGAATTTATTCAGAAAGTGCAGAACCGAAAGGCGGGCGACCGGATCGCTGCGGCTGTCGTGAGGACCTCGTCCAATCTTCAGCCTGCGGAGATCTTCCGCGCCGGACGCCCTCGGGCAGGGCGGCGCTGGAAACCGGAGACGGGCGGTTGACTCCACGGGGGCGGGCCACTATTTACGCTGCTCCCCGCTCAGGGCCGACACCTTGAAGGAATGATCACAAGGGTTTGAAAAAATCCTTGATTTTACCCTCAAGTGTCGCTAAGTTCCCGAGCCTCAATCGAATCGCTGCGGACTGAATGAGGGAAGCCCCTCGGCGGCCCCAGAGTTTTTTGCGCCGAATTTCCTCGCAAGAGGCCGGCGCGAAATGTCCGGAAGGGCCGATTGACAGGTAGGGGGTGGGCGACTAGATACGCCGCTCTTCGCCGCCGCCGGGCGTAAAACGGCGGGATTGGCGCGAGCTGGTCGGGTCTTTGACATCGTTGAATTGGAAAGAGAAACGCAGGCGGCGGCGTCTTCGCTGATGGCCCTAACCAGGCTGTCAATCGACGCTGACTTAATCTGCGGTCTCTTGAAAGACACCATGAATATGGGTCGGCTTGGCTTTGGCTGGGTCGGCTTATGTGAATGGGAACTCGTCAAGAATACGTAGACCAATGCCAAGTCGATCCTTCGGGATCGTGAGACGTTGGGTCAGAATGTCAACTCAACCTGAGAGTTTGATCCTGGCTCAGAGCGAACGCTGGCGGCAGGCCTAATACATGCAAGTCGAACGGCTTCTTCGGAAGCAGTGGCGGACGGGTGAGTAACGCGTGGGAACGTGCCCTTTGGTACGGAACAACTGAGGGAAACTTCAGCTAATACCGTATGTGCCCTTCGGGGGAAAGATTTATCGCCATTGGAGCGGCCCGCGTTAGATTAGCTAGTTGGTGGGGTAAAGGCCTACCAAGGCAACGATCTATAGCTGGTCTGAGAGGATGATCAGCCACACTGGGACTGAGACACGGCCCAGACTCCTACGGGAGGCAGCAGTAGGGAATCTTGCGCAATGGGCGAAAGCCTGACGCAGCCATGCCGCGTGAATGATGAAGGTCTTAGGATTGTAAAATTCTTTCACCGGGGACGATAATGACGGTACCCGGAGAAGAAGCTCCGGCTAACTTCGTGCCAGCAGCCGCGGTAATACGAAGGGGGCTAGCGTTGCTCGGAATTACTGGGCGTAAAGGGCGCGTAGGCGGATGTTTAAGTTGGGGGTGAAAGCCCGGGGCTCAACCTCGGAACAGCCTTCAATACTGGACATCTTGAGTACGGGAGAGGTGAGTGGAACTCCGAGTGTAGAGGTGAAATTCGTAGATATTCGGAAGAACACCAGTGGCGAAGGCGACTCACTGGCCCGTTACTG
>Ga0153916_10003621_pt1 | contig 11531 bp, 10 predicted proteins | sample Opewatmetagenome_FD_109642 | JGI IMG/M metagenome (GOLD analysis project Ga0153916, IMG submission 109642) | Freshwater wetland microbial communities from Ohio, USA - Open water 3 Core 3 Depth 4 metaG | ecosystem: Environmental > Aquatic > Freshwater > Wetlands | place: USA: Ohio, Lake Erie...
AATGAAACCATCCACCAGCCTGTACGCCTGCGGATCATGGCAGCTCTGGTCACCCTGGAGCCGAGCGATGAAGTGGATTTCACCTATCTGCGCGATTTACTGGAAGTTACAGATGGCAATTTGGGTGCCCATCTGCGTAAATTGGAAGAGGCCGGCTATATCGCGGTCAATAAGGTCTTTGTTGAGCGTAAGCCGCATACCTACATATCTGTGACTGCTTTAGGTCGCAAAGTCTTTACAGCCCATGTGGCAGCACTGGAATCGATTTTAAAAAGTAAGTGAGGGAAAAATATGGACACTATTGTACTTGTAAAAGGCCTGCGAAAAACGTATGGGGCCGTAGTCGCCGTGGATGAGGTTTCTTTCGAGGTGCAAGAAGGTGAAATCTTCGGGATGGTCGGTCCGAACGGGGCAGGCAAGACCACCACCATCGAATGCCTCGAAGGCCTGCGTAAACCGGATCAGGGCACATTGCGTGTCCTGGGCGTGGATCCTCAGCAGGATAGCAAAATCCTGCGCCAGCGCACCGGGATGCAGCTGCAGCAATCCAACCTGCCGGACCGCATGAAGGTGTGGGAAGCGCTGGACCTGTATGCCTCCTTTTATCCCAAAGCAGCCGATTGGAAAGTACTCCTCGCCCAGTTGGGTTTGGAAGAGAAGCGAAATGCCCATTTCTCGAAACTCTCAGGTGGGCAGAAACAGCGCCTGTTCATCGCACTGGCGCTTCTGCCCGATCCACAGCTGGTCTTCCTGGACGAGCTGACCACGGGTCTCGACCCGCAAGCTCGCCATGCCATATGGGACTTGGTGCGTGATGTCCGTGCCAGGGGAAAGACGGTCCTACTGACCACCCATTACATGGAAGAAGCTGAACAGTTGTGCGACAGGGTAGCTATCCTCGACCATGGGCGCATCGTCGCACTCGACACTCCTCAGGAGCTGATCCATCGTCTGGGTGCCGAGGAGCGCATTGTCTTTAATCTAAAAGGGAATCTCCCGGCAAGCTTTGAAAAACTCCTCACTGGTGACATCAGGGTCGAGGTGCAGGGCGAGAGGGTAACCATACATGGGAAGAATGGCCGTCAGGTCCCACTGGTGAGCGAAGTGGTCACCCTGCTGAGTAGCCAGGGCATTCAATTCAGTGACCTGCGCACCGAGCAACCGAATCTGGAAGATGTCTTCCTGAACCTGACCGGTCGTGAGATGAGGGAGTGAGGTGCGAGATGAAAAGCCTGCAGAAAATGACTTGGATGGAAGCAAAGCTATTCCTGCGAGAGCCAATGAGTGCCTTTTTCACGCTGGTCTTTCCCTTGATCTACCTGTTCATGTTCGGGATTATTTCCGGCAACGAACCCACACCGCAGTTCGGTGGTCAAAAAACGATCGACGCCTCCATACCAGGCCTGACCGCCGTGATCATTTGCATCACTGGGCTGATGTCCACCACCATGGCATTGTCCACTTACCGCGAAAAAGGCGTCCTGCGACGCCTGCGGACCACGCCAGTCAGCCCATTGGTCGTTTTGGTAGCCCAGGTGATCGTGGTCTTTGCCATGACCACCCTGGGCATGCTGCTGTTGGTCCTTGCCGGGACACTGGTTTACCACGTAAGATTTGACGGTAACCCACTCAGCATGCTGGGTGGGTACATCCTTAGCAGTCTGAGCTTCTTCGGTATCGGATTCGTCCTGGCGGGTACTATGCCCACGGTGCGCACTGCATGGATTGTCGGGATGGTATTACTATACCCGATGATGTTCCTTTCTGGGGCGTTTTTCACGGTCGAAATACTTCCCGCAGCCATTCAGAAGGTCTCGGCATTCTTACCGCTGACCTATGTAGTCAACCTTTTGCGTGGTCTGTGGTTTGGTGATAGTTGGAGTCAGCACACCATCGATGTCATCGTATTGGCTGCTATGCTGGTGGCAGGTGTGGTCGTCACGGTCAAGCTCTTCCGGTGGGAATAGAATCACCTGGCAGGATTGCTGATCTTGCTATTTATAAAAAAAATAATCAAATGAGAGATGGTTGTCACTATGAAAAGCCTGATGAAAATGACCTGGATGGAAATCAAATTGTTCCTGCGTGAGCCGGTGGGGACTTTTTTCACCCTCGCCTTTCCGTTAATGATGTTGTTCATCTTTGGTACGATTTTTGGCAATGATCCATCACCTAATTTGAACGGTCGCGGATCGGTGGATATCTCGGTCCCAGCTTATACTGCTATGATCATTGGCACCACGGGTTTGGTCGGTCTGACTATCACCATTTCAGCTTATCGTGAGAATGGTGTATTACGCCGATTACGGGCCACACCCATCAGCCCATTCATCATCCTGGCAGCCCAGGTCATTGTACTTTTCATCATGACAGCTTTGGGGATGATCCTGCTCATTATTGCAGGCAAGCTTGTTTACCACTTGCATTTCGAAGGGAATGTATTCAGCATGCTGTTGGCTTTTATATTGAGCAGCCTGAGCTTCTTTGCCATCGGATTTATCCTTGCCAGCCTGGTGCCCACGGCGCGCACCGCCCAGGTGGTGGGGATGGTTCTGCTCTATCCCATGCTGTTCCTGTGTGGGGCGGGTTACCCCCGCGAGCTCCTGCCGGAATCCGTGATTAAAATCTCCGCTTTTTTACCTCTAACTTATGTGGTCACGCTTCTACGCGGCATGTGGGTTGGCGACCCATGGGGCGCGCATGTCACGGATGCCCTCGTGCTGGTAGGAATGTTGTTGGCAGGGGTGCTCATCTCTCTCAAGACTTTCCGCTGGGAGTGAGCTTGTTGATACAATCGCAGGGTTTTGCCACCCAATTCCCACACCTGTTCAACGAAGTCACCTGGCCTTGGGGACGGACCCGTGCAAAATTCATGCTCCTGGATCGTGTTCCCCAGCATGAGGAGATCGCTAACGTTGATATCGTTCCCCGGATCGGTGAGAATTGGGTAATGCTTCAGCTATCAGATGGCTCTTGGGATATCCCTGGTGGCACGCTCGAGCCAGGTGAGGGTTACCTGGATGCCATCCAGCGTGAGTTGATGGAAGAAGCCGGTGCCAGGCTCATTTCCCACCAGCTCATCGGTGCCTGGTGGTGTCAATCACTGGCTGAGAAACCCTATCGACCGCATCTGCCTTTCCCTTACTTCTATCGCCTGGTCCTTGCGGGGGAGATCGAAATTGAGAGGTCGCCAGATAATCCGATTGGTGCGGAAAAAGTTATTTCAATTGCCTCCGCTGCTCTCGAGGTCGTGGTTGATCGATTTGTGGCGCAGAAAAGGTATGACCTGGCTGAGTTATACCAGTTAGCCTCCGGTCTTCGAGATTGAATTAAAAAGCATTGCTGCACGCTGGCGATAATTCTGGGCTAAAATAGTGTCGAGAGGCGGGCATATTCAGTATAATACTTAATATTGTCCGCCGTTTTTATCGCTGAAGCTTTCGCAACTGATCAGGAGATGCCTGGCACCTGATTTAGCGCGCATTCTGATTCGTTAGTTTATTTTCATACTTCGATATTTCAGCTAGATGAGTAGATTGCCAAAATAATGCGGGTTAAGCATCATTGATTATGTGTATCCGGTGAAGAAAGGCAATTGCATCGATGAAGAAGACATCGCACAACTATGTTATTCTATTCTCGATCTTGCTGGCTGTGTTCTTGGGGGCTGTTGCCCGTTTTTATCCAGTTTTATTATCCCATTACCCGATAAACGATGGCGGATTGTTCTATCAAATGTCGCAAGACATTTTAGACCATAATTTCGCTCTACCTTTCCATACTTCATACAACAGCGAGGATATCCCTTTCGGGTATCCTCCTATACCGTTTTATTTATTAGCGCTGATTCAACGCTTCCTCCATATCGCCTTATTGGATCAGCTTCATTATTTACCGGCATTGATCAGCACCCTCTGCATTCCCGCGTTTTATTTTCTCAGCCGCAGCATTACTGGCTCAAAAGAACGGAGTGTATTCGCAGTTTTTGCTTACGCATTAATCCCAGGGAGCTACTCCTGGTTGATCATGGGCGGTGGTATTTCCCGCGCTTTAGGGATTTTATTAGCCATCCTTTCGCTTTGTTTTGTTTGGGAAATGTTTAAAAATACGAAGGTTTCTTGGCTGCTCCTATCGATATTCTCCTGTTCCTTACTTGTTCTAAGTCACCCGGGTATAACCTGGTTCGTCTTCGTAACCTCGCTTCTGATCAGCCTGCAGATTGGATTGAATAAAAAGCGGATCCTGTATGCAATTCTGACTGCTCTCGGCATTTTAGTGCTCACTTCACCCTGGTGGATCATAACCCTTCGTCGATTTGGTTTCTCGCTTTTTGTAGATGCGGTTAAGTCAAGCGGACCTATCAATCCTTCCGTAATTCTTTTTAATTTCACCGGCGAGCCTTTTATTACGATCATCGCTGTGGTCGCTTTATTAGGTCTCTTCGCAGAGATCGTGCGCCGCAGGTACTTTTTACTGATATGGTTGATTCTGATCGCTTTTGTAACACCACGCGGTAGTCTTAGGCTCGCTGCAATTCCAGGTTCAATGCTGTTTGCATCGGGGGTGGTCTGGGTGATCGTCCCGGGTCTCACCAGCTTTACCAAACGGGTCTCAGAAGATTCCCAACAACTTGGGGAGATAATGCGTGAAGGAATTTCTAAAGTTGCTCTTGCGATTATTTTGTTTGCTGCTTTTTTCTCCGCCTTGGCATTCCCTTTATTGGGATCCCCCGAGACAAAATCATTGTCCCAATCTGATGTTCAAGCCATGCAATGGGTATCTCAGAACACTCTGTTGAATAGTCGCTTCGCATTACTTACCGGAGAGGAACAGTGGATTACCGATCCGATAACAGAATGGTTTCCGGCATTCGCAAAAAGGAATTCTGTGGCAACCATCCAGGGTAGTGAATGGCTGCCTGATCAAACCTATAAAAAGCGGATTGATTCCTATTACGCCTTGCAAGATTGCTCCGAGCAAGATTATTCCTGTGTCGCCACCTGGGCTAAGGACAATAATATTTCTTATTCATACCTGTATGTCACCAGGCCAGCCTCGGGGGAGAAGGGTATAAATCTTCCGATCAACTACTCATTGGTTACCTCAGATGAGCTTCAGCTGTCCTTTGAAAATCAAGGGGTGAGGATATATCGGGTGGTCGATCCTCCCTAATCATATTTCAGCCCAAGCCAATGGTACTGCAGGTCGAGTACGCTTCGAACCAATTGTTTTAAAATTCAGTACTTAAAGTGACGCTTACTGTATAAGCATCTGTCATTTCCCAGCGAGTAAATAATAGGGGATGAACCCAAAATGAACACCGGCTACCATCCAACAATCAAGTTCCTTATCACTTGGTTCATTCTATTTATTATGATCACTGGCTGTGCCGGAAGACAAAATTCAACCTCTACTCCGATTTTGCCATCTAGTCCCACCGAAGACTTATATGGGCTATCCACGGATGCTTTCACCACCTTGCGTAGCCTGGAAAAGTTGCAAGATTATCCCTTCTACGTCATGCATTTTAGCGGTGATTACCAATACCCGCGCATCGGTTTATCATTGCAGGGAGATAGCGATATTTCCTGCTCACTCTTTGCTTCCCTGGGGACAGCCGGCGATATGTATTATGGGCGCAACTTCGATTGGGAATACAGCCCCGCTTTATTACTCTTTACCGACCCTCCGGATGGTTATGCCTCGGTTAGCATGGTCGACCTTAGTTTCCTGGGGATCGATTCAGACACAGCCAGTACCTTGGCTGATCTGCCACTGTCTGAACGTACAGCTCTGCTGGCTGCGCCTTCCATGCCGTTTGACGGTATGAATGAGTATGGCCTGACTATCGGCATGGCAGCAGTGCCTGATGAATTCATGGATGATGCCAGTCACGTTGCCTCCATGCCTTCGATCGGCTCGATCGGCATTATCCGGCAGGTACTTGATCATGCCCGAAATGTGGATGAAGCCTTGGATATCTTTGCCCAATACAATATCGATTTTGGGGGTGGCCCGCCAATCCATTACCTGGTTGCCGACCGCAGTGGGAAAGCGGTCCTGATCGAATTTTACCGGTCGGAGATGGTCTTGCTGCCGAATGAAGGGCCATGGCATCTGGCGACCAATCATCTGCGTGGTATTGCAGAGGGGGATGGAGGCTGCCCGCGCTACCGCACAATTTCAGCGCGCTTATCCGCTGTAAATGGCCAGCTTGACTCCCAATCAACCATGCAGCTACTCTCGGATGTCAGGCAGAGTATGACTCAATGGTCAGCGGTTTATAATATGACCACTGGTGATGTTGATGTGGTGATTGCCCAGCTTTACGATCAGGTCTATTCTTTTCACCTCGCTTTACTGCCACCATAAAGGAAGACGTATCTCAAAATAAGCTCGCTGTTCTAAAGAAGGATGAGATTTTCATATGAAAGCGTTGGTCGGTCTCCTTGTACTGTCCTTCCTATTATTTTCCTGTTCACCCACTTCACGCGAAATTCCAGTTGCAACTTTGCCGGTTATCACGCTTGCACCTGGGACTGAACCAGATCAATATTCCGCAGCACGCCAGCTATTGCTGGAGGAAATCGAAGCTGAAGGCGTGACGGACGAGCAGGTCTTGAGTGCGATGGCAACGGTCCCACGTCACAAGTTCGTCCCGCCTGAGTATCTTGACCAGGCTTACGAAAATCACCCTCTCCCCATAGGGTACGGTCAGACAATATCGCAACCCTACATCGTCGCCTGGATGACTGAGCTGTTGGAATTACAGCCCGGGGAGAAAGTATTGGAAATTGGCACGGGCTCGGGTTATCAGGCTGCTGTCTTGGCTGAGCTGGGAGATGTGGAGGTTTATAGCATTGAGATCGTTCCTGAGCTGGCTGAGACCGCTGCTGCACGCCTGGAAGAGATGGGCTATTCAAATGTCCACACCAAGCAAGGGGATGGCTATTATGGCTGGCCCGAGTATGCTCCCTTTGACGCTATTATCGTGACTGCTGCCCCCGACCATTTGCCCGCCCCACTCGCCGACCAGCTCACTGAACATGGACGGATCGTCATACCAATTGGTCCTCCTGGGTGGGTGCAAAGCCTGTGGAAGTTCGTCCAGCAGGATGGGGAATTAGTCGCTTACAATCTGGGTGGTGTACGCTTCGTACCTTTCACAGGCTCCGGCGTCGAACTGCACCAGGCTGATGCGACATCCATGCCGTGAATAAGGCAGCTGCGTAACACACAGCTCCTATCCATAGTACTACTCGAAAACCGAAAGATAAGGCCAGGAGTGCTGCCAGGATCGGTGATATGACCGAGGCTCCGCCATTCACAGCCCATATCCATGGTATGTCACTGCTAGGGGTGTTGCCGTCATTCAAGCTTAGATTTGCAGTCTGCGACGGTGTGAACCAGCGCAAGCCGGCTGGGAATGGTATGCCCATCAAGAAGCCGGATGGAGCCAGGGCAACTACAGTCATCCCCAGGCGGGCAACCAGAGGCAATCCCATGGTCCATTCGAAGAGGTAAGGTAGAAGCAGGGGCATAACGATAATTAGAAGCGTCAGCGTTCCCAAAGCGAAGCGCAGGGATATGTGCTGGCTCCAATGGCTACCCAAGCCTGAGAAAAAGAGTAGAGCGAACAAAACCGTGGTGACCGCGTATGCGGTATTACCAAGGTACAGGATGAAACGCTGGAGGAGTGGGATTTCGACGAACAGGAAGGCGAAGCCGAGCAAGCCGAAATAGATCAGGTTGCGCAAGATAAAAGGAGAGGCAGTGTGAGGTGTTTTTCGCCTGTTAAGTTTCCATATGCCCACTGGCAGGAGGATCAGGGTGCCGGCTAGCAGGATTGCCAGGATGAGCAATACCAGGATCACGAAGTAACCACCCCCACCAAATGGCAGCCAGGCCTTGCCAAACTCAGCCACGATTTGAGGCACCTGTGACCATTTGAAATAATGTCCAAAGAATGGATGGTCGTCTGTAGGTGGGCGTACGTCAAAGGCATATGTATCGAAGAATGCCTGGTGCGGATCTGATTCTATTAAGCTCAGATAGGTCTGGTAATAGGTTGATTCGGGCAAGATGTTATATCGGTTTGTCTCATCAGCCTGGATATCAGGAGCATAAGTGAGGTCGAACGCTCTTTGGTCAGCGAAATCGCGGATCGTGCTCAGTTCACCGGGTGAGAAAGCGCCATTTTTAATTAAAACCGTACCCGTGTTATAACCGCGAAAAGCGACGATTTCCTGGCGTGGGTCAGCCTCAGAATCTTCGGTAGCACTTACCGCCAGGGCAAAAAGACGCAGGTCTTCACTGGGTGGATCTTGCAGCCAACGAGTTGCAACCAGCAGTCCTCCGGGAGCTAAATGCTGCCTCATTTCCTGGAATGATTCAAGGGTATACCGGTAATCCTCTGCCAGTGTGTACGCTCCCGATTGTACCGGATGGAATGACGATACCAGTGAAAGCACGATTACATCATATTGTGCCTGGGTCCTTTGAAGGTAGCTGCGCTCCGATTCCATATGTACAGATAAACGCGGGTTCGTGTAGATCGGCGTCATTGCGACGATCAGGGGGTTGATCTCGACGCTCGTCACTGCGCCACGGCTCAGGGTTAATGCGGCCAAGATGTCCAAACCTCCACGTGGCTCCAATACCAGTGTATTGGCATTGGGGCGGAGCTGGTAAGCAATCACGTTGGGTAGGTAGGCAGTGAAACCTGGCTCGGTTGTATCCGCGATGATCGGATTGAGATCATCACCGTCCACGAATAGGCCGTCCAGTTGGGGGAGTGGTTCCAGGTAGCGGTAGCTCAGACCTGGCAATGAATGGATGCCGCCGCTCCTGACAACGTCAACTCGCGAGAAGGCATTCCACTGGCTGTTGGTGATCGATGAGCCGGGGTACTGCAAGGCGTAGGAGAGGCTCTTATATGGCGAGATGTGAAGATCAAACGCGGAAAGACCGTTTTGTTTGGCCAGCCGCAGGCTGAGGTCAAGCAAGCTAATAATAAGCAATGCGCTGAGCCCCAGGCTCACGAAGAGTTTTTTCGAACCTCGAGGGGTGCTGAACACCGCTACTGCTGCGGCTAACCCTGCCACCAAGCTGCTCAAGGTCACCATCCCCTCTCCGCCCAAGATGGAAGGTCCAACCAATGCAATGACACAGCCAGTGGCAGAACCCAGCAGGTTGATGGCATAGGTGGAACCGGCTTGATCAGGAAAGTCAGTCAGCAGGATCCCGAGCGCCAATCCACTGAAGAAGAAGGGCGCAGCCAGAGTGATGTAGTGCAGGATCAGGATGAAAATCTGGCGCCTATCCACGATGATGCTGTAGGAGTCGAACGGGATCCAGTTTGTGAGCAGGTATGCCACCACGATGCTGATTCCGGTCGCCAGTGCTAACCTGCCCAGGCCCCGGTCGGGCTGGCGGATCAGAAGGGCAGGGAAGATTGACAGGACTGCACCGCTGGCACCATACCCTAGCAATGCCACGCTGACGATCATGAACGCAAAGTGATAAAACTGGGCGACTGAAAAGAGCCGTGTCAGGTTGATCTCAAAAGCCAGTGTGGCTGAAGAGAGCAGGAAAAGGCTCAGCCAAATCCCGGGCTGATGGATAGAGTCTACGTGCGCATGGTCAGGTGAAGAATCCATCGGGAACGATGATGATGACCTTGATTTTACACCCATGGTGGCGGAAACACCATTTTAGCCTCACAAACTAAGGACAATGAACTGCACATCGGCACAGATGTATAAAGGACATTTTTCTAAGAGACGATTTTAACCCTGCCTATATGGATTTGGCTTCAATACATGAACTTACCATCATGTTGGCATGGGTTTGAGGGAGGATCGCTATGGGTAGGCTATTACCAGTCCAATATCTACCCGAAATAAATTGCGACATTTCTGATGATATTACATCTAATTTGCATGAAATGACGTATATAAAACTATCGACGGAATTTTGACTAGTGATAGCTTGAATTACACCTGATGGGAAAGGTGACGTAAGTGATTTGTTCATCTGGAGGGGTGCTTCGGCTCATCGCTATTCCACAACATATCGTAGTTCGATAAGGAGATACGAAAATGCGACGTTACTTGATCATCTTACTCACCCTCATCACCGCAGGGATACATTTTTACTTCTTCAACACCGATCCAAAAGGTGGGTTGCTCTTCACCATGTTCCTGCTGAATGGCTTGGGCTACCTGGGCTTGTTGATCCTGCTTTACCTGCCACTCGGGTTACCCAGCTCAATCCGTAGGCTCGTGCGCCCGGTCTTCATCGGGTACACCATCCTTACCATTGTGCTCTACATCATCATTAGTGCTTCATCCGGCATCTGGTCTGCACCATTGGCGCCGATTGCCAAGGTGGACGAAGTTCTGCTCGTTTGGCAGCTTTGGGCTGAAGGAAAAACGATGACTGTCATCCAACAACCTGCCTGACGGAAATTGCATGCCATGCTATAATTCGTCTATCATAAAGCAAAGGAGAAGCGAAGATGGCTGATTCGGGAAAGAAAGATAAAGGCAGAAAACAGCAGAAGAAAAAACCCCAGCACACGCTGAAGGAAAAACGCAAACTTAAGGAAGAAAAGAAGAACAAAGCTGCTTCCGGTCTTGGATAGAGGGTTTTGTTGTAAGCCTAAGTGAATTATCTGTTATTCCAGGCGACCATCGCTTATGTTGCCAGGTGGACGCGCCTGTATGCAGGTAGCTCATGAATTGGGGAGGGTATGCGGGCTATCCCGCTCCCTCCTTTTTTTATTTTTCCGGAGATTGGAACATCGTTAGATTTTTATAACTTCGTGTATGCACGGTTGCTTGGGTTGTTGTACAGTTAGATAAGTAATAACGTTATGACCGACTCATTGGTTAAGGAATTTTATACCAGCCAGGTGCACCAGGAATGGCGCCGGTTGGTCCTGAACGCCTACCACCAGTTGGAGTTTGTTACCACATTGCATTTCCTTGAGAAGTATCTGCCTCGACAGGGTTTGATCCTGGATGCAGGAGGGGGTCCGGGTCGCTACACGCTGGAGCTGGCGAAAAAGGGTTACCAGGTCACCCTGCTTGACGCCACCCAGGCTAACCTTGATTTTGCCAAACGACAGGTCAGGCGCCATAAATTGCAAGCCCAGGTGAAGCAGGTCACAGGCGGATCTATCGTGGATCTATCTCAATTCCCAGACGCAACGTTTGATGCTGTGCTTTGCACCGGAGGCCCGCTTTCCCACGTCTTGGATCCACTTCAGAGAACAAAAGCCATCTCAGAGCTGATCCGGGTAGCCAAGCCCGGTGCACCACTCTTTGTCTCCGTTATTAGCCGCTTCGGTGTCTTGCAGGAAATTTTGATTTATTTTCCACCCGAGCTCATGATGCCTCATTATGATCTATTGCGTGACACCGGTGATTTCCTGGGTGGTCATGGGTTCACAGCCTGTCATTTCTTCTTGCCCGAGGAGCTTAAGCAAGCCTTTACTCGGACTGATGTGCGGATTCTTGAAATGGTCG
>Ga0153916_10003623_pt1 | contig 11530 bp, 10 predicted proteins | sample Opewatmetagenome_FD_109642 | JGI IMG/M metagenome (GOLD analysis project Ga0153916, IMG submission 109642) | Freshwater wetland microbial communities from Ohio, USA - Open water 3 Core 3 Depth 4 metaG | ecosystem: Environmental > Aquatic > Freshwater > Wetlands | place: USA: Ohio, Lake Erie...
CGCACGAAGGCGACCTGATCGAGGCTCTTCAGCGCCTCCATCACCATCTCGCCCACCACCTTGGACGGGATCTCGCTCTCGCCCGAGCTTTCCAGCCGGCGCACGATACCGTTGACGACGCGTTCGAGGCGGTCGCCATCCACGGGGCGCTTGCGCAGGGCGATCTGCATCGAGCGCATGATCTTGTCGCGGTCGAACGGCTCACGCTGGCCGTTGCTCTTGACCACCGTCAGCTCGCGCAACTGCACGCGCTCGAAGGTGGTGAAGCGAGCACCGCAATTCGGACATTGCCGACGCCGACGGATCGCCGATCCGTCTTCGGTCGGGCGCGAGTCCTTGACCTGAGTATCCTCGTTGCCGCAGAACGGGCAGCGCATCGCGAGTCCCCCTTTCGCTTGGCGCCCGCTCGGCTAGCGCCGACCGGTGTAAACCGGGAAGCGCCGGCAGAGCTCCAGAACCTTGGCGCGTACTTCGCGCTCGGTCTTGCTGTTGTCATCCGGATGGGCCGCCATGCCGTCGAGCACCTGCCCGATCAGACGGCCAACCTCCTTGAATTCCACGACGCCGAAGCCGCGGGTGGTCGCCGCCGGCGATCCCAATCGAACGCCGGAGGTGATGGTCGGCTTCTCCGTATCGTACGGGATGCCGTTCTTGTTGCAGGTGATGCCGGCATGTTCGAGGCTCGCCTCGGCCGCCTTGCCGGTGAGCTTCTTCGGCCGCAGATCGACCAGCATCAGATGGTTGTCGGTGCCGCCCGTGGTGATCGCGACGCCGCAGCCGACCAGCGTCTCGGCCAGCGCCTTGGCGTTCTCCACCACCTGCTTGGCATAGAGCTTGAACTCGGGCCGCAGCGCCTCGCCGAAGGCGACCGCCTTGGCGGCGATCACATGCATGAGCGGGCCGCCCTGCAGGCCCGGGAACACGGCCGTGTTGATCTTTTTCCCGATCTCCTCGTCCTGGGCCAGGATCATGCCGCCGCGGGGCCCTCGCAGCGTCTTGTGGGTCGTGGTGGTGACGACATGCGCATGGGGCAGCGGGCTCGGATGCACGCCGCCTGCGACCAAGCCTGCAAAATGCGCCATGTCGACCATGAAATAGGCGCCGACGGAATCCGCGATCTTGCGGAAGCGCTCGAAATCCCAGAAGCGCGGATAGGCGGAGCCGCCGGCCAGGATCAGCTTCGGCTTATGCTCTTTCGCCAGCCTCTCGACCTCGTCCATGTCGATGCGCAGGCTCTCGGGGCGCACATTGTAGGGAACGACCTTGAACCATTTGCCCGACTGATTGACCGGCGAGCCATGGGTGAGATGACCGCCGGCCGCGAGATTGAGGCCCATGAAGGTGTCGCCCGGCTGCAGCAGCGCCATGAACACGGCCTGGTTCGCCTGCGCGCCCGAATGGGGCTGCACATTGGCGAAGTTGCAGGCGAAGAGCTTCTTGGCGCGATCGATCGCCAGCGCCTCGGCGACATCGACATATTCGCAACCGCCGTAATAGCGCTTCGAGGGATAACCCTCGGCATATTTGTTGGTCAGGACCGAGCCCTGGGCCTCGAGCACGGCGCTGGAGACGATGTTCTCGGAGGCGATCAGCTCGATCTGATCCTGCTGGCGCCTCAACTCGTCGCCGACGGCGCGCGCCAATTCTGGGTCGCGCTCGGCCAGCGACATGGTGAAGAAGCCGGGGATCTGAGCGGAGGCGTCGGCGGGAGGCATAGTGGTCGATATCCTTCTCTCTAAGCGAATGGCGTCAATCGAGTGTGTGCCGGGGCGCGTCAGGACATCTTGCCGACGCGTCTTGTATGCCGATCGCCGCCTTCGAAGGCGGTGGCGAGGAAGGCGCCCAGGCAATCCTTGGCGACCTCGGGGCCGAGGAGGCGCGCGCCCAAAGCCAGCACATTGGCATCATTATGAAGGCGGCTGAGCTTGGCACTCGTGCTGTCGTGGCAGACCGCGGCGCGGATATGCCGATGACGATTGGCAGCGATCGAGATGCCGATCCCCGTGCCGCAGATCAGGACGCCGCGCATGGCGCGGCCTTCCTTGAGCGCCGCGGCCAGCTTGTCGGCGAAATCGGGATAGTCCACGGAATCCGGCCCGTCGGTACCCAGGTCGAGCGGCTGGAAGCCGCGCGCGGCGAGTTCCGCCTTGAGCAGCTCCTTCAACTCGAATCCCGCGTGATCGGCGGCGATGGCGATGGTCTCTTGCGGCATCGGCGCGAGGCTGCTCTCAAGGGGTTGGCAAGACCGGTAGGCTTACCACATCTGGCGGCCGGCAACCAAGGCGCCGCAAACCCTCGCGGGGGCCACAATATGGCGCGGGTAGGGCCAAAGAGGCCGCCCAGGAGACATTGAAGGCGTTAACCATTCACCAGCGCCGGGCCACCCCTTTTGGGGGGCGCAAAAACAGAAGGGCCCGGCGTCGTCGCCGGGCCCCTCCTTAACCGGTCCTTCTCGCCGGAGATTACTTCATCTCGGCGTAGTTGCCGTCCTTGAAGACGTACCAGACATAGGTGGCCTTCTTCAGGTCGCCCTTGGCATCGAAGCCGAGCTTGCCGATGACCGTATCCCAATCGGAGCTACGCAGCGCAGCCGCGACCTTCTCGGCATCGGTGCCGCCGGCCTTCTTCACCGCCGCCGCCCAGACCTGGATCGCAGCGTAGGTCGAGAGGGTGTAGCCCTCGGGCTCGAAGCCGTCCTTGCGGAAGGATTCGACGACCGACTTGGCGCTCGGCAGGTTGCGCGCTTCGGCGGCGTTGGTGAACATCACGCCGTCGGCGGCCTTGCCGGCCAGCGTCGCGAACTCGAGCGTGTTGAGGGAGTCACCCGAGAGCAGCGGCGCCTTGAGGCCCTGCTCGCGCGACTGCTTCACGATCAACGCGGCTTCGGGGTGATAACCGCCGAAGTAGATCACGTCGACCTTGGCGTCCTTGAGCTTGCTGACGAGCGCCGTGTAGTCCTGCTCGCCCGCGGTGATGCTCTCGGCGAGCACTTCCTTCATGCCAGCCTTGTTCAGAGCATCGCGGGTCAGATCGGCGAGGCCCTTACCATAAGCCGACTTGTCGTCGACGATCGCGATGTTCTTGCCCTTGAAATGCTCGGCGATCCAGGCGCCCGCGAAGGAGCCCTGCTGATCGTCGCGGCCGCAGGTGCGGAACAGCGTGTCCCAACCGGAGGTGGCGGCGTCTTCCGTGAACTTCGGATTGGTCGAGGCCGGCGTGATCTGCAGAATGCCTTCCTCGTGATAGACGGCCGAGGCCGGGATCGAGGAGCCGGAGCAGAAGTGACCGGCCACGAAGACCACGCCCTTCGACACGAGATCGTTGGCGACCGCAACCGCCTGCTTCGGATCGCAGGCATCGTCGCCGACTTCGAGCTTCAGCTGCTTGCCCATCACGCCGCCGGCGGCGTTGATGTCGGCGACCGCCTTCTCGGCGCCGCGCTTCATCTGCGCGCCGAACTCCGCCAGGTCGCCGGTGATCGGGCCGGCCACGGCGATGGTGATATCGGCCGCGCGCGCGGGCGTCACCGAAAGCGACGCCGCGACGGCCGCAGCCGCCAGCAGCGGTAGAGTAAATTTACGCATCAATCATCTCCCTGTTGCAGTGATGGGCTCCGGCTTGGAACGCCGGCAGCCCTCGATAAAGCCTTCGTTATCTCCGCATACCTTGCAGGTTGGTGACATTCTAGCACCCGCCATAGGCCCGGCAATTCGTTTCCGGCCATCCTGAGGGAGGAGGCCAAGCCCCTGCCCGGTCAGGAAATTTCCTTCCAGCCGAAGAGCCCGGACCGGGCGTAGAGCCAGGGATACTGGTTTACCATCTTCCGCGCCCGGGTCAGGCGATGGGCGGTCAGAGCGATCCCGATCAGGACGGCGGCATGGCTGACATAGCCGATCACGGGGCCGATATCGGAAAAGCCGAGCGGAATGATCCGGGCCGCAAAGAGGAAATTGTCCGCCAGCCGTTCCCCCACCGTCAGCAGCAGACCGTAGGTGACGTTCTGCCAGGCGGGGCGCCAGGTTTCACCCAGCGCCTGTCCCATCAAAAAGGAGGCGCCTCCGAAGAGGCACACCGTCAATCCGATGAATACGGGCAAGGATTCGCCCAGGATGAAATCCATCTGCCTGTCCCTCTGCCCTCAGTGTCCGCCTTCGAGATAGGCGGCGCGCACTTCGGTGTTGGCCAGCAGCTCGCGCCCGCTGCCCGACATCGTGATCTGGCCATTGACCATCACATAGCCGCGATGGGCGAGGCGCAGCGCGTGATAGGCGTTCTGCTCCACCAGGAACACGGTCACGCCTTGGGTCTTGTTGATGTCGCGGATCACCTCGAAGATCTGGCGCACGATCAGCGGCGCCAATCCCAGCGACGGCTCGTCCAGCAACAGCAGGCGCGGTCGGCTCATCAGGGCGCGCCCGATCGCCAGCATCTGCTGCTCGCCGCCCGAGAGCGTGCCGCCCCGCTGTCCTTGGCGCTTCTTCAAGATCGGGAACAGCGTGAAGATGCGGTCGAGATCCTCCGCGAACTTGGTCTCGTCGGCAGTGAGAGCCCCCATCTGGAGATTCTCCATCACCGTCATGCGGGCGAAGATGCGCCGGCCTTCGGGCGATTGCGCGATACCAAGCCGCATGATCTCGAATGTCGGCCGCTTGGTGATGTCGCGGCCCTCGAAGACGATGCGGCCTTCGCGCGCCGCGGGCGAGCCGCAAATCGTCATCAGCAATGTCGATTTGCCGGCGCCATTGGCACCGATCAAGGTGACGATCTCGCCCTGCCGGACATCCATATCGATGCCTTTCAGGGCCTCGATCTGGCCATAGAAAGTATGGACGCCGCGAATCTGCAGCATCGTGGCCCCGCTCGAGGCGGCTGCCGGCGCGGCGGGCTTGGTCTGAGTGTCGCTCATGGCCGCCCCCTCATTTCTTTGGCAGCCCGAGATCGCTGGCCACTTCGGGCGGCAGCGCCTCATCTTCGGCTTCGCCCAAATAGGCGCGGATTACATTCGGATCCTTGCGGATCTGCTCCGGCGTCCCGTCGGCAATCTTGCGGCCATAGTCGAGGACGACGATGTGGTCGGAAATCCCCATTACCACGCTCATATCGTGCTCGATCAGGAGAATGCCGATCTTGTGTTCGGTGCGGATCCAGAGCAGCAGCTCGTTGAGCTCGTGGGACTCGCGAGCATTGAGGCCGGCTGCGGGCTCGTCGAGGCAGAGAATGACCGGTTCCGTGCACATGGCGCGCGCGATCTCGAGCCGCCGCTGGCCGCCATAGGGCAGGCTGCCCGCAGGCTTGTCGGCGCTGTCGGTCAATTGCACCTTATCGAGCCAATGGCGCGCGAGCTCGACGGCCCTGCGCTCGGCCTGGCGGTAGCCGCCGACGCCGATCAAGGCCGCGACGCTGAACCCCGAGGCGCGCATCAGCTTGTTATGCTGCGCGACGATCAGATTCTCCAGCACCGACATGCCCGGGAAGAGCCGGATGTTCTGGAAGGTGCGCGCCACCTTGGCCCGCTGCGCGATGCGGAAGCCGTCGATCTGCTCCAGCAGAAAGCGGCCATGATGCGCATTGAGCGTGAGCCGGCCGACCGTGGGCTTGTAGAACCCGGTCAGGCAATTGAAGACCGTGGTCTTGCCGGCGCCGTTGGGGCCGATGATCGCCGTGATCTGCTCCGGTTTGGCCTCGAACGAGACATCGTCGATCGCCACCAGGCCGCCGAAGCGCATGGTCAGATGCTCGACCCTGAGCAGCGGCTCGAGCGCCGCCTGGGTTGCCACCGCGGCGCTCATGGCTTCTGCCCTCCTCCGCCGGCACCTTTCGGGTGCAGACGGATCGTCGGATCGCGATGGGCCAGCAATCCACCCGGCCGCCAGATCATGATCAGCACCATGCCGATGCCGAAGGCCAGCATGCGGTAGTCCTTGAGCTCGCGGAACAGCTCCGGCAGGCCAATCAGCACGGCCGCCGCCAGCACGATGCCGACCTGGCTGCCGAGACCGCCCAGCACGACGATCGCAAGGATCACCGCCGATTCGATGAAGACGAAGCTTTCCGGGCTGACGAAGCCTTGGCGCGCCGCGAAGAAGGAACCGGCGAAGCCGGCGAACATCGCGCCGCAGGCGAAGGCCGTCAGCTTGGTGTTGGTCGGGTTGATGCCGAGCGCCCGGCAGGCGGTCTCATCCTCGCGCAACGCTTCCCAGGCACGCCCGAGCGGCAGCTTTCGGATCCGCAGGGTGAAGAAGTTGGTGACCAGCGCCGCGGCCAGGATGAGATAATAAAGGAAGACAACGCGCCAATAGGGATCGTAACCGACCTCGGTGCCGAGCAGCTTGCTGAACAGGTCATAGACCGTCATGCCGCCGTCGGGCGCGGTGCGCTCGAAGCTGAAGCCGAAGAAAGACGGTCGGGCAACCTTGTTGATGCCGTTCGGGCCGCCCGTCACCCACCACCAATTGATCAGGATGATGCGGATCATCTCGCCGAAGCCCAGCGTCACGATCGCGAGATAGTCGCCGCGCAGGCGCAACACCGGGAAGCCGAGCAACAGGCCGAACGAGGCCGAGAGCATGCCGGCGATCGGCAGACAGAGCCAGAAGCTCCAGCCGAAATCGGCGGCGAACAATGCGTAGCTGTAAGCACCGACCGCATAGAAGGCGACGTAACCGAGATCAAGCAGACCGGCCAGGCCAACCACGATGTTCAGGCCCCAGCCGAGCATGATGTAGGTCACGACCAACGTGCAGATGTCGATGACCTTGCGCTTGGAGGCGCCCATCGGCAGCCAGGGCAGAGCAATCGCCAAGATGATCAGAACGACGGCGATGATGGGTATGAACTGGCGCAGCGTGGCGCCGATTTGCTGGGCCACGGTCGGCTTGCCCACGACCCGGCCGCGGCTGCGCGCGCGCCAGACGATCTGGGCCGCGCGAATGCAGAGCACCGCCGGCACGATGGCCGCACCCCAATCGACGGTCACCGACTGGAAGGGCAGCAGCATATGGGCAAGCGAGCTGCTCTCTTCGAGCAACAGCGCCGCGACCAGCACAAGCGTTACCACGCCAGACCCGATCATCGCCGGGACCGGGCGGCCGGCGCGTATCAGGCTGATGGCCATGGAGCCGAAGAAAACGCCGACGACGGCGACGAAGACCTCGGTATAGCGTGTCACGAAGACGAGCTGGCCGGTCGAGCTTACGGTCTCGATGCCGACAATGCTGCAGGCCAGAAGGAAGGTCACGACGGCAGCCAGCGCGGCCTTTTTCAGAATTTCCTGCATATCCAATGCTGCAGGGGCCTCGGTCGTTACAGCCATGATCTCAGACCTTCTCGATTTCCGGGCGGCCCAGGAGGCCGGTCGGGCGGAAGATCAGCACCATGACCAGCACGGTAAAGGCCGCGACGTCCTTATATTCGACCGTGAAATAGGCGGACCAGAACACCTCGATCAACCCGATCAAGAGGCCGCCCAGCATCGCGCCCGGCATCGAGCCGATGCCGCCCAGGACCGCTGCGGTGAAGGCTTTGATGCCCGCGACGAAGCCGATGTAGAAATCGATCACGCCGTAATAGAGCGTCACCATCAGGCCGGCGACGGCTGCGAGTGCTGCGCCGATGATGAAGGTGGTGGCGATGGTGCGGTTGATGTTCACGCCCAGGAGCGAGGCCATCTTCATGTCCTGCTCGCAGGCGCGCTGCTGGCGGCCGAGAGAGGTCTTGGTGATCAGCATGGTGAAGCCGAACATCAGCACCACCGTGATCAGCATGATCGTGATCTGCAGATAGCTGAGCTCGACCGTGAAGCCCTCATGCTCCATCAGCGTGAAACCGCCGGAGATCGGCGGCGGCGTCAGCGGCTTGCCGCGCGCGCCTTGAAGCAGCAGCACGAAGTTCTGCAGGAAGATCGACATGCCGATGGCCGAGATCAGGGGTGCGAGCCGGGTCGAACCGCGCAACGGCCGGTAGGCGACGCGCTCGACGGTCCAGCCATAGACCGCCGTCAGCAGAACCGCGACAAGCAGCACGATCAAAATGGCCAGCGGCACCCAGGTGATGCCGAGATAGCCCAGGACCAGGAAGGCGATCAGCGCATTGAAGGCGCCGATCATGTAGACGTCGCCATGGGCGAAATTGATCATGCCGATGATGCCGTACACCATCGTGTAGCCGATCGCGATCAGCCCATAGACTCCGCCCAGCGTGAGTCCATTGATCAGCTGCTGAAGGAAATATTCCATTCTGCTTCCCCGCAGACGGCCCGCGAGGGAGATGCCGGCGACAGCCGGCGGCAATCGATCATGCCACGCGCAACGCGCGCGCGGCTTGCGCCGCCACCGAAAAATTTGCTGAAGGACGCGATATCCCGCGTCTTGGCCGGTAAGCCTCCCCTCACGCTCGTGCCCGAGCCGGTCCCTGTTTTGATCGTTATGCCAGCGGTTGGTTCCGCGAATGGCCTTTCGACCCCTATAGCCCAGCGCCGGGAAGGCCAGCAAGCGGCTTTTTGACACTTGGCGGCTCAGCCAGGAACCCTCGCAAGCGGGAAGCCCGAATGCCGCCCACCACAGTGGCATGGCCGTCGGTTCGTTAACAGGCCGGATATCGCCTACGCCGGCGAAACACTGCGTCATGGGGCTTAGACCCGTTCGTCGGCCGGGATCGTCTTCAGCGTGGCGAGCAGGCCTCCCGGCCGCAACCAGAGCACCAGCACCAGGACGATGAAGACGGCGATATCCTTCCAAGCCGCCCCCACCAGGGCCGCGGTAAGCGTTTCCGTGAGGGCGATCAGCATGCCGCCCAGCACGGCACCCGGGAGCGATCCGATGCCGCCCAGCAGGGCCGCGGTCAGTGCCTTGAAGCCCATCAGCGTGCCCATATGGAAATTGATCACGCCATATTGGGCGCCGGCGAAAATGCCGGCTGCGCCCGCGAGCGTGCCGCCGATCATGAACGTCGCGGCAATGGTGCGATCGACATCGACGCCCAGCAACCGCGCCATATGCGGATCCTGGGCGCAGGCGCGCTGCTGGCGGCCGAACCGGGTGCGCATGCTGACCCACCAGAGCAGCGCCAACATGACGACCGTGGCTGCAGCGACCATCACGTGCCCCTGATTGACATAGACGTCGAAGCCATGGCCTGTGACGAGCGGCCAGCTCTGCAACTCCTCGACCAGCAGGTAGCGCGTCTTCGCACCTTGCAATAACCGCACCGATTCCTTGAGAATGATGGAGAGGCCGATGGCGGCGATCAGCGGCACGGTCGAAGGCGCACCGCGCAAGGGCCGGAACACGGTACGCTCCATCGCCCAGCCATAGGCCGCCGACACGGCAAGGCCCCCTGCCAGAATCAGCAGCAGCACGCCGGTCCCCGTCTGGCCCAGCAGATAGAGCGCCGCGGCGTTGGTCAGAAGAATGAAGTAGGCGCCCATCATATAGACCTCGCCGAAGGCGAAGTTGATCGCGCGCGAGATGCCATAGACCAGCGTGAAGCCCAGCGCGATCAGCGCATAGACGCAGCCGAGCGAGACCGCATTGATTCCCTGCTGCAGAAAATAGAGGGCCGTGGACTCGGGCGTTGTCGGCGCCTTCGGCTCAGCCTGGGAGGGGATCAGGTCCTCGAGATGCTCGAGCTTCAAGAGCTGCTGGATCTCGTAGCGGCCCATCGGGCCGTAGCGGCTGGTATCGAGCTGCTGGATCTGCCAGGCGTCGCTCTCGCTGTGGCGCGGCAGGAAATAGCAGATGATCCAGCCACCGGCGTCCGGGCCCTTCTCCGACTGCCAGTCGATCCGCACCGCGGTGGTCTCGCCCAACCCCTTGTCTTCGGTCTCGATGCTGATCGAGAGCGGCGACCGATCGAAGGCGCGCAGCATGTCCTGGCAATGCGAAACCGCATCGCCCTGCGCTTGGGCTCTGGCGCCGCCAGGGATCGATATCGCCAACAGGGGCAACAGGACCAGAACCGCCCAGACCGTCTTGCGCCTGATGCTTGCCGTCCCCATCGCTCGCGCCCGCCCTTATGCGCCCGGGGCTCGCTTTGCGGTCCCGGCTATGTTACCAACAAAATGACTTTAGATGGTATCATTGAGTGATGCAACGCAGCCCAGCGACCCGACCGGAAACAGTGACGGAACCGCCGAGCCGCGCCGGCAGCCTGCCTCTGGTGGGCGGCGCGGCCTGCCTCGATTTCGCTAACACCAGCAGCGGGCGCGGCGGCCCCCACCGGCTCGAGCATCTGCGCAGCTATGAGCTGCTCCTGGTCTGGAGCGAGCATGCCGGGCTGCTGCCGGCCTCGCTGCATCAAGCCTTGTCGCGACTCGCCCTGGCGCAGCCAGCGGTCGCGGCGCGGGTCCTGCGCCGGGCCCTGGCCTTGCGCGAGGCCATCCATGCGATCGCGTCGGCCTTGGCTCACCATGCCGCCATGCCGGCCGGCGCGCTGCTCATCGTCAATCAGGAACTCTCCCGGGCGATGAGCCAGGCGGCGTTGCACCGCACCGCGCATGGCTTTGGCTGGGACTGGTCGGGTGCCGAGCCGGCTCTCGATCTTCCGATCTGGCCGATCGCCCGCTCGGCCGCCGATCTCCTGACCGGCAATGCCCATGATCGCGTGAAGCAATGCCCCGGCGGGCATTGCGGCTGGGTCTTCCTCGACTTGACCAAGAATCACCGCCGGCGCTGGTGCGAGATGGAGGTCTGCGGCGCCCGCGCCAAGGTCCGCCGCTACCGCGAGCGACAGCGCCGCCGCGATGCCGCTGACGGCAAGGTTATGGCTTCATAACCAAGGGCTTGAGCGAGGTTGAGCGGGCGTCGGCTTTTCCCCTTGCAGCCGCATGGGCAGGGGCGCCAACTCATGCTAAGAGACCGGCTCAATCGGACCCGAACCGTCGCAGGAGACCCGCGATGACCGCCGCTGGCGCCACGCAGAAATCCCATTCCTCCAAGCCCCATCGCCCCGAGTTCCAGTGGGACGATCCGCTGTTCTTCGACGAGCAGCTGACCGAGGAGGAGCGGCTGATCCGCGACACCGCCCGCACCTATTGCCAGGAAAAGCTCATGCCCCGGGTGCTCGAAGCCAACCGGCATGAGCGCTTCGATCGCGAGATCATGAACGAGCTGGGCGAGCTCGGACTCCTCGGCTCCACCATCGAAGGCTATGGCTGCGCCGGCGTGAACTATGTGAGCTACGGGCTGGTCGCGCGCGAGGTGGAGCGGGTCGATTCCGGCTACCGCTCCGCGATGAGCGTGCAATCGAGCTTGGTGATGCATCCGATCCACGCCTATGGCACCGAGGCGCAGCGACAGAAATATCTGCCGCGCCTCGCCAAGGGCGAGATCGTCGGCTGCTTCGGATTGACCGAGCCCGACGCCGGCTCCGATCCCGGCAGCATGCGCAGCCGCGCCAAGAAGGTCGATGGCGGCTATGTCCTAAAGGGCGCCAAGATGTGGATCACCAACGCGCCGATCGCCGACGTGATGGTGGTCTGGGCCAAGGATGACAGCGGTCAGATCCGCGGCTTCATCCTCGAGCGCGGCATGAA
>Ga0153916_10003624_pt1 | contig 11528 bp, 8 predicted proteins | sample Opewatmetagenome_FD_109642 | JGI IMG/M metagenome (GOLD analysis project Ga0153916, IMG submission 109642) | Freshwater wetland microbial communities from Ohio, USA - Open water 3 Core 3 Depth 4 metaG | ecosystem: Environmental > Aquatic > Freshwater > Wetlands | place: USA: Ohio, Lake Erie, Old...
AGAAACAAGAAATGGGAGAATTAAGGTACCTTCGCTTTCTCGAAGCCTTCCGCACCAATGGGTTTCGTCGCGTCTATTCCCACCTTCGAGGTCAGCCCATCAGAACTGGGATCCAGGGTTGAGCCGGCTGCATCGTCGATCACAATTAGACCTTTCTTGGCCTGGAATCTCGTTGCGACCGCCCATTCCACCTCTTGGTCATTGTATACGTCGATGTCATTGTCGACGATTGTCACTTTCTTCATCGAAGGATGACCTGTGAAGGCTGCCATAATCGCGTTCACTCCGTCGCCCTCTTTGTTTTTCTTTATGGACACGATTCCGTGCAACCAGCAGCAACCGCCTTCCGTCAACCTGACGTTGTGGACGTGTGGAACAACCTGATTGACCGTTCTGTATATCAGCGGCTCTCTTGGAAGACCCATCAACATGTAATGTTCGATGCTTCCTGGAAGCACTATGTGGAATATTGGATTGTCTACGCTGTAGATCGTGTCGATTTCCACTACTGGCTGCATTCTTTTCTTGTCATAGGTCCCGGTGATGTCCACGAATGGGCCCTCTTCCACCGTGTCCGGCGTTATTCTTCCTTCAAGCACGAACTCTGAATAGGCCGGTACGAGAATGCCGGATTTCGTGCTCGCGACGTGAACTGGATCGCCCAGCGTCGATTGTCTCAGTGAACTGGCGATCTCCATCTCATCCTGGCCATATTCGAGAGAAGTCGCCGCAGCAAGTAAGATCGATGGACAAACGCCGATACAGAATGCAACAGGGAGATCCTTTCCTTCGGAGATGCTGGACTTGTACATCGTGTATAGGTGTCTTGGAACGAGGCGAATCGCGAACCTTCGATCATCTATCAACATCAATCGATGAAAGGAAAGGTTTCTCTTCCCTCCGAAGTCAGCCACCGCGACCGCAGCTGTGACGTATCTTCCGGCATCTCCAGGGAACAATTTCGGGATTGGGAGTTCTCTCAAATCGAAGCTCTTCTTGATATTGTCAAGGAACTGAGGTCTGTCAACCTCCATCGGTCGAGTGGGATGGGAGATTGCATGCAGCATCTTCTTGACGATCTCTGCCTTTCCTGTATGGAAATATGTGGCGATCCTTTCTCTGTCGCTCCAGAGATTTCCCACTGCCTCGTGACCGTCCAGGTTCATGAATCTGAAAGGGACCGAGGGATTCGAGGAGAGAATTCGTGTTGCCCCGTACTCCAACGGTACTTCGTAGTCTATCGTGGAGACGCCATTCATACTTGTGATGATGCTCCTCATGGACATACGAATGTAATCACCAAGACGGATATATTAACCCTGCACAGATTGGTTGTGGAAAGTTGAGAAGCATTTGATACGGGCTCTGGTCAAGACGAAAGCTAATATAACAAGGTAAGCGATTGGCATGCAATGTCCAATGAGAGCATCGAAGACAACATCAGGAAATACGCTCTCCAGAACGCCTTTCTATATGGGGGGAAAGCGAATCCCAAGGCTGTCGTAGGCAAAGTGCTGGCAGAACATCCCGAGATGAGGTCCAGGGCCAGAGAAATCAATCTCATGACCGAGGACATCGTCAATCGGGTCAATGGTATTCCTGAAGAGGACCAGCGGAAAATGCTCGAGAACATCGATGCATCCCTTCTGAGAAGAAACAAGATCGAACGGATCCATTTGCTTCCTGACTTACCGGAGGCGATAGATGGGAAGGTGGTCATGCGGTTTGCCCCTGGACCATCTGGCCCATTGCATATAGGACATACTAGAGTGGCAATCCTGAACGACGAATATGTAAAAAGATACCACGGCGAGTTCATAAACAGAATCGAAGACACGAACCCGGAGAAAATCGACCCGGATGCATATCATACAATTCCAGAAGATCTTTCCTGGTTAGGCGTGGAGGTTCAGAGGACAGTAATTCAGACGGATCGTCTCCAGACCTACTATGACGTAGCCCGAGAATTGCTCGACGGAGGTCATGCGTATGTATGTAAGTGTCCGGTCGACGACTGGAGGAGACTGAAGGAGGAAGGTCGAGCTTGCCCGCATCGTGATAGACCCGAGGAGGGACAGCTCGACGATTTCGACCGAATGCTGTCAGGTGACTACTCTGAAGGAGAGGCTGTGCTCGTAGTGAAAACTGATCTCGCACATCCGAATCCCGCCATCAGGGATTTCATCGGTTTGAGGATCGTGACATCAATTCCGCATCCGAGGACTGGATCGAGATACAGCGTCTACCCGATGATGAACTTCAGCGTGGCGGTCGATGACCATTTCCTTGGTCTGACACACGTACTAAGGGGAAAAGACCACCTAAACAATACTCTCAGGCAGGCGTACATTTTTGACTATTTCGGTTGGACAAAGCCCTGGTACCACCACTATGGCCTTATCACGATACCAGAGACAATACTCAAAACTTCCATCGTTGGAAAAGGCATCAAGAATGGCGAGTACTCTGGCTGGGATGACGTCCGATTGGGCACGGTTAGAGCCATTAGAAGGAGAGGCATTACTCCAGAGGCTATTCGAGAATACTGGGTAGACGTCGGGATGAAGGAGGTTGACATTCAGTTTTCATGGGACACTCTGTATGCCTTCAACAAGAGACAGATAGATCCTGAAGCTGACAGGTATTTTTTCGTTTGGAATCCAGTTTTCGTCGAGATATTCGGGACGAACGAGCTGAGATCATATGCCCCATTGCATCCGGACCATCCTGCGAGAGGTATCAGGAACCTTACGCTCGTTGGTAATCCTATAAGAATCATGATGAATCAGGATGATCTTGATTCGTTCAAGGAGAGGGGTAAGATCAGACTGAAGGACATGTGCAACCTCGAATTGGAGAATGGGAAAGCATCGTTCATAGGAAATGACCTATCGATATTGAAGGAGAAGGTCCGAATAGTTCATTGGGTGCCAGAGTGCTCCAGGAAGGCTGTCGTGATGATGCCTGATGGCGAGAAGAAGGAAGGATATGTCGAACCCATCCCAGATTCAGAGATTGGTAGGATAGTTCAGTTCGAGAGATTCGGTTTCGTGAGGATCGAGGAAACGCAGCCGATCCTCAAAGCAGTCTTCACTCAGAACTGACGATTCTTCGAAGAAAGCTATCAAACGTTCATCTTGGAATTCGACTATGAGCGAAGCCCGCCCTCAGATGTCCCTGAACGGGACTATGTCGCAACATGTGCACATATGACACATCGTTCTGAACGAGAGAGGACTAATGCCATAGAGTTCGAATATTTCCTTCTGCCCCTCTGCCAGACGGATCATACGATCAGGTGTCACGGGTTCAAGGTGACCGAGGGAATTCTCCAGGTCACTGACGTTCAGATCATTGAGCTTCAATGGTCTGAGAGTTGTGACGCATCCAATCTTTGCCATGTAACTTACACCCTCAAGCACATTCTCATCGGTCTCACCCAGGCCGACAATGATGTTTGTGCAGACTTTGCCTCGGCCAAAGACCTGGACCGCATATCTTATCGCCTTTAGTATCCAGCGGAAATCCTGCTTTCCGCAGACTTTCTTGAATGTTCCTTCATCGTAGGTCTCGATGTTGATCTTGATTTCATCAGCCCCTGCTGCCTTGAGACGGTCAATGTCATCGAAGCATTCGACGTAGGGTTCGACGCCGATGGGGATGTCAGGATCCAACTGCTCTCTGACTCTACATATCACGTATGCCAGTCTTTTCACGGTCTCTGAGGGCGAGTCGACAACAGCGCTCGTGAACGCCACTGCCTTGAAATCGTCCCTCTTAGATGCATTCAACACCATGCTAACTACTTTGTCCAGATCGAGGTTCTTCGTAATTCTCTTGTCCAACTTCCGTGATGCGCAGAACTTGCAGTCATAGATGCACTCTGTATCAAGGTTGAAGAACGCTTGCTCGGGTGAATGGAATATGGTCGGCCTTATCTCGACTACAGGAATGAATGGGTGGCCATTTCTGAGAAGCTCATAGCCTCCATGTTTCTGGACGAGTTCGAACTCCCCTTCCTTCCTTGATATTGCCTTCTTGACTCTCATGCCCCTGAACGTCAGGACGATCGAGACTGACCCCGCTCCGGGTCCAGCAGTAGACCGACTTGGATGGAAAGGAAGAACCATGTCGCCCGGTATCCTGACCGGTCCACCCGTGATGAGAATCGCTTTCTTGATGGCTAGGTCCTTCAAATCCGTCTCCATTTCGTGCCCTCAGTTGTGTCCTCCAATTCGATGCCCCTCTGGAGGAGCTTATTCCTAATATCGTCCGCAAGATCGAAGAGTCTTCGATTCCTCAATTCCTGTCTCAATTCCATCAGAACCTGGATTATCTCAGAGGAAACGTCTTGTCGCTCCTGCTTTCCTGGCAGAATTCCAAGGACTTGATCTGTCTCTTCAAGGAAGTCGACTATATTCTTTGCGCCCTTTGGACTCAGACCCCCATCCGTCAATAGTCGATTTGTCTCCCTGACCAGATCGAAGATATCAGATATTGCAGCTCTTGAGTTGAAATCGTCATCCATGGACGAGAAGAAATTCTGTCTAGCTTTCTCGACTAGTTCGAGAGCGTCATCGTCGCCCCGGGCCGATTCCATCGATTTCTTCAATGCATCGTAGGTGTTGTGAAGTCTCCTCAAGCTTGCCGCCGCTTCTTCAACCGCGACCTCACTGAAATTGAGAGGACCACGATAGTGGGTGTTCAGAATGAAGAATCGGAGGTCTTCCTTTGTGAATTCACTCAGTATCTGTCTCACGGTGAAGAAGTTCTTGAGCGATTTTGACATCTTCTCTTCCTGAATCTGCAGCATGCCGTTATGAATCCAGTAGTTGGCGAGGGGCTTGTGCGTGACTGACCATGATTGAAGAATCTCATTCTCGTGATGAGGGAAGATGAGATCGTTGCCCCCACCATGAATATCGACCGTGTCGCCAAGCAGGTTCATGCACATGGCAGAGCATTCTATGTGCCATCCTGGTCGTCCTTGTCCCCATGGGCTTGGCCATGATATCTCGCCAGGCTTTGCTGCTTTCCACAACGCGAAGTCCATTGGGTTCCGTTTGTTCTCGTCCACGCTGATTCTAGCACCCGCGAGGAGCTCCTCTATTTTCATGCCTGACAGTCTACCATATTCACTGACCTTGTCCATGCTGAAATACACGCTTCCATCCTCGGTCGCATAAGCGTAACCAGCAGCTTCGATTCTCTTGACCATGTCCACTATTTGCGGAATGAATTCGCTCGCTTTCGGGTACATGTCCGCTCTCCTGACACCGAGCATCTCGATCTCGTTAAAATAGCGGTCGATATATGTCTTCGAAAGGTCGAGGGCAGGAACACCTAGCTCTCTACTGCGATTGATGATCTTGTCATCCACATCGGTGAAATTCGTGACATGAGTGACGCCATACCCCTTGTATCTGAGGTACCGGACGATCATGTCGAAGACGACAATATGCCTGGCATGGCCCATATGTATGTCATCATACACGGTCACACCGCAGACATACATCTTGATCTTCATATCATCAATCGGTTTGAACTCCTCTTTTTTTTTCGTCAGGGTGTTGTGGATTTGAAGAACCATGAGACGGCCTCAATTACCAATGATAGACGGGTTATTTTTCCCTTTTCACAAGTTTCTCGATATCAGCGATGCGGTTCTCAAGCTCAGCAATGTTGTTGAACACATTCACGAAAGCATCAACAAGCGGATCTGGAAGGAGATCGTGTCTGAAGTCAATCTTCATCTCGCCGCTGGTCTTGACAACCTTGCCAGGAACTCCGACTACAGTTGAGTTTGGCGGGACATCTTTAACGACGACAGATCCCGCGCCAATCTTCACATTGTCTCCAACATGAATGTTTCCTAGTATTGTCGCGTTTGCTCCAACTACCACGCTATTGCCGAGGGTCGGGTGACGTTTGCCTTTGTGCGTACTCACACCCCCCAGAGTGACACCTTGGAAAATGCATACGTTGTCTCCGATCTCAGAAGTCTCGCCGATGACCACGCCGGTCGCATGATCTATGAAGAAACCCTTTCCAACCTTTGCCCCAGGATGTATGTCAGCTCCTGTCAGTAGTCTCGCGAAGTAATTCACACCTCTTGCCAGCAGGAATTGATTCTTCAGATACAAACGATGAGAAATCCGGTGAAGGATTATCGCATGGAGCCCTGGACTGAATAACAGAGCCTCTCTGAAGGATTTGGGTGCTGGATCCCGTTCCAGAACGGTGTAGACTTCGTCCTTCCAGCTCATGGAAATGCTACTCCAAGAACAAGTCTGTACTCAAATACCTTTCTCCGCTGTCTGGAAGTAGGACGACGACCTTCTTGCCATTTCCTAGCTCTCTTCCGATTTCCAGCCCCGCATGTAGAGCCGCTCCAGACGATATTCCAGCGAGGATGCCCTCCTTGGCTGCGAGCTCTCTTGAGACCCGCTTAGCTTCATCGTCCGTGACTCTGACTATCCGATCGACGACGGACATATCCATTATTTTCGGAACGAATCCGGCACCTATCCCCTGGATGCCATGTCGACCAGCCTTTCCTCCGGAAAGAACGGGAGAAGATGCCGGCTCAACGGCAATTATCATGACTTTAGGAGCCTCGTATCTGAGTACCTTTCCCACCCCTGTTATCGTACCTCCCGTCCCGACACCAGCGACAAAGGCGTCGAGATCGGGGAGATCCGCAAGGACCTCTTTCGCCGTCGTCATCATGTGGATTCTCGGATTCGCCATGTTCTCAAACTGATTGGGCATGAACATTTTGTCATTGCCTCGGCAGATTTCGATGGCAGTGTCTATTGCCCCTTTCATGCCGTTCGCTGCAGGCGTCAGAATGAGCTCCGCCCCGAGCGCTTTCAAGAGCTTCCTCCGTTCCAGACTCATGCTCTCCGGCATGGTCAGAATCAGTCTGTATCCCTTTGCAGCACACACCATCGCCAGACCGATTCCGGTGTTACCCGAGGTGGGTTCGACAACACACATTCCCTCTCGGAGCCTTCCATTCCTTTCGGATTCTTCCACCATAGCCAGCGCAATTCTGTCCTTTACTGATGACATTGGATTGAAAGACTCGAGCTTGCAGTAGATCTGAGCTGATTTCTCATCCAACATGTTATTGATCTTCACCAGAGGCGTCCTGCCGATTGTTCCTAGTATGCTGGTATATATCATCAGATTCACCGATGAAGAGAGACTATTGAGTGTCTTGAGCGTGGTTCCTCTTCGGGAGCAAAATGGGAATCGACATCCATCTTAATCAAGGTTCTTGGCAGGAAGACGTCCGGCGCCGCTGAGTCTCTATGTTCTCCGCCTGATGAGCATTAAAGATATGGCCAGAGCAATGAGGAAGACAATTCCGAGTGGGATTAATAATAGCAAAGGGTCGATGGGTTGGCTTTCATCGACATCCGTTGACAATCGAAAAACGGACAAAGCTGCGACTTTCATATGCTTCCCGAGATCCTCCCGGTCAATCCAATCAAATCCGTTGGGCATATAGGATGTATCATATGACGTGTGAATCCACCCAGATGCTCCGGTTGTCCAGATACTGGAGTAGGAGATGGGATAGGATGAAAGCATTGTACTTGCCGCGACGGGTTCTGCTTCTGATATGCCGGCAGACTTGCCCCAATTGTGATAGTACATTTCTCCCGCGCTGGACGGATCCCTGAACGATTCATGGTCGGAGCCACCGATGCCCTCCAATGAGGCATTCACACCAAGATCCGTAGCAGCCTTCAACACCACTTGATCGAGATCAAGACCGTTTGATGAGTCAGTCAATGACACGCGAAGCTGATCGCTACCGATGCAATCAAGATTCAATACAGCTACGATATCCGACATGATTGCCATATGTTTGCTTATGAAGTTGATCGAACCAACCATCCCAAGCTCTTCTGCGGCGAATGCGACGAAAAGCAAGGTGTACTTGGGTCTGAATAGACCTTCATTGACGACCGTCGCTGCAGTTCTAGCGATTTCCATCATCGCGGCGATTCCAGCCCCATTGTCACAGAAGCCAGGGTCCATGACCGTATCATAATGTCCGGAAATCAGAATCAATTTCCCTGGAGCTACTGACCCCTCAATCTTGCCGACAACGTTGACGTGGTTCCCAAAAGCGATCGTCGAATTGATAGACATTGATGCCGACAAATTGGCTCGTGATTGTGTGTTCCTTATCCAGAGACTTTCGGTGAAGTTGATTGATCCTGTTGGAATTCCTAGACTCCAATAGCAGTTCGCAATCGATCCAATCGGTCGTCCTCCCGCGGAAGGATAGAACGTTGGAGGTACCCTTTCCATCCAGTCGTACCACCAGATGAAAACGACTGCTGCAGGAGTGTCGGACGTCATCTTCTGAAGGAAGTCGGTTTCCCAGTCACTATCCCATCTGACCTCCCTCCCTACGAATACGATCTTGTCCTTCGTTCTCAATCGATCCCAGATTACATCGTCGATTTGAACCGACCCGATCGCCCCCCGATTGGACACATTAGGCAATGGGAGTATGACGGCCTCTGCAGACAACATCCCATCCTTTGTTGGCCAACTATAGTGCTCAGACTGAAATGACTGAAGATTGAATTGGCCGTTGTCGCTCGCATTGTAGCCGCTAACGTACACTACAAGACTCGGATCGCTCAGCAAATCCCAGCTGGTGAACTCGAAAGATTCATTCCACGTCTCGAATCCGAATTCTGAGAATTTTGCCGATATCCAGATCGCCGTCTCGTTCGCTCCAGAGGAACCTGCGGAACGGAATGCATGTTTGTCGAGGGCAATCCTCTCCAAATCCTTGTCATACATCCATGCCTTTGAAGAATTCAATCTACCCAACATCCCGGATTCGAATGAAGTGAGGCCTGAGTATTCGGAAGACAATTGTGAAATGTCTTCTTCGCCTGAACTCAGAAGTGGAGCGAAACAGACTGAGAACATAATGAAGGACAATCCTACGACAAGGACCTTATTTTGAATCATCCTCACACCACTCCAACTGAGGCAATCGCAAGCGTTCCGAGATTCACGAGCGATTTCACGCTATAAGAATGGTTCAGATACAATTCGCACCAGTGACTCAACTAACATGGGAATATCGCAATTAGGTATTGCGGGAAGACTCGATCCGCTAGAAATTGCAATCCAATCACTATCGTCAGGCCCCCGTGAACCAATCTGAACGGACTCACAAGACCATTAGGTATGAAGATGGAGCCGGGACCGAGATTTGAACTCGGGTATGCGGATTCCTGCCATTGGGACTGCAGTCCGCCACATGGCCGCTCTGTCACCCCGGCACTTCTCGGCTAATTCAGTTAGACACTATATTTACTTTATGCACTACCCTGGCATACCAGCAATCTCTATGATTCCTTCGTCTTTGAGTTTCTCAACTGTCTTCGGCCATCTTTTCATGATTGGTGGGACCCAGCACAAGGGATTTAAGTGTGGTCGCTACTTGACGTCGCCAATGATGCCGGCGCATTGCAAGAATGTCTCGGTAAAAAACGTTAGTTTCCCACTCACGATTGACAATATCACCAGACACATCAAAGGGAAGAAAGCGTACACGACGACTGAGTACTTCGTCTTGAAGAACAGGCAGACGGTGGCAGTGATAGGCGTCACAAAGGAGGAGTGTATGGAGCTCCTCCGTCCAATCGTTGGCTTTGAAATCATATCACTTCCGTCCAGCACGATCTACGTTGAGGATCCAAGGATTGATGTTCTCAATGTATCGCAGATGGCAAGGTTGAGCTTGGAACACAAGGGCAAAACGATCGTGGTTTTAGGGATGTTCAACCATGTTTCTTTTGTCAGAGATGAGAAACCCATTGAATTAGTGGTAATGGACGTCGTACCACCCTACCCATCCAAGCTATCAGTTCTCGTGGAGAAGGCTCTCGAAACGGATGTCTCGGAGCATCCGGTAGTCATGATCGTCGAGAATATCGATCTGAATGCATTGGCAGGCAACGCAGAAACGTCCGGTGTAGTCTTCCCGTGTAGAGCCTCAGGAATCACGTCCAGAAAACCGATATTCTTCCTCGATGAGACTCCAGAAATCGTGACAGACGTCACTCTCATCGGATGTGACCTTTCAAAGAGGATTTTCCTCTCCTATTACAAGAAGAATGTTCCGCACATAGACATGTGCCCCAAAGACCTTGCCCCTGAGGATGGACGTGCTAGAATCGTCAAGTGCTGCAGGCTGAAGAAGGGATTTGAACTCAAGGGAAGGATGGCAATCGTGCCTTGGGGTGCGACAATTAAAGAAGTGGCCGATGCATTGCGTGCATTGATACATCAAGATTGCAGGAACAAAGAGTGAAGTCGACACGCTCTTCTGGTGAATGCAGTCAAACGATAGTCTTCGTTTTCTGATCTTGCTTTGCATAGAGCTTTGACTATGGCATAGGGGTGACAAGATCATCGATGACTACTCGCATCGTTATCCTTGCAGCAATCAATGGAAGATTAATGAGATGAGACAGAGAATACATGCAGCGATGGATTTCATTGCCGTTAGCCCATACAATACGTCTCTCGATCTCCAGGACATAGTCATCTACGATTCGACCCTGAGAGATGGCGAGCAGATGCCGGGAGTCGCATTCAGTACTCAACAGAAAATCGCAATCGCGAGACTCCTCGATGATGCCAAAGTACATCAGATAGAAGCGGGGTTCCCTGCCATCTCAATCGACGAACTCAAAACCATAAAAGAAATCACTTCATTGGGCTTGTCTGCTGATATTCTGGCACTTTCTAGGATCACGAAAACCGATATCGATGCTGCTGTGGAAAGTGGTGTTGACGTAGTCTTGCTCTTCATCGCTACGTCCGACATCCATCTCAAGTACAAGTTGAGGAAGACTAGAGAGGAGGTCCTGGAGAAATCTACGCAAGCATTAGACTACTGCAAGGAAAGGGGAATAAAGGCTAGCATCAGCTCGGAAGACAGTACAAGGACTGACCTCGACTTCCTCTTGCGGTTTTTCAAATGTGCCGAGGAAGCAGGGGCAATCAGACTCGGAATCACAGATACTGTGGGATGTGCTTCTCCCGAGGCAATCTCAATCCTGGTGAAGGCGGTGGCTAGTGAGATTAGAACGCCAATATCCATTCACTTGCACAACGATTTCGGCTTTGCTTTGATCAATGCGATCACGGCTGTAAGGAATGGAGCGAAGGCGGTAACGACCACCGTCAATGGAATAGGAGAAAGGGCTGGAAATGTTCCGCTCGAGCAGTTCGTTGCATCAATGAGGTTCCTCTATGGTAGGGATCTCGGAGTGGATTGCACCAAGTTGAAGGCTCTTTCCGATTTGGTTTCGGACTACTCAAAGTGCCCCTTGTCAAGAAATCAGCCATTGGTTGGAGAGAACGCATTTGCCCATGAGTCGGGAATCCATGTGGCCGCGGTACTGAGCTGTCCGATGACGTACGAGTGCATTCCACCCGATTCAGTCGGAAACCAGCGTCATCTGAGGATGGGAAAA
>Ga0153916_10003625_pt1 | contig 11527 bp, 9 predicted proteins | sample Opewatmetagenome_FD_109642 | JGI IMG/M metagenome (GOLD analysis project Ga0153916, IMG submission 109642) | Freshwater wetland microbial communities from Ohio, USA - Open water 3 Core 3 Depth 4 metaG | ecosystem: Environmental > Aquatic > Freshwater > Wetlands | place: USA: Ohio, Lake Erie, Old...
AGCGGCTGAAGCGCACGGTGTTGTACGGCCCGGCGCGCACGGTGCGATGGCCGGCCCAGGAGACCGGGCCGTTTTCCGCCGCGCCAAGAAAGATTCGCTCCGGCGCGCTTGGATGCACCGCCACCGGGATCGCGTAGGCGCGCCCCATGCCGTACTCCAGCTTGCCCCAGAATTTTCCGGAGTCGTCGGTTCGATAGGTGCCGATTCCCGTGCTCGCGTACAGGGTCTCCAGGCGCGTCGGGTGGCGCGTCACCCAGTGGACATCGCGGTAGACTCGCCCTTCTTCATGCTCGCCCATCTCATAGGGCAGAATGCCGGCGGGATCATTCACTTTCGGAAATGCCGTCGCGCTGAACGGCCCGCTGATATCTTCCCATGTTTCACCCCGATCGCGGCTGCACGCGACGCCGCCCTCTTCGATGCCGACGACGATCTCGTCGGGCAGGCGCGCGTCGAGCGTGATGCAGCGAACATGGGCGGCATGGGGCGGCGGCGGAAAGGTCCACTTATGATAATCGGGCAACTTGCGAAAGGCCACCAGTTCGCGGAACGAACGGCCGCCGTTCTCGCTTACATAAACCGCCGCCGGCAGCGTGCCGAGATAAATTTCATTGGGCCGGGTCGGATGCACCGCCATTGCCCAAATATCGCGGCAGTCGATGCCGCCCGACGGCCGCCACTGCCAGGTTAAGCCTTCGTCCTCGCTCACATGCATCTCGGTCAACGTCGCCGCATAATATCTCTTCGGTTCAAAGGGGTCCTGGGCGACCTCGCGCATCACCTCGCCGTCCATGGCGGCGTTCAGAATCTCCGCTTCATCGGACCGACCGTCCCAGCGGCAGCGCACCAACTTGTCCGCAGTCAGCAGAAACAGCTGCAACATTTTACCCGTGGACATCGTTGGCCTCCGCCGTTCAATCAAGGGATGATGAACATGAATTAAACGAACAGTGGAGACCTAAACCGAATGAGTTGAACTGTCAACAGGTTGAAACTTTCTTCCGCTCTTTCGGCTTGACATCGCCGGCACCGGAGGAATAGGGTTCCCGCATCAAGCGCAAAGGAGGTACGGGTCATGGCTGAGTCGTTGGAAAGCTTTAAAAGCTATATCGGGAAAAAAGAAACGGCCACGGACGTGGTGACGGCGTCGGCGATGTTGAAGTTCGCCGCGACGCTGGGCCAGGACAATCCGCCCATGGATAAGGGCGAGCCGATTCCTCCGGGATGGTACGGCGGATTTTTCCCGGCGTCCCACCGGCCCGCGCAAATGCGCGTCGACGGACAAGCTTCGGGCGGTGGCATTGTCCCGCCGATACCTCTCCCCCGCCGGCGCATCGGCGGCACGCGCGTGCAGTTTCATGAGCCGCTCCGAATCGGCGACGAGATCGTGCGCGTCACTGAGATCGCCGACCTGATCGTCGATGATGGACCGAACGGCGCCATGGTCACCGTGCTCGAGCGCAACAGCATCTCGAACAACCGTGGCCTCGCCATTGTGGAAGAGCGCGACATGGTCATGCTCAGCGAAGCCAGAGCGGCAGCCGCGCCGAAAACTTCGCCCGCGGTTCCCGGTCCAGCCAAGTGGACGCAGGTGGTCGAGCCCAATCCGCCCCTGCTCTTTCGCTTCTCGGCGATTCGCTTCAACAGCCACCGCATCCACTACGACCGCGATTATGTCACCCAAGTCGAAAAACTTCCCGGTCTGGTGGTGCAAAGTTCGCTGATCGCGCAGCTTTTGATTGAGATGTGCCGCAGGGAGTTGCCGTCAAGGCGGATGACTTCGTTCGATTTTCAGAACCTGCGCCAGATTTACGACAGCGGCGGCAAGTTCACGGTCAACGGTGCGCCGTCCGCCGACGGCCGCGAGGCTTCGCTCTGGGCAGTGGATGGCGAAGACAAACTTTCGATGACCGCCACGGCGAAGTTTGCTTAGCCTATTAGCATTAACGCCGGAAATCCTATTAAAGAGTCCGTAGGACGCCGGCACGCCGTTGTTTTCAATATCCTGAACCACACCTTTAAAACCTTTGCACGGGTGCGACGGATCGGGCTCCACGTCGAGCTGTCAGACTAACCGGCTGGAGCGCAGGGATATGTCCAGGAGGCGTTGGGACGTGAATTCCCGGGAACGAAGAATCTACAAGCTCGAACTTCAGCTGATAAAACAATACTTCAAGAGTCTTCGTCCTCGGCCGGTGAAACTAGCGCCAAAGTTGGCACTCGGTGCGGACGGCGAAGCGGGCGAGCCCCATCTGCTTCTTAAGGAGCGCAAGAGAGCGCGACGAGAATTAGTCGCGCTGCTAAAGCACGAGTTGATTCATTATGAGCTGAAAGACCAGGGTGACGTTTATCACGGCCACGGCGCTGCCTTCCTGAAGCGTGCCCGGCAATTGGGAATCGTCAATAGCTACGTGTTGCAACGATGCTTCTCGTCGGAGGAATATGAGCATACCCCGACGATACGCAAGACGAAGAAGATTCCTCTTCCCAGATTCGGGCGGCAGGTCGATCAATGGTTCCACCAACTGCTTGAAAAAGTGGTGAGTCTCCCCGATCCCCATAACGCGCGGCTCTATCCGTATGTTCAAAACGCTTATGTCGGTTGGAAAACTTTTTCAGCCGCCGTTAAAGAAAAATCCGACCACGTTATCCAGGAAATCTGGCAGATCAGGAAGGACCGACGGGGCAAGGGGCTGCACGAGCTGCAGGCCGAATATGCGGCCTTGCGCGAACAACGCAAGACTGTGCAGAAGCAGGCCAGGAAAAAACGCAGAAGCCGCCTCGACAAGACAGCTCTAAGGCAACTCAAGACCATCGATGGGGCACTTTCCCGGATCCGAAATAAAGTCGAGAAAGACTACGGGATTTTGCTCGGTTGAGTAATCGCTTTCGGCGCATGCCCGGCTATGTGCTCAATTGGGGCTAGTCATCCGACACATGGAAACCGAGCATTCCGCGAATCACCCCCTCGCAAACTTTCGCCATAAAGCCGAGATCCAACGTGTCGATGGTATCGCTGGGGGCGTGATAATTGGGATTGCGGTAAAAAGAGGTGTCGGTAACCATCAGAGCCGGATAGCCTAGATCCCAAAACGGCGAGTGATCGCTCAGTCGGACGGCTGGAATGAGCCAACCCTTGCCGGGAACCGACAGGGTTTCAACTCGAAGATCTGGGACCCGGCGCATTTGCGCCGCAAATTTGCCCAGCAGCGCATTGGATCTCCAGTTGCCGATGAGGCCGATAAAATCACCGCGGTTAGGATAAAACCCACCGAGGCCCATGGGATATTTTTGCCTGCCGGGAAGCGGGTCCACGTATCCGACCATTTCCAATGAGATCATGCCCGCGACTCTTTCCCCGACGGTCTTGAGCTTTTTGGCAAAGGCTCTGCTGCCGAACATGTTAAGCTCTTCGAGGTTAAAGGCGCAGAAGAGCAGCCGCGACCGCAACCGAGCGGAAGCCAACAGCCGCGCCGTTTCCAACAAAACCGCCATGCCGCTGGCATTGTCGTCGGCTCCCGGAGACCCCTCCAGCGCGTCAATGTGTGCTCCCAAGATGACTAACGGGCCGCCCGGTTGCGCGCGCGGCCGCGCAACGATATTGCGGTAAATCTTCCCGCGGTAGGAAAAGAAATCGCTCTCCACATGAAGACCATAACTTTCGAACTCCTTCTCAACGAAGACTTCCACCGCGGCCAAATGATTTTGACCGCTGAAAGGGCTTCTTTCGCCGAAAAGCATTTGCAGATTGCGACGGAGCCGCTCGCTGTCAACTCTTAAATCCAAGCTCGAAACCGATTCAGACTCTATTGGTTTTCGGCCCAACGGTTTTCGCTCGTCTTGTCAACGGAGACGAACAAACGACGAATGCCCTACCTTGATCGAGGCCAGGGCTACGCGCCTTCACACGACTGCGAAGACAAAGTTCGCGCGGGGGCTATCGCATCATCTCTCCTGCCACCGCCACGACACCTTCCAACGACGGAAGGAACGGCCGCTCATCCCAAAACGGCAAAAATTGATCCGCGCCGGCGATGATGCGCGGCGGCGCCGCCAAGCTCCCGGCGGGCAGCTCGTCGAGCAGGCAGCGTACGTAAGGAGCGTAGCCGGCGAGCGGCGGTTCATCTTGCACGATGAGCGCGCGGCCGGTCTTGGCCGCGGATTTGAGAATCGTTTCTTTGTCCAGCGGCTTGATGAACCCCAAGCTGACGACTTCCACGCTGATGCGCCGGTCCCGCCTGGCCAATTCATCCGCCGCATCTTCGGCCAAGGCCGCCGTTCTGCCTGCGGCAATGATCGATAATTTCTCGCCGAAGCGGGTCACCTGCGCCTTTGCGCCGGGATTGTTGTCGGCTACTTCACCGGACCGCGCATGAAGAGAGCGGTCCTCGAAGAACAACGTCGGCGTCGGCCGCTGCAACGCGTCACGAAAATTCCAGTAGGCCTCATTGGCCGAGCCGGGCATGGTGATGTTCAGATCTGGAACGTTATAAAACCATGAAGCGCCGACCTCGTTTCCTTCGGGCCCGTGGCCGCGGAAGCGCGCGATGGGAAGACGAATGATGATGGGACAATGAAGCCGCCCATTGGTGAGGTAATGGAGTTTCGCCGCGCTCTGGACGATGGCCATGTGGCAAACCGACGCGATGTCGGCATAGGCGATCATGACGACGGCCTTCATCCCCTTCATCCCCGCCCCCACCGCCATGCCGACCATGGCGCTTTCGCTGATCGAGGTATCACGAACGCGCTCCTCACCGTAAGTCTCCGCCAACGGCTTGAGCGCATGGGCGGCAATATTTTGGCCGATGATGATCAAGCGCGGTTCGTCGCGCATCGAATCTTGCAGCGCTTTCCCGACCGCATCCCGGTAGCTTAACATCGTCATCCGCGCGCTCCCTTCGCCATATTTGTCCTTTCGGCCAGAACCTCGTTGAGACTCTCCTCGATCCGGCGCTCTTCCTCCTGCCGCAGTCGGTCCAGATCCTGTGGCGAAGCCGCGCCCTGAGCGATCAGCCAATCGCCCATCCGCTTCAGCGGATCGCGCTCCTCCCATGCGGCAAGCTCCTTTTCGATGCCCGGACGCACCTCGCCGAAATGGGAACTGTACAAGCCGACGCGAAAGGTGACACAATCGAGAAAAACCGGCTGTCCCGCCAAGGCCGTGGCCCGCGCCCAGCGCGCGGAGTGATAAACATCCAAGACATCGTTGCCGTCGACGGCGCGGGCGGCCAGGCCGAAGGGTTCGGCGTAGGGAATCAACGATTGCGCCTTGCGCACTTTTTGCCAGGGAGTCGCCATCTCCCAGCCGTTGTTCTCGCAGACCAGGATCAACGGCAGCCCCCAGGCGCCGGCGATGTGCAGGGTCTCGTGCAGGTCGCCGGAGCCGAGCGTGCCGTCGCCGAAGAAGGCGACGCCGACGTTGAATTTGCGATCGCATTGGTTGGCCAGGGCGATGCCCGCGGCCATGGCGAGATGGCCGCCGATCATGGTCGAGCCCGGCAACACGCCGCGCTCGGGCCAGGAGGCGTGATGGGGCGCGTCGCGCGAGTCGCCCGCCGCCAGCGGCGTGTGGAGGAACTCGCGGAGCTGCTCGGCGACGCTCACGCCCATCGCGACCATCGCGCCGCGGGTGCGAAAAGAAGGAATCACGTCGTCGCCTTTTTCCAGCGCCAGGCAGCAACCGACGGCGATGGCTTCCTGTCCTTTGCTCGGAAAAGTTTGCGCGGAAATTTTCCCTTCATGCTCCCAGCGGACCAGCGCCTCTTCGAAAATCCGGGTGGTGAGCATGTTTTGATAGAGGCGCCATTCGATGCCGTCCCGCTGCTCCCTGTCCGAGTTCGATTGCGTTGCCGCCATTTCCATCCTCCTTGCTCGCGCCGCGCTTCGCTCCCCTGCGCGGCTTCATTTCGCTTGCTCCCAGGGCCGCGCCCCGGCCTATGCCGGAAACACGATGCACGATGCCGCGGCCACGGAAAAACCGATCCGCCGACCCACCGCCGGCACCCGCCCGGGGTGTGTGCGCGCGCGCACGGCGATATCGCCGCAGCGAATCACCAGGTCGCTGGAATTGCCGAGAAAGATCGCCCGCTCGACGATTCCGCTGCTTCGATTCAGGCCATCGCCGGCGCTTTCGCCAAGCAACTCGACATTCTCCGGCCGAAAGAAAAGCTCGGCCTCGGCTCCGGGCTGCCATTCCGAGCTGCGCAAAGCGACGAATCTGCCCAGGGGGGATGCCAAAACCATTTCATCCCACGGCTGGTTGCCACCGTTTTCAACTCGCGCGCGCACGAAGTTGGACGTGCCGAGAAAGTCGGCGGTGATTCTATGGGCGGGACGAAGATAAAGGTCCGCCGGCGTCCCGACTTCAAGCAGCGCGCCTTCGTGCATCAAGCCGATGCGGTCGGACAGCGCCAGCGCCTCTTCCTGGTCGTGCGTCACGTACACCGTGGTGATGTCCAACGATTCGTGCAGCGCTTTCAGTTCGAAGCGCATCTGTTCGCGCAGTTTGGCGTCGAGGTTGCTGAGCGGCTCATCCAACAGCAACACCTGCGGTTTGGCAACCAGCGCGCGCGCCAGCGCCACACGCTGTTGCTGTCCGCCGCTCAGGTTCGGCGCCAGGCGGTCGGCTAATTCGCCCAACCCCAGACGTTGCAGGATTTCATCCACCTTGATGCTGCGTTCTTTGCGGCTCGCTTCGCCGGCGAGCGGATACTGTACGTTCTCGGCCACGGTCATATGCGGCCAGATCGCATAGGACTGAAACACCATGCCGATGCGGCGCCTTTCCGGCGGCACGAAGGTGCCGTCGGCGGCGTTGAAGACCGCGCGCTCGTTGATCAGGATCTCACCCGCCCACGGCTGCTCCAATCCGGCGATGCAGCGCAGCGTCGTCGTCTTGCCGCAGCCGCTCGGCCCGAGCAGCGTGAACAGCTCTCCCTTGCCCACCTCGAAGGACACCCCACGCAGCGCCCGCACTTCTCCCCTGGCGCCGGCAAACGACTTTTCCAGTGCTCTTATGCTAATCATTGACAGCTCATCTAAGCCTCGGAACCCCGCCGCAAGTACGACACCGCCTGGCCGCCGAGCAGCAATAGCGCGGACAACAGAATCAAAATCACGCCCAACACCGCCGCGTCCGCCGTCTTGCCATTTTGCCACATGCTCCAGATCATTGTCGAAACCACGGCGGTGTCCGGATTGTAAAGCATCAACGCCATCGACAGTTCCTGCATGGCGTGCACCGCGACCCAGAGAAAAACGTTGATCATGGCCGGAGCCAACAACGGCATCGTGATCCGGCGCAGCGTTCTCGTCCACGGCGCACCGGACATCTGCGAGGCTTCTTCCAATTCGCCGTGCACTTGCATGAGCGCAGCCGTGGTGGCGCGCGAACTATAGGCGAGATAGCGCGTCGTCATTGCCAGGGCGATGATCCAGAGCGTACCGTAGATCGGGATCGGAAAGCGCACGTAGACAAAAATCAACGCCAACCCGATCACGATGCTCGGCACGCATTGCGGCAAGAACGAAACCGTGGCGAGATAATGGGCGAGCCCGCTGCCTTGGCCTCGGCGCCGCACGACGAACCAGCTGACCAGCACGGCGAGCACCATCGTTGCCGCCGACGTGACCAGCGCCAACAGGGTCGTATTCCATAGCGCGCGCACGATGCTGCCGTCGCGCCAAACGTTGGTGTAACCTTCGAAGCTCGCGCGCGCGAGCGATTCCGCCGAGGGCGGCGCGTAGAACGGTTGCACGCTGGTCCAGAGCAACATCAAAAAAGGCAGCAGCACGGCGATCAGAACATAGAGCAGGCAAAACAGCGCGGCGGGCGCCGTCCACGCGCCCAAACGAACCTGGCGCGGCCGGTAGCCCTTGCCTGTGATCGTCGCGAATCTTTCCTGGTGCGCCGTCAAGCGTTGATACAGCCACATGAGCAACAGCGCGGCGGCCAGAATGATCGTTCCCAACGCCGAGGCGAGGCCATAGTCGGGCAACCCGACTTCCGAATGAGTCGCCCAATAGATCGCCGTGCTCAGCACGCGGATGCGCGCCGTGAACCCGAGCAGCCCTGGGATATCAAAGGATTCGATCACGACGATGATGAAATAGATCAGCGCGGCGAGCAGCGCCGGTCGCATGATCGGCAAGGTCACGCGCAGCGTGGTTTGCGCGATGTTGCGTCCGGCCATCGCGCTCTGCTCTTCCAAGGACGGGTCCATGGCGCGGAACGAGGCCGCGATCATGAGATAGGCGGACGGCACCAGCCGCAGTCCCTGCACGAAACACATCCCATAAAGTGAATAGATATCGAGCGGCCCGGCATCGGCGTCGATGCTAAAGAGACCGCGCAGCGCGACGTTGATGAGACCGATGCGCGGATCGAGCAGTTGAATCCAGGCGATCGCCGACAGCAGCGACGGAATCGTCATCGGCACGAGAATCAGAGTAGCGATCCACCGGCGTGCAGGGATTGCGGTGCGTTCCAAAAGCCACGCAATGAGGATCGCCAGCGGCAGTCCCACCGCCAGCGAGCCGGCGGTAAAGAGCAACGTGTTGAGAAAAATCGGCAAGGTCGACGGACTGGTAAAAACCGCAGCGTAGTTGGCGAGCGTAGTGACGGTCGATTCAAACGGCAGCTTATCATCCGTGCTCTTGACGCTGGCGTAGAGCAGCATGAAGAGCGGCACCAGGACGATGTAGGAGACGACGGCGATGGTTAAGCCAAGAGTCAGCGCACGAATGGAAAAACTTCGGGCTAACGACCAACGTCTGATCTGAACGTTGTTGGCGAGGATGGTCGGCGTTGCACTCATGGACGAAGAAAGCTACCGGCACGCAACAAAAACGGATTCAGCGGCGGCGTCACGAAAATCTTAGCGCAGCGCGCCGAGCATCTTGCCGAATTCCCGCTGAATTTCCAGAATCGCTGCGAAGGTCTTATCGGTTTCCAAAATGACCGCCGGTTGAGCGGCCCTGATTCTCTCGGCGACCGCGCCGATGGCGTTTCTACCTACCTCCATGGCCTGGCCGGTGGTCGCGTACCTGACATTCTGCCCCTCGGCGGTTCCCAACCAGCCGGCGAAGAAGCGCGCGGCATTGGGATGACGCGCGGTCTTGAGAACTCCAACCGCCGAAGTCAGCACCGGCAGAGGCGAAACGGGAACCCAGTCCACCGCCGCTCCCTGTCTTTTCAAACGCTCGATAGTGTAGGCGTAGGTGCCGACGGCGATCGAGACCTGGCCGCCGGCAAGTGCGTTGGCGACGGTGGTGCCGCCCTGAACGATGAGGGGCTGCTGGGAAAGTATCCTTTTCGTTAATTCAGCGGCCTTGGGTTTGCCCCATTCGGTGCCGAGCATCGCGAAAGGCACCAATCGTGCTTCGATGATGATTTTTCTTCCCTTCCATTTGGCATCGGCAAGATCCTCCCAACTCCTGGGCGCTTCCTTGGCGCTTACCATCTTGGTGTTGTAGCAGATCGGCAAAGTGAGATTATAGGCGCCGACAAAACGCTGATTGGCATAGACCGCGTCGAGGCCAAAATCTTTTTCCCATCCCGGATAAGCCGCCAGCATGTCGCGATCGATCAAGGGCCGCAGCGCGCGCAGCGAGCCGGACTGGATGATATCGACGGCGGCCGGCTTGCCGGCCTGGCTTTCGGCGATGATTCTTTGCACCAGCGGCTCGGGAATGCTTTCGAAATGCTCGATCTTGATGCCTGGGTTCTGTTTGTCCAGCGCCTCCTGCATCCGCTGATAAATAATCGCGTCCGTGGGTCCCCAGATGACCACGGCCCCTTCCTTTTTGGCGGCGGCGTAAAGCTGCGCGATGGCCTCACTGGCGGCGCTCTTGCTCTTGTCCTGCGCGTAGCCGGCGGCGCTGAACAATAGGTCGAATAGGATCAATGCCAGCAATACTTTGATTTTCGCGGTTTGCGGTTTTTTGGTTCGCATGCTCGTACTCCTCTATTTTCCGATCGGATGCCGCCGCAAGTAATCCTGCAAGGCGGCGAGGGCGCCGTCGCCGTCCCAAAAGGTCATATGCTTGACGCCGGGAATCAGCGCCAGCTCACCGCCGGGAACCACTTCCGCCAATCGCCGCGCCGTGCCGACGGGAGTGCTACCGCCGCGATCGACGTCGTCGGCTTCGCCGCAGAGAATCAAAGTCGGCACCTTGACCCGCGCGCCGTTCGCCAAAGTGTCCCAGGTCTGCCGCGCCTCGGCATGATGGCGGTGCCGTTCCGGACTGGTTTGTCTTGCCCACAGCGCGTCCGAAAGCGCCTTGACGATTTCGGGATGTTCGCGAAAGAACTTCGGATTGAATGCCATCCGATCGTTTTCAACATGGCCGCGGATGAAACGCTCGAAGCCATGCTTGCGGATCTCTTCCTCGTCCGTATTCCTGGCTTGACGCGGCCCGCCATCGAGCGCCTTCACGCCTGCGCCCGCCCCCGCTATCGTCAAGGTGGCGATAAGATCGGGTCGCTCAATGGCGAGCGCCTGTGCGATCTGACCACCCAAGGCGAAGCCCACCGCATGGCAGCGAGAAATTTTTAAATAATCCAACAATCCGGCGCAGTCTTGGCCGAATTGGCTGATGGTGTAGCCGTCATCGGGTTGGCTACTGCGGCCCGTTCCGCGGCAATCGAAAATGATCGTCCGGTAGCGCCGGCTCAGCTCCGGCACCACCGAGACATGCCACGTATCGCAGGGCCACCAGGAAGGCGGAGAAAGCAAGATCGGCTCGCCGTCGCCATGCTCTTCATAGTAGATGCTGACCTCATTGAGTTCGGCTATCGGCATCATGCCATCCCTTCATTCGGACATGCGTCAGGATTCCCCCGCGGCGATACGATCCCATCTATACCACTTGAAATGATTCCCAAACAACCGGGAGTTGTTACTCTTCTTAGCCTTTGGCAACTGTCCCACGCAAGCCCACTCACCGGACGCTATTTTGTTTTTCTTGACACAAACAGCTCGATGCTGCAAAATTTTCGTAGTTTTCAGGGTGCGGATCGGACTCGTTGACGCGATGGAGAGGGGCCCCATGATTGCAAGACTTAGAAGCGGTTTCTTTATTTTTATGCTGCCGGCATTGGGCTTTTGGATCGGCTGCGGCGCCGCCACCGACACAGCGTCGCCGGTATGGACGGTGGAAAATCCTAGCGCTTCCGCCGGTGTGCCGCAAAGGACGGCACAGCCTTCACCCGGCGACATGCCTACCGTCTCCAGCCTGGACTCTCTGCGCAGCGGCCGGAACACGGCGACGACGACATCAAGTCCGCTCAAAGACGCCTACTTCGCCTATGATCGCTACAATCTTTCCGCCGAAGCTCGCGCGGCGCTTAAGGGCAACGCGGAATGGCTGAAGGCCAATCCTTCGGCGCGAGTGCAAATCGAAGGACACTGCGATGAGCGCGGCGCGGAAGATTACAACATGGCGTTGGGGGCCAAAAGGGCGCAGGCGGCGCTGGACTACCTGGCTTCGTTGGGCATACCGGCGAACCGCTTGTCCACCGTAA
>Ga0153916_10003626_pt1 | contig 11523 bp, 6 predicted proteins | sample Opewatmetagenome_FD_109642 | JGI IMG/M metagenome (GOLD analysis project Ga0153916, IMG submission 109642) | Freshwater wetland microbial communities from Ohio, USA - Open water 3 Core 3 Depth 4 metaG | ecosystem: Environmental > Aquatic > Freshwater > Wetlands | place: USA: Ohio, Lake Erie, Old...
CTCATGGCATCGAAGCCAGCGCGCCCTAACGCATCAGCGTTGCTGGAGCCGCCCACCAGTACATACGTAAAGACACAGCCGGTATGCGGAGGGTAATCGCTGATGGTGGCATTGAGCGTGCCAATTGCCAGGTCCGCTGAACGGATGACCTGGCGCACCTCGTCAAAGATATAATCGGCGCTGCCGCGGGCATCGATGCCTGCTTGCACGCAGCGCGCTGGAACGATCACACCGGTGAAGAGCAGTGTGGTTTGAGGGACAAGCGTGGGGGTTGGCGTGGGGGTGGTCGTAGCGAAAGGGGTTGGAGTCCAGGCAGGCGTAGGAGATGATGGCTGAAAAGGGGTGAAGGTGGGGGCGAAGGTAGCTGACGGAGTTACAAAGGTTACCGGATCGCCACCTGCTCCTGTAGCTGATTGAACGGCACCCACTTGCGATGCACGGCAAGCCGTCAGGCTGAAAACAAGAACCATCAGCACAGAATGGAAAAAGACCAAACGCAATGAGTCCGATTCACTTTTTCGATGAAGCTGCACGCTGGATTTCCTCCTGAACCGCAGGATCTGTCTCGATTGCTTCAGCCTGGCGCAAAGCCCGGCGGGCCTGGTCACCCCCAATCTGCCCGATTGCCCAGGCAGCATGGACGCGCACGATTGGTTCTGGATCACGCAGCAGGGATTGGAGCAATTTGGGCAGCGCCTGAGGATCACCCTGGTTTCCCAGGACTACGACCGCATTGCGTAGAAGTCCTCGCCGCTTCGCTCGCCTGACAGGAGAGTCTTTGAAGCGGCGATTAAAATCCCCTGGTGAAAGTGAGAGCGTCTCTTGTAAATTGGGCAGGGGCACCCCGGGCCACGGCGCAAATTTCGGCTCAAAGTCCTGAGAGGCAAAGCGGATATTCCACGGGCAGGCCTGCTGGCAAACATCGCAGCCAAAGACCCAATCTCCAAGCAAAGGTCTTAAGGCGGGTGAAATGGCGCCTTTCAGCTCTATCGTTAGATAGGAGATGCACCGACGGGCATCCAGCGTGCGGTCTGGCAGGATGCAGCCCGTCGGGCAAGCTTCCAGGCAGCGCGTGCAGGTGCCGCATTGATCCGTCTGAAACGGCTGGTCGATAACCAGGTCAATCCCGAGCAAGATCTCTGACAGGAAAAAATAAGAGCCTAGAGCAGGGTTGATCAGGCAAGTGTTTTTACCAATCCAACCCAGGCCCGCTCGCTGGGCAAGGTCACGCTCCAAGAGCGGGCCGGTATCCGTATACCAGCGGTTTGGGACCACGTACCCAACCTGGTTTTCAATATAAGATACCAGGGCTTTCAGCCGTTGAGGGAGCACCTCGTGATAATCTTTGCCCCAGGCATAAGCTGCAATCCTGCCTGTGGAGCGATCTTGAGGCGCTGATTCAGAAGAGGCAGACGGATAATAAATCCCGAGAACCAGGATGGATTTGCATTCCGGCAAAATTTGGCGGGGATCTGCTCGACGTTCGCGTGCACGCTCTTCAGCCAGGTAGGACATTTCCCCATGCCGGCCTTCTTTCAGCCAATCCTCAAAAACTGTAAAATGCGGGGGTGGCTCAGGTGTGGTTACACCCACCAGGTGAAAACCCAGGCGGTGGGCTTCTACCTTCACCGCCTGGGTCAGAGCAGAATTACGGACAGGCAAGTCCTGGTGCATTCTTGCAAGCAGATCAAGGCTGGCAAGTCAACGTGAAAGCCGCCTGGCTGGAAGTCAGGTCAACCGGTGCAGTAATATGCAGGCGCGCCCAACCGGTAACCGAGCCGGTAAAATTTAACACATAGGTGATGACCTGCTCGCCTGCACCGAAACTGGAGGTCTGCGCGGACGGCAGCGTAAAGATGAACGCCGGGTCGTTAGCTCCAGCTTCAATCTTATAGGTGACTGAGGCGGGAACGTTTAATGTAAATTTTCCAGTAAACGTGTAGGTTTTCGGACACGCCCCGGCAAATTCAGCAGGTTCCGCGCTCATGGAAGCATTCGAGATGGATAATGAAGCCGAAGTCGGGCTGAGGGTCACCGTGATAGTCCCCTGCGGAACATTGGCAGAGGTACTGGTAACGGTGGGTGTACTGCCGGCAACCACATTGATCTCTACATAGACAGCATCATCGATGAATTTTCCTGCCGTGTTGATCAGCTTCCAATAACCACGATACTTTCCTGGACTGGCGGGGGCTGCCAGGCTTACGGAAATATCCACCGAGCCGCCGGGGGGCACATCCGCCAGCAGGCCCATGCGGTCCGGGCCTCCCAGCTTGTCGCCGCTGATGAACACCAGGGCATATCCGGGCGTCCAGGTGGAAGTACCGGAATTTCTGATACGCCAGGTCTTGGTGAAAACCTCGCCAGACTTAAATATTGTGCCGTCGGGAACGGTCACATCCGAGACAAACAGGGCGCGCTCCCCTTGCAAGAGGACCGATGTAGCGGTCGGGGTGCCGGCAGAGGGCGTGGGTGTCACAGTGGCGGTTGCTGTAGCGGGAGAAAGGGTGGCAGTTGATGTATTGGTGGGGGTCAAGGTCTGGCTGGGTGCAGCCAGGGCTGTAGCGGTCATGAAAGCGCTTGCAGTTTGAGCAGCGGCATTCTTGAGCGCTTCTATATCAACGGTTGGCGTCGCCTCGGGCTGCTTGGATTTGCATGCAGCCAGGAGTAAAGTAAGACTGACCAGGAGTGCGGAAATTTTTTTCATTCTGTGTTGCATATTCTCTCCTAACGCAGATGGGCCAACAATCTGCTGAAACATCATTCGGCGGTTTGCCGACATAATCATACCATGCCGGGCAAACCGCCGTACTCGTTTTTTATTTGGCTTTGAGGGAATTATCTCTCGATACGAGGATTAATCCACACTGATTTGTCACTGTCAAAGGATCCTTCGGTGGAGACATACAGGACGAACTGGAGGGTCTTGCCACTCAAAGAGGAGAGATCCTTATCGATCGATACGATACCACCATCGCAGGATTTTACCCACTCACCCAGGGTGGTCTCTGTCGCACCTTCTCGATACTTGACGATGAACCTCACTTTGCCGTTGGTGCAGTCTGACCTGAAACCCAACCCAGAGCGCAGATGGTCACCATTCTGAACCGCATAATTGGGGTAGATACCGTAGATGATGCCATTGTCGATGCGCTGCGGGTAGGTCGCCAGAAGCTGGCTGTACGTCTTATTATCCTCCAGCTTGGCACTATCCAGGTTGACAGCTACACCGGGGGAGTCATCCCCAGGGTCTCCCCAGGGCAAGATGGTGGTTGCATTATGCCATTCGGCGCTAGAGCCCTTGCTGACAAAGTTGAAGGTCACATTGGCGGAAACCGTAGGGGTGGCTGGATTGATCGACTTGATCTTGACCCAGAAAGGAGATTGTGCATCTCCACCGATCCCGAAGATCACACCTGCGCCGTTGCGCAGCTTCCAGTAACCCTGGTAGGTTCCGGGCGTGTTGGGGGCTTTCAAGGTCACTGAGACATCGATGAGCTGACCGGGCGCTACAGTGCCCGTGGTCAACTGCGCTGAGGCTGGTCCGCCCATTGAATCACCACGGTCAAAGACCAGGGCGTAACTGGAATTCCAGGTGCAGGAGCCGTTATTGCGCAATCGCCAGGTCTTTACAAAGGTCGTCTCGCCAGAGACTTCCTTATTGTCGGGATAGGTTACATCTTCGACGAAAGATGCCCGATCGCAGGGGATAGGAATATCGGTTGCTGTTGGCGGAACCGAAGTAGCAGTAGGCGGCAGAGGGGTGTTCGTTGGCTGGAACGTGGCAGTAGCCGTCGGAAGAGCCGGGACGGGTGTGTTGGTCGCCGGGGCTACCAGCTGAGTGGCGATTGCCACCTGGGTGAGCTGCGCCTCAACCGTCTGCGCTACCGCAGTATAAGCAAACTCCGGGCCAGGCTGAGTAGGCTGCGCCTCAGCCAGGAGGTTGCAGGCGCTCAAGGATACCAGGAGCGCTAACACAAGAAAAGCGAATAAAGATTTAGTCTTAAACATAGGTCCTTCTCCTAACACTTGGTTGAATGATTATCTCCCCAATATTCTCCCATAAAACTGTGTTAGGGGTGTAACGGGCGTGTCACAGTTCTGAAACGCTCTGCAGGCTGCCTAACATCGACCAGGGACCGGTCCACTCAATCCTGACTGGCAGGACTTGCCCAGCCAGGCTGTGCTGCGCCTCCACAAATACCAGCTTATTGGTATCCGTGCGCCCTCTCCAACGCTGCTTGACTTTTTCCTCAAATAACACCGGCACGGTTTGGTGCAGGTAGCGGGCATTGATCTGCGTGGCAATCTGCTCCTGCAAATCTTCCAACGTGCGGAAGCGGCGCATCTTCTCCTCGTTTGAAACGTCATCTTCCATGCGCCGGGCAGCCACCGTCCCAGGGCGGACGGAATAACGCGCCAGGTGAGCGACATCCAGTTTTAACTCAGCCAAAAGGTCATAGGTATGCTGGAACTGCGCCTCGGTCTCCCCGGGAAAGCCTACGATGACATCCGTGGCAATCGAGACCCCCAGGCTACCTCCTCCTAACCGCCTGCGTATCTTTTCGACCAAACGGCGATAATCCTCGGCGGTATAACCACGCTTCATGTTTTCCAACACCTCATCATCGCCTGCCTGGACAGGAACCTCAATATGCGGCATCACCTTAGGAAGCTCAGCCACAGTATCGAGCAACTCGTCTGTCATCCAGTTAGGGTGAGAGGTCAGGAAACGGATACGCTCCAGACCTTCCACAGCCTGTGCCTGGCGCAGCAAATCGGAAAGGTTTGGACCATCGGGCACATCCTTGCCGTAGCGATCCACGATCTGACCCAGGAAGGTGATCTCTTTGACGCCTTGGGCAACCAATGAGCGTACCTCTGCCAGGATTTCTCCAACATGCCGGCTGCGCTCCACGCCTCGCCGGTAAGGGATGATGCAAAATGTGCAGGCATGCGAACAGCCCAACACAATCGGCACATGCGCTGACACGATATGGCCTCGCTCGTGAAGAGGCAGGAGTAAAGCGGGAGACTCACTGCTCAATTCTTCGTCCATCCAAGAGAAGCGGCGTTCCGTCTCGTGCTGCTCGAGGCGGCGGCTTTCTCCCTGGGTCAGGAAAGAGACCAGGGGTGCTGGATCAGAGGGAGGCGAAAATACATCTACGAATGGGAAACGCTTCTGCAGGCGCTCAGAACCTTTAACCCCCACCAGGCAGCCCATCAGGTTGATCACCAGCTCGGGGCGATTGGCTTTCAAAGGTCGCAGCGACTGCAACCGACCATAGGCTTTATCTTCGGCGCTCTGCCGCACCACGCAGGTGTTCAAAATGATTACATCTGCCTCTTCGGCATGGCGGGTATCGCAATAACCCAGGCGTTCGAGGGCTGAGGCGACGCGCTGCGAGTCAGCCACGTTCATCTGGCAACCTTCCGTCCAAATGTGATACTTCTTATCCATATATCCAATTATAACAAGCCAGCTTCTTACCGGGAGGGTGGCAGGATTAGGGGAACCTAAGAAAAACGAGGGTGTCAATTTTAAGGTTTTTTGGTGTTACAATTCCGCCCATGCGCCCAAAACGACCGATCAAGCTGGCCTGGCTGGCTTTGCCTGCAGTTCTTTTGTTAGGCTGGCTGGTTTACCAGCTTCCACCGATCCATGAAAGGGTATCCTGGAGGCTGGATTTAGCTGAAACTTATCTGCGCGGTGTGATCCATCCAGCAGGACCCTTGCCCACACCCCTGCCTCAACCCACCCAGACGGCAGGCATCACCCAGGCTCCCACTGCCTCCCCTACACCCCTAACCCCCACACCCACCGTCCAGGGTCCGACCGCAACACCGCCTCCTTCTCCTACCCCAATCCCAGCTTCCATCTCTCTGGCAGCCCCGGCTTATGTCAAACAGGGACCGAACAACTGCGGACCAGCCAGCCTGGCAATGTACCTGGAATACTACGGCTGGACCGGAACGCAGGAGGAGATCGCCCAGATCGTGAAGCCCCTGGATGCGGACCGAAATGTCAACCCGGATGAGCTGGCTTACTACGTGCGCAACTATGCAGGCTGGCTCAGCGCCGATTTCCGGGTAGGGGGTGATATCGCCCTCTTGAAGCGCCTGCTGGCGGGTGGATTTCCGATGATCATTGAAGAGACCTTCCGTTTTGATAAGCCTTTCTGGCCGAACGATGACCTGTGGGCAGCGCACTACCTGCTCCTGACCGGCTATGATGACACCACGCAGACCTTCACCGGGCAGGACAGCTTCCACGGAGCCGACCAGAAGATTCCTTACACGACTCTGGACACGGGCTGGAAAATCTTTAACCGGGTTTACCTGCTGGTGTACCTGCCTACCGAAGAAACCGCCCTCAAGGCAATCCTGGGGTCGGATTGGGATGTGACGATCAACCGCCAGCATGCCCTGGAGACTGCCCAGGCGGAGGCGGAAAAAGACCCACAGGATGCTTTTGCCTGGTTTAACATCGGGTCGAACCAGGTCTTCTTCGAACATTATATGGAAGCCGCTGGCGCATACGACACGGCGCGCCAACTGGGACTGCCGCAGCGCATGCTGCGCTACCAGTTCGGTCCTTTCTTCGCTTACTTTCACGGCGGGCGCTTGGATGACCTGATGTCGCTGGTGGATTATGCCCTGCAGCGCACGCCAAATTCAGAAGAGGCTTTGGTGTGGAAAGGCTGGGGATTGTACCGGCAAGGGGATACGAACGGGGCAATCGAGAATTTTCGCAAGGCACTGGAAGCCAACCCAAACAGCCAGGATGCCCAATACGCGCTGAATTTTGTGGGGGCCGCGCCTTGAGAGACCAAGGATTTTCTTTATAAAAAACAAGCTAAAACGATAATTATCGTTTTCTGCGCTCCCACATCTCCATAATTGCCCTGTTTTCGGGTACGTTTTCGAGAAAGGATTGCCGCCAGGCTGGCACGTTGATCGTATCTGCCAATTCCATTAATGTTTGATGACCGATCTCCAGGGCCACCTGAAGGTGTTCCTCATCACCAAGGGCATCAAAGGTTTCGGCACAATTGATAAAGACTATCATGGGACAGTTCATCCCTACCCTGCCGTGTTCTTTCAGGTAATCCCAGGCTTCGAGGACATATTCGCGAGCTTCGTCTAATTGCCCTTGCATAACGGCGCTGACAGCCAGAAAAGATATCGTTCCGCATGTCAGGGCGACCTTCCCCTTACTCAAGGCCAACTTGTACGCTTCACTGAAGCGCCTGGATGCGCCGGGTACATCGCCAATAGCCAGTAGCACTCTACCTAAAATGTCTAATACAGCAACCTTCCCCCGGGTATCCTGGGACAGGGAAATTTCCTGCAAGGCTTGCTCCGACAACTGGTGTGCTTGCCGCAAATCACCAGTGATCAGATAAATCTCCCCGAGGTTTATCAAGCTATATGCTAGCGGACGATGGGCACCCAGTGCTTTGGAAATCGTACGGGCTTGTTCGAATAGCAACCGAGCCTGTTTGAACAGCCCAATCCCAAGATAGTCAGCGCCCAGGTTCACCAGACCCAACGCTTCCTGGTTTCGGTTCCCCAGGTGGTGATCCAGCTCGATCTGCTCGGTTTGCAGCGGATCACACCTGGCAAGGTCGCCTAATTCGCCATAACAATAAGCTGCCGTACCAAGGACAAAAGACAGCACGCTTTCATCTTCCAGACGGCGGGCGCGATGTAGGGCTTCTTCAATATTTTGTATAGCAGCAGTTGTATCACCCCGGTCTATACTATCCGTCGCAATGACAGCGAGCGCTTTGGCCTCGATCGCCTCGTTCCCGCATCTCCGTGCAGCAATGAGTGCTTCCCGAGCAGCCTGTTCTCTGATGGGGATATCCCCCGCACGAGTGCCAAATATTGCCTGGCGGAGATACGCTTCGGTCAGGTAGATATCATCCTGGAAAGAGCGAGCCAGCTCCAGTAAAGCTTCGATGTCCGCCCGCCAGGGATCTGAATCGCCCAGCACATTCAGCACTTCCTCCCGCCCCAAGAGGGCCTGCCAACGCCGTTCTCGGTCGACTGGCAGGAGCAGCTCCATCGCCTGCGTGTAGAACCCCTCCGCCTCGCGCAGCGCTCCCTGGCCGAATGCGCGCCTGCCCGCTTGCATATACCAATTCGCCGCTGCGCTCAGCTCGCCAGCACGCTTGTAATGATCGCCCAGCAGCCCAGCAAACTCCTCTAATCGCCCGGCTTGGCGCGCCTGCTGTTCCAGCCAGCCGGCAGCCACATTGTGCAGAGCGGCGCGCTCGCGTTTTAACACGCTTTCGTAGGTGACTTCGTGCAGCAGGTTGTGATGGAAGCTCCACTCGGTATCACCTTCGAAGGCTGACTCAGGCTGCGCATCGACAAAGCCGCGCGGTTGCAGGCCTCCCAACGTCTCCGCGCCAGCGGGTACACCTAAGGCTTCCACACCCCCGGCCCAAAAATGCCGCCCAAAGATTGCCCCGCGCTGCAGGGTGGCTCGCTCCAGCCGTGAAAGTGAGATCAGCCGGGTCAGAAGCAAATGCTGTAAAGTAGCCGGCAGCGGCTGTCCTTCTAACCTATCCTGCAAGAAGCACCATTGTTCTCCGCGCGTGTCCAGGATTTCGTGATCAATGAACCAGTTGACGATCTCCTCGGAAAAATATGGCACACCTTCGGAACGTTCAACTAAAAGATCAATGATCTGCTCAGGGACATGCTCGACCCGTTGGAATAACTCCTTTGCCAGCTCGCGTGTTGCTTGGTCGGTCAGCGGCGTGAGCGAGATCTGAACTCCCCATTGCTCGTTTCCGTTTTCTGTGGGCAAAGAAGTCTCGAACAGCTCTGCCAGCTCCTGTGGTGGGTGCCATTCCGGGCGAGCCGTTCCCAGGATGAAAAGACCGTTGGGCAGCTCACCTGCCGTTTCGCCAAAGAACACTTCCATGAGATATTCCCAGGAGGCGGAATCGGTCCACTGTAGATCTTCCAACAGGACAACGATTGGGTCGTGCTGGCGGACAGTCTTGATCAGCTCACGGCTGACCACCAGTGCCCGCCCCTTCACCTGCTTGGGATCGCTGCGCATCCCCTTGATGTAGGGGCTGTCATAGAAAGATAAACCCACCAGCAATCCCAGGGCATGAGCGGCTTCCTCCCATTCATCCTGCCTGAAAAATTCTTTGAAACGGTCAACCCACTTCGTTTCGGCTTGCTCCAGTGGAGCATCAACAGCAATCTGGAAACGGCCGAACCACATGCGACGCACCAGGGCAAAAGGCTGGTTGGCGTCATCTGGAAAAGCCCGGGCACGCAGCAGCCAGCAGTTTTCTTCGCGCAAATCCATCCATTCACTCAGGTCTTCCAACAGGCGGCTTTTTCCCACCCCGGGTTCGCTCAATAGCTGTGCCCATACCATGCCATGCAGCTCATAAGCCCGTAAATAGGCTGCCTGCAGTGCCTGCATTTCACCCTCACGCCCAATGGTGCGTGTCTCGATCCCCGCCACCCCTCGGGTCACGCTTCGGAAAGGCCGCGGCTTGGCGCGCCGTACCAGGTAAGTCTGCAGTGGCTTGCTCTTGCCTTTCACAGATAATAACGGGCGCGGGGTCAGGTCGAATACCCCTCGTACATAGCGATATGTATCGTGGGAGATCAATATTCCGCCCGGTGGAGCTGCTGATTGCAAGCGCGCCGCCAGATTCATCGCATCACCGCTGGCTGTGAATTCCTTGTGAGCTGCATTCCCCAGCTCACCCACCACAACCAGCCCGCTGTGGATGCCAGCGCGTATTTGCACTTTTTCTGCTGCAAGCAGGTTTACTATCGCTGCCTGCCCATCCAAGGCAGCCCGGATGGCATTTTCCGGGTCATGCTCACTGGCTTCCTTTGCCCCGAAGAAAGCCAGCAAACCATCACCCAGGTATTGAGCGACGGTCCCGTGGTGTGCGGCGATAGTCTCTCCCAGCGCTGTGTGCAGCTTTGCCATGATCTGGCGCCATTCTTCGGGGTCCAGTTTTTCCGCCATGCTGGTCGAACCAACTATGTCGATGAAGAGGATGGTGACTATGCGACGCTCTTCGGCCGGAAGGGCCTGTGCAGCAACCTGCTCCTCCAGCACAGTCAGCTTTTCTCGCAAAGCTGCCAGAGCTGGATTGACAATCTCATCTCCCAACACGCTACGCTGCGCTTCAAGTCCATTGATCGAGAGGCGTAATTTCTCCATTTGCGCCTGTAAAGACTCTGCCATGACTGACCTCCCTTACCCGATTGCCAGGTATAGTTAGCTCGAATCATATATTATCACCTAAATTGATATTTTGTGTCCAATAGCCTCTTGACATAGTGTAATTTATACACTATAATAAGTGTATAAATTACACTATTGGAGACCAAAATGAATTGGAACAGGACTGCCCCTCAGGATCAAACTACTGCCGACCCCAGCGAGGTTTTTAAGGCGGGTTTAGAAAATCACCATATAGCCAACACGGCGTACCCCATCGGACACCTGATAACCATGCGTTCCTATAAAATTCCACGCTCGGAGGTGCAAAGGTTCGCCCCGCTGGCCTGGGAAGGAATCGAACGGCTGGGATTATACGTGCATATCCCCTTTTGCGAGCGGCGCTGCGGTTTTTGCGAATACACGGTGCTTGACCCGGCAAGCATGGCGGACAGCGAGGATTTGTATTTTGACCTGCTATTGGGCGAATTCGAGCTCTACCGGCAGGCGGTCCAATCTAATTCCAAGACGCTGATCGGCTTTGACATCGGCGGAGGCACACCTTCAATGGCGAAAACCCGGCATATTGCACGCGTGCTGCAGGCGGCGCGGTCCAGCTTCAACCTTCCGGAAAGTGTCATGATCAGCATCGAGACCACGCCCAAGATCGCCGCCTGCCAATCGGAGAAGATCAAAGCCTATGCTGACCTGGGCATCCGGCGCATCAGCATGGGCGTGCAGACGATCAATCCAAAACTGCTGCGCGAGGTGGGGCGCGAGGCTACCTCCGTGGCTTATAACCAAACAGCCGCAGAAAATATTCGCACGGCAGGCTTCCAGCGTTTCAACATCGACATCATGTATGGATTCGCCAACCAGTCTCTCCAGAGCCTGGAAGCCACCTTACGGCATGTGATCGACCTGGAACCGGAATACATCACGCTCTACCGCACTCGCTATAAGGGCACGCGCATCGCCCACCAGGCTATGGGGGTCACTTTGGAAGAGGTCAATGCCCAGGCTAAGCTGGCGAAAGAGATGCTGCTGGGAGCAGGGTACTTTGGCAGCCCAGGCAAGAATACCTTCAGCCGTCTGGAAAACGATCCGGGCGCCAAGGGGAAAATGGCGGGAACCAGCGATTACTTGACCGAACGCGTGATCCATGGCACGCCCTACCTGGGATTGGGGTTAGGGGCTCAGTCGCTCTCCGAGGTGACGCTGGCGTATAACTCCGGCGCAGCGGATAAGCGCCTGGAGCATTACCGCCGGCAGGTGAAGGCGGGGGAGCTCCCCATCCAGGATCTGTA
>Ga0153916_10003627_pt1 | contig 11522 bp, 12 predicted proteins | sample Opewatmetagenome_FD_109642 | JGI IMG/M metagenome (GOLD analysis project Ga0153916, IMG submission 109642) | Freshwater wetland microbial communities from Ohio, USA - Open water 3 Core 3 Depth 4 metaG | ecosystem: Environmental > Aquatic > Freshwater > Wetlands | place: USA: Ohio, Lake Erie...
ATAGTTCCCTTATTTAATTTTCCTTGCTTATTCCCTGAAGATGCAATCACATCATCTATTCTCAGAATCATGTTTGTTACCTCAGACGCAGAATTTATCGCCTGTGTCTTTATTTTGTAAGGCTCTATTATTTTGGCATTGAGCACGTTCTCTATCTTGTTGTTGAAAAGGTTCAAGCCAGCATTTTTGTCTCCTGCATCGTGCTTCGCTTTCAGCTCTGTAAGAATGTCTATGGGGTCCAGTCCTGCGTTTTCTGCAAGAGTAACAGGAATGAACTCAAGAGCAGATGCAAATTCTTCAACTGCAAGCTGCTCTCTTCCGCTCAAAGACTGTCCAAAATGCCTCAATCTGCGAGCCAGTTCAATTTCTATTGCACCTCCCCCAGGTACTACCATTTTTGTCTTCAGTGAAGATGCCACGACTCCTAAGCCGTCCTTAATCGCCCTTTCTATCTCATCAATAACATGACTCGTTCCTCCGTGAATCAGAATCGTGAGCGCTTTCGGATTTCTGCAACCTTTGACATAAGTGAAAGAATCATTGCCATGCTTCACTTCTTCAACAGTTTCTGCGCTTCCAAGTTCAGAGGAGGTTAGTTCGTTTATGTTGCTGACTATTCTCGCGCTGGTGGCTTTTGCTAGTTTTTCCATGTCGCTTCTCGCAACTCTGCGACAAGCATAGATTCCTGCTTTTGAAAGCAGATACTGCGCAAAATCGTCTATTCCTTTCTGGCAGAAAATGACATTAGCATTTGTAGCTCTTACTTTGTTTATCATCTCCCTTATTCCTCTCTCTTCCTGGTTTAAAAATCCCTGCAGTTGTTCAGGAGAAGAAATAGAAATTTTTGTGTCAATCTCTGGGTTTCTCAGTTCAAGAGGAAAATCCACAAGGCAAACTCTCGCATTGTTTACAGAAGAAGGCATATCATTGGAAACTTTTTCCTTGTCTATAACGATTCCTGAAATCAGCTCTGTGTCTGAAATTCCATCGCCCCTTGACTTTTCTATTTTAATGTCATTCAAATCCACCTTGCTTCCTGTCTGAATTTGCCTAACTGCCTTGACTATCAAATCTGCAAATCTTTCCTTGCTTCCTTCTGCTGCTTTTCCTGTCATTGCTGTCATTGCAATCTGTTTTAGGATAGTTTCGTCGTCAGGAGAAATCCTTAAGGCTATTTCATCGAGAATTTCCTGGCATTTTTCAGCAGCAATCTTGTATCCTTTTACGATTATCGTAGGATGGATTTTCTGGTCGAGAAGCTTTTCTGCATTCTCCAAAAGCTTTCCTGCAATCATCACGACAGTAGTTGTTCCATCACCAACTTCCATATCCTGGGTTTTTGCGATGTCCACCATCATTTTTGCAGCAGGATGTTCAATCTGCATTTCCTCGAGAATCGTAACTCCGTCGTTAGTTACAGTTATATCGCCTGTAGGAGAAACCAGCATCTTATCCATACCCTTTGGGCCAAGAGTAGTTTTAATCATCTCTGAAACCATTCTCGCTGCGAGAATATTATTCCTCTGCGCATCTTTCCCCATGATTCTCTGAATGTCCTCAGGAAGCAAAACAAGGGGTTTTTCTGCCATAACCCTATTTCTCAAAATTCATATTTAAAGATTATTGTAATGACAGGAACAATTTTGTTTTCCAAAAAACTGACAAAAATTTATAAGTAAAAGGCACTATGATATTTTATGAAAATTATACTTGTCGCTGATATAATGACAAGGGAGCCCGTTACTGTTTCTCCAAACGCTAATTTGCTGGACTGCGCCAAGATGATAGTCAAGAAGAATGTAGGAAGTTTAGTGATTGCAGAAAAGAAGAAACTCGTTGGTTTTATTTCTGAAAGGGATATTCTATGGGCGCTGACAAAAGCTCCTAAAGGAGATTTGAGCAAGATAAAAGCCATCGAGATTTCCCCCAAAAAAATAGCAGTGATAAGGCCGAACTCGACGATAAAAGAAGCCATAGAAAAAATGAACCGTTTGAGATTCGAGAGGCTGCCTGTTGTCCATGAAAATGAACTCGTTGGAATGGTAACTGCAAAAGATATTCTGAATTTCCACCCAGAAGTCTATCCTGAAATAGAGGAATTTGCCAAGATAAGAGAAGAAACAGAAAAGCTGAAGAGAATAAAAGAGGCGACAGGAAGAAGAGAGGGAATCTGCGAAGAATGCGGCAATCAGGGAATCCTTTTTCATTACAATGGAATGCTCGTCTGCGAGTCCTGCAGAGACGCAACATAAAATTTTCTCTTTATTTTAGTTAAATATTTAAATTGAACTTATTATGTATAAATAAATAGTCTATAATCACGATGGCAGAGAAAGACAAGATATTTTCGAGCAAGATAAAGTACAACGGGATTGTCAATTTCGCAGATTTCTACAAATTTTGCTATGAATGGCTGAGAGACGAGGCAGGATTAGGGCTTTCTGAAGACAAATACGCAGAAAAAATATCAGGAGACTCCAAAAACATCGATGTAGAGTGGACAGGAATGAGAAACATGACCGATTATTTCAGATTCGAAGCGAAAGTCACATTCAGAGTCATAGGTCTGACAAACGTTGAAGTGACAATCGGAGGCAGCAAGATAAAAACCAACAGAGGAAGCATCGAAGTTGGAATAAAAGGAAACTTAGTCAGGGATTACAGCGGGAAATTCGAGAAAAGCGGGTTCCAAAAGTTCCTAAGGGGGATGTATGAGAAGTCTGTAATACCAGCAAGAGTAGAAGAATACCAAGGAAAAATAATCGGAGACTGTGATGAGTTTCTTTCCCAGGCAAAGGCATATTTGGATTTGGTAGGAAAGAGATAAAATCTCATTAAAATTATCGATTCTGAAATAAAAAGATTGTACAGAAATATTTAAATATGTTTTATTCCCATTTTCTATATGAAAAAAATATTTTTTGGGGTGGTTATTACGTTTCTTCTCGCTTTATCTTTTGTTTCTGCAGTAAGTTTGAATATTGAACCGCAGGCAGATGATGTTGCGATGATTTACAGGCTGGATCAGCCTGCAGTTTTTGATTTAAAAATAACGAACAATGGCGCAGGAGACTATTTCATGTTCTATAATTTTTTCGGCTCTGACATGTTTCCAAAAGGAACTGTCCAGATTGGAGGAGGGGAGACAAAATTAGTTCAGGTTGGCATTTATCCAAGAGAAGATTTGAAGGAAGAAGGATGGGTACAGTTCGACTTATATATACAAGGGCAGAACAAAGACGAAATGAAATATCCCCTAATGGTTAAAGTTGTCAGGCTGAGAGACGCTTTTGAGGTTGGCGCAGAAGACTTTGATCCAAGCTCAGGAAAAGTCACAATCTATGTGCAGAATTTAGCCAATTTCAACTTCAACAGCCTCGACATGAAATTCAAATCTCCATTCTTCGACTTTGAAAAAATATTATCTATAGGCCCTCACGAAAAAGAAACCATAGAAGTGACTCTCAACAAGGAAGATTTCAGGGATTTGATGGCAGGATACTACACTATGAACGTTGAGGTTACTGCAGGAGACCAACAGGCAGATGTGCAGGGAACAATAAGATTTACTGAAAAAGACATAGTCGTATCCACAGAAAACCAGTATGGAGTTATCATTAACACCAAGAAAATAACCAAATCCAACGACGGGAATGTGGTATCAGACACCACTACTGTAATCAAGAAAAATGTTATTTCCAGACTTTTCACGAGCTTTAATCCAGAACCGGATTTAGTTGAGAGGAAAGGATTAGTGATATATTATACTTGGGAAAGAGAATTGGACCCAGGAGAGAGTTTTGTAATAACTGTCAGAACCAACTGGCTTCTTCCTCTGCTCATAATACTGCTCATTGTAGCAATAGTCATTCTCACAAAGCAGTTCTCAAAGACAAACCTCGTTCTCAAGAAGAGAGTCCGTTTTGTCAGGGCAAAGGGTGGAGAGTTCGCTCTCAAGGTTGCTGTGATGATAACCGCAAGGAAGTTCGTTGAGAGAGTCAATGTCATAGACAGGCTTCCTCCTATAACAAAGTTGCACGAGAGGTTTGGAGGAGAAATGCCCAAGAAAGTCGATACAAAGAACAGAAAGATAGAATGGTATTTCGACAAGCTACAGGCAGGAGAGACGAGAGTCATTTCCTATATAATCTATTCTAAAGTCGGTGTCTTAGGCAAATTTGTTCTGCCAACAACAACCGCAATATACGAGAAAGACGGGGAAGTTCACGATGCAGAATCCAACAGGGCTTTCTTCATAGCAGAGGAAGCTCGAAAGACTGTTGAGGACTAATTAGAATCAATTAAAGATTTTCAAATTTTTCCAATTCACCTTTTAGGTAATCTACTTTTTCTTTATTTTCGGAGGCTTCTTTTAATTCTCCTTCTAAACTGTCTGCATCTTCGATGTTCTTGTTCCGCATAACCTTCAGGATTTCTTCTAAATTTGATACCGCACCTTTTAAGTTTTCGACAAAATCTCCTCCCGGATAACTTTTCAAGAGGCCGTGATAAGAATCATCAATCTCTGTCAAATCTTTCAAAGTGAGCAACACTCTATCATATGGAGTTTGTTCTCCATTACCAGACAACACATCCTCGTATTTGTTTAAAAAATTGAACTTTTCAGGCAATCCAACAGAATCTGTGAGAATTTTTCCCAGGTTTCTATAAGCAGTTATTACCTCTTTAGCCCAAGAGCCGCCCTTCAAATGCATTGGGCGGGAATTCGACAAAACATTCAAGGCTCCTGTCAATCCCTCAAGTTTTCCCTTAAGAAGGAGTTCTACACTTCCGTTATATCTTTCTCTCTCATCTGCAGATAATTCAGTTAAAAGAACACGATATCTCTCATTCATAACTTCTTTTCTTTTCATTAATTTATAAAGATTTATCTACAGCAAAATGTATTTCAAAATCACTAACAAGAACTTTTAAAAACAGATTTTAATTCTTATTTTTAGCCCCTCATAGCTCAATGGTAGAGCAGTCGGCTGTAGCCCGGCGCGTCCAAGTCCGATTCTTGGTGGGGGGACTCATGAAATTGCGGGTTCTATTTTTAGAGATTAGAAAACCTTAAAATTCTAAGGAACTTACGAGATTTATGTCATATAAAAAATCCAAGAAAGAGGATACTAATCTAGCCAGAAGAAAGAGGATGTATGCTGAATATTTACAGAACAGAAAGAAGTATCCTCTGCCTTTCGATGCTTATGAAATCCATCATAAGGATTTTAATAAAACAAACATTCATACAAGCAACTTAAAAATATTAACTCCTAAGGAACACGATAGACTTCATGATGAGCATAATGAAGGGGTTAGGAGAGCCGCAGAGAAAAGAGAAGAAAAATTAGACAAGATAAGAGAAAGGCAAAAAGAGAGAAAGAAGAAAAGAAAGAGGAGGATTATTTCGCTTTTAATTGTCTTGTCATTGATTGGTATTTTAATCTTTTTTTTATTTTTACTTAAATCTCCAGAAGGCGGACTCCCTTCACTAGGATATGTAACTATAGGAAGAAATTATGTTTATCCAGAAGACATTTCAACATTAGAAAAAGCAAATGAAATCTGTGATTTGAGATGCGGAAAACCCGCTAATTCTGTGGAGACTAATTTTCCTCTGCATTTTATCACGTGTTATTGTGAAGGGAAAAAGTATTTTGTTGACACAAGAATATTGGAAGATTTGAGTTCTCAAGAAATCGGAATGAGAGAGAAGAATCAATAATGTCTCATTTCTTCTCACTAAAAGCCACGTTCTTCTCCAAGTCTAAATCAGGGCATGGAAAATCCGGAATATCTCTAGCAGGCAAATAAGCCTCACTCTTTCTATATTCAAAAATGAAATATTTACTGAAATTCAGAGACTCATCTTCTATATCTTTTGCTCCAGTGAGTTCATAATAAAGTTTCTTGTCAAATCTTCCATCAGAATCTGCGTCTATCACAAATACAGCTCCTTTTTCATAGAATCCCATTAAAATTTTTCTCTCTGGCTTTGAAGGAGTAGAGAGAATTGAACAGGAAGAAAGCAAACCTACAAGCAGCAGAGGAACTAACCCTTTTTTCATCTTCTGGAAAGGAATTCATATTTAATAAAAATTGCTATAAATCAATATACATTCGGTTAACAGAAATATTTATAAACATCTCGTAATATCTAAAACTAACAAAAAATGAGGGGAAAAATGGAGGAAGACTCTGAAGAAGAAGAACCATTCGACGAGATCATTGACGAGCTGGACCTTGATGACTGATTTTTTTTCTTTTTATTTTATTTCCAATTCCATCCTGTTGTTGTCCTTGCTGATTTCGGAAAAATTATCATTTATAACTAACTCTATTTTTTGAACATTCAGTTGTGAAACGAAAATATTCTGTATCATCGTGATTATTCCCTGCCCAATTTCAAGGCTATCTATGTCTACTTCTTTCAAGACTTTTCCATCCCCATAAATTATCACGTTGGAATTCCCTGCATCAGCCAGTCCTGCGTTCATCACTGTTAGATTGATATTCAAGAATCTTCCTGACATTGTGGCAGCAGCATCTTCAAACCTCAAATCCGGAAGGCTTGGAACAGCATAAAGAGTGTCTATGGTTTGTATCATGTCCTGTCCTATTGTCTGGTCGCAGGAAGAAAAATTGTACATTATATTATCAGGATTATTAGAATGCCCGAATCCAAGAACATGGAACAGTTCATGAAGAGCTATATTGGGTTTTGGACAGTTGGATTCTTCTATCAGCAGGATGTAACCTTTCATAATCACATTAAATTCTCCTGCAACAGTTATATTTGTAGGCCCGCCCTCTCCTGCAACGAACGTTCCTTCATGAACTACGTTTATATCCTGACAGGTTACGAAAATCTCTTCATTACTACCAACAGGATAAAAGGAAAGAGGTGTTATCTGCTCAACTTCCCTGAAAGCGTATTCCATATCATTTTCTTTCTGAAGTGGACAGTCAGAAATCCTGTAAGAGATTGCAGAACTTGGAAATCTCATATTTGGATAGAATTGTTCTGATACACTTCCCTGAATAACGCTGAAATTGTAATTTGGATTTACATTGAAATTGACAGTATTCATAGGAAAGAGATAAATTGCTGTAAGAAGAACTAATAGAATCGCAACAACAAAAAACAGAACTGTTTTTACACCCATCAATTAAATTATTTTTTGTATTATATAAATTATTTGCTTAGAAAAAATAAAAAAGAAATAGCCTCAATCAACTCAATTACCACTCATCAAAACTTTCGCTGGTCTCTTCTTTTTCTTCCTCTTCTTCTAAATTCTCGTCCTCGTCAAATTCTCCAGAGCCAGAGCTTTCCTCTTCTGAAAAGGTTTCAGATTCTTCAGACCCCCCAGATTCCTCAGATACATCAGATTCATCACTTCCAGATTCTCTGTGTTTTTTGTATCCTTTGCTTTTTGCCATTGGATAAATTTACCTCATATTTAATTAAGTGAAGATGAAAAGAAAAGTCCTTTTTTAAATTTTTGGATGATGAAAAACTACCCACTCTCAACTAACTTATCCGCCCATAATCCAGTAGTCGAGCATAGGTCCTATGACTTCCTTTCTTGAAGCACTTATAATAACAGGGTAGATTTCTATCCTCTTGAGTGTTCCTGAGAGCTTTCCCTGCAGGTTAAAGCTGTATGTCTTCGTCTCAAGAATTCCTGGAATCTCTGGTATCTTCTCCTGAATTCTGTCTGTTTCATTGTAGAACATGATATACAAATAAGCCAGGGAAGTTATGGACTCGAATTTCGTCTGTATATCTTCTACTATTCTCCTATAAGTATCTATGAGCTCACTCGCATTTGCAACTGAGAAATATCTCCCTCCTCCACAGGTTGCAATTCTAGTAAGAGTTGTTTCATCAGCGCCTTCAACTCCAACGCTGTAGATTATCACATTTTTCAGCGAAGCATTTGCTTGGCATGCTGCTAATATGGCATCGTCTTTTCCCGTGTCAAATACCCCATCTCCGTCCAAATCCCCAGAATTCGGTTGCTCTAAACACTCGACATTGGCTTCTCCGTCGCTCATTACAATGATGGATTTGAACTTCTCTTGTGTCGACTGGATTTTAAGCCTCGCAGAAGCATTGTTTATTCCACAGCAGATGCACGTAGTTGAACTCGCCTGCCATGAATTGATAGTATTGTTAAGCTGAACCACGTTATTCGTAAGCCCAATTGAACCAGGAGAATATATGTTATTCCTGTATGCAACTAGCCCTATTTTCGTCTCTCCAACTCCAAGAAGAGTGGTAATCATATCCTTATTTGCATCCTGAGTTGCTGTCAGTCTGTCGCTCCAGGCTCCTCCATAAGAGATGCAGCTCGGCCCATCGCTGAAATCAAGGGAAGTGCAAACAGGCGAGTTCCAGACTCCCCCCATACTGCTGCACTGCGTGCCAGTTATACCAGTGCACTGCCTCATGCTTCCTGACAAATCAACTACAGAGAAAATGTCAACATCCAGCCTTTGTTCTCCTCCTGAAAGAGTTATGTTAACGCTGGAAGGCTTTATCTGTCCTGCAGGCTTTCTCATAGTGACATTGATAAAAGGATCGTTGAAATTTACTCCTATGATATTTATCTGTTCAGTGAAGAACTTTTCCTGCACTCCTGCAATTTCTGACTGAGTTTGGATCATTTTCTTAATAGGCGTCCATAAAATGAACCCCAAAACTACAACTACAAGAACCAAAATCAAGGTGAGCACTACAGTAGACAATCCGCGATTCCTCCAGAGAAAAACCGAATTCCAATTCCTATTCTTCCCCTTTTTTCTCGCCATTTTCTTCTAATATTAAAAATAACGGCATTATATAAATATTTACACGAAAGAAAATTTCTTATTGCGCCATTAGTTTGAGTTTATCATTTATATCTGCGCCCAATTCACTGATGCCTTTTCCTGTAATTTTACTCAGAGAAGTTTTCCAGTCGCTCGTCTGTTTAAAATCTGCCAAAAAATTTGCTGAACTGTCTTTTCCGTATTCTTCATTCAAATACCATATAACGAATGTTCCTTGCCCTCTGCAGAGGAAATTAACTGTTTCATCACTGATGTAATTGTCGCATTCTTGTCCAAGCTCATCGAGACTCATCAGTTTAGGATTGCCTGTTTTAACGCCGTCAACTAACAAATCAGAATGATATATCTGCTCCAAGGGTTTGAAATTAGCTCCTGCCTTGAATACATATTCGATATAATGAGCCATTCCTTCATTCAAAAAACCAGGAAAGATTCTCATTTTATCCTGGCCAAGAAATTGGAAAATTTCAGCATGAACTCCTTCGTGTATAACCACTCCCCCGCTTTTTTCATCATTTTCATTTTCAAATGGCTTGTAAAGATAAATTTTTCCTTGAGGAGCAGAACCATCTCCAACCTGAACATTCTCTCTGCCTCCTGGAAAATCTGCTATCTCTACATATTCATCTAGGGTTGATGCAATGTACACTGAAGTATTTTTTTCTATTCCGAGATACTGGCTATACAAACTTTTCCCTGCCTGCTCTAAAACTGCAAGAACTCTGTTTGCTCTCTCTTTATCCAATACATGATAATATACTATAAAAGTTTCCCCTGTTTTTTTCATTTCAAAGCCAGAAATATCTGAGGCACTTTCAGGATATTCATGAGAATAATCAATTTTCTCAGAAGTTCCAGAGCCAGGAAGTTTAAAAAAACCCAAAATGAAGATTGCTGCAACAGCAATCACTACAACACCCACTACAACACCGATGATTATTCCAATTGAAACCCCTTTTTTCATATCATGAAATAGAAGAAGAATATTTATAAATATTGGGTAAAAAAGAAAGGAAAGAAAAGAAAAAATAAATCAAAGTTTTCTTATTCTGGAGGTACTATTTCTAAATCAAGAGCTAGAAAATCATCTAAGACACTCGAGCTGCATCCGAATTTCCACTGTCCTTCCATTTCTCCGTACAGTATTGGGTCATAAAGGTTCAGATTGGTCAAAATATCTGAACAGCTACATCCAAGATTACTTAGAGAGCTGTAATCTTTATCTGGACCTCCCCCAACTGGAAGATTTGTCACAAATATTCCAGTTTCAAAATCCAACATCCACCTATTGATTCCTAATTCAACTGTAGCAGCACTCTCTATTCCTGTGCAATAATATACATTCTGGCTGGCCACAAAACTCATAAGAAAAACCGAGACAATCAAAATCAGTAATATCTTTTTCATTTCACACCTCCTTTCAGTTCTGTAATTCTATATTAAAAAATAAAAGAGGTTTTTAAAAGTTATTATAACTTTTTGGCGAGGATACAATCACTCATTATTGCTGCTGGAAGCCTTTTTCCAGAGAGAGGAACATAAAAATCTCCTGTTACTCTGCTTCTGTCTGCTGTAACTGCGATTCCTGCTTGGGACAAAAGCTCTATATCATTTAGGTTGTCTCCTATTGCTAATGAATTTTTCTTTTCTAATCTCAAATATTCGATTAAACTTCTTAATCCAATCCCTTTTGTTTGAACTCCTTTTACTCCAATATCATAAGCCTCGCCGTTCCATATGCAATATAACCCATGTTCATAAGAATCCATTATCGAATTACTGTGCTCTTGAACTATCGAAGGGATTTGCGGAATTTCATCTTCACAATGAATCGTTATTATGAACTCCTTAGGTTCAAAACCCCTAAAATGGGGGTGTTTTGTTACAGTTTCTAGCTTGTCATTTAATCCTTTCAGGTATTTGAAACTATTAACGTGCTGAACAATATTTCCCTCATTCCATGTAGCGCTCCCATTTTCATAAGTCAAACTGGCATATCCAAGAACTGCCCTAAACATATTCTGGAGCATGAAAAGGCTTCTCCCCGAGTTTATATTTATGTAGAAACCCTTTTCTTTTAATTTCCTAAGCTGCTCTATTTGTTCGTCTGCAATAATTTTTGTTTCAAGGGTGATTGTCCTTCCTTCTTGCTTTATCTTTGTTCCTCTTGGAACAAGCACACCATCAACATCAAAAACAAGAAGCCTTGTGTCTTTTAAGTCTTCAGATGTTATTTCTTCGATAGGTTTCATCAAAAAACACAATTAAATAGGGCTATTTAATAATTTATGTAATTTTGAATAGAATTTTGATAGAACGCCTAAACCGAGAGATAATTATCTTCTAAAATCAGTTACCAAACAATCCCTTAATACTCTTGCCAAGTTCTGATGCTGCTTCACGTACTTCTGGAGAACCAAAGACTTCTTTAACAGTTTCTTTAGTTTTTTCTAATGCCTCTTCACGTGCTTCAGGAGAACTTATATAATCTGACAATTCCTTAACAGCTTCTGTACCTGCTTTCAATGTTTCTTTAGTCATTTCTCGAACAACGCCCTTAGTTATTTCCTCTACCACATCTTCAGGGTCAGTTGTTTCAGAAAATTCTTCAACATTTTTTCCCAATATATCTTTTATTTGAATATTCGGAAGAACTTCATAATTTGATGCCAATTCATCGA
>Ga0153916_10003628_pt1 | contig 11522 bp, 10 predicted proteins | sample Opewatmetagenome_FD_109642 | JGI IMG/M metagenome (GOLD analysis project Ga0153916, IMG submission 109642) | Freshwater wetland microbial communities from Ohio, USA - Open water 3 Core 3 Depth 4 metaG | ecosystem: Environmental > Aquatic > Freshwater > Wetlands | place: USA: Ohio, Lake Erie...
CGATTTCGCGGACGATAAAGATCCCACGCGGTCGGACGTGAAACAGTAAGAGTGAAAACAACTAAACCAGGGGATTCCGGACCTTGAGCCCCGGGAAGCGGCTCAAATCCCGGTCGATCGTCCAGAGCTCGGTCGCACCATGTTGGAGACAGATCGCGGCCACCCTTGCGTCATGCACTTTCGGGCCCGAGATCCGGCCGGCGCGCAAGAGGGAGCTCAGCTGCGCCCAATAGTCCTCTGATTCGGCGAGGAGGACGAGGCTGGGCGATCCCAGCCAGGCTTCCACCTGGTCGATGGCCTTATCCATGGGCGTCGGGGGATCGTAAATGCGAGGGTGAGTGACGATTGCCAGGAACTCATGAAGGCAGGGCCAGGGAATCGCCCAGGCCTGACGTCCTTCAGCCAGCCCGGCCAGGCGGGCATAGGCGGCATCATGCCAGGGGGAGTCTTCGCGGTGGGCATAGACCAGGAGGTTGCTGTCGACGGCGATCATCCACCCCTCCCCTCATAGCTGACGTCAAGGACCTGGTCCCAGGTCGCGCCCGCCAGATGGGGCTGCAGGCCGCGGCCCTTGAACGTGGCTTTGCGGAGGCGAAAGCCTCGGCTCCGGCGCCCACGGTGCTCTCTGATCACCCGGCGCAGCCCTTCCTCGACCAGGGCTCGAAGTGTCGTGCGCTCCTGCCTGGCGACCTGGCGGGCCTCCCGGAAAAGGCTATCAGCAATCTGTATGGTTGTCTTCATATGGCTAGCCATATCATACCCCAGACCGAATGTCAATTCATTCAATCCCCGATGATCTCGTCGAGCCCGTCGACGACCTGGGAAAGCTGTTCAGGAGTCACGAGGGCAATCCTCTTGCCGATGCGCTCGACGGATAAGGTCCGCACCTGGCTGATCTTAAGCCAGGAACGCTTGGGAAGCCCCGCGGTCTTGACCTCCAATGCCAAGGGAAAACCGGCCTGTTGAGGCTGGCTGGTGATGGCCATGGCGATAACAGTTCCGGAACGCTCGTTAAACACGTCGTGGCTCAGGACCAGGACAGGGCGCCGGCCGGTCTGCTCATGCCCCCGTCCCGTGGTAAGGTCGGCCCAGCGAATCTCCCCTCTCAGTATTCGGGCCATCGGGAAAGCTCCTCCGAAAAACCTTCCTCGGCCAGTTCCTTCTCCTGGGCCGGATCGAGCTTGGCGCACTCGCAAGCCAGGCGGACTCTGTCAAGGCGGTCGAACTTGTCAGTCAGGGCGGTTTCGATAGCCTGGCTGCGGTTGGGAAAGACTTTGTTCTGGACAAGGCGGTCCAGACGCTCGAGCGTCTGTTCGGCGAGGGAAATCGCGATTTTAGCCTTGGGCATGACACACCTCTTGGTATTACGATATGTCATACCATTGGCGCTGTCAAGGCTGCTTTCCGGCGTCCTCACATAGAGATAGACGTTTTCAAATATTCCATCTCAATCACTTCGCCCACGGATTAAGGAAATTGCGGCGGATTGCTCTTTCTCTATCATGAACCGAAGCGCCGCCAGGATGAGCAGGCTGATGACCAACCCGAGAAGCGCTCCGAACTGTTCTTTGTAGAAAACAAAAACCTGCGTCAGAAAGATGGAAACCAAGACAGCCCGCTCAAACATCCTCAGCGCCAAGAGTCGGTTGCGGGGAAGGAAAAGGATCCCCAGGAGAACAAAAGCGGCGGATACCACCGACGATGCCAGCTCCGCCCAGTCCACAAAGGTCAGGGTTCCCAGGTTCGACGCCACCCGGTCGAATACCCCAACGCTCAGGATGTGCTGCCATCCCAGCCCTTTGAAAAACACCAGCGCGATGACGTAGGCCAGGTTTACGGCCAGCTGGAAAAGGAAAAAGATGACGATGGCGTGATGAAACCAGCCGGAGGAAGCGATTTTCCGGTAGGCGACATGGAGCGAGGCCGTCAGCCTTTTGATCGGTCCCGGCGGCCTCGCCTGAGAGACTTCCACCTTGCTGAGGACTTCTTTCAAGGGGGCAACCAAAGGATGGCCGGACGGGCTTCGACTCAAATAAAATTGAATTTTTTTCTTCTCCTCTTCATCCATATCGCGCCAGGCAATCTCTTCAAGTTCACGGACGGCGTTCATCAAGTATTCCAGGCTGGTGCGAAAGCCGGCCGCCTGGACAGCGCGGACGGAGACGACGATCAGGATAAAAACAACATACATGACCGCGACAGAGGGCTTAAAAAAATAATCGTTGTCATGGGTGAGGAACTTCCCGACCTCGTCGATAAAGTAACCAAACCCGACGCCGCTGACCACGACCGCCACTCGTTCCCTGGGTTTGCCGAGGAAAAGGAGCAGCATCAGGACCGCCGCGGCCATCAACAACCCGCCCCAGAGGACATGCGCAATATGGAGACTGACTCCTCCGAGTTTGGGATAGCCGGTCACTTTGAGAAAAAGACGAATGACGAGGATGGAAGCGACCGCCGCGACCAGGAAGGTCTCGAGGTGTCCGCCCGCCTCAAAATTACGGACGAATAGACGCTCTTTTCTCATAACTTCATTGCCATAAATGTTTATCTGATAGGAATTTCGGCAATTATATGCCTGGCACCGAATTAGGCTGCGCTATTTTTTCTCTTCTTTGTCCTTGTCCTTTTCCTCTTCGACCTCGACCGGGATGACGACGTCCTCGCCCCAGATGTACTTAGCGAACCACTGCCAGTTGTGCCACGTGGCGGCGAGCTGCTCCTTGGGTTTGGAGATGCCGTGGCCGAAACCCTTGTAGACGATGAGCTTCGTCGGGACTCCCACATCCTGGAGGCCCTGGAAGAGCTCGTAGGCGTTGGGGATGGGAACGCGGCGGTCGAACTCGCCGTGCTGGATCAGGGTGGGTGTCCGCGCCTTCTTGATGTTGGTCATGGGCGAAGTTTTCAGGTAAACGGCCATGTCGTCCCAGGGTGTCGCCTTGAGATAATGCCGGGTGAAGGGGTGGATGTCGGTGTTGACATAGTAGGTCACCCAGTTGGAGATCCCGGCCCCGTCCGATATCGCTTTGAACTTTATGGAATTGGTGGCCAGGAAGGCCGAGATGTAGCCGCCCTGGCTCCAGCCCATGGCGCCCACCCGCCCGGGATCGGCCATGCCCTTGGCGATCAAGTAATCGACGCCCGATTCCACATCCCACATGTCGCCGACACCCAGGTTGCGGACGTTCAGGGAGCGGAATTTCTCGCCGTAGCCGTTCGAGCCCCGGTAGTTCGGCTCCTGGATCAGCGCGCCCTTGTTCAGCCACTCTAAGTAGGGATAGACGTAGGAGCGAACGAGGGCAGGGGTTGAGGTCGCCGTCGGTCCGCCGTGGATGATGACCAGGAGCGGATACTTCCGGCTGGACTCGAACCCATCAGGCTTCCAGAGGACGCCTTCGATCAACGTTCCGTCCTTGCTCTTCCACTGGATGACCTCGCGGGTGCCGGTCTTCCATCCGGCGACCTGGTCAGTCATTTTAGTGACGGCCTGCGGCTTCCACGAATCTAGAGATGAGCGGTAGATTTCGGTGAGGGTCGTCCGGTCAAAACCGGAGAAGGCGACGGCGTTGCCGTCGTCGGCAAAGCTCACCTCGTAATAGATATTTTCTGGTGTGGTGGCGATCTGTTTGAAGTTTCCGCTCGCCGGGTCGAGGAGATAGAGCCTGATGAAGGCTTTTTCAGCGGCCATGAAGATAACTCCGGGTTTAATCCATCTGACCAAATAGGGGTTCTCATCGAAGGCTGAGGTGAGGACCGTGATCTGGCCTCCTCCAGCCGGGATCTTGGCGATTTCGCCGTTGACATAATAGGGGGTCTCCCCCATCCGCGTGGAGAAGGCAACCCATTGGCCGTCGGGCGACCAGCAGGGGTTGCTATCCGAGCCCGACTGGGTGACGAGCGGCGTTATCTTTTGGGATTCGACGTCCAGGATGGAGATATCGGACTTGGGAGAGGAATTGATCAGGGGGTCGGGGCGATGGTCAAAGGCAATCTTCTTCCCGTCGGGTGACCAGGCGAAACCGCCGACGGTGAAATCGGTGCCCGAAGTCAGACGTTTGGCTTCCGGGGTTTTGCCCGGCTCAACGGCGACGAGCCAGAGGTGAGTCATCTTGTATTCGGCGTCCTCGACTTGAAACTTGCCGTACTGTTTCTCGCGGCCCTTGGATTCCTTGCTCTCGGGCTCGGTCGAGGTGAAGGCGATGGACTTGCCCGAGGGACACCAATCGTAGGAGTCGACGCCCTCCTTGTGGTTCGTGAGCTTGAAGGCCTCGCCTCCGGCAGGGTTGATAAGGTAGATTTGGCTGCTCTTGCTGTCGCGGTTGGCCAGGAAGGCGATCCAGCGGCCGTCGGGTGACCAGGACGGAGACTCGCTGCTTTCATCTGTTGTCTGGGTGAGTTGGAAGGGAGTGCCGGCGTCGCGGCTGAGCCAGATCTCGGTATCGTATTTGTTCTTATCCCAGTCGGCCTGGCTTACGGTGAAAAGGATGTCCTTTCCGTCGGGGGAAATGACGGGACTGCCGACGGATTTGAGGCCCAGGACGTCTTTGAACGCCGGCCCGGGGATCTGAGGCGCAGGAGCGGCCGGCTTGACTGGCTCTGCCGGCTTGGCCGGCTCAACCTGTTTCGTAGGCTCGGCCTGCTCGGGCTGCGTCGACTGCGCAAGCCCGATAATCGTCAGACCAGTAGTAAGAACGATCATGCCAAGGGACTTTTTCATGTAGGCCCTCCAGAAGTTGGTTATTATCACAGCCTGCTGGGCCGGTCAATTATTCGGCATATTGGTACCCCTTTAAACCTCCCTTTTGCAGAGGGGGGAAGATAAAATCCCCTTTCTAAAGGGGGAAAGATACAATCTCCCTTGTCCAAAGGGGCGTAATGAAGACGCCAGGTGCCCGCCCTCCCGTGGTTACCGCACTAAACGTCATGGAGCCTCAGACGACTTTTGCGACTAAATAAAGTGCCGGGGTTCGAGATGCGGGCTGAGGATATCGTCTTGACAGGTTCGCCCTGCCTGATTTACTATCCTGAGCGCAAGCATCGGGAAAACCCGCTTAACCGGGCGCGTTATGTCACTCGCCATAAGATGGGGTGTTTTGTCCTTAACCCGGCAAAGTCTGGATAAAGGAGGGTTGTCATGAAAAGAAACCGGCATCTTTCGTCTTTACGCATCGCCATATCAGTCTTTATCGTCTTGGCGGCCTTTCTGGCCGGCGCCCAGAGCCGGCCTGATCGCATACACCCTGCCCTCGAGCAGAAGCTGCAAAAGATGGTCCCGGGAGAGAAGGTGGCTGTCATCGTTGAGCTCGATACCCAGGCGAAGCCCCGGGACGCAATCTCTTCAATGCCCGGAGCATCCCGTAGGGCAAAAGCACGGGCCGTTGTGGAAAACCTGCGGAGCATGGCCGATCAAAACCAAGGTCCACTCCGGGAGCATCTGCGGAAGCAGCGGGCCGCGGGCGCGGCGGAACGGATCATTCCGTTCTGGGTGTTTAACGGGTTCGCGGTGAGAGCTACAGAGCCGCTGATCCGCGACTTGGCTTCTCGGCCGGACGTGCGCGAGGTCCGGCTGGATGTCCGGATTCCCGTCCCGTCTCTTTCTGCTGCCGGGGAAGCAGCGGTCTCCCCCGTTACCGAATGGAACCTCGAACAGGTCCGGGTGCCTGAAGTTTGGGCACTGGACCCCGCCTATAACGGCGCCGGAACGGTCATCGGGAGCCTCGACACGGGCGTCGACCTCACTCACCCGGACCTCTATCCCCGCTACAGGGGAAACCACCAGATCAGCTGGTTCGACCCATACAATGAACATGCCGTCCCCTATGACTCTAACGGACACGGCACTCATACGACGGGCATCGCCGTGGGTGGGGATGCGTCGGGCTCCTCGATCGGGGTGGCTCCGGGCGCGACCTGGATCGCCGCCAAAGGCTGGAACGACGCCGGAGAAGGCTACGTCTCGACCTTCCACCAAATCTTTGAATGGTTCCTGGCGCCGGGCGGCGACCCGGATAACGCTCCGGATGTGGTGAATAACTCCTGGTCTTTTGAAGAGGCCGGATGCATCACGGAGTTTCTGCCCGATATCGAGGCCTGGCGGGCGGCCGGCATCTTCCCGGCCTTCGCCTCCGGGAATTCCGGGCCCGACCCGGGCACCGTAAGCAGCCCGGGCGCTTATCCCGAGGCTTTTGCCGTCGGCTCAACCGACAGTTCCGATGCCGTCTCGGACTTCAGCAGCCAGGGGCCGTCGCCTTGCGACAATTCCATCAAACCCGACATCGCCGCCCCGGGAGAGGCTGTCCTGTCGGCGGTCCCCTGGGGATATGAGGTCCTGAGCGGCACCTCGATGGCCACGCCCCATATCACTGGCGCCGTGGCCGTCCTTCTTTCCATCGCCCCCAGCCTGACGGTCGAACAGCTGGAGTCGGCCCTCGCCGCGGGAGCGTCGGACATCGAAGGCCCGGGGCTCGATAACGCCTCCGGAGCCGGCCGTCTGGACCTCTACGTCTCGGCCCAGGTTGCGCTTCTTGGGCCGGAATTCCCCGTGGCGAAAATCGCCGCTGCCGACAACACGGCCACCGAGGCCGGCCCCACTTCCGGGAGTATTACTTTCACTCGAACAGGAAATACCGACGCAGACCTGGAGGTGAAGTACAGCATCGGAGGCACGGCGACTTTGGGAAGCGATTACGACCCGATTCCGGAAACCGTGACCATACCGGCCGGACAGGAGTCGGCGACCATCCTCATCACGGCGATAGACGATTTGCTGGCCGAGTTCGATGAAACAGTCTCCCTGACGATCGAGCCTGACCCCGCCTACATAGTTTCGGGGAAAGCGACCGCCACGGTGACCATCAAAAGCGATGAGCTTCTCTCCGACCTGGTTTTCACGGCTTTCTCTGCGCCCTCGGCGGCAGCGGCCGGCCAGGCCATCTCCCTTACCGACACGATCAAGAACCAGGGAAAAGGAGCGGCTGATCCATCAGCAACCCACTTCTACCTGTCGACCGACGGCACCGTCGATTCATCCGATGTCCTGCTCGGAACCAGGGAGGTCGCGGCGCTCGCCGCGGGAACGAGCAGCTCCGGTTCGACAACCGTGACAATAGCCCAAGGAACGGCCGCCGGTACATGGTACATAATCGCCAAGGCCGATGCCACCGAGGTTGTGGTTGAGTCGTCCGAAGCGAACAACAAGTCTTCACGGACCATCAAGATCGGTCCGGACCTCGACGTTACGGCGTTCTCTGCTCCTTCGGTGGCCGCGGCGGGACAGGCGATTGCCGTCACCGATACGACCAAGAACCAGGGTGCAGGAGCCGCCGAGCCGTCCCAAACCCGCTTCTATCTGTCGACAAACGGCACTCTTGATCCGGCCGACGCCTTGATCGGAAGCCGCAGTGTGCCGGCGCTTGCGGCCGGGGCGAGCAGTTCAGGCTCCACGACCGTGACGATCCCCGAGGGAACTGCGACCGGAACCTTTTACCTTTTGGCCCAGGCCGACGGTGAGGGGGTCATAGGCGAGGCGGTGGAGACCAATAACACCTATTCGCGGACCATCAAGGTCGGCCCGGACCTCGACATCACTTCGTTCTCCGCTCCGTCGGCGGCCGCCCCGGGGCAGAGTATCGTCGTCACCGATACCACCAAGAACGTCGGCGGGGGCGGGGCCGGTCCTTCCTTGACTCAGGTATTCCTATCGGCCAACAACTCTATTGACGCCTCGGATATCTTGGCCGGAAGCCGGAGCGTCGCGGCGCTGGACGCCGGGGCGAGCAGTGCCGGATCCATGACCATCACGATCCCGGAGGCGACCGCCACCGGCACATGGTACCTCATCGCCAGGGCGGACGGCGAAGGCGTGGTCGGCGAAACCTCCGAGAGCAACAACACGGCATCGCGATCCCTGCTGGTCGGCCCGGACCTCGACATAACGGCTTGCTCGGCTCCGACGGCGGCAGCGGCGGGGCAGAGTATCGTCGTCACCGACACCACCAAGAACGCGGGGGCAGGAGCTGTCGGTCCCTCTCTGACCTATATCTATTTTTCGGCTAACGGCTCGATCGATGCGGGAGAGATCCCGATCGCAACCCGGAGCGTGCCGGCGCTGGCAGCAGGGGCGAGCAGCTCCGGCTCGACGACCATCACGATCCCGGAGGGTACGGCCGCCAAGACCTGGTACATCATCGCCAAGGCCGACGGAGAAGGGATTTTGGCCGAAACCTCAGAGACCAATAACACCTTCTCCCGGACGATTTACATCGGTCCGGACCTGATCATCTCGGCTGTGTCCGCTCCGACGACGGCCACGGCGGGACAGACGATCTCCGTCAGCGACACAACCAAGAACAACGGAGCTGCGGGGGCCGATCCTACGGTGACCGAATTATACTTCTCCACAAACAGCACTCTCGATGCCTCGGATGTCCTGATCGGGAGCCGGAGCGTGGCCGCGCTGGCCGGAGGGGCCAGCAGTTCAGGCGTGACCGCCGTTACGATTCCGCCTGGGACTGCCGCCGGCACCTGGTACATCATCGTCAAGGCGGATGCCGGAGGAACCGTGGCGGAAACTTGGGAAACCAACAACACCTATCCCAAGTCGATCAAGATTAATTAGAGCGAGCGGAGGAAGCGCGCAGCGGCACGGGATCGTTGGGCCTGCGGGCCTTGCGGTTCCCACTGGAATTCCTCGAGGGCGATGCGGCCCGAGCGGCTGACGCGCACGCCCTCATCGAGAAGACGCCGTCTCTGCTCCTCAAATCCCCGGCCGCGTCCAAGGGAGATCCCGCCGCGGCTGTTGATGACGCGGTGCCAGGGAAGCCGGTCCTTGCGGGAAGACGCATGGAGAACGCGGACGACCTGGCGGGCGGCCCTGTTGTTCCCGGCGATGGAGGCGACCTGGGCGTACGTGGCGACCTTCCCGCGGGGGATCGCCCTGATCACCCTTTTTACTTCGTCCTCGAACTCCACTGTCTGTCCTGCTCATAAAATCCTAGTATATTCGCCGGACGGCATCAACCACGGTGCGTGAATTCGGTGCCAGGCAACTCATTTCCCTAATTCAAAAATCTGTATTCCGGTATTGAGTTGCCTGGCACCGAATTAGCACCGAATTAGGGCAACGAATTAGAGGGAAGGAGGCCGTGGAGCCTGAGGAGTTGCTTGAGGTTCCGTCTGAACACGAGAAAGCTTTCGCTCAAACCCAGCTCCTGGAATTTGGCGCGGACACTATCGACGGCCCGGCCGTCCGCCGCCGGCTTCATCCCGAGGAACGCCTCGGTCTCGCCGGCATCGAAGGACACCGCTGCTTTTTCATGACGCAGCAGACCCTTATTCTCAGGGCAGAGCTCCTGGCATCTCAGGCATCCGATAAGGCACTTCGGCGAAGGCGGCTGAAGACCCTCGGGGATCGAGCGCAGCGATTCGGAAAACAGGGTGTAGCATTTTTCGGCGTGGAGGAGGATTCTCTCTCTGTCGATGGCGCCCGTCGGGCAGGCTGCGGCACAGATCCTGCACTTCTCGCATCTGGGGAGGAGTTTCTCCGCCGGCCGGGGTTGCGGGCTCTCCGCTTCGAACGGCATGTCGGACACAAGGCCCACCAGCTGGAAGTAACTTCCCAGACCATCGATGTAGCCGACGTTGTTCCTACCGTAGGAAAGAAGACCTAGCCGGTTTGCCAGCGCTTTGAGCGGAGCGTTGAGAAGTTCTACCCGGAAGCCCGAGCCCAACAGGGTCGCCGCCAGACTGTCCCGGACCTCGGCGAACGTTTTCCGGTAGCGGACATAGGTCGGGGGGAGGATGGTCGCAATCCTCTTATCACCGACGATAAAAACTAGGATATGGGCCGGCATGGGGACAGCGGCCAGGATGATCGACCGCGGATTTTCGAGGGGGACTCCGTCTAGGTAGGTGAAGATATCCAGGTTATCCCGATAGAAACCGGCCTCGATCTCTCCGGCCTCGCGGCGCTTCCGGAGGCTGTTGCGGACCTCCTCCAACACTGAGACGCTGCCAACGGCCACGCAGTATCCTCTTGGCTTGGCCCACTCTTTAACGATTTCTTCGGTGTTCATCTGCCCTCCCCTCTTAAATTGGGGGACACCATATGTAATGCACTTTTTCCCATTTCTATGTTTTGGGCAGGAGGTCGGGCTTCAAGGAGAGGAATAGATAGGCCTCGTTCACGTCGTGAGGCGTAAGAAGGCCAATGATTCGTCCTCCCTGAACGACCGGCAGCGCTCCCAGCCGTTTCTCGGAGATGATCTGCTGGGCGTCGAATAAAGAGCTGTCGGGGTCGACCGTGGGGACGTCTGTGCGCATGGCTATCTTAACGGCTACTTCCGGGCCGTGGTGTCTGAGCGCGCTCACCAAATCAGCCTCTGTCAGGACTCCGGCGAGACGGCCTTCCTCGAGCACCGGGAAAACGGTCTGAAAACCGTGCAGGATCAGGTCCACCGCCCCCGACAACGCGGCATCCGGCGCCAAGGCCTGGAATTTCGTGGTCATGGCCTGTCGCACGCGCATCCCGCCGAGAACGTTCTTGACCTCGACCATCTTCCCTTCCTGGCCGGCCCCGAGGTAGATGAAAAGGGCGATGATGACGAGCGTCCAGGCGCCGCTCAGGACCCCGATGAAACCCATCACCCAGGCTAGTCCCTGCCCCGCCGCAGCCGCCACCGAGGTCGCCTTGGAATGGTCCATGCGCATGGCCAGCAGGGATCGTAGGACACGGCCGCCGTCCATGGGGAACGCCGGCAGAAGGTTGAATACCCCGAGCATGATGTTAGCCGAGATGAGATAGGCCAGGAGCCCCTCCCAACTCACCGAGCCCATCACCCGGCTCAGCCGCTCGGCCGAAAGTCCCGCCTGGAGATGGAAGGGGACGGAAAGGAGGAGCAGGACCGCGGCGATGATGAAGTTGCTTAACGGCCCGGCCAGGGACATACGCAGCTCCTCAGACGGCTTTTTGGGCATCTCCTCCATCTGGGCGATGCCGCCGATCGGAAGGAGCGTGATGTTATGCACCTTGACGCCGAACCGCATGGCCGTCAGGCTGTGAGCCAGTTCGTGGATGGTTACGCAAACGAAGAGCAGCAGTATCACTAGGACACCGTAGAGGGCACCCCTCAGACCGCCTTTCATCGTCACTCCCCAGCGGCTCGCGGCCCAAATCAGAATAAGGATAAAAGTCAGATGAACCCGGATCTCGATCCCCTTGACGCGGAACAGTTTGATAGACCAGCTCATGGGGGCCTCCTTTCCCCTATATTCTAGCAAAAAAGGGGGCCAGGCACCGAATTATCAATTCAGTCGAAAGTCTTGTGCCTTTCCCAGATCTCGGCAGGCGTTATTCGGAGACCCCGGCAGACATAGATAGCCATATTGTCCTCATAGGGCATGCAGTAGCGGCAGGTGTGGACGGCGGCCAAAGTGACGTCATCGCAGCTTTTCTTATGGTCCTCCTCCTCGCCCCGGAGGACGATGGCGGTCCGGAAGCCTTCCTTTGGGTATCCCCAGAACCA
>Ga0153916_10003630_pt1 | contig 11517 bp, 8 predicted proteins | sample Opewatmetagenome_FD_109642 | JGI IMG/M metagenome (GOLD analysis project Ga0153916, IMG submission 109642) | Freshwater wetland microbial communities from Ohio, USA - Open water 3 Core 3 Depth 4 metaG | ecosystem: Environmental > Aquatic > Freshwater > Wetlands | place: USA: Ohio, Lake Erie, Old...
ATTGTAAACAACCCAATGAGCGGAAGGGCCCTGAGCGATTGTCCCAGAAGAGATTTTTGATACAAGTTCACAGTCAACCGTTTCCAGAACATCAGTGGTAAAAGCGGAGAAAAAAAACTGTAGAAAATCCGTTGGCCCGAGGTTGAGTGAGCCAAGCGTGAGCTGGCAAAAGCTCGACCACGCTCGTAAGCAATCCTTGCCGCCCGGCCCAACTTCGCGGTCCGATTTTGTTGAACGACGATGTCAGGCGACAACCAAAGAGTCTCACCGCGAGCTAACAACGCTCTGTTAATTGATTGTACATTAAACCCACCTACCCAAAGATCGGCAGTTGCTGTCAGTGCCCACCGTTTATAAGAGGCATTGCAATCCGAAAGATCCCGCGCCGGCCCGGCATGTATTGGATTCTGGTAATAGGCATAGTTACAGTAATCATAGAGGTGAATTGCCCGGTTCACTAACGTGTCAGGTTGAGTTCCTTTCTCAATCGCACCTCCCACTGCGGCATAGGGACCTTCATGTGCCTTTGCTATATTTGCGCACCAATGTTTGTCCGGGTTGCAATGGTCCACGGTGATCGCTATCACATCACCCCGTGCCTGGCTAACGCCAGAACCTCGTAATGTGTCCTGCGTCTGTCGCCCCGAAAGAGGATAGAATTTCGCTGACGGAAACTGTTTCTTCAGCAGCGCCACATCCCTGACGTTCTCTTGGCATACCACAATGACTTCCATGTCATCGGGTGCATCAACTTGGCTTTCCAGAGCATGAAGGCATCTCATGAGGTGACTTGTCCCATAAACAGTGACGACGACTACCGACAAAGAATGATGAGAAGAACAGGGATAGGTCAATCCCTTAACGCCTCCCTTTGGCTTATTGTCTCCCCCTTCGTTTCTGGCCGGTGTGTTCCGCAATTTGTAGTCCTAACAAACCTTAGTAGGTGATGAGCCAGTGCCAAAGAAATATCCTGCAACCTCACCTAAACCCCAGCTCAAGAAAAGCATGCTCAGAAAAGGCAAAGACAATAGGAGCTCGCGACGGTGTTTTCGTTTGTTCCAGACACCGGGAACAATCCGTCCTAACAAGAGGATGGGTAAAAGAAATGCACCCGTTCCGTAAACGGCCCGCTGCGGCCATTTCGCGTCCACAAATCGCTTTCCTGCGTAAGATCGGGCGAAGTGAAATTTCTGCAAGAGATACCATCCAAGGCTTGCAGACATCTTATGGTAGACTGTAATCGATGGGATCGAATAAAGTGGAATATTTCCATTTTTTATATGCTCATGTAGGACAAAATCCCATTCTCCGGCTTCCAGGTCCTTACGAAATTGTTCAAGAACCCACTTCTTATAGGAGACACTGTTCCCTGGAACTGCATCGACTTCGCCTCCCTGCATTGGTTTCATCGCCTGACTATACTCACAAAAGAATGCCGCCCAATCGACAAGTCTTTCGCATGCTGCATTCTCAACTGATCCCCCAATGACAGGATGGTCTACTTCATGGGCAGCGATTATGTGCAGAGCCCAATCCTTCTCAACGATGCAATGATCCTCAAGAACGGCAACCACCTCGGCGGAAACCTCTCGAAAAGCCAAAGCGCGCAGTTGGGGTATGGTTGTGTGTGGAGGTGCTTCGATAAGTTTCACCCAGGGGTATTTCTGGCGAAGAACCTTTCCCAGACCATCGCTCCTCCGATTCGCCACAATAACTTCAAGTTCATCGACCCCGGACTGCTGCGATAGGCTCCCTAAGCAGTCTTTCAGAGCTGGAAATCCGTTCACTGCAGCAATGACGACAGACAGTCCGTGGGAATCTTTGCGCATTTTCCAACTGAGTCGCTTAAGTATGATTTCTTAATTAACGCGCTTCTTCCTAATCCTCGACCACGTGAGTCTCGAAACCTCTCCGGAATACGTTCCACCGCCGGCGGTCAAAAAAACCGTTCTTGTCAAGACAATCCGCAGCACAATATCCCATGAATAGCGCATGGTGGATGTTATCGTGAACGAAAAGAGCCTGACGGCCGAAGGTCAACAACCCATCGATTTGGCTCAGCCAGTCATCCAACTTTTGGAAATCGACTTCGTACCCTTTGCGATAGACCGGATAGGCGTGATGGAGGCGTCTCGTAACAATCCGCATGATGGGCGCTTTGATGGGGATGCCAGCTTTCTCCAGGGAGTGGCCTACCAGATTACCCAACTCCTCATCAGTCTTGTCCCAGTCGGCTTCATCCGGAGAACATGGAAGTTCGGCACAGAGAACGGTCAGGTGATGCGGCCCTTGACCGTCGTTATAAATCTTTGGCTCGGATAAGCGAGAAACCGGGATGTCCATCTCGGGAAAGTAGTAGGCATCATATTCGCTGAACCGGCCTTGTCCCAATAAAAGGTAAATGAGAATCATCCCTCGATAACTAATTTTCTCGGCCGCATGCAAAATGTCAGGTGGAGCAACCGGTCTCAGGCCCTTTATGAGATCCGTCACTGGAATGGTGGACCACACGCTGCTCGCACGAACCGACAGAATCTTTCCGCCGTTTTCATAGTGGACGATCTTATCGCCGTTCTTCGAAATCTCTACTGAATGAACGCGGGAGTTCAGATGAATCTCAGCTCCGGCATTATGAGCGGCCTGAGCGTATGCTTCGGAGATCTGTCCGAACCCGTTTCGGGGATAAAAGAAATGGCCACGCCCCTGCGTCCCGGAGAAAATCTTTCTTACTATTCTTGCCAAGGAATTCGCGGATACCCGACGTTTTGCTTGCATCCCTGACAACTCCTCAGGGGGAACTCCCCAGATTTTACGGGTATAGGGGAAGTAGAAATCTCGGCAGATCGTCCTGCCCAATCCCTTTTCCAAAGTGGATGCAAAACTCTCGGGATGTGCAGAATTCAAATTTCGCCCCAACCCCTTAGCCACAATATCTTTCACCACACCTATCGAGAAACTGGGTGGTAATCGTAGGATCAGATCAAATATCTTCAGGGGAAAATGAATCCAGCGGCCTCGCAAACGGATACGGCCATGACGGGGTTGGTTGAGCAGATCGTCACCCAGTAATGCACGAATGTCGCTCAACACATCCATAGGACAGGCTGGATGCAGACGGTGGCTGCCATAATCGACTCGAAACCCCGATAAGTCGAAACTGCCTGCGATCCCTCCCACTGCATTATCCTGTTCCAGCACTGTAACCTGAGCCATAGAACGCCGGGCCAACTGAAAAGCTGCCCCGATCCCCGCGGGCCCTGCACCGAGAATGATTATCACAGGTTTGTTCATTTCGCCTTCCTCGGCAACCGTTCTCTGGTTTTGCGATAAAACACCTTGTCCCCTGTCAGATCGTCAAAAAAACAGCCTATAAGACTTCTCCCATATCCCACCTTCTGCCAGGTCTTGGATCTATCCATCGACTGATGATTTTCTTCCGGGAGCATCGACCTCTTGCTACTCATGTTCCTCATAACTCAGCCACCGGACGCGTCCGCTTCTGGCTTGAAGCGCTTAATCGTTTCAACTCTCGACTGGAAAGAAGATAGAAGATTCCCCCAAGGCCACTGGTTGCAAACACGATGGACTCCCAGACGAGTCCCAACCCCACAGATTTTGCAGCAGTGACCCCAAATTGGCCAAGAAGTACGGCCAGTACAGCTTCCCGTACTCCTAAGCCACCCAAGCTTAAGGGGAGCATGGCAGACAATTTAGCCGTGGGCCATACGATGAACCAAACGGGCAGGGCCAGCTCAACGTGCACCTTTGCTCCTAAGAGGCTAAACAAGAAGGCAAACCATGTCTGGACAATCAGGGAAATGGCTGCAGCCCACATAACCCGTGGTAAACCTTTAATTGGAGTTCTTACAGTCTCTCGGAGGTAATTTATGGTTCCGCCTAACCATTTCTGTAATCTTCCTCCAAGAGGGACTATCAGTAGGATGATAAGGCCTACCAAGGATAACAAGGCCAACAGGGATATCGTCAGCAGAATCCTGTAGGTTGTGGCAGAAACTCCTCCTGGGAAAAGAAGCGTTCCACTGAAGAGGATTAGAACAAGGCTACCGACGTCAATGCCCCTATCCAAAAGGCTGCCAACAATGACCCCCTCCTTTCTTGCCTTTAACCTGATGGCCAGTGCAGCCCGGACGATGTCTCCACCGACTAGCGATGGCAAGAATAGGTTTGCAAACAATCCGGCAAAATAGCAGCGGAATGTCTCGATCAAAGGCAACCTGCTTTCCTCCGAATCGATCAATATGCGCCACTTCAAAGCGCCCAGCACGTGCCCGGCAGCAAAAGCGCAGGCGGCGAGGAGCCAAACTTGAAGGCTGATCTTCTTAATTGTTTCCCAAAGGTCGGAAAGAGGCAGATGAGCAATGAGAATAGCCAGAACAACCCCGCTAAAAAGTGCACGAACTAAAGGTCTCTGAAAGATTCTTTTCAGATAAGAAAACATTCTCAACCTACCTACCACCCATACCTATGCCGAACTTGGAAATTTGGTCGGATAGGAGCCCCACTGCCCAGATGAGGAAAGCAGTAATGAAGCCAAGTACGGCACTTTCAGAAAGATTTCCGATGTAGACGTCATAGATTAACTTTCCCAGGCCGCCACAAAAAAAGAACAATCCCAGGGGTAAAAACACTTTGAGGGGATTGAAATAGACAATCGTTCTTATGATCAAAAGCAAAAAGTGATAGGCATCCACAGGCCGGATTTTTGATCGACCGATCCGCTTATGGTAAGGGATAGGACGATAACAGATCGGGTGGTTATTGCATAAGCAAGCAAGTGTAATTGTACTCGTAAAAGAGAACCCTGAAGGCAAGAGGCGACTATACCGTTCAACAATGGGCTTTCTTATCACACGTAAGCCAGAGTTCAAATCAGGGATGGCTTTCCCCGTCAGGTAACTTGCTAATTTCTGAAGAAGCCATTTCGCGGGCCTTCGGAGTAAGGGGATATTAATGTTCCCATCTATCCTTGCACCGACGACCATATCGTATCCGTCTGCATTGTCAAGCAACTCGGGTATCGCGTCGCAAGAATAGGTTCCGTCTGCATCGATCATAACAATCAATTCATTTCTGGCCTCGGATATTCCCGTTTTTAAAGCGGCTCCGTAGCCTCGGTTTTCAGGCAGAGAAATGAGCTTTGCTCTCTGCTTATCGACTCTTTTTTCCGTCCCGTCTGTTGACCCATCGTTAACCACAATCACTTCATAGTCTCTTCCGGTAGATCTCATAATTTGGTGGACCGCGTCGATCTGCAATGCAATGGATGCTTCCTCATTATAAGCAGGAATAACGACCGAAACAGCCTCTTTGAGTTCGCCGTTCATTCAATCATCCTTCCTCTCGCATTTTCTATTAGAAATGCTTGGAAATTAACCGTAGAGGAAACCCGGAAAAACGACATAGCTCTTCATAACCACTTCTTTCACAATCCCGTCTCCTATCCTCTGCCTTTGTTATACAAAAACACGGACACAATTTTTTCCCTTACAAACCTCTCTCGTGGACGAAACGCTTCTGCCCTTTCAAATAGAAGAATAGCCCGATCAATCCGATCAGAATCATTAAGAGACGCCACCCTAAGAGGAGTTCAGCACCCCCCTGCAGGCCAACTAATGTGAACAATTTGTTGAAAGCCGCTTCACCTACCCCTATTCCACCAGGAGTCACTGGCAGCGTTGTGGCCAAAAAACCAAGGGGGATCAAAAGGCTCATCTCCCACGACGGACCAAGAGGGTTAAGGATGACTGCTAAAAACAAAATGACTGCAATATTCATGACATGAACCAAAAGTGACATCCCCACCACCGTAAGAAGGATGTTTTCATTATGACGATAGTTGGAGAGGGTATCAAACATTCGTTTCGTGTGATTTCCCAAGGGCAACTTCTGAAAAACCCGAGATAAAAATCGACTATTCTTCAGACGACTTGCGAAACAAACGAGCATGACAGCTACCATCATGGAGGCAATGGCTGCCGAAGTCCAGAGCAGACTTCTCAAGATCCGTACAGATCCAAGTAATTTAAAGAACAAGGGAGAGACTAAAACCGGTAGAATCAACAAGGCAAACATTCCAACAATCCTGTCAAACAGTATAAGCGTAGCGATCTCGGTTCGTCGACCGTGATTACCTTCTATTGCATAGTAAATTTTGATGGCGTCACCACCTGTGGCTCCTGGAAGGCAAGAATTGAAAAAAGTGCCCATGAGGGTAAGTTTAACAGACGAGTATAGTGATAGATACATTTTTTGGGGAATTAGGAGCATACAGAGTCGCTTAGCTTGAATTAATAAGATTATGAACAAGAGAAAAAGCACCATTAACGCCAACGGCCAGTGTACAGTCAACCCCGAAAACGTCGACCAGTCAATAGCGCCGGAAACAGTGAGATAAATAAGCAGCCCGACAGCGACCGCAATCCTTAAAACTTTAAAAAGAGATCGCAAAAAATGCTTCAAAGCGTTTAAGAATCTTTCAGTTTTCGCAACAAACAGGCAAGATAGGAGTTTTTTGTAAAAATGGTTTGTTCGTTCAATTTCTAAAATCAACGATCTTGTTATAAATCCAGCCAATGGTTGCGCCGCTCAACGTGCCAATGGCAAAACCATAAAAAAATCCGATAATGCTCCCCAGAAAAGAGACCCGGTAACCAATAAAGAATTGACTCAGAAGCTGCAAGTGTGGCCCGACCACATATCGCCCATCCGGTGTGATGTGTCCGCCCTTGATGACCAGCCAGTTGGTTGCTATAAATATGGCAAGGCCCATGAGAAGGCCCAGAATCAATCCCAAGATTTTGGTATTCAGCCTGAGGATACCCCCAAAAAGGATCTCTTCATCTTTTCGGTTTGAAGCGGCCATTTTCATACCTCCTAACGCCCGTCGCTGAGTGCATTGCCAGAACTGAGCTGATCAGAAATGATCAAAGAAATCTCTAAATCTTAGCAACTCCAATTTCCTTTTAACCAGATAAATATGAAAGGCAAGGAAAAAGTTTCTTAAATATGCAAAAAGCCATCCAAAGAAAAATCCCCAGAAAAAGCTAAAAGCCATGCCGATAAAGGCCCCTTTCACTGTTACTGAATATCCAAGAAAAAATTGCCCAAGGAGCCCGAGGGTGGGACCCACAACTTTGCCACCTTTTAAAACCAAAAAAATGGTGGCAAGAAAAATGAGCAAACCCGATACGGATCCCACGGCCGTGGCGAAGCCCAGCTTATCCATTTTGGAAAAAACACGCATGACGAGCTTGTCCAAATCAACCTCTTTGATTTCCTCGTGGTATTCTTGCTCAACATTTACTTTCCACAGGTCATGATTCGCCCCGAGAATATTCTCTGCGGCTAACATTGCAGTGAGCATGGAATGATCCTGATTATTATATTTATGCATCCCATTGCGTCCAACAAGCTGGAGGTTTTTCATCCTCCCGAGGAATCGACGGACCACATCAAGGGATTCTTGGTAGGTTGAATCGTAAATGGGATAGGCTTTGGGCATCCGAACAACTGTGCCATCCTCTACATCAGCTTTATTAGCAAACCCTAACGCTTCCAATTCCCTTTTTCCGAGTTCGATCAATTCATCATCCGGTGTAGTCCAGAGATCATCACCCTCAAAGCAAAAATATTCCAGACCCAAACAGGTATGATTTTGATCAGGCACCATGTGAGGGCTCCAGTTCTTGTAGTTCTGGATTCTGCCAACTTTTACGTCAGGATCGTGGATATATATCCAGTTATCTGGGAAGAGGTTATCTTTTTTAATAATGAGAGCCACCGTCAGGAAGTCTCTATACTTGAGATCATTCGCCGCATCAAGAACCTCTTTGGTCACAGCCGGTTTAAACTTTTGTATGGCCTCTCTGATGGGCATGCTGCTGATAAAATCAGTGCCGTGCACCAATTCGGTTTTTCCATTTCTTTTCACTTCCAGTGCTTCTATCTTGTTTTTTGACCACAGAATTCCCTCCACCTTTGCCCCTAAGCAAACCTCGGAACCGTTTTTCTGTATGATATCCGAAACCGCTTTCCACATCATTCCTGGTCCAAATTTAGGATAATCAAATTGGTCAATGAGCGTTTTGATAACATCCTTTTTGCTCCCGCCATTGTTCTTATTTCCGATCAGCGCATTTTTGAGAGCAGTGATAAGGGAGAGTCCTTTGATTCGTTGTGCAGCCCACTCGGCTCTGACCTCGTTACACGATATTCCCCAAACCTTTTCCGTATAGGTCTTGAAGAATATTCTAAAGAGGCGTTTGCCAAATCGGTTCGAAACCCATTGTTCGAGGGTTTCTTCTTGTTTCGATGGAAATAATTGAGAATAGAGATAACTAAAAACAATATGAATACTGTTCCATATCCCTAAGCCCAACAAGGCATTGAAAGGACGAAGAGGATAGTAAAAGAATTTTTTGTTGTAATATATTCGGGAAAGCCTATCGCGTAAAAGGAAATCCTTACCGAGGACTTCCTTCCACATATCTTCAACAGATTTAACCTTAGTGAAAAAGCGGTGTCCTCCTATATCAAAATAATAGTTCTTGTAGTTGACCGTCCTTGAAATCCCGCCAACTGTTTGATCTTGCTCCAGAACAGTGGACTCCACGCCAGCATTAAAAAGTTTATAGGCAGCCGTCAGCCCAGCAGGGCCACCTCCAATAATCACGACTTGTTTATCAGAGATCCCTTCTTTTCTCATTGGAATCACCTCTTCCTAAAAGCTTATCTTTCTGTTGTTCATCCTATTTTCGGCATGGAATCCAGTGTTTCCCTTTCGTCAATCTATTTCACACGTTCATGCTCCGGAAGGAAACGCTCTTTTCCCCAATTTAAACTCCATCAGCACATAGAGATAGCTGATCACGCTGTAGAGGTAGTAGAGGAAATGGAGGGGGATACAGGCCAGAACGAAGAGAAAACCTCTTTGCCGGAGGAAGAACAAATATAATGACCGATTCAGGATGAGCACCCCGAGGAGAGCGGCTGCCGAAAGGGCGAACCATTCGACTCGGACCGCTCCAAGCGGCAGGAGCAAGCAAGCTAACATGACCAAAACACCGCTCAACCGCTGCCCCCATTTGAGGTTCAAATCATTAAGAATGTGTGTGCTCTCCATAATGAGGCGCGTCCAGGGAATAGCCCGACACAGGATATCCGTTCGGATGACGGACCGGAGAGTCCATCGCTTCAGATGCGTCCCTTGAAGGGTTTTGTCCAGGAGGATCCGATAGCCAGCTTGACGAAGACGATAACCAAGCTCAATATCCTCAATGGAGGATCGTGGAAACCGCTTCGCGTCAAAGCCACCAATTGCTTCAAACACCGACCGACGGATTGCACCGCAGCCAGCCCAAAATGTCGAAGCTTCTGCATTACTATTTTGGTGGACGAAATGATGGAGCAGGTTCCGATACTGAGAAATTACCCCCCCGGCCTGGGGGGAATCGTCATAAGACCCGAAGACGGCCGCTACATCCTGATGTTCTTCAAAAAATTTAACGACACGGCCAACTGTCCCTGGCCCGATGACGACGTCGGAATCTACAAAAAAGAGAATCCCCCCGTGCGCATAACCGGCTCCGTAGTTCCGCACGGCGGCAGGCCCTGAATTCTTTTTAAGCCTGAGAACGCGGGCTCCCATCTTTTCAGCCAGAAGAGGAGTTTCATCAGTCGATGCATCGTCCACAACGATGATCTCGGAGTCTGGACAGGCAGTGGCTTTCAAAGCAAAGAGACACTGGAAGAGGTCCCGAGAATTATTATACGCTGGTACTATGATCGACACACAGGGGGAATGAGTTGCCATACTCACCTCACGATGACGCTGTCAGCATAGAGCTATTATTTCTCATATTGGATATGTGAAGCTCCCCCGCCCACAGGGCGGGGCTTCCCGGCAAGGTATTGTCATTCATATTGTGCCCCTTGATCCCGCCAGGAGCGGGACGGGACACGTTCCGGGCAGAATCAGAGGTTGGAATTTTTTGGCTTTAATTCTATGGGCTTCGCGCGAAATACCTTCCCCTCCCCCAAGGCTGGGAATGGTAATTCAAGCTCTTCCGGTATCTCGATGGGAAGGAGAAATTGGTAGACATCCACCCATGTTGGACGAGGAGCCAAGATCGGGAAAGACTTTGCAAGTCGGAACTCCGGTCCTATCAAAGCCTGTCGCAAATGTCTGGCTGCCGCCACCTTATCCTGGACGCCTTGCCTCTCTATCGCCAGCCATCTGGCCCCGCATTTTTTTCTCAAGACTTCGATCACTTCGGAAGATGATGAAACCTTCTCAGTCAGGCGCCAACCGGTAACGACGGCACTGGCGTACATGACCTTACTCCCAAGCACAATGCCTCGCTTGAACCCCTCGTCCCCCGAACGCGTGTAAAAGGAAAAGACGCCATCAAAATCGCCATCGTAGAAGATCCTTTCCTCTGGCGCCACTTTCTCTAAGAAAGTGACGACCTCCTGAAATCCATGGACAGAGGGTACTTTGACAAGAGGAGCCATCATGAAATGAAATAAGGACAGAGCACCGATCCCTCCGAGGAAGAACCAGGAGATGTTTCTTTTGGACAAGGCCGCTCCCAACTGCATCAACAGTATTAAACCTACGACACTTAAAATGACAATGGGTGGCCCGATAAGGAGCATATAGCGTGGTTCTCTAACTCCCAAGAGTGAAAGTCCAGTATAGCAGACAACGATCCAGGTGAGGAGCCATCTAACTTCCCCTCTCCAGCGGTGAAGGCATAATCCGATGATCACCGCAAGCCCTGCCAGGATGAGAATCGGGCTCCGGAAAAGCACCGGGATCCACTCGAGGTAATATGTCCACCTTGGCCAACTGAAAACATTTAAAGAGCCGCGGAAAACAGAGACAAAGTGCATTGGCGCCCACCGGGAAGCCAACAATGCCATAGATAATAACAAGATCGCTGAGATCAGGCCAAGGATTAAGACTCTCCGGTTGCGAAGAATCGACCAGCGACGTTCGATCACAATCCAGAAGAGGATTACAAAGAGCACGATTCCTGTGGGAAAATACGTAAGAACACCCGAAAGGGCGAATAGGACTGCCGCATAAAAATGGCGAGAAGCCGGAGCGTCCAGCCACCGTCTTGTGTGATACAGGGCTGCGAGACTAAGAGTCATCGATGGAACATTTAGCATGATAGCGTTCGCCCACTTGAGGACACCGGGTTGAAGAATCAGCAACACGCCAAACCACCCTGCTTCCTCTGACACCCAACGTCGAAGCCAAACAGCTACATAGACGGCAGCGAAGAGCGCAAAAACCAGCACCAATCCTTTGGCCACATAAGGAGACGGACCTAAGAGTCGAAAGGCAGCACCCTCTATTAGGTAAAATAGAGGCGGATAGCCGGTAGGATGGATAACAGGATAACGCGCATAATAGCTGAGGGCAAACTTCAAAGGATTTACGGGAAAACTGGCAAGGAAATCCCACCAAAAGAGGCCATTCGCCGCGTG
>Ga0153916_10003631_pt1 | contig 11516 bp, 10 predicted proteins | sample Opewatmetagenome_FD_109642 | JGI IMG/M metagenome (GOLD analysis project Ga0153916, IMG submission 109642) | Freshwater wetland microbial communities from Ohio, USA - Open water 3 Core 3 Depth 4 metaG | ecosystem: Environmental > Aquatic > Freshwater > Wetlands | place: USA: Ohio, Lake Erie...
ATCTTTGTGCTTATAGCCATCAGCGCCATACTGGAAGGGATCTTTCGGCAGTCTTCCCCTCGTTCATTCGAGGTAGGAAATCCGGTTTCCGCTCCTGTAGAAACACCTCTCATCCCAGATAGAACTCCTGCGGCTGTTTATCCAGCCCCCGTCCAGGAGCACCGCATCGATTTGTTGCCCCAATATTGTCCTGCTTGCAATGCACCCGTCCGAGGTCACGAAGTGAAGTGGACCGGACCTCAATCGGCCAATTGCCCCTACTGCGGAACTAATCTACCTATGTCGAAATCCTGAATAGGGCAACCTGGCATGATGGATTCAGTGACCTATTGGAATCCCGGTGACACGGTGGTGTTGCGCGGTGTATGGAAGGGTAAACTCTGGTGGGCCTGCCCGATGTATGTTGTCAGGGATACGCCGGAATTATCCGCTTTTTACTGGCCGGTAGGCACACCCACGCGTTCACCCATCAAGCGCCCGACTGTCGAGGATGAGCTGTACAACCGCATCGAGCTGCAGGACCGCCGCTGGACTTATAATGACATCCTTTCCTTGAATCCCCCTGGAGCAGCCTATTCCATCGAGGTCATGTGGCAGGGTGGCACCAACAAGGTTAACTCCTGGTATGTGCACCTTCAGGAGCCATTGCGCCGTACCAGCATCGGCTTCGATACCATGGACCAGATGCTGGATGTGGTCATCAGTCCCGATCGTACACGCTGGCGCTGGAAAGATGAGTACGAGTTCGATCGAGCTCTAGAAATTGGAGTCTACTCCCGGGCTCAAGCCGATTCCATCCGGGCCGAGGGTGAGCGGGTGATCGCCATGCTAAAAGCCAATAGCTCTCCGTTCTGTGATGGCTGGGAGGCATGGCGCCCACCGGAAGGATGGTCCATCCCCAGGTTTCCGGTGGGGTGGGAGCAAGCTCCAATTTGATAGAATTCACTCAACGTCTATGGACGCTTTTTTTGCCCTTTCCCCCATCCTCCAGGCACTCATCGCCACCTTGTTCACCTGGGCAATGACCGCCCTGGGTGCCGGCACCGTGTTCCTGACCCACCGCGTGAGCAACCGCTTCCTTAATGCCATGCTGGGATTCGCCGCAGGGGTGATGGTTGCGGCCGCCTACTGGTCATTGCTGGCTCCATCGGTGGAGCTCTCCCGAAACGGCCGTCTGCCGGTCTGGTTCCCACCGGTGACGGGCTTCTTGTTAGGTGGCGCAGTCCTGTGGCTCATCGACCGCCTCCTGCCTCACCTGCACCTGGGTTTCCCCGATGCTGATATCGAAGGCCTCCCCACCAGCTGGAAGCGCAGTACCTTGCTGATGCTGGCAGTGACCATGCACAATATCCCTGAAGGATTGGCGGTGGGTGTAGCCTTTGGGGCAGTTGCTGCTGCCCTCAGCCAGGTGAGCCTGGCGAGCGCCATCGCCCTGGCATTGGGCATCGGCATCCAAAATTTCCCGGAGGGCATGGCGATTTCCCTGCCGCTGCGCCGGGAGGGGATGACGATGGGAAAGAGCTTTTGGTATGGTCAGCTTTCAGGAATGGTTGAGCCGTTGGCCGGTTTGGTTGGAGCTGCTGCGGTGCTGGAGATTACTGCCGTGCTGCCTTATGCCATGTCATTCGCCGCGGGCGCCATGTTTTACGTGGTCATCGAGGAGCTGATCCCCGAATGCCAGCGGGAGGGTAATACGAATTTGCCCACCATGGCAGCCATGTTGGGATTTGTTTTGATGATGGTCTTGGAATTATGGTCATGAGCATCTTGCTGCCAAAAAATATGCTGCAACGCCCATAATGATCGTCAGGCGGGTATGATATAGATAAGAGTATTTGGGTAATACAGCCAACAAATCCTGAGGCATTTTTTCCATATATTCCTGTCGTTGGATTACTTATCGATACTAATGCTGGTGGGTGCGAAGGGAATTGACATGTCAGCGACACTACCTTTCGGCGAGATTGAATATGGCTCTTATGAAGTGGCCTTGGAGAGGAGCAAAAGGATTGAAGCGGATATCCTGCTCCACCCGGATAAATACCGCATCTCGACTGGCGACCGGCCTACCGGCCGCTTGCACGTCGGGCATCTGTTTGGCACTCTCCAGAACCGGGTGCGATTGCACAGGCTGGGGGTGGAAACCTATATCATCATTGCCGATTATCAGGTGCTAACCGACCGCGAACGCTCGGAGCCGATTGCTGAGAATGTAAGGCAGCTGACCATTGATTATTTGGCTGCTGGATTAAATCCAAAGGAAGGCAAGTTATTCATCTTCCCTCATAGCCGTGTGCCCGAGCTGAACCAGCTGCTGTTGCCCTTTCTCAACCTGGTGACCATCTCTGAGCTGAATCGCAACCCAACCGTCAAGGAGGAGATTAAGGCTGCTGGACTGCGAAGGGTCAATGCCGGGATGTACACCTATCCGGTGCACCAGGCAGCGGATATCTTGTTCTGCAAGGGCAACATCGTCCCGGTGGGCAAAGACCAGCTGCCCCACCTCGAGCTGACCCGCGCCATTGCCCGCCGCTTCAACGAACGCTTTGCTTCCAACCGGCCGGTCTTTCCTGAACCCCAGGCCTTGTTGAGTCGGGCCCCCCTCATCCTGGGCTTGGATGAGAGGGATAGCACGAACAAGAGCCGGAATAATGCTGTCCTTCTCAGTGCCGGTGAAGATGAAACTGCGGCCTTGATCCGTAAAGCGAAGACCGACACAGATCCTCATATCACCTATGATCCGCTAAACCGCCCCGAAGTAGCTAATTTGATTAATATGATCGCATTGGCCTGTGGTCGCTCTCCCGAGTCCATTGCGCAGGAAGTTGGGGATGGGGGAGGGTCTAATTTGAAATCGATGTTGGCCGAAGTGCTGAACGAATACTTGCGTCCCTTACGCCGTAGGCGTAAAGAGCTTGAAGCAGACCCTGGTTACATTCGGGAGGTGCTTGAGGCAGGGGTCAGGCAGGCGCGCCTCGTGGCTGAACGGACCTTACTCGAGGTCCGTCAGGTGATGGACATGGAGTTTTGAATATTTATCTTGGTTCCAGGCACCCCGGATCCGGTCGTTTTTTAACCGGAACCTCGCCACGTCCCTATAATGCTCCACCTCTGATTCATCCCCGATTGGAGATGTAGAGGCGCAGCGACGCTGCACCCTTACTCGAATTGACTTGCCGGTACAATATTGACGATTATTCCAGCCACAGGTACTGGTGTGGGACGAGATTCAAGTGAAGCTGGCTCCCTTTGGGCGGGAATACACCCCCTGTCAGCAGGTCGATCCACACCGGCTTACTGGCAGGCAAGTCCAGGTACACCTCCTGCGGCTCGGGGCTCAGGTTGTGCACCGCCAGCAGCTGTCCCTGTGCAGAGGCACGGTAAAATGCCAGTACCTTCTGCGTGCCGCTTTCCACCCAGGCCAGCTCTCCTTCAGCAAGCGCACCGTGTTCCTTGCGCAACCGCACCATGCGCTGAATGGTATGCCATAATGAGTCCTGGTCTGCCATTTGCGCCGCTACGTTCACCGTCTGGTAGCTATACGGAGCTTCACCGATCAGCGGTGAGTACAGCTGGTCGGCTTCCGAGAAGCCGGCTGAATTCGTCGCTTCCCATTGCATGGGGGTGCGCACTCCGTTCCGGTCGGGCAGCAATACATTATCGCCCATGCCAATCTCATCCCCGTAATAGATGATTGGCGCACCGGGCAACGTGAATAGCAGCGAATAGGCCAGCTCGATCAGCTGCTGGTCGTTGTCAAGCAAAGGCGCTAATCTCCGGCGGATGCCCAGGTTGAGGCGCATGTCTGCCTCGGGGGCATATTGCTCCCACATCCACTGGCGCTCCTCTTCGGTCACCATTTCCAGGGTCAGCTCATCGTGGTTACGCAGGAAAGTGCACCACTGTGTGTTAGCAGGTATGGATGGAGTCGTATTGATCGCCCAGCGTATGGGTGAGGCTTGCGCACGCTTGAGTGCCATGAAGATGCGCGGCATGAGCGGGAAGTGGAACGCCATGTGGAATTCATCCCCTTCTCCAAGGTATGCCCGCACATCTTGAGGCCACTGGTTGGCCTCGCATAACATGATGCGCCTCGGGTAGTTCTTCTCTACGAACTGGCGCATTTCTTTCAGGAAGGCATGGGTTTCCGGCAGGTTCTCGCAAGGTGTTCCCTCGCGTTCGATGAGGTAAGGAACGGCATCGACACGAAAGCCATCGATGCCTCGGTCAAGCCAGAACTTCATTACTTTGAACAGTTCGGACCTCACTGCTGGGTTATCGTAATTTAAATCCGGCTGGTGAGAGTAAAAACGGTGCCAGAAGAATTGCCCTGCCGCCTCATCCCAGGTCCAGTTCGATTTTTCGCTGTCGATGAAGATGATGCGCACGCCGGCATATTTCTGGTCCGTGTCCGACCAGACGTAATAATCACGGTAAGGCGATCTGCGGCTCTTCCGCGCCGCCTGGAACCAGGGGTGCTGGTCGGAAGTATGGTTCACCACCAGGTCTGTGATCAGGCGTAGCCCACGCCGGTGTGCCTGCTCCACCAGGTGGTTGAAGTCATCCAGGCTGCCGTAATCAGTGTGGATATTGTAATAATCGGCTATGTCATAGCCGTCATCTTTGAGTGGTGAGGGGTAGATTGGATTCAGCCAAATGCAATCTACCCCCAATTCCCTCAGGTAATCCAGCTTCTGGGCAAAACCGGCCAGGTCGCCTATGCCATCCGCATTGCCGTCGTGGAAGGCTCTCACGGGTGCTTCGTAGAATATTGCGTTTTTATACCAAAATGATTCCGGCATTACGGTAGTCTACCCTTTCACAGATCCCGAAAGCATGCCGCGGGTGAAATACCTCTGGAATGAGAAGAATACGATCATCGGGATAATAAAAGACAAAAAGGCTGCCCCGGTAAGGATGTTCCAGTTGCCACCCAATGGATCGATCAGGTTCGTGATCTGCACCGTCAGCACGGGTTTGGTGGATAGGAAGACTTTAGCCACCAGGAAGTCATTCCAGATCCATAGGAACTGAAAGATACCCAGGGAAGCAATGGCAGGCATCGCCAGGGGTAGTGCCAGTCTCCTGAAGGCGGTCCAGTGGCTGGCGCCATCCAGGTACACCGATTCGAAGATTTCGCGCGGCAGAGAGCCGATGAAATTCCGCATCAGGTAGATCGCGTAAGGCAGTCCAAATCCGGTGTGGAACAGCCATATGCCTAAAAATGAGCTTTGCAGCCCGATGTTTACATACAGGCGCGCGATCGGCACGAGCACCATCTGTAACGGGATGATCTGCAGGCCGACCAGTACGGCAAATAACCACTGGCGTCCCTTAAAATCCAGCCAGGCAAAGGCATAGGCTGCCAGGGCTGCGAAAAAAATTGGGATGAGGGTGGAGGGTATGGCAACAATCACCGTATTGATGAAAGCCCGCCCCATCCCTGCCTCGGAAAGCAGGTCGGAGGTATTGCATTTGAAAACAGCCAGGGTACTGGCCACTTTATTGTCGCAGTCGGAGAGGTAATCTGCTGTGCCTTTATAACCCACCAGCGCGTCCACATAATTGTTGAGGGTTAATTGACCTTTCGTCTCTTTCTTCCCAGCCAGGGCATGCATGTAGTTCAATATGGGTGAGAGGATGGCCTGTGCCTGGGTGGCATTCGCCGGCAGCTGAGGGTCCACCAGGTGTGGGGCGTTGTTTATGGGTTTCTTCAGTTCAACCAGCAGGTTAATGGAACGCGTGAACTGGTCGCCAATGTTAGGGTCTGCCAGGTTGGCATTGGCGATCTGGGTGCCGTCTCCACCATGGCATGAAGCACAATAGGTATCATATTCGGCCTGACCCGGCACTGCAGCACGAGAAAAGGCATTCCACCAGCCGGTCTCACGCACTGCCTGGCGTGTGCGGAATGAGGAGATAAAAAGCCCTAAAGTGGGGATGACCCACAGCAGGCACATGAGGATGACCGCCAGGTGCAATGGCAGCCTGCGAAGGGATTGGTTGAGTTTTGCCAGGGGGTTCATCGCATCGCCTCCTCCGCCCGAAAGCGCCTGATGTTGAAGATCAACACCGGGATGGTCAGCAGGATGAGCAACACTGCGATCGCCATCGATTTGCCCGTATCGGTGACGATCAGCTGGAACATGCGGTTGGCGATTACTTCCGTGCCGAAGTTCCCACCCGTCATGACAAAGACGATATCGAATATCTTCAGGACGTTGATCACCATGGTGGTAGTCACGACGATCACTGTCGGCAGGATCATCGGGAACATCACCCGCCAGAATACGTGCCACTCACTGGCCCCATCCACCCGGGCCGCTTCCAGCACTTCTCCGGGTAGTCCTTTCACAGCTGCGGAGAGGATGGTCATGCAGAAACCTGCCCATAGCCATACTCCTACCACCATGAGGGCAAAGTTGTTGATGCGTGAGCCGCTCAGGAAAGCCACCGGTTGGGCACCCAGCTTAACCAGGATGGCATTCAGCAATCCGATTTGCGGGCCACCGCTGGTCTGGATGTAGTAGACGAAACGCCAGATCACACCTGCCCCGATGAACGAGATCGCCATGGGCATGAACACGATCGATTTAGCCAGGCTTTCATATCTCACCCGGTCGGCGAGCAAGGCGAATAATAGCCCTACTGCCACGGTGCCAGGCACCATTAACACCAGCCATAAGGCGTTGTTGCGCAGGGCATTGAGCATCAACGGATTGGTCAGGGCATAGCGGTAATTCTCGAGGACTCCCCAGCAGGGTTGCCCAGCTGTGCAGGCGGTGGCTGCCGATTGGCTCCCTGTCCGGTCCATGAAACTCAAAACAATGGTATTGAAGGCAGGGTAGATCACAAACACAAGCATGATGAACAGGGCGGGCGCTAGATAGAGCCAAGGAGCCAGCCGTCCTTGCTTCATTATCTTTGGAACCATAGGCATCCCTCCCACTATTCAATTGGGAATATGGGGTGTACGGGCTTACCGCACACCCCATAAATTGTAGCTTACTTTCCGAGTGCCTGCATCTGTGCTGCTTCGACAGTATTCAGCTCGGTTTGGATATCCTTGCCTTGGACTGCGTTGATAATCGCTGTCCATTCAGCCGTGCCGAAGGGGGCTGGGATCGTATCGCCGATATCAGGTGTGAAACCATTGGCATTGGCCAGGATTTCAGCCAGTTTTGCGGTCTGGGGATTGATATACTTGCCATTAGCCTGCTTATTCGGGTCGATAGCGAATCCTGTCGCTGCCCAGTTGGCAGCTCCAACTGGTCCGGTGATATAGGAGAGCATGGCTTTTACGGCCGCAGTATCGTTGAATGCGAACATGAAGTCGGCACCGCCTTGCACACCTTGGGCGCCGGGGAATCCAAAGAAGTCGTAATCCGTGCCGTATTTCAGGTCCGGATATTCCGCCGCAACGTTACCGCCTGCAAAACCTGATTGCTTGACCATCATCGCCTGGGGCGGGTCCGAGAAGGGCTGCAGGAGGGCATCGCCGAAGTTCGTGTTGACGGTGCCGTTCGCTCCACCCACCGTGTATTTCGGGTCTGAAGCCCACTTGGCGTACATCTGGTAAGCGGCTAAAACGCCCGGGTCGTTATAGGGCACAGAGCCATCGATGATGCCGTTGACGTAATCTGGTCCCTTCAACGCCAGCAGCAGGTCCTGGATGAAATCCGAGCCAGTCCAGCCAGTGGCGGCAGCAGATTCAAAGCCCATTGCCCATGGCACCTGCCCATTGGCAACCATCTGTTCCACCAGGGTATTCAGCTCATCGAGCGAGGTGGGCACTGTATACCCGTTGGCTTCAAACTGGGCCGGGCTGTACCAGATGATGGTCTTGATGTCGGTCTTGGCAGGCAGCATCAGCAAGGTGCCGTTCACAGTCCCCATCTTGACCCAGTAATCAGCGTAATTGCTTGGATCGACCCCTAACTGGGTCAGGTCCTTCAGCTGGCTGGAATATAGGTTCAGGGGTGAAGAGGTTGGCCAGAACAGCACATCTGGCGGGGTGCTTTTTACTGCTGTGTCAAGCACCGCTGCATCACGCGTCGAGTTGGCTACCAGCTTCACGCCACAGGCAGCCACGAAGGGTGCCATGATATTGTTAAATAGCGATTCTTCATTGCCGGTCCATTGGTACATCACCGTCACCTGGTCACCCGATTGCGCACCCATGCAATCGATCGTGCCCACCGCGGTGGGTGCCGGGGTGGGTGGCGCTTCGGTCGGAGCAGTGGTGGGGGCAGTGGTCGGTGCGGTGGTAGGGGCTGTAGTCGGTGCCGTCGTCGGCGCGGTCGTTTCTACAGGTGGCTGGGTCGCTTCGATCGTGGCCACCGCCGATGGCGCAGTGGTCGCGACCTCGGTGGTCGCCGCCGGTCCGCAGGCAGTCACCAGCAGGACGATCATCATCATGGCCCCTAGTATCTTATAGGTCTTTTTCATTTCTTTCCTCCATATTCAGCTATTATTATTTTGATCTTGGTTTTTGAAAACTGCCGGTTGCATGTGTCCAGAATAGATCCTCTCCTTTCCATCCCCTTTCTTACTTCGATCAGCTCTGTTAACCCCCGGGTTACTATCATTTCCAGGTTTTGTTGCTCTCATCCCGTACTCCTTAGCCGCGTGCTTCGATCTTTGGTGCATCGGCTTCAATTTCCTGTTTTAGTCGCTTCATTAGTGGTAGTGGTTGTATCACGATGCCATAAGATAGCTTTTTTCTTCGGTATCCACATACAGGAAATGCAATTGCGCGCCTCTGAGTGACCAAACAACATCCGTGAATCAATAATCCTGGAGAAATTCGAAGCTCGAGCACGATCGCATACTGGTGAATGCTTCTGCATTTTTCTGACCCTCTGGTGCATTGTTATAAATTACTTTGAGAATAGTGACAATTAGAGTTCTATTAGGGATAATTAATCTGAATAAATATTCGTTAAACGCCTCGAAAGCCAGGATATGGACTATACTGCCATGGTGAAGGCTGCTGTTGAAACGATCATTTTTTGGTCCATCATCACGAAGGAAAAGTCTCTATGAATTCTACCCCCAAGATGCCATCCACTGAGGCGCAGTCAAGCTTGACCGCTGGAATTATCACCCGAGCGCTGCAAATCCTGGTTATGTTCATCGCCATGGGCTTTGAGCTTTTCCTGGGCTCAGGCCGGCTCAATTGGGATTGGGCCTGGATTTTCCTGGGCATCAGCTTGCTGAGTGTGGCGGTCAATGCCGCCTTCATGCTGCGCAATAGCCCCGATACGATTGTGGAACGCGGTAAACCGAAAGAAGTGCAGGGCTGGGATAAGCTTATCGGCGGCATATTGCTGATCGGACAATATTTCCTGGTTCCATTGCTCGCCGCCTTGGATCAGCGCTTTGCTTGGACCGGTGTTCTTCCCCTTGGCTGGCACATCTTGGGCGCAGTGATCTACGCTACCGGCCTTGGGCTGACGGGCTGGTCTATGATTGTCAATGCTTATTTCTCTACCGCCGCGCGTATCCAGTCTGACCGCGGGCAGCAAGTGTGCCGCAGCGGGCCTTATGCATTTATCCGTCACCCGGGGTACATCGGTTTCTTCTTCCAGGTGTTGAGCGTGCCTCTCCTGCTGGGGTCGCTTTGGGCTCTGATCTTCGCGTTCCCCGCCACGATTTGTTTGCTCATACGCACTTCTTTGGAAGACCGCCTGCTGCGAGCTGAGCTCGCCGGCTACGAGCAATATGCCCAGGAGGTGAAATACCGCCTCATCCCTGGTCTGTGGTGAGTGCTTCAAAGGTGTTTACCCCTGAATCACTAGACATTCGGTGGAGCAAAGGTTTTTTTTAGCTAATTTCTAACTGCTATCTGCTAACCTGTCCGGTAGTATCTTTACCGGATAGCAAACAGCTGTTATTTGGAAGGGGCTGACCTGCGCATCGTGTCTTCACGAGCAGAACTTCGTCCTATTTGTGGATCAGTCACCGGCACGACCGAAATTTGAATCGAATAGCCTGGCAAATCCAGGGTACGGTTTTAATGGGATCAGGTCAAACGTGATCAGCCCTGCGTTGACCAGGGGTAAGGTCCTCAATAAATTGCCGGCTGATTCGATATCGTCGCACTCCAGGATCAGCACCGCCTCCGGTTTGTCTGCGCGAAAATAGAGCTCGCGCACTTTGCCCGCCTGGTACAAATCCCAAAGCCTGAGGGCTTCAAATGCCAGGTATGGCTGGAATGCCTCCGGGCTTGCCTGCCGGCCTTCACGTTCAATTGCAATGATTTTCATTGATGTCTCGATCCTTCTCTCACCTCGGGAATGATTTTCGGCGGTTTGATTTTCCGGCTCTAGCCTGTATGCTGCCCCGTGCACCCGCTTATTGCGCTTGCACCTCTTCTGGTGTTGCTCCTGTTGCCGGAAAGGCCTGGTCCTCCTTCAACCCGTACCCTCCCTCGATGAGCTCCACCATGTGACGCGTGAAGCGCGCCGCGGGCGCACCGTCGACCACATCGTGGTCGAAGATGATCGTCAGGCACAACATCTCGCGCTGCTCGATCCGGCCATCTACTTCCGCCAGCTTTGGGGCGATTCCCCCCACCACCAGGTCGAGCACGTGAGAACCGATGGCGATCCCCCAGCCTGCGTGCCCTTTTCCAAACATCCCCACCGATGAGATGCCGACCGTGCCTGCCATGGACGTGACAATTGTTGGGTCGCGCAGGACGGCAGCCCGGAACACGATAGCAAATAATTTGGAAATTGGCCACGGTAGCTGCATCACGGACCGGAACCAGCTTGCCCCCGTTTCGTCCGCGAGCACCTGGCTGGCTTGTGCCTGGCGGATCTCCCGGTGGATCTCCCAGAAGGTTTTGCGGTTGGCAGCCCGGATGACACGGCCCGTCAGGAAGCGCTTATCGCCCTTCTTTAGCTCAATCATGTACCCAACGTCCACATCGTCGAACATGATCAGCTTTCTCCTGCCTTTCCGGTATGACTGGACTGCCTTGTCCTTATCGACGGCACGCGCCAGGCAGGTGATCAGGAAGCCGGTTAAAGATAGCTGCTCACCTGTCCTCCCCGCGTAATCCTCGATAAATTTTCTGGCTTCCGTAACGTCCACCTCCAGCAAAGCGTACATGTTATGCCGCCCGGCTTTCAATTCCTGGAAGGCAGCCATGCCACGTCGCTCCGGGGGGAGATCGACGATGTGAAATTGCCCGGCATGTTTATTCATGTTGTCTCGCCCACTGTTTTTTTAAGAGCACAGATCAATGGCAAATCCTTCACTACTTTACCACACACCTTTAGCCCTCAGCTCGTGCATGGCAGCTTTATGCACCTCGATCAGCTGGGTGATATCTTCATCCGTATGGGCGGTGCACATGAATCCGTGGTACACGGAGATATTTATCCCGTTTTTACGGTACAGCAGTCTCAAACCCGGGCTGGCGTAGCGGTGTCCCAGATGCACATCCCTGACGCTGTGGATTGGACCCCGCGTGGTGTGCATCCAAAACATCGAGCCAACACCAATTG
>Ga0153916_10003632_pt1 | contig 11516 bp, 11 predicted proteins | sample Opewatmetagenome_FD_109642 | JGI IMG/M metagenome (GOLD analysis project Ga0153916, IMG submission 109642) | Freshwater wetland microbial communities from Ohio, USA - Open water 3 Core 3 Depth 4 metaG | ecosystem: Environmental > Aquatic > Freshwater > Wetlands | place: USA: Ohio, Lake Erie...
ACGAATTCATACGCCTTATAGTCTTTCTCGACGGTGAAGGCGAACACATCCAGGGGCGCCTTGCCGGCCCACTCGATATCCTGGGCGACCTTCACTTTCCCCTGCGAGCGGAAGAGCATCCAGTGGAACTTGTCGCCGACGGGCAGGGATTTCTCCTCGAATGAGGCGCTCTTCACCTGCTCCATGAAGGGAAGATAAAGATCCCCCGCCCCAGCCTGGTCGAAGCCGTACTTGATGTCCGCCGCGTAGCGGTCCACCAGCATCTTCATAACCTCCTGGGTCGGGACTTTGCCCCGGATCCTCACCAGGGTGTACTGGCCGATGCTCTTGAGCTTTGTCGTTTCGGCATAAGTGCTCAAGGCGAAAACGGCCAGCAGAAGAACGAGAATGACAAGAACTTTTTTATTCCTCATAAGCGCCTCCTTTTAAATGATGATAATGGGAATAAACGCCAACGGCACTTTTCACTTGTTTTTTAATGCAAAAAGACCATTTTGTCAAGGAAAAAACAAGATTTTATCCACCCGCCGGCGCCTTCAGAAAATGCCGGATGGCCGTGCGGATGACTCCCGAATCCCGCGGGCTCATGGTCAGGGCCTCGGCGAATAACCCCGAAGTCCTGAGACCCAGGTCGACAAGATTATGCAGGTACTCCCGGGCAGCAGGGATGTCAATTTCTGGATGAAATTGGACGCCCCAGACGGGGCTGCCCTTGAGCTCAAACGCCTGCACCGCACAATCGACTGTCGAAGCAAGGACCTGAAAACGCTCATCCAGGTCGGTCACCTCGTCAAAATGGCTGGAGAACGCATAAGCTACACTCTTATCCCCCAGGAGACCGCTCCTCCGGAGGATGGAGATCGGATACCAGCCGATCTCCGGCCTTTGGCACCGCCGAACGTGTGGCGGACCGCAGAGGGCGAGGGCCAGGAGTTGATGGCCATAGCAGCTTCCGAGCGTGGGGAAGTTCCGGCTCAGGGCATCCCGGACGAACTCGACTTCGGCGTCCACCCAGTCTTCCCGCTCGATGATCGAGGACTCAGACCCCGAGAGGATGAGGTGGGTGAAGTTTTCTCCCAAGTCCGGGAGCCGACCCTCGGCCGCCCTGAAAGAAGCGAACGGGACATGGAGAAACGCCCCCCAGTGTTCAACCGGCTTATAGACCGAGGGGGTTATCGAGTTATCGATGATCGCCACCCGGATGTCTTTTTTGGCCTGTGGACTCATGGCACACGCCGAACGAGCCACCCATTATAGCCAAGCCCGGAAAAAACTCAAACCCGGCCCTTTTGTGCCGCCCCGGATTTTGGTATAATCATCTATCCAGGAAGGAGATTGCGCTGTGCACAAAGTCGAAGAGGCCACCGAACTTCATGTCATCACCCCCAACGAGCCCGGGATTTTGGGCCGGGTTCTTGGAACCCTGGCCAATGCCGGAGTCAACCTGAATGCTCTCTGCGCTTACTCATATGAAGGCCAGGGACACTTTCTGCTGCTCACCGCCGATAACAAGAAGACCGCGAGATTGCTGAAGACGCTCGGCTACAAGGTTAAAACGAACCGAGTCATCACGGTGGAGATCGGCGACCGCATTGGAGCCGGAGCCGAAATCGGCGCCCTTCTAGGAAACGCCATCGTCGACATCGATCATTGTTACGGGACTTCAGCCGGGGTGGGCCGAGCCCTGCTCGTGTTCAAGACCAACAAGCACAAGCGAGCCCTGGAGACTTTGAGATAGCGCTCTCGCCCGGCCCCCGCGTCATTTCAAGAGGGAAACCCTGAAGATGATTCCCTTAGGATCAGGACAGGTCAGCAGGCCGGTTTCCGCGATCCAGTCGTCGTCGGGGAGTTCGTCCTCCCGCTGTTTGGCCGTCAGGAAGGGGAAGAGGCTGTTCAGGGCGAAAATGCAGACACGCTTGCCAGCCGGTATCTCAATAGTGCCTTCTCCCCGGATAAAGAATGTGTCGCCAACTTTGTGTCTGGCTCCGCACCGCTGCTTGACCTCGACGACCTCGACCTTTAATTCTCTCATCCTTCCTCCTTCTGGATTCAACTATACAAGCCGCCGGAAAAAAAGGCAAATCCGGCCCAAATCCAAGGGGTTCCGGAAATGCGTTGACAAACCGGAATTGTTTGGAATAAAATACCCGTCCCGAGTGTAGTGGATTCTTAGGAGGCCCACATGTCGACGAATGCCGAACCCAATGTCGTCCCGCTGTGCGACGTTCTGCTCGTTCTCCTGATTATCTTCATGGTCATTACGCCGATCGTCCAGAAGGGGATTGACGTCAAGCTGCCGGAGACCTCAGCCGACACGGGCGGAGGAATGCCCACCGGCCTGATCGTCCTGACTATGAAGAAAGATCTTTCGGTGCTGATCAATCAGCAAGCGGTCGATCTCAAAGTCCTCCAGGACGAGCTCAGGCGCATCTATTCGGCCCGTCAGGACAAGACGATCTTTATAAGGGCCGATGCCAAGCTCCCTTACAGCCGCATTATGGAAATGATCGACATCGCCAAGGGGGCGGGAGTGGATACCCTGGGGATAATCCCTGAGTACTTCACCGAAGAATGATCCCCATAACCTGAACCGAACCTCTCTCTCCGTTCCCATGATCCCAAAGATGAGCCCTTTCCTTTGGCTGGCTGTCGTCTTTTTATTGGCCGGGTCCGGGCGCGCCCAGGTCGAGCTCGTGGGCCCGCTCACGCCGGAGGCGATCCTGCAAAAGATCCCGGAATGGAAGGCCTTCGTCGAGGGGTATTCTCCCAAACTCGATATCATCAACCGGCTCCAGGCTGTGCCTGAAGAGGTCCGGGTCGAGATCTTCCTGGGGACTTGGTGTCCCGATTGCCGGCAACATGTCAGCGCTTACTTCAAGATCATGGACATGGTCCGGAATCCCGTGCTCCAAACAACCTACACCGGGGTGCCGCGGGACCGGGGAGCCAGGGACCCTTACATTGAGGGAAAGGCCATCGACCGGCTCCCGACTTTCATCATCTTTTTCCGGGCCGAAGAGATCGGACGGATCATAGAGACCCCCCGGCGCTCGGTCGAGGAAGACCTCTGGGAAATCCTGAGGCCGAAGCTGGAGACAAGCGGAAATCCGCTTCCGCCTATTTGATCGGTCCGATCACTTCCCGCGAGATCACCATTCTTTGGATCTCGTTTGTCCCCTCATAGATCTGGAGAAGCTTGGCATCGCGCATCAGCTTCTCCATGGGATAATCCTTCATATAGCCATAGCCACCGAAGATCTGAAGGGCTTCGACCGTCGTCCGCATGGCCACGTCGGAGCCGAAGCACTTGGCCATGGCCGATTCCTTGCCGCAGGACTTCCCCTGGTCCAAGAGCCAGGCTGAGTGCCAGACGAGATGGCGGGCGGCATTGATCTCCATGGCCATCTGGGCGATCTTGAAGGCGGTGTTCTGGAAGAGGGCGATCGGCTTGCCGAACTGCTGGCGCGTCTTGGCGTAGTCGATGGCATACTCCAAAGCCGTGCGGGCCACGCCGACTCCGGCGGCGCCGACCGAGGCCCGGGTCTTGTCCAGAGTTTTCATGGCCACGATGAACCCCATGCCTTCCTTGGCCAGCAGGTTGTCCACGGGCACCCGCACGTCCTCGAAAAAGAGCTCGGTCGTGTTGGAGGCCCTGTGCCCCATCTTGTCCTCTTCTTTGCCGACCGTGATCCCCGGCGTTTCCCGGGGAACGACGATGGCGCTGACCCCGCGGATCCCCTTATCAGGATCGGTCAGAGCGAAGACCACGTACAGGCCGGCAACCCCTCCGTTGGTTATGAAACACTTGGAGCCGTTGATGACATAGTGGTCCCCCTCGCGGAGGGCGCGCGTCTTAGTCGCGCCCGCGTCGGAGCCTGCCTCCCGCTCCGTCAGGCAGAAGGCGGCCAAGCTCATCTTCTTTGTGAAGGGCGTCAAGAATCTCCTCTTCTGCTCGTCCGTACCGAAAAGGATGATGGGGGTGAAAGCCAGAGAGCTGGCCATGATGGTGGTGAATATCCCGGCGCAGCCGGCGGCCAACTCCTCGCTGATGATGGCGATCTCCAGCTCTTTCAATCCGCCGCCGTCATATTCCTCGGGGATGTTACAGGTGATGAACCCGGCCTCGAAGGCCTTGTTCATGATCTCTTCGGGGAAGTCATTGCCCTTATCGTATTTCGCTGCGTTCGGACGCATCTCCTTGACGGCAAACTCCCGGGCCATATCCTGCAGGGCTTGTTGTTCTTCGGTCAAGCTGAAATCGATCACGCTCTCCTCCTCTTCCGGATTTTACGATCGCGCCACCTTTTATATACTGGACAAGAAGCGAAAGTCAATCCGCTGCGAGCAGGGACGGCCGGTCCGTTTCCGGCCAAAAAACCAGTCGTTCCCGAGTCAAGCGGACGGAGGCGTTTTCCAGTCCGATGACCGCGCCGATGATGTCCTGGGGCCGGAGGCCTCGGTGGGAGAGGGCCGGAAGCTCCAGGTAGAGCTTCATCCTGCTCTCGTCCACCTTGAAGGCCGCCCGGGATCCGGGATTCTGTTCGAGGAAGCGGGACATCTCGGTCTGGATGAAATCGACATCACTGACTGTCCGGGCCTCGAGCGAGTGTTTCCTGGCCTCCAGGATCGCGACGACCTCCTCGTCCCTGAGGTCCAGTGAATAAACGGCTGCTTTGATCCTCTCGTTCAAAGAGACTTCGGAATCCCCAACCCGGCAGAGGCGAAGGAAACGGATCCCGGAGCGCGACGAGCGCTGGAGCCGTCGCAGCAGGGCTCGGACGTCATATCGATAACAGGACTTGAACTCGAAACACTCCTGTTTCGCTTCCATGCCTAAGGGGAGGGCGGGAGCATAGGACACGAGCATCTTTGGATGGAAGCCGGATGAATGGGCGACCTCGACGCCAGCCCGGCGGAGGGACCTCTGGAGATGACTGGTCAAATCCCGATGAGAGAGGAAGCGGGCCAGACCGGATTTCTCATAGAAGGCTTCATAGCGGAGCGCCTGTTCCGTCCTCTTGCCAAAAGAGGCCAGCTTGACGGCCGCAGGCCGGACGGCCCGCGGGCGCGCCTCGGGGAAGCGCAAACGCAGGTCGCAACCCCGACAGACGGCACACTCGCTTTCCAGGCAGGAGGCCGTTCGTTCCTCCCCGATGGCCTTGGCCGACTCGGACAGAAGGAACTCCTTCCTGATCCCGGTCTCGATGTGGTCCCAAGGAAGCACGACGTCCTTGCCCAGCGGGCCCAGGTAAGTCCGCGGGTCGATCTTCTCATCCCGGAAGCTCTCTTCCCAAAGGGAAAAATCGAAGCGGTCCTTCCAGCTGTCAAACCGGGCGCCTCTCCTCCAGGCCTGCAACAGAGCCGGCCCCAATTTTCTATCACCCCGGGAAAAGACGGCTTCAAGGACCGAGCTCTCTGTCGGGTGGGCCTTGATGGCGACCGAGCGGAAACGGCTCAGCCGCGAGCGGACGAACCTCTGCTTCTCTCTGAGCGTCCGTTCCTCTTCCATGGAAAGCCACTGGAACGGAGTATGCGGCTTGGGGATAAAGGATGACAAGCTGAGGTTGATCCGGGGTGGCGATTTCATCACGCTCCTCCCCAATTGGAGGATCTCCTCGACAAGACGGACGATCCCTTCGAGGTCCTCTTCCTTCTCGGTGGGAAGCCCCACCATGAAATAGAGCTTGAGGAGTCGCCAACCCCTGCCGAACGCCGTGGCCGCGGCGTCCAGGATATCCTGATTATCGAGCTCCTTGTTTATGACCCGTCGGAGCCGGTCCGTGCCTGCCTCGGGCACCAGAGTGAACCCGGTTTTCCGGACCTTGAGGATGTTCTCGGCCACAGAGGCGGAAAGCCCCTTGGGCCGCATTGAAGAAAGCGATAGCGAGACCTTCTTCCCAGCCAGCTCATCCATGAGCGCGGTCACCGTTCCCTCGAGATAGGGATAGTCGCTGATGGAGAGGGCGGATAGGGAAACATCTTCTAGCCCGGTCGCCGCGAGGCTCCTCCGGACCTTGCTCCGGACCAACCCCGGCGGCATGACACGAAAGGGGAAATAGATGCCCGTCGCCTGACAGAAACGGCAGCGCTGAGGACAACCCCTCGCCACTTCGATGGTCACCCGGTCAAAGACGGCCTGGATATCGGGCACGACGATGGCCTCGGGATAAAAAGGACTGCCCAAACGCGACTTGACCCTTTTCTTGATTCTGTCCGGCGCTCCGGGCAGGGCCCTCCTGGACATCAAGGATGAGCCGGAGGGGGTATAGCTTTCATAAAGGCCGGGCACATAGACCCCGGGGATTCCCGAAAGGCCTTCGAGGATCTGCTCCCTCGGTGTCCCGCTTTTGCGGAGAGCGGTATATCTTTCGGCGATCTCGACGAAAGCGTCTTCACCGTCCCCGATGAGGAAAGCATCAAAGATATCGGATACCGGCTCCGGGTTAAAGGCCGCAGGGCCTCCGGCCAGAATGAGAGGCGACCCCTCTCCCCTCTGGGCCGAAAACAACGGAATGCCGCCCAGGTCCAGCACGGTCAAGATGTTGGAATAATTCAGCTCATAGAGGAGAGAAAATCCGAGGATATCAAAACTGCCCAGGGGAACCTGGCTCTCCAAGGAAGAAAGGGTGAGGCCCTCGGCCCGCAGGCCCTCTTCCATATCTGGCCAAGGCGCGAACACGCGCTCCGCTGCCAGAGAGGGGTGGCGATTGAGGATGTCATAAAGGATCTTCTGCCCGAGGTAGGACATCCCGATTTCATAGACGTCGGGAAAGATCAGGGCGATCCGGGTCTCGACCCCGGCGGGGTCCTTGCGGACGGCGTTCCATTCTCCGCCGATATACCGGCCCGGCTTTTCCACCTTCTCCAGGACGGCTTCCAGGCTGGCTTTTCGGCTCAAGCGATCACCCGGGTAGAGCGGCCTCTGCGGAAAGTCGGATCATCGGAGTTCATGCTTTTTCCAAGCTAGATATTGGCAAACCGCCTCATCTTGACGTTCAGCACGAGTCCCACCCCAAGACAATTGGCCAGCAGAGATGACCCGCCATAGCTGAGGAGGGGGAGCGGGATGCCGACAATGGGGAAAATGCCGATGACCATGGCCACATTGACGAGGAGCTGGAAGGCGAACATCAAGCTGACCATGAAGGTGATGTAAACCCCCGCCCTGTCCCTTGATTTTCCGGCCGTGCCGAACAGCCTCCATAGGAACAGGCCATATAAGAGGAACACTCCGACGACTCCGACGAACCCAAGTTCCTCGCCGATGACAGAGAAGACAAAGTCCGTGTGCCGGGCCGGAAGGAACTTGAGCTGGCTCTGACTCCCTTTGGCAAAGCCCTTGCCGAGAAAGCCGCCCGAGCCGATGGCGATCTTGGATTGGAGAATGTGGTAGCCGGCGCCCTGGGGGTCCCGGCTGGGGAAGACGACTGTGGCCAGCCTTTGCTTTTGATAATCCTTGAGGTAGAAATTCCAGCCGGCGATCCCGGCCAGGAACGCCAGAAGAAGCATCCCGATAACCGCTTTTCTCCTCAATCCCGCCAGGATCAGGGACCCCAGGAGAAGGGGGAGGAAGCTGATTGCCGTCCCCAAGTCCGGCTGCAGGGCGACCAGCACGAACGGCAGGCCGACGAGCAGGGAGCTCGTCGCCGCGGCGCCGGCAGAGACATGGCTCCTTTTATATTCAGCAAAAAGACGGGCCAGGACAAGGATGATGACAATCTTGGCCAGCTCGGAGGGCTGGGCCTGAAAAATGCCCAGCTTGATCCAGCTCCCCTTGCTGATGAACCGGCTGAAGAGAAGCATCAACATAAGGACGGCGACGACCGCGCCATAAAGATAAAAAGAAAAGGTCATCAGGATTTGATAGTCGACCAGCAAAACGATGAAAAGCGCGATGAGGCTCGCACCCAGGAAGATCAGCTGTCTCCAGTGATAGTTGCCCGGCACATAGTGGGAGGCGCTGTAGATCATGACGACGCCCAGGAGGCAGTTCAGCACGAGAAGGACGATCAGGACCCAGTCGATGTTCTCGATCAGCCGCCGGTCAATCATGTTTTTCCTTGAACAAGGAAAAGAGCTCTCTGGCCAAGGGAGCTGCGGTGGCTCCTCCCATCCCTCCAAATTCGACCAGCACCGTGACCGCCACCTGAGGATTGTCCCGCGGGGCAAAGCCCGTGAACCAGGAATGGGTTTTGATCACCTTGCCGAGCCTTTGGGCCCGCTCCCGGCCGATGAGCTGGGTCGATCCGGTCTTGCCGCAGACGTCGAACCCGTCGACTTTGGCCCCGCGGCCCGTCCCTCCTTCGTTGACGCTCTTCCACATGCCCCGGATCACCGTGTCGAAGACCTTCACCCCGATCTCCTCGGCTGCCCGGCTGTTCGCGGCCGTTGCCGAGGGCTGCCCTTGCCCGGAGACAGAAGGCTCGAGAAGGTGGGGGACGATCCCATGGCCGCGGTTAGCGATGAGAGCCGTGTGGACAGCGATCTGCAGAGGGGTCACCACGAGGGGCCCCTGGCCGATGGAGACAGAGATCGTCTCCCCGGGATACCAATCGCTCTTTCGAGTGTTCCGGCTCCATTCCTGGCTTGGAACCAGGCCCTCCTTTTCACCCGGGAGATCGATCCCGGTCCTCTGTCCGATGGCCAGCAGCTTGGCATAATGGGAGATCCGGTCGATGCCCATCCGGCGGCCGACGTTGTAAAAATAGACATTGCAGGAATACCGGATGGCGTCGGTCAAGCTCAGCGTGCCGTGCCCTCCCCGCTGCCAGCAATTAAAAGACCGCCCGTAAAAATTCGCGCTGCCGGGGCAAAAAAAACTGGTCTGCTCGCTGATCAGCCCGGCGTTCAGGGCTCCGAGGGCCGTAGTCAGCTTGAACAGGGAGCCGGGGGAATAAAGGCCGCGGATGGCCCTGTTTTCCAAAGGATGATCTTCCCGATTGATGAGCTCCATCCATTCCTGAGGAGAGAAGCGGGTGATGAATTTGTTCGGATCATACGTGGGAAAGCTGGCCAGCGCCAGGACCTCGCCGGTCCGCGGGTCGAGGACGATGATGGCCCCTTCCCTGCCCTCGAGGAGCTGGGTGGCTCTTTGCTGCAGGTCAAAATCCAGGCTGAGCTTGATGTCCCGTCCGGGCGCGGGCTCTGAGCGGGAGGTTTCGCCCCGGCTGCGCCCCTGGCTGTCCACGATCTCCAGGCGCCAGCCGTCGACTCCGACGAGGAGCGATTCGTACTCTCTCTCTACTCCCGTCCGGCCGACCATGTCCCCTAGGTTTCTTTCGGGATAGGCATCGCTCTTCAACTCCTGCTCGGTAAGCTCCTGCATGTAGCCGATGACGTGGGCCGCCAGGCTGCCGAACGGATAATACCGGCGCGGGTCGGTCTCGACGATGAGCTCAGGAAGCTCCAACCGCCGGGACTCGATGCGGGAGACGTCCTTCAAGTCCAGATTGTCCTTGACCGGGATCGGCCGAAACAGCGGGAGGGATTCAAACTTGGCGATCCGTGACTTCAGGTCCTCTATGGGGATCCCCAGGAGTTGGCCGACCTCCCCAAGAGACCGATCATAGTCCTGGCAGTTCTCCCGGATGATCGAGGCCTTGAAGGAGGCCGAGTTTTCGGCCAGGATGATCTCGTTCCTGTCCGTGATCAGCCCGCGGGGCGCGCCGATAACGCTTTCCCTGGTGCGATTGGCTTCGGCCAGGGCCCAGTATTTCTTGTGGTCGAGGACCTGGACCTTCCAGAAAAAGAAGATGAGCAAAAGAAGGCCGGCGCCGATGACCGCAGATACCCCCTGCACCCGGCGCAGGATGATGGAAAGGTCTTCGTAGATGCGGTTTTTCTCCATAGCCGGTCCTCACGCCCTCCCGGCTTCCGCCTTTCGGCGGACCTGAAAAACGATGGTGACGGAAAGCGCGGTCATGAGGGGCTGGACGAAGATCAGCCCGCCGGCGGCGTTCCAGCGCTCGCCAAAGAGGAAGAGGACGAGGGTCTTCCAGAGGAAGAGCTCAGCCGCAGCCATAACCAGAGCGAAAACGAAAGTGCGGTTCAAAGGGGTGACGTTTATCTTACGGGAGATGTATCCCGCGCTGAACCCGAGGAGCGTCTTGGTCAGTCCTCCCACTCCGAAGACGCCCAGGGAAAGCGAATCCTGGAGGAGGCCGCAGACCGTTCCCATGATAGCTCCGAAGACTTCATGTCTGGATAGGGCGAAATAGAGAACGACCCAGGAAAAGGCGTTGAAGAGGATGAGAAGGGTTACCGATATCTTGCCCAGGACCGTGTGCAGGACGAGGGCCAAAACGACCCCGACGGCGCCCTCAATAATGTTTTTCATTACCAGACATGCTCAGGTCAATTCTCTCAAGTCCGCGGTGAACACCGCCACCTGTTCGAGGTCCGAAAGGTCAAAATAGGGTTGGACGATGATCTTCTTGAACAGGTCGTTGTCCTCGGCAATGGAGACGATCCGCCCGACCGGAAGACCGGACGGGTAGACGCCGTCCAATCCCGAGGTCAAGAGTTCTTCGTCCACACTGATTTCCTTGTTGGTCTTGACGATATACTTGAGCCAGCACTTTCCCGCGGCATCTCCCTGCAGGATGCCGACCACCCGGAAACGCTCGGTGACAACCCCCACCCCGCTGTCTTCGTCCGAAATGAGTTGGACGCGCGACTCTTTCGAGGAGATAGGCTCAACGACGCGGCCCACCAAATGGCCTTTTCTGTCCAGGACCACCATGTCTTTGCGCACGCCGGCGGCCGTTCCTTTGTTCAGCTGGATGGTTTTATACACCTGGCCGGGATCGATCCCGATGACCGAGGCCACGAGGATCGACCGCGAGACCGTCGACAGCAGGTCTTGGATCTCCCTGCCTCCCTGGAATTTCAGCAGCAGGTTCTTGAGCGCCTGGTTCTCCTGGCGGAGCAGGAAGGCCTCCTCCCGCAGAGATTGGTTCTGCCGCTGGACGTCCCGGAGATAAAAATAGTTCCGCCAGAAATCCTGCAAGCCCTGAAAAAAGGAGACCACGCCGTGCTCGACAGGGGTGAACAGGGTGAAGACCGCCCGTTCGAGATACGTCGGCTCCCCCCCCTTGGGCACCTGAATGGAAATGAGCAGAAGATGGGCAAAGACCAGCCCCAGCAAGAGCAGGAACCGTCTTTTTTCTTTCACTCTCCGCTAGTCGAGAGCGATCTTCTTCAGGAGGTCAAGGTCATCCAGAAGTTTGCCCGCGCCGAGGACTACGCTGGTCAAAGGATCGTCCGTGACGAAGACCGGAAGCTGCGTCTCCTCGCGAAGTCGCTTGTCCAGATTCTTAAGGAGGGCCCCGCCTCCGGTCAGGACGATGCCCCGGTCGATGATGTCGGCCGAAAGCTCGGGCGGAGTCTTCTCCAAAGCGATGCGCACCGCGTTGACGATCGCGGCGACGACATCCTCCAGAGCCTCGCGGATCTCCTGGTCATCGACGACGATCGTCTTGGGGATCCCCTCCCTCAGGTCTCGGCCTTTGATCTCC
>Ga0153916_10003633_pt1 | contig 11515 bp, 10 predicted proteins | sample Opewatmetagenome_FD_109642 | JGI IMG/M metagenome (GOLD analysis project Ga0153916, IMG submission 109642) | Freshwater wetland microbial communities from Ohio, USA - Open water 3 Core 3 Depth 4 metaG | ecosystem: Environmental > Aquatic > Freshwater > Wetlands | place: USA: Ohio, Lake Erie...
GCCCTTGGCCGGGCGGGCGGCGGTGCGGGCCTCAGTCGTTCGGGAGCGTGTGCGAGCCCAGAAGACGATGTGCATCGCGCCAGCTTTCCTCCGTCGCCTCGGATTTGAACCGCTCCATGGCACGGACCCGTTCGGGCCCCAGTTCCGCCATTTCGCGCAATTGCGCGACGGCGCGGAGCCAGCGGGCCTCGACATCCTCGCCATCGGCCGTCCCCCCCTGAGTACGCTCTTGCGCCTCATCCGCCGCAGCAAGCTGGCCAGTTGCGCGCCGCGCCGCAAGGCGCTCGACGAGCCCAGCCAGATCTGAGCGTCTGAGATGGTTCTCCAGCGCCTCTTTTTCAAGCCTGAAACCGGAGGCGGCGAGGTTTAGGAGTTCCCGGCGCAACCTGTCAAGGTGAGGGTCGGAAAAGGGCAGCGCCGCCAGGGTTTCGGCCTGGGTGAGGACAAGCTCCGGGGTTTCCAACAGCAAGGCGGCCAGCTCCGCTTCCTTGACCCGCAGTGCGCCCGCCCGGCCGGAGCGGGCCAGAAGGCTGTTCTTGACGGCCGGGGAAACCGTTTCCTGTGTGGCGAGACCGGTTGTCCCCCGCCCGCGAAGCCCTTGCCGGTTTCCCCCGGCCGCCCCCCTGCGTGGCTCAAAACCCCGGCCCCGCGGCCCCGCCGCAGCCGTCGAAGACGCGCGGCGCTTGAATGCATCGAACACCTTTTCCTCGAAATCCCGGCGGTAATAACCGGCGATCGCGGGATCGGCGATCCGGCCCACGATCTCGGCCAGGGCCTTTTCAAGGCCGGCGCGGCGTTCGGGCGTCGAGAAATCCCTGTCCTCGGTCTCGGCGCGCCACAGCACCCGGCCCAGAGGCTCTGCCGCATCCAGGAGCTTCTTCATGGCGGCCGGACCCTGCACGCGGATCAGCGTGTCAGGGTCCTCGCCGGGTGGCAGGAAGGCGAAACGCAGCGAATGGCCGGGCTTCAGATGCGGCAGCGCCAGATGCGCGGCGCGCGTTCCGGCCCTGAGGCCCGCATCGTCACCATCGAACGCCAGGATCGGCTCGGGCGCCACTCGCCACAGAAGCGCCAGCTGGTCCTCGGTGAGCGCGGTGCCCAAGGGCGCCACGGCGTTCGGGAAACCGGCGCGCACCAGCGCGATCACGTCCATATAGCCTTCGGCCAGGATGATCGTGCCGGCCTTCAGTGCGGCGGGACGAGCGGCAGCGAAATTGTAGAGATTGTGGCCCTTGGAGAAGAGCGTGGTCTCGCCGGTGTTGATGTATTTGGGCTTGGCATCGGGATCGAGCGCGCGCGCGCCGAAGGCGATGAGGCGGCCGCGGGCATCGGAAATCGGGAAGGTAACGCGGTTGTAGAAGAAATCGCGCAAACCCCGATTTTCGTCCGCGGGACGGGCGAGACCGGCCGCGATGATGTCGTCGACGGTGATGTTCTTCGTCTTCAGATGCTCGATCAGGGCGCTGTTGCCGCCGGGGGCGAAACCCAGGCGGAACGCTTTGGCCGCCTCGTCGTTCAACCCGCGCGAGGCCAGATAGTCGCGCGCCTCACGCCCCACAGGACCCCGGAGCTGCGCTTCGAAAAAGGCGCAGGCGGCCTCCACCACATCGTAGAGGGATTTCTTCTTCTGCTCGCGGGCCTCGTCTTCGGGCGACCATTTGGGCAGCTCGACCCCCGCCTCTCCTGCCAGCCGCTCGACCGCCTCGGGGAAGGACAGGCCTTCGGTCTCCATCAGCCATTTGAAAGCATCGCCGCCGGCCCCGCAGCCGAAGCATTTGTAGGTCCGCCGTTCGTTTTCGACCTTGAAGGAGGGGGACTTTTCCTGGTGGAAGGGGCAGCAGCCCCACATCACGCGGCCCTTGCGGACAAGCTTCACACGGCGCCCGACCATCTGGACGAGATCCGTCCGCCTCAGGATTTCTTCGAGCAGGCCCTGGCCGTAGCGCATGGAGGGACCTTACGCCGTTTCGTGGAAGCGGGAGTGGGCATTTGCCAGGAAACCTGTTGGTTTGCGCGCAAATTTTCTTGCCCGGCGGAGGAGCGTTCCAGGAGGTCGGCCGCTCCTTAAGTCCCGGAATTCATTTTCGCGTAGCTGAAACGCATTATTGCGCAAGTGCCTCCTCGGACTATTTGATGCCTTAATGCTGGCTTCGCCCCCACGAGATCAGGCCGAGACAACGGTGTCCGCTTCGCCTGCCTGCTGGCTGGCCCTGGTGGCGGCCGTGGAGCGCCTTGCCCTCACCCAGACGCTGGAGGACGTGATCGCGGTCGTGCGCGACAGCGCTCGCGCGATCTCGGGCGCCGATGGCGTCACCTTCGTCCTGAGGGATGGCGAGAACTGCCACTACGTGGAGGAGGACGCGGTAGGGCCCCTTTGGAAAGGGCGGCGTTTCCCTCTCACGGCCTGCATCTCGGGCTGGTGCATGCTGCATGACGAAAGGGCGGTCATCCCCGACATCTACGTGGACCCGCGCATTCCGCACGACGCCTACAGGCCGACTTTCGTCAAGAGCCTCGTCATGATGACCATCAAAACGACGCAGCCCATCGCCGCCATCGGTTCCTATTGGGCGCAGCAGCGCAGCTTCAACGACGGCGAGATCGAACTCCTCGAAGCGCTTGCGCGCTCTGCATCGGCGGCGATCGCGACCGCACAGATGCGCGAGGCCCTGCGCGAGAGTGAAGCGCGCCTCAACGTGGCACTCACGGCGGGCGCCCTGGGTACGTGGGAATTCGATCTTGCGAACGAATCCTTCTCCGCTTCGCAGATGACCAAATCCGTTTTCGGCTTCGCGCCGGAAACCCCGCTGACGCGCGAGACCGTGCGTGCAGCAGTCCACCCCAATGATCTGGATGCGGTGCGGCTCGCCTTCGCCCTGGCCATCCGGGATGGCATCGACATCCGCGCCGAATTCCGGAATTGCCGGCCAGACGGCTCAACCCGCTGGATTTCCATGCGCGGCCGCGCCGTGCGCGATGCAAACGGCACAGCAGCGCGGCTCAGTGGCGTGTGCGGCGACGTGACCGAGCGGCACGAGGCGCGCGAGCGCACGGGCCGACTGCAGTCCGAACTTGCCCATGTCGGACGATTGACCGAGATGGGTCAGATGACTTCCGCCTTTGCGCACGAATTGCGCCAACCGCTCACAGCCGCCAACAATTACCTGAGCACCGCCAAGCGATCCCTGCCGGACGGCAGCGCGTCGGACACGCGCGCGACGGATCTGATCGAGAAGGCGATCGGTCAATTCCAGCGGGCGGATGAGATCATCCGTCGCATCGGCAGATTCGTGAAGAACACAGAAAGCGCGGCATTTGCCGAGGATGTGGGCCGGCTGATCTTCGAAGCAAGCGAACTCGCCCAGCTTGATGCGATGCACCGCGATGTGACTGTCTCCATCGATATCGCCGATGGCCTGCCGCCAGCGTATGTCGACAAGGTGCAGATTCAGCAGGTCTTGCTCAATCTCCTGCGCAACGCCTTCGAGGCGATGGACGGCAGCGCGGTCCGCGCAGTGGCAGTGCGTGCCAGGCCCGCCGAGGCCGACGGGCAGATCGAGATTTCGGTGACCGACAGCGGACCGGGGCTCGCGCCGGAGGTTGCCGCCAGGCTGTTCCAGCCGTTCGTCACGACGAAGGACGCGGGGATGGGCGTGGGCCTCTCGATTTGCCGCAGCATCGTGGAAAATCATGGCGGACGCATGTGGGCGCAATCAGACCCCGGCCATGGGGCTACATTCCTGTTCACCGTACCGGCAGCAAAAGAAACCTAAAGCAGCTTCTGGAAGTGGAAGCTGGCGATCGAAAAGCCCAGCAGGAAATGGAGATGATGCGTGGGGAGACGGGCGAAACCGCCTACTTGCCGCTCAGCAGCGTTTTGACGGCCGCGCTCGCCTTGGCGAAATCCATCTGGCCGGCAAAGCGCTCCTTCATCACCGCCATGACCTTGCCCATGTCTTTCATCGAGGCCGCGCCAACTTCCCCGATCACTGTCGCAATCGCGGCCTGCATCTCTTCCGCGCCCATCTGCCGGGGCATGAATTCGCGGATGATCCCGATCTCTTCGCGCTCCTGCGTGGCGAGTTCGGGGCGGCCGCCCTTGTCATAGGTCTCCGCCGACTCCTCGCGCTGCTTGATCATCTTGGCGAGGAGCGAGAGCAATTCGTCGTCACTCACGCCTTCGCGGCTCGTTTCGGTGCGCGCGGCGATATCGCGGTCCTTCACCCCGGCCAGGATCATGCGCAGCGTGGAGACGCGGCGGGCCTCTTTCGCCTTCATCGCCTCCTTCAGCGCCGCATTGAATTGGTCGCGCAAGGCCATCTGGTGCTCCATGAAAACGAAAAATCACTTTAGGCGAGTCGCGCCGATTGTTCAACCGATTGAAAAATAAGGGAAAATTCTTGAAACGCGGCGCTTGACCCGCCCCGCGCGCATTCTTATTTTCCCCCGACTCTTACGAACGGTTCTCCCGATGTCCGACGTCCCTTCCGCCACCGCCGCAACGCCGGCGGGATCGCTTTCGCGCGGGGCGCGCACCGCCGTGCTGGTGCTGGCGGACGGAACCGTGTTCGAGGGCCACGGCTTCGGCGCGACAACGGCGGCGGTCGGCGAAGTCTGCTTCAACACCGCGATGACGGGCTATCAGGAGATCCTGACCGATCCCTCCTATGCCGGGCAGATCGTGGCCTTCACCTTCCCGCATATCGGCATCGTCGGCACCAACCTCGAAGACGTGGAATCCACCACGCCAGTGGTGCGCGCGATGGTGGTGCGCGCCGACGCCGAGATCCCGTCGAACTATCGCAACATCGCCACGCTCGACCGCTGGCTCGCGCAGCACAACATCCCGGGCATTGCCGGCCTCGACACGCGCGCGTTGACGAGCCGCATCCGCGAACTAGGCATGCCGCACGGCGTGGTGGCGCACGACCCGAGCGGACGCTTCGACATGGCCGCGCTGGTCCGCCGCGCGCGCGATTTTCCGGGGCTGGTCGGCCTCGACCTTGCCAAGGACGTGACCTGCCGACAGAGCTACAGCTGGCGCGAGACACCGTGGGTCTGGGACAGGGGCTATGGCGAGCAGACACAGCCCACGTGGCGCGCGGTGGTGCTCGACTACGGCGTCAAACGCAACATCCTGCGAGAGTTGGCGGGCGTCGGCGCGGAGATCACAGTGCTGCCGGCCAGCGCCAGCTATGACGATGTGATGCGCCATTCTCCGGACGGCGTGCTGCTCTCGAACGGCCCGGGCGATCCGGCGGCGACGGGCAGCTATGCGATCCCGACCATCAAAGGGCTGATCGAAAGCGATGTGCCGGTGTTCGGCATCTGCCTTGGCCACCAGATGCTGTCGCTGGCGCTGGGCGCTCAGACGCGGAAGATGCGTCAAGGCCATCACGGCGCCAATCATCCGGTGAAAGACCTCGAAACGGGCAAGGTGGAAATCGTTTCGATGAACCACGGCTTCACGGTGGATCGCGAAACGCTGCCCAGAGGCGTGAAGGAAACGCACATCTCGCTATTCGACAAGACCAATTGCGGGCTGCGCGTGGAGGGAAAGAAGATCTTCTCGGTGCAATATCACCCCGAAGCCTCACCGGGCCCGATGGATTCGCACTATCTGTTCGAGCGCTTTGCCAAAGCGGCGCAGGGTTAGCGCCGGAGCTCCAGCACGTCCATCGTCGATTCCTGGAGCGGATAGGGCATCTCCAGCCGCGCATGGCCGGCACCGGTCACCGACAGCACTCCGATCTGATCGTCCGGCGTCACCGGAGCGCCGGCCGTGGCGCCGCTGCCGGAATAGGCATGGCGCGGCTCGCCGACGACCGACGAGGCGCCGAGATAGACGAACGAGCCATCGCCATCGGGATAGAGATAGCCATTGGTGACCTGGCTGCCGGTGAGCTTTTCGAGATAGGGCCCGCCGCCCTTCATCGAAATGCGGCAGCGGAACCAGGCATAGATCACGTCGGGCGTGATACCGCCGAGCTTGATGGTGCGGCACTGCCAATTGCCGAGCAGCGAAGAGACCGATGCACCTTGCGGGGCAGGATCGAGCGCGGCGTGGATGATCGAAAGATCGGCTTGCGAGGCGCCGCTTGAAGCTTCCGCAAGTGCCTTGGCGCGTGCTTCATCGAGACGCGAGAGGCGTTGCTGATCGAATTGCGACGCGGTGTCCTGCCAGCCAGCCTCGGCTGCAGTGGCGCCACAGACAAAGGCCGCCGCCAATAGAGCCAGTTTCAGCGCACGCATGGCGTTGCCCCTTCTAGAGCGGATCATCGCTTCACGGAATCGATGACCTGCTCTATCTCCTTGTTTGGTCGCAATTCCGGACGGAAAACCGGGTTCCACTTTTCCTGGAATTGCTCTAGTCCCCGTTTTCCGTCGGCTGCCAGCCGTTGAGCGTGGCCGCAGGCGGAACGCCGACGATGTTGTAGCCGGCGTCGACGAAATGAATCTCGCCCGTGACGCCCGAGCCCAGATCGCTGAGCAGATAGGCGGCTGCCCCGCCGACCTGATCGAGCGTGATGTTGATCTTGAGCGGCGCCTGCGCCTTGTTCCATTTGAACATGCTGCGCGTATCGCCGACGGCCGAGCCCGCCAGCGTGCGCATGGGTCCAGCCGAAATCGCATTGACGCGGATGCCTTCGTGCCCGAGATCGGCGGCGAGATAGCGCACGCTGGCTTCCAGCGCCGCCTTGGCCACGCCCATGACATTGTAGTTCGGCGTCACACGCGACGCGCCCAGATAGGTGAGCGTGACCATGCTGCCGCCGCTCTTGCCCATCAGCCGCGCGGCGCGCTGCGCCACTGCCGTGAACGAATAGCAGGAAATATCGAGCGAACGGCGGAAGTTGGCCCGGCTCGTATCGACGTAGCGGCCCTTCAGCTCATCCTTGTCAGAAAAGGCAATGGCATGGACCAGAAAGTCGAGATGGCTCCACGTCTTTTTCAGCGCGTCGAACACGGTGTCGAGCTGTTCGTCGTTTTCGACATCCGCCGGCAGCACGATGGTCGATCCGATGGAGGCGGCCAGCGGTTTCAGGCGCTTGGCCTGGGCATCGCCCTGATAGGTGAAGGCGATTTCGGCGCCCTGGGCAGCCAGCGTGCGCGCGATGCCCCAGGCGATGGAATGGTCGTTGGCGACCCCCATCACCAGGCCGCGTTTGCCCGCCATCAGGTTTCCGCGCTTCATTTCGGCCTCAGCCATAATTCCTCGCCCCTTCAGGGTCTGTACCGGATCGGGACACATGCATTGGCAGCACCCGATCGCAGCAAGTTTCGTGCACCCGGTTCGGCCCGAGCCTAGATACGCTGAAACACCAGTGTGGCGTTGGTGCCGCCAAAGCCGAAGCTGTTGGACATCGCCACGTTCAATTCGGCATGATCGATCCGCTCGCGGACGATATTGGCATCGCCGACTTCGGGGTCCAGTTCTTCGATATTGGCGCTTTCGGCGATGAAGCCATGCTTCATCATGAGCAGCGTGTAGATCGCCTCGTGCACGCCGGCCGCGCCCTGACTGTGACCCGTCAGGGATTTTGTTGCGCTGATCGGCGGCATGTCCTTGCCGAAGACCTCGCGGATGGCGTTGATCTCCGGGATGTCGCCCACCGGCGTCGAGGTGGCGTGCGGATTGATGTAATCGACCGGCGCCTTCACCTTTTCCAGCGCCATGCGCATGCAGCGCACCGCGCCTTCGCCGCTCGGCGCCACCATGTCCGCGCCATCCGCCGTCGCTCCATAGCCGACAAGCTCGGCATAGATCTGCGCGCCCCGGACCTTTGCGTGTTCGAGCTCTTCCAGGACGAGAATGCCGCCGCCGCCGGAGATCACGAAGCCGTCGCGATTCCTGTCATAAGCGCGCGAAGCCCTTTCGGGCGTCGCATTGTATTTCGACGACATCGCGCCCATCGCGTCGAACAGAACCGACAGTGTCCAGTCGAGTTCCTCGCCGCCGCCGGCGAACATGATGTCCTGCTTGCCCCACTGGATCATTTCGGCCGCATTGCCAATGCAGTTGGCGCTCGTCGAACAGGCCGAGCTGATCGAATAGTTGACGCCCTTGGTCTTGAACCAGGTGGAGAGATTGGCCGAGCAGGTCGACGACATCGCCTTGGGCACCGCGAAGGGGCCGACGCGCTTGGGGCCCTTGCCCGGCTCGCGGGTGATGTCGGCGGCGGCCACGATGGCCCTGGTCGACGGGCCGCCGGAGCCCACGATCAGGCCCGTGCGTTCATTGCTGACGTCGCTGGGTTCGAGTCCCGCGTCGCGGATCGCCTGGTCCATCGCGATCCAGGCATAGGCCGCGCCATCGCCCTGGAACCGGCGCGCGCGGCGATCGACCATCGCGTCGAGATCGACCTTGAGGCTGCCATGCACCTGGGAGCGGAACCCGAGCCTAGTGTAATCCTCCGCCGCCACGATGCCCGAGCGCGCTTCGCGCAGGCTGGCGACGACTTCCTGGCTGTTGTTTCCGATGGAGGACACAATGCCCATCCCGGTGACGACGACGCGCCTCATGGACGGATTTCCTTCTGCTGCTTGCCTTGCGGCCGCGCCGGGCGGCGCGCGCAGGGCCGTGGGACGTGCCCAACCCTTATCAGGAGCCTAGCCGAAGCATAAGGGGTGCGGAAACGGGGATCAGGCCGGGGCCGCGACGGCCTGCCTGGCGGCCTGGCTGTCGTCGGTGGACAATCCAACGCGCAAATCCTTGGCCTCATAGATGACCTTGCCGTCGACCTTGACGATGCCGTCGGCCACGCCGACCACAAGCCGGCGCATGATGAGGCGCTTGAATTCGACGTAGTAGGTGACGAGCTTGCTGGACGGCAGGATCATGCCCGAGAATTTGACCTCGCCGACGCCAAGCGCCCGCCCCTTGCCCAGCCCGCCCATCCAGCCGAGGAAGAAGCCCGCCATCTGCCACAGCGCGTCGAGGCCCAGGCAGCCCGGCATCACCGGATCGTTCTGGAAGTGACACTTGAAGAACCAGAGATCCGGCTTGATATCGAATTCGGCCTCGACCGAACCCTTGCCCTGACTGCCGCCGTCGGCCTTGATCTCGGTAATGCGGTCGAACATCAGCATAGGCGGCAACGGCAGCCTGGCATTGCCCTCGCCGAACAACTCTCCACGAGCGCAGGCCAGAAGCCCCTGCATATCAAAGCTCGATTTCCGTGCTGACATTCGAAAAACCACCCGTTCGAACCGTTCGGCCGCGCGCCCCTGAAAAACAGGGCTTGGCGGCCGACATTCTGTTTGTTAGAAGCATTCTAACCAGTAACTGGTCAGGCCGTACCCTAGCAAAGATGAAGCCCGGGTGTCAGCCGCGCAAGGGGCCCCTTCCGGGGATTGCGGCCAGGATGGCTGCGGAACGCTGAGATGGTCAGGGAGACGTTAAAGAAGGGAAGCGAGGAGGCGAATGCGCGCCTCAGGGCCGCCGGCCTGAGGCCGACGCGGCAGCGCGTGGCGCTGGCCGGGCTGCTGTTCCAGCACGGCAACCGGCATCTCACCGCCGAATCGCTTCACGCCGAGACCGCCGAGGCCGGGATCGGCGTGTCGCTCGCCACCGTCTACAACACGCTGCACCAGTTCACCGAGGCGGGCCTGCTCAGGCAGGTGGCCGTCGATGCGGCCCGCTTCTACTTCGACACCAATGTTGAGGCGCATCAACACTTCTACGCCGAGGAAGACGGTAGACTGATCGACATTCCCGGCAATGCGATTGCCGTGGCCGGCGTGCCGGTGCCGCCCAAGGGCACCGCCATCGATCGGGTGGATGTCGTGATCCGTATCAAGCGGACCTGATAGCGCGGGACGCTCCGCGCCAGCGTCCTTCTTTTTTCACTTTAGAACTATTCTAATCTGTTGACAGCGGCCCTTGCCCGGGCGCATGTTCCCTCCCGCGCGCGGCGGCGGCCCCTGTTTCCGGGGCGGCGTCAGCCCGCCGGAAGAAGTTCATCGCAAGGGAAGAAGGAGAACCCCATGGCCGCCCTCAAAGGCTCCAAGACCGCAAAAAACCTGGCTGACGCGTTCGCCGGCGAAAGCCAGGCCAACCGCCGCTATCTCTATTTCGCGCAGAAGGCCGACATCGAAGGCTACAACGACGTCTCGACCGTGTTTCGCTCCACCGCGGAAGGCGAGACCGGCCACGCCCACGGCCATCTCGAATTCCTCGAGGCGGTCGGCGATCCGGCCACCGGCCAGCCCATCGGCGAGACCTCGCTGAACCTCAAGGCTTCCATCGCAGGCGAAACCCACGAATACACCGACATGTATCCGGGCATGGCCAAGACCGCGCGCGAGGAGGGCTTCGACGAGATCGCCGACTGGTTCGAGACGCTGGCGAAGGCGGAAAAGAGCCACGCCGGCCGCTTCCAGAAGGCGCTGGACACGCTGGGCAAGTAATTGGCTTCCTCCCCCGCGTCGCGGCGGAGGTGTCAGGCGTGCGCGAAGCGCAGGCGTGACGGAGGGGGCGATGCAGCCCGAGATCGCCCCCTCCACCGCTTCGCGGTCCCCCTCTCCCCGTGAACGGGGGAGGAAACGGACCGGCGATCTCGTGAAGACAATTCTCAGAGCACCGACACATGTCCCGCGAAGGCAGCCTTGAAGCCCCCACGCGCCACGCCATCGACTGGCGCAATCCCGATTTCTACGACGCCGGGAAGCTCGACGCGGAAATGCGCCGCGTCGGCGACATCTGCCATGGCTGCCGGCGCTGCTTCAATCTGTGCGATTCCTTTCCGCGCCTGTTCGATCTGGTCGATGCCAGTCCGGACGAGATGGAAGGCGTGAAGTCCGAAGATTTCGCCGCTGTCGTGGAAGCCTGCACGCTGTGCGACATGTGCTACATGACGAAGTGCCCCTATGTGCCGCCGCATGAATTCAATCTTGATTTTCCGCATCTGATGCTGCGCTACCGCGCCGTGGAAGCGAAGGCCGGCAAGAGCAATTTCGTCGCCCGCCATCTGGGCGAGATGGACAGGAACGGCACGCTGGCGCGGCTCGCCAGCCCCATCGCCAACTGGGCGACGAAGAAATCCAACGTGCTGACGCGGCCGGTGATGGCCGCAGTCGCCGACATCGATCGCGACGCCGAACTGCCGAAATTCCACACCAAGACCTTCGTCGCCGCCGATCGCGGCGATCCCTTGACGGCGAACCAGGCCGCGCCCGCCTTCGGCAAGCGGAAGGCCGCGCTCTTTGCCACCTGTTTCGTGAATTACAACAAGCCCGATACCGGCATGGCGGCGCGCGCAGTGCTCAACCATCTGGGCGTGGAGACGCGCGTCGCCTATCCCGGCTGCTGCGGCATGCCGTTCCTGGAGCAGGCGGACCTTGGGCGCGTGGCGGCCAGCGCCGCGAAGGTTTCCAGGGAACTCGTGCAGCTGATCGACGAAGGCTACGACATCGTCACGCTGACGGCATCCTGCGGGCTGATGTTCAAATCCGAATGGCCGCTGATCGTGCCGGACAATGCCGATGTGCGGAAGCTGGCCGACGCCACCTTCGA
>Ga0153916_10003634_pt1 | contig 11510 bp, 10 predicted proteins | sample Opewatmetagenome_FD_109642 | JGI IMG/M metagenome (GOLD analysis project Ga0153916, IMG submission 109642) | Freshwater wetland microbial communities from Ohio, USA - Open water 3 Core 3 Depth 4 metaG | ecosystem: Environmental > Aquatic > Freshwater > Wetlands | place: USA: Ohio, Lake Erie...
GAGGGCATGCGCCCGTGCAGACCGTTGAAGCCGAAGGACCGGTTGAGGAAGTAGGTCGGGCTTTTGGATGAACAGCCGATACCGCTGAATTTGACGATGTTCTCAGGCACCACGTTCAGCTCGTACATGGCTGTGATGATCTGGCTGGCGATCGAGTTATGCCCGCAGCCCTGGCACAGCGTAGTTTGGGCGCCACGGTAATCGTTCTTGCTCAAGCCCACCAGGTTTACCTGGAGTCGGATCGGTTGTGCCGTAGTTTGTTCGGTCATATTATTTTTTCTCCTTACTGGTAAAAGCATCCACCACCCATTGGGCAGTCAAAGGCATGCCGTCGAGGTGAGCCAGCGAAGCGAGTCGCATGGCTAATTCAGGGTAAGCCAGCGTCAGTAGCTGGTTCATCTGCCCGTCTCGGTTCAGCTCGACCACATAATTTACAGGGTGCGCCTGGATGAACTCTTTCACTTCATCTACAAACGGCACAGCCTTGATCTGTAGATAATCGGTCTTGACACCGCTTTCTTCCAGCATATGCCGCGCTTCCTGGATGGCAGGGTCGGTGGAACCATAAGCAATGAAGCCCACCTTTGCCCCAGGCATCGATTGGACTGCCGGCTTAGGGACTAAGCCCTTGGCTGTCTCATACTTTTTCTTGATGCGTACCAGCACCCTCTCCCAATTCTCGGGGTCCTCGCTATATCTGGCTTCTTCGGTGTGACCGGTACCGCGCGTAAAGTAAGCCGCAGCCGGATGGCGGTTGCCCATCACCGTCCGGTAAGGAATACCATCGCCATCCACATCCGCGTAGCGCTTCCACTCCCCTGCCATGCGCTCCAGGTCTTCCTCCCAAAGCACTTTACCTCGGTCCATGGGCGTGTCGGGATATTTGAATTTAGGTGTCATCCACTGGTTCATGCCGAAATCCAGATCCGAGAGTACGATCACCGGGGTCTGCAGCCGCTCGGCAATGTCGAAGGCTTTCCAGCCGAATTCGAAACATTCGTGGACAGAGCCGGGGATGAGGATGATATGCTCGGTATCGCCGTGGCTTATGAAATAAGAGAAAGTCAGGTCAGCTTGCGCCGTGCGGGTGGGCAAGCCGGTTGCCGGACCAACGCGTTGCACATCCCAGATAACAAGAGGAACCTCGGCGAAGTAACCCAGCCCGACATACTCAGCCATCAGGCTCAGACCCGGTCCTGAAGTGGAGGTCATGGCGCGCAATCCTGCCCAACCTGCGCCGGTCACCATGCCAACAGCGGCTAATTCATCCTCTGCCTGGACAATGGCACAGGTGGTCTTGCCACTGACTGGATCCTTGCGGTACATGGGCACATATTCCATCAACGATTCCGCCAGGCTGGAAGCGGGGGTGATCGGGTACCAGGCGGCAAACTGAACGCCTCCATAGATCGCGCCCAGCGCAGCGGCGGTGTTGCCATCTGTCATCACGCAGTTGCAGGTCTCATCCATCGGAGCGACGCGATAGCGGTTCTGAATGAGATGGTTTTCAGCAGACCATTTGGCTGCCGCCTCAATAACACCATAGTTCAGATCGATGGGTTTCTGCTTGCCTTTGAAGTGGAAGGATAAGGCCGACTTGATCATCTCCATGTCGATGCCAAGCAGGTAAGCCAGAACGCCCACATATACCATATTGGCGATGTAGTCGCGCAGCTCTGTTGGAGCGCCCGAATCACGGGTCAATTTCTTGACCGGCATCGGATAAACGTTGACATCGTTGCGGGTGATGGGCATCTTGATGCTGTCGTCATATAGGAAAGCCCCGCCCGGACATAATTTCGCCAGGTCATGCGCAAAGGTCGCCGGATTCATCGCCACCATGATCTCAGAATCATCCCGGTAGGCCAGGAAGCCGTCTTTATTGACCCGGATGATGTACCAGGTGGGTAATCCCTGGATGTTGGAAGGAAAGAGGTTCTTCCCGGAGACCGGGATGCCCATCTTGAACAAGGCACGCATGAGTGTGGCATTGGAGGTCTGGCTGCCAGAGCCGTTGACAGTAGCCACGGTGATATTAAAATCATTCACCACGGTGGAAGTCTGTTGAGTAGTTTCGGTCATTGTTTCTCCTAAAATCATTTCGGTCGATGAGAAAGAAGATCTTTGTGGTTCTTGAGTGCCAGGTATCCAGCGGCGTGATCGCCGGCACAGATGGCATCTACAATTTGCTGGTGGTAATCCCACACTTCTTGCAGATAAGCATAATCGGCATAAACGCTCAAACCTACCCTTTCGTAGGCATCCCAAAAGGCTTCCAGGAGACCTGTGACGAAAGGATTGTCCAGGCGGCGGTAGATCAGAAGATGCAATTGGCGATGCTCTTCGTGAGGGATTTGGATCGGCTCGCCACGCAGCTTGCCCCAGGCACGCTTCATCAGCTGCTGCAGCTCGACATGATCTTGCTCAGTGAGCTTCCCCACAGCAGCGGTGTAGTAAGCGTCTTCCAGGTTATTGCGCAGGTCAGCAAAAGCCGTAAAGCTTTGGGGAGAAAGCTGGAGGGCGTACGCCAGGCTCATCTTCACCGCCGGAGAGAACGAGTAAGGCTGGCGGCGAATGCCGGTGTGGGGGCGCACCTCCACCATTCCCAAAGCGCGGGCTACCTCAAGCTGTTCGCGCAGTGCCGAGATCGAGATGCCCAGCTTCTGACTGATCTCCTGAAGAGATGGAAGCTGTTCGCCTCCCTCCAGGTTACAGGTGTTAGCCAGATAATGCAGAAAGTCAGAATCAAGAAAGGAACGTGTCATAAGGTTTTTATTCATCAGATAAATAAGATTCATCTGATGAAAGCATTATACCAGAAGTGCCCCTCTTAGTCAATCTTCAAGACTTCTATTAAGAAAACTCCGCTTCTAATAACCCCGGTAAATCTCGTAAAGCGCTGGCCAAGCGAGTACCATGCCACATCAACAGGCTCCCAGCCACCAGGATCACTTTTCCGCTCTGAACGGCTTGTGTCTCTGCCAGCTGCTCTTCCAGGCGGGATTTGACCTCAGCATCGTAGGCAAATGGCTCGCTGGGCAACAAGATCACTTCAGGATCAGCGCTCAAAATCTCCTGCAGCGTCACACGCTGGTAGCGTGTATCCCGTTCACCCGCCGGCTCGGCATCTGCCAGGCCCAGGTCAGCTGCCAGCGGATAACGGCGCACGCGTTCCCCGAAACCATTTTCGCCTCCCATCAGCCGCAGCAGATCGTGCATATAGGTATCCTGGTTAAAGGTCATCCACCAATCCGGTTCGTCGGATGATTTTTCCAAAGGACTCTGCCAGATCGGGCAAAAATAGCGCCAGTGGGGACGCTCTTTGCCAGCCTCTTCAGCCCAATCAAGGGTTAATTCGAGGGTCTCCAGGCGGATGGCTGCCCCCCGGCTTTGGTATAAACCCACGATGGTCCACAGCACATCCAAAGCCTGGCGCAGTGTTTTGGGAAAGGTCACCCACACCTTGATACCTGCAGCTTCCAGGGCTTCGACCAGCGCCTTGGGATTCTCCTCCTGGTTCGCCATTACCAACTCAGGCTTTAGATCAATGATCTCCTCCAGGCGCGCGGTCTTTGGTCCTCCCAGGCGCGGCAGCCTGGCAACCCCTTCCGCCGGAAAAACACAGAAATCCGTGATCCCTACCAGGAATTCCCCCAACCCCAGGTCGAACATGCTTTCGGTCAGCGACGGAACGAGTGAAACAACGCGCCGCGGGGGTTGCTGGAAGTGAATGGCGTGCTTATGACCGTTATCTGCAGCCATTTGTAACAGCTTTCATCGAATCTCGTTGGACGGAACACTAGATGCCATCATCATCGTCACTTTCTCGGGATCTTTTGACATCCCGACCGGCGATTGTTACACCCCCGCTTGCAGAGATATCTCCGACATTTATGCTGTAAGTTGCGCTCTGTTTATACTGACCGCTCTTGATCTGGGTGAGGAGAAGAAAAACAGTATACTGCTCGAGTCTGTCTCGCTTAGCCTGGTTGACAACTCTTCTGGCTTCGCCCAAAGCCCAAGCTACGATTTCTGGATCAGTATTTTCTCGGATCAGCTTTACCAGCAGTTCCATTAATTCCGGACCGCTCTCGTATTGATCCAACCTGTATTTGGATGGCGATTGGATGGCAGCATCTACGATGGTATATTTGTCGTTAAATTCTTTCTGAATTTGTTGTGTCTCTTGCAGGCGGAGATCCAGATCGACCAGAATCTTGTCCGAGGCAATTTTGATTTGATCGCACTTTACCAAAACATCCTTTATTTTTGCCTGCTGCCAGGCTGCCTCCCATTCCTGGCGTAATTGATCGACGACACGCGCGGCACGAAGCAGATCATCATCCAAGGAAACGCATCTCCATGCCCAACCTCCGACGATCTCATCCTCTATGCGTGAGATTTCATCTTGAATATTTCGCAGGTGAAGGGAAACATCTTGATAGGCGGATTCGCACCTGGAAAATTCTTCTTGGTATCTCTGCTGGTCCAGGTTTGAGTTCTGCAAAACCGCTTCTCCGGAATTGATAAAATTCTTTAATTGGAGGTACTGGCGTGACTCAAGGATAAAGGGAATTAAAAGCCGGGTAAGCTCGTCGATACGCAAAGACCAATCCCAGTCGAGGGATGGTTCTTCATTTTTTAAAGTTAAAATCTCCTGGTAAGAAGCCTGCAATTGGTCATAGATAGCCTGTGCCAGTCCCTGATACTCGAAGATGATCCGCTCATGCTGGTCCTTCACTTGCCTGCACTCCATGACAAACTCTTCTAATTCTGATACAAAGCTTGGGAAGTTGGCACCCCTGATCTTTTTGGCACGCTGTACATATTGATAGAATCGATTCCCCAGGTCAACACTGCGCGCTATGATCTCATCCGAGCTGTACTGTTTGACTTCCTCTAACTGCCGGATGGCTTCAAAAACATCGCCCTCTTCATTCAACCTGGTCAGCACTTCCATCTGGAATTCCTTGTGCCGGGACAACTCAGCAGACAGCGCCTGCATCTCTAAAAGAGCGGTATTGACCTCCTCCAGGAATCTATCAACAGCGTTCAGGTAATTGGGGATCTCGGTCTGCTTTAGATGGATTTGGTTTCCATCTGTATCCTTTTGCTTTGGAGCGATTAACGGCTGATAATAATCTCGATTGGCCGATTCCAGGCGTTCCAAAGGCAGGACGCCATCCGGTAAAGCAATCTGCCAATACTCTGGTGCATCTCCCATCGTTCCCCAATAACTCTCACACTCATCCTGTAAGGCTTTGGCTTCGACCAGCAGACCTGGCAGATTGATCTTCTGCAAATCGACCTCTAATGCCTCAACCCTTTTTATTTTCTTATGTGCATCCTCTAAAGAGGCGCGTGCTCTTTTGAGCTTTGCAATGCTTGAATTGAGATAAGTCTGAGCCTCATATAATGAATTCCAGTTTTGAGGAGGTTTGAGGATCAATATTTGGCGTAATTTTTCACTCACCGAATCAAGGATTTCGGTGAAGTGATCCAATTGATAGCGAGATGGGACGATCAAACTCTCTGTAAAGAGCCAAAACATATCCAGGAGGTTGTATGCGATCACCACAAAAATATGAGCCGATGCGTAAGAAAAGTCTTCTGCTCGATCCGCTTCCTGGTGAGGGTCAGTAATAAACGAGCTGGCAGAGTCCAGCGCCTTTTTGGCAGCATCAACGGTCCAGCGGATCCCATCCGATACCTGCGACCGGTACTGGCTCTCGAGCCGCTTTAATTTATTTTCCGCTTTGCTGACTGCCGGGACCAGCCTGGATAGCTGCGACTCAGTCGTTTTCTTCTTTTGTGTGAGCTGTTGCGGTAGATCATCCAGCTCATTGTGAATACCGCCTAACTCGCCCACCAGATTGAAAAAGCCATTTAAGTCTGTCAGCGCCTGCCGGTACCTGGGTATTAATTTCAGATTGCGTCTAAAAGCGATTATTTGTTTCCATGAAGGCGAAAGATAAGGCAAGCGATCTACGAGCGAATTTCTTAACTCGATCCCCTGCGTGGTGACATAGTATGCCCGGGCAAAGCATAATTGCGCCAGGCGATCGATATCCATATAAAGGACAGGCCTCACCCCAATCAGCCATTCCAGGTTTTTACGCTCAAATTCGACTTTTAAGCGACTGAATTCACGATCCTTATTGCGGAATGCATCATACGCATCCGCATAACGACGGGAATACTGGCGAGCCGCCCAGTAAGGCAGCAAGACACTTACCGCTGCCAGACCACCCAAGAAAATGATTAATAGAAGCCAGGGCATCAATTATCTGACCATCGAATTATGAACATTCCTGGAAAATTTCCCTTCCCAGAGATTATCCTTGCAGGTAATTATACGCCACTGCAGCCATTAAGGAGGCAGCTTTCGGCAGAACATCCTCATCTATATCAAATTTGGGGTGGTGGTGCGACGCGTTCAACCCTTTCGCATCGTTGGCGGAGCCAACAAAGAAATAGCAGCCCGGGACTTTCTGCATCATGAAGGCCATATCTTCCGAACCCATCGTCTGGAAGTGAGGATCGATCTGGCTATCAGGTAGGAGCTGCGCGGCAACTTTCGCCACTTGCACTGCGATATTGGGTTCATTGATCACTGCCGGCGTAATTGATTTTACCTCCACCTCCGCACGGCAGCCCAATCCGCTTGAAATCCCTTCCACCACCTGGTGGACACGCTGTACAACCAGCTCGCGCACAGCCGGGTCAAAGGTCCGGATAGTGCCCTGCATCTCAACCATCGGCGGGATCACATTAAAAGCCTCCCCTGCCCGGAGCATCGTGACGCTGACTACGGCGGTTTGCAGTGGGGGTACATTGCGGGAGACTACGCTCTGCAAAGCCGTGATTACATGCGCAGACGCCAGGACCGGATCGACTGCCTGATGCGGCATAGCCCCGTGCCCGCCTTTACCAAAGATGCGGATGGTCAGCAAATCCGCGGCTGCCATCGTCGGACCGGTCGCGATCCCTAACCATCCCATTGGAGCATGGTTCCACAGGTGCAGTGCCAGGGTCAGCTCTGGTTTCGGGTTTTCGAGCACGCCTTCTTCGATCATCAGCTCTGCGCCGCCGAAGCCCTCTTCCGCCGGCTGGAAGGCAAGCTTAACCGTCCCAGACAGCTCCTGGCGATGGTCTTGCAGCAAGCGCGCCACCGTCAAGCCAATCGCGGTGTGCCCATCGTGCCCGCAGGCGTGCATCACGCCCGGGTTCTGCGAGGCATATTCAGCGCCCGTTTCCTCAAGGATCGGCAGCGCGTCGATATCAAAACGCAGTAAAATCACCGGTCCTGGGTGCGATCCTTCGATCAGCGCTACCACCCCGGTCTTGGCGATCCCGCTATGCACCTCGAGACCCAGAGCGGTCAATTCACGCCCCACCACGCCCGCGGTACGCACCTCCTGGAAGGACAGCTCGGGATGGCGGTGAAAATCTCGGCGTAAAAACCGTGTGTACTCGAATAGTTCCAGGGCTTCGCTCAAAAAATCTGGCATCGACGGAACCCCGATTAAAATGTAAGCCGGCGGAAACGCTCTTCATAACGAGGATTTTCGAGTGTGCTATCCTCGGTGTGACGCTCACGCATCCGCTCAGCCAGCTTTTGCGGCTCGCCGATCTGGCTTTTATGCTCGTAGAGCGCATTGATTTTCGTCTCCCAGGTCTCGGTCACATCCAGGATCACATTCGGCTCCAAGGACAAAGAAACCCAGACTTCCTTTACCTGATGAGGCTCTAACTTTTCCTCAATCCGTAAATCCTCAAAGTACATCGGGTTGCCCACTGCAGGGAAGATGGCATCCAGAACCACCTGTCCGGCGGCGCGGTGATCAGGATGGTTCAAGCGTGTGCCGCCAAAACCATACAGTGTGGTTGGATCGCAGGTGACAACGATATCCGGCTTCTCCTGCCGAATCACGCGGGTGATTTCTTTCCGCAAGCCCAGGTCGGGCACCACGTATCCATCTGGGTAACCCATAAAGCGCACCCGCTTAGCCCCAATCACCGCCGCGGCGGCTTTCTGCTCTTCCACACGCATGCCGCATAGTTCTTCCCGGGAGATGGATGGATCATTGGTGCCCTTGTCGCCGCACGTGATCAGGCAGTAAACCAGCTCATGCCCGGCTTTAGCCCACCTGGCGAGCGTAGCGCCGCAGAAAAACTCTGGATCATCCGGGTGCGCCAGCAGGACCAGGATCTTTTGTGGCTTTTCCCATGCATCCGGCAAGGGTTTGGGAGCTGGTTTACCTTCGGTTTTTTCAATTTTTGCTTGGTCGTTTTCAGGATCGGTCACGGTGTCTCTTCTTCCCCTTATCTCTATTTTCACTATCCTTCCGAGCACAATCGCACCCGCCGTCGGCGTGCTTTGAGCAGGGAGCTTCAGATTTTTGTTTTAAGGCTTCCAATTCGTCCCAGGGTTGGAGTTCATGGCGCATGAATTCGGAATACCCGCCTTTATCCAGCTCGACCATTACCGAACCTTTCAAAGGAAATACATCATTAACTTTTCCTTCTCCCATGGGCGTGACGACGCGCTTACCGCGCTTGGGAAGCTGCTTGCGAGCTTCGACGTACTGCTCGTATTCATAAACAAGGCAGCAGCGCAGCCGTCCACACATGCCTGTGATCTCGGTGGGCGTCAGCGAAATGCCCTGCTCTTTAGCCATTTTTATCGATATGGGGCTGAACTCTGTCAAAAATGCGGAGCAGCACCGGTTTTCCAGGCCGCAGGCACCCATCCCACCTAACACTTTCGCTACATCACGTGGACCTAGAACATGAAATTCCACCTGGGTTTGTGGATAAATACGCTGCATGACCCTGCGCAGGTCCTTCAGCTCCATCTTCTCGCCGGCTTCATTGCTGTAGAAAATAGAAAGGCGGCTGCCATCGAAGCTGAATTCTGAGGTGACAAACTTGACATCTTTAACGTGCAGCTCTGCTGCTTTGGCCCGGCAAGTAATGGTCACTTCCAGCTCTTTTTGCTGCCAGGTTTGCCTCAGAACCAGGTCTTGAGGTGAAGCTTTACGTTGGATGGTTTTCCAGCTTCCTTCAGGAGGCGGCTGTGGATTCTGTACAATCTGGATGATCTGCCCAAGCTGCTTCCCGCGTGAGGTTTCTACAATGACAAAATCACCCGTGACCAGATCACGATTTGCACTGGCATCGAAATGGTACAGCTTGCCTACCTTTTGGAAACGGATACCAACAATGAATGGATTGGATTCCATGATTTGTACCTGTTGTTTATCTCCCTTATCCAACCATTTTGATTGGAATAAAATTCTCTGCTGCTTGTATAGCTGAAACACTGATCTTGGCAGCAATATCCTCAGCAATAGCGAACATCGCTTTTGCTGCTGCTGAGGTGGGGTTGCTGATAACCACCGGCAAGCCGTCATCGCCGCCTGTTCTCACCGATGAGTCGATGGGAATTGCTCCGATAAAGGCGACGCCTGATTCTTGAGCAAGCCTTTCGCCCCCGCCAGACCCAAAGATATCCATGCGGGTGCCATCGGGCAGCTCAAGATAACTCATATTCTCAATCACACCCAAGAGGGGTACATCCAGAGCGCGGAACATTTCTAAACCTCGACGGGCATCTTCTAACGAGACCTGTTGAGGTAAAGTGACAATCACTCCTCCGCTAAGCGGCATCGATTGAGCCAGGCTTAAAGCGGCATCACCCGTGCCAGGCGGCAGGTCCACTACCAGGTAATCCAGTTCCCCCCATTCCACATCGCTGAGGAATTGGCGGATTGCCGTATGCAGCATGGGGCCGCGCCAGATCAGAGGCTGGTTTGGCTTGACCAGGAAGCCGATCGACATCACTTTTACGCCGTACGCTTCCGCAGGGATCATCTTGTCGCCCCCTTGGGCAGGCAGTCGGGTAATGCCCATCATCGTGGGGATATTCGGTCCGTAGATGTCCGCATCGAGCAATCCGACACGCGCACCCCTTTGTGCAAGCACCACAGCTGTATTGACTGCCACGGTGCTTTTGCCCACCCCCCCTTTGCCTGAACCGATGGCAAATGCATTGCGGATCGGGAGCTTCAGCAAGCCTCTCGCCCGTCCATCTGCGGGGACAGAGGCATCCATCTTGACCTCTACTGATTTAACTCCGGGCAAGGCAGCCACCACCTGGCGCGCTTCTTGTTCGATGCGCGTCCGTAATGGGCAAGCTGGGGTGGTCAAAACAACTCTAAATGTGATCCGGTCACCATTAATTTCAATATCGCGGATCATGTTAAGTGTTACCAGATCTTTATGGAGCTCTGGTTCTTGCACTTTGCTCAAGGCGGCAAGAACCATCTCCTGGTTGACAACATTTTTTGGCATTTTAGTTTCCTTAAATCGAGTTATCAATTTACCAATATTGGACTGATTCTATCAAAATATCAGGTTTCTGGCTATTCGAATGTCAATCGCATAGCGGAAGTATTTTTGAATGCTCATTCGACCCTGGCCTTTTTCCGAAGATACTTGTCGACTTCCTCTTTTGCATCATGAAAGCCTTTCAGCAAGTCCTGATCGCTGCCACGGTAACGACGAACAGTTTGTGTGGCGCACTGCGTACAGCCGCGCATGGCTCGGAAAGAGTCCGCCTGGCAGGAGGTGCATCCGCCCAGCCTCACCATTAGCAAGACAAATGCCAGCCTGTCCGGCGCATTGCCCTCTAACAGGCGCACTTGATCAACAAGCTCCTGCCATTCCTCACCTCTCAAGTTACGCAGGTGAGGGATGACCCGAGGCGGGAAAAGTACATCTGTATCTTCGTTATACATCGTTACCGTTGGCCAAAATGAATCGTGTTACTACTTCTGATCTGTAGACGAGGTAGATCTTAATGGACAATATCAACCCGCAGCCGCAGCTTTCCTGGCTGCCTTGGCAGCTTCAGCCTCCGCACGAGCATTCTCCTCCCGTTGGTTGTTCACGGGGCGAATCTCTGCGTAATAAGAAGCTGGTTTCAACAGCATCTCTTTATCGAGAATATTGTTTTTTAAGCGATCGTAGGTAGCCATCTCATAATTGTGATCCATCTTGATCGCATCGAAAGGACAATATTCGGCACAGAACCCGCATGACATGCAAATATCGATATCGATGTAAAATTCTGCCGGATCCGGCACAGGTCTTCCGGTAACAGGGTCCGTTGTACGGGTGATCCAGATACACTGAGGTGGGCAAACCTTGGCGCAAATCCCACAGGACGTACAGCGGGTTTCGTGTGTCCCATCTTCTTTTATATCGTAAATCAGGAAGGGAATATAGCGAAATTCTTCTGGCACCGGCAGCTTCTCTTCCGGGTACTGGACGGTAAAAATCCCAGTCGCCTCGCTGCTCGAACGGTGGGCAATTCCTTCTGGCGTGTAATAACGCTTGCCTTTCCAGCGAATATCATCCAGGTAGGTTTCAAAAAAGTGTTTGAGGGTGACAAACAGGCCTTTTATTATTCCTAATCCATACATGGTTCTATCTCCAAAACTCTA
>Ga0153916_10003635_pt1 | contig 11509 bp, 11 predicted proteins | sample Opewatmetagenome_FD_109642 | JGI IMG/M metagenome (GOLD analysis project Ga0153916, IMG submission 109642) | Freshwater wetland microbial communities from Ohio, USA - Open water 3 Core 3 Depth 4 metaG | ecosystem: Environmental > Aquatic > Freshwater > Wetlands | place: USA: Ohio, Lake Erie...
AACACCTTTGGCAAAACCGAGATAGATGTCTCTCAGACGGAAGGGCACCACGGCAACCCGATAATCATCCTTGAGGTCGTGACGCGGGACATCGACGTCATTGATGGGTTCTTCTCAAGATTGAATGATAGCGACATCGATGAGATACTGGCTTCCTTGAGATCGAGGATGGACGACGGCTGCAATCTATTCATAAGAATCGACAAGCAAGCCGCATTCAACGGCGACATCAGACTGGGACGAAGCGACGATGTGATTTCCGTGAGGATTCAAGTGCGGACGTTTCCATCCAAGTATGAGGTCGCATCATCTGCCGTTCGGGAATATTTCGAAGATAGACGACCTGAAAGGACGCAGGACGTGACCCGCACTCAGACGCTATAGTTTATTATCTCTCCAGATATCTGTTGTCGATGCGACCATGCAGGGGTAGCCAAGACCGGCCAACGGCGCAAGGCTTAGGACCTTGTCCAGCAGTGGTTCCGCGGTTCGAATCCGCGCCCCTGCACCATCATTCCTTCTTGGTGCGCGACACAAACCGATCGCATCCGGAATTGAACTCTTCCGTCGAAAGCCACTTGCGATACTCGCCATCCGGATAGCAGCCTCGCTGAGTGCCGCGAAGCGTGAGCCACGCACAACCCTTGCACGTACGGCCGGAGACTCTCCGGAGAGATGCGAGGACCAACATCTCCTCCTTTGTGTATTCGTCCTTTCGAACCTTCTCCGAGCGACTCACGTAGGCGAATCCCAATCGCCAGATTTGTTCTTTGGCATGGTCGGCTGGACTAAGATATATACGTCAGGGGCATTCCCTGACCCGTGAAGTACCTCTACTGTCCGCGATGCAAGGAACTCAGAGTCAAAGCCTGGTACCAGATCAAGGACAAGTGCCAGATTTGCTTCTCGGACGCCAGGTCCATCAAGATACCAAACACCTGGATGACATACCTGCTCTACGCGCTCTATGTTGTCACGCCGAGCCTGGTTCTGGTCTCCGTGTACATCGACGACAGATCCTATCTCTACGCCGCCGTCGTCCTGCTCGTTTTCATGTTCATCGTCTCATGGCTGGAGATCGGCAGAGGGCTGATCTATGCCAAGACGAAGATCAAGGTCGCAAGCGCCAACGTCGCGGATTTCAGAAAGCGAGGCTGGAACAAGAACCAGCGTCAGCAGAAAGAGTGATCCGTCAGGACCCGGGAGCTCCACGCTGCTGGCGTATCTTGTCCCTGATTGAGGGGGATCGCATGGCAGCGAGAACATCTGCAGATTCTCCTCATCGAGCAGTTCCATTGACAAGAGATATGGTTGCATGACTGGACTGCATATTGTCTCAAGAATCGAACACAGTTTCTCATTCATCGGCGCGAAGCAATCGATGTCGCAACCAAGAGCGAGTGCCTCCAGCTCAATCAGAAGGCATTCTGCGATTTCGGTCGAAGGCGAGATATGAATCTCTCTGTCCAAAGAGAGCACCATCTCCTCCCCAAGAGAGGCTTGAAGGAAGACCCTAAGGACGGACTCCGGGTCAGTCTGGCCGTCCGGGTTAGTCGACGTGGTGTCATTCGTCCCCGGCCTCGCGTAGTAGAGCAGAATGCTGGAGATCGTGATTGCCACGACAAAGAACACGATGGCATCCATTAGTGCAAGTTGCCCGTCGAAGGAAACTCGTCTCCTACCAAACAATGATTCTCACAACCAGGACTGCAATATAGCCCTCGTCTGTGAGCCCATTGGCTAGGCGAGAGCTCGAACTCGCGGATTCAAGGATAGCTGAACTTGCCGAGGATGCCTCCAAGAGCCATTCGAACACCGGATGGACCATGGCTATGCCCATCCTGAAACCATGGCCGTCGAGACAGTCGGTAATGACCTTGCACAATCGGGTGGCGCAGAGAGATTCCACCATAATGACCGCTCCCGGATGTGCTCCGACAAGTTCAGATACCACACGATCCGCGCATCTATTCGCAAGATACTCCAACTCCTTGATCTTCTCTCTGGAGACAATCGCATCCGACACGCTCACGGCGGAGAGGATCATCACGCAGGTGCCTGCGAGGACGAACACCAGAACTGGCAAGTCCTCAAAGAATCCGCCAACACCAGATTCGTCTTGATACACGAACGACAATGAGTCCACTAACAGATGACTCACGCCTACTACAAGTAGCATTCACCAATTCGAACTCCACTTGAACCGAGAGACTCCATCATGATGTCATGAGAAAACGCAAAGGGCCGACAAAGAAACTCGCACCGACCATGGCCCCGGACGCAAGCTGTCCACATAGTTTCACGGATGACGAAGGGGTGCAACTAGAAATCGATTGTTCGGAGTGCGCTGGAGCTCATGACTTGCAGAATAGCAAGTGCCTGATAGGCATTGTGAACGTTATGAGCATCGGCGCTGAGCCAGAGGCAATAATCCTGAAAAGGTTCACGCACAAGAGATACAGAGGCGAGACGATCAAGCAAGCGGCGTCCGCCGCTGCCGAACTCGCCGCTTTGAACCGGGCGCTAGTGGCTATGGAGAATCCGTCAGACAAACGGTGTCGGACATGCGCAGCCAGCACAGAGCATGTCATCGCCACAATGAGAAAGAAGCTGATGGAGAATCCGGCGGAATACGTCTCCTCCAGAGACGAAGTCGCAACTGAAGTGGATGTCATCGCAGACTCATGCGCGTGCGCGAGCGCGCACGCCTGCGCTAACAAAGGGTTGTCCGCCGGCATTCTGACTAGAGGGCGATGACATATGTCCGGACACGCGGCCGCTCCAAGGATTGTAAGCTCAGAGGACGCACCTGCGACGGTCGCCACAATACGAATCCCCCCAAGGAACGATCGGGGCGGCAAGCGGACGCAATGCATTCCAGCGAGGATCGAAACACGTCCATGCTTCACATCCTCGTGGATCGAGCATGTAACGACCGAAGCGATGAACCCCACTGTCAGATACTCGGTCTCAGGCGTTGATGTAGTAATCGCTTCACCAACAGACTCTAGCCGAGGGATCTATCTGATAGATCCGCCGGAATACCGCCTCAACCCGATCCACTTACAGGCGCTCTCAGAGGCGATTGACGACATCGTCGACTCAGTCCCCGACGATCTCAAGATAGGGTCGCTCGCAACGGTGCGACCGTACATCAGGACAAAGGCAAAAGACATCCTCTATGCGAAGCTTGCTGCGAAGACGACCGATGACGAGAGCGCGAAGGACCTGGATAGAGCGACCGACCACCTTGCGGACCTACTCTGTAAACACACGGCAGGCTACGGTGTGCTCGAGACGCTTCTCGAAGATCGAAACGTGCAGGACATATACGTGGACTCTCCGTCAAGCCAGACCCCCGTACAGGTCGTGTTGAGGTCGGATGTGGCCAGAGGTGTCAGACAGAAATGTCGGACAAACCTCTTCATCGGTTCTCGCGATCTTCAGGGGTTCGTCTCCAGGATCAAGTTCGAGACTGGTCTTCCCTTCTCCGAGGCGCATCCGGTCCTCGAAGCAGACATCCGGAGGCTTGGGGCGAGAGTCACGCTCGTTGGTCCTCCTTTGAGCGACAAGGGCACTGCAATCGCCGTAAGAAAGCACACTGAGGGGTTCTGGCCGATTTCAACGCTTGTAGCCAATGGATGCTTATCTCCGCTCTTGGCGAGCCTGCTATGGGCTTGTGTCATCGGGAGGAGAACCGTTCTTGTCGCAGGAAGCAGGGGCGCTGGAAAAACGACTCTGTTGGGCTCAATGATGCTCGAGTTCCCGCTTTCTCAGAGGATCATCCTGATTGAGGACACGCCCGAGATACCGTACCGACGGATGCAGGAGCTTGGGTATGATATCCAGGCGCTCAGGTTCTCTGACAGTCCCGAGCGGACCTCCAGCTCCGCCGAGAACAGCCTCCGAGTCAGCCTGCGGATGGGCGAGAGCGCAATAGTCATCGGCGAAGTCAGAGGGGAGGAAGCGAAAATCCTGTACGAGAGCATGCGCGCGGGCAGCGCCGGTTCTTCTGTGCTCGGTACGATCCATGGCAATTCCGCCAAAGGAGTCCTTGACAGGGCCGTTGAGGACCTAGCCGTCTCGGAGCGCGCGTTCTCGTCCACTGATATCATAGTGGTCATCGGCATGATTCGATCTCCCGACGGTTCGAGATTCCACAGGCGTGTGGTAGAGGTTGCCGAGGTCAGAGAAGAGGGCTCGTCTGTAAGACTGATTCCGCTCTTCACGACGATGCCTGGCTGCTCATGCGCGAAGCCCACTGAGCACTTCGTGCCAGAGTGCAAGACAGTGGTTGGGATTGCCGGCGCACTCGGTTTCTCATCCTCAGACATCATGGACATCATCAAAACGAGGGCTTACGCCGACCAGATGTTCGCTGAGGCGGTGGCTGGCTCTCATCCTGGTTGTGGCGCGAATTCAGACAGCCTCAGAACGACCTCCAACGAACTGCTCGCGAAGCTCCTGTTCTCCGAACATGGTCCTGAGACCGGACTCAGGGAATGGAAGAGGTGGTTCGACGGCGCCAAGTGAAGGGCATACGCATGCGCGCGGGACATATGTTGTCGCATGTATGTGGCTTGGACAGCTTCGCATCAGGTTCAGGGTCGCCCCTAGGAGGAACTCCAGATGCGCGACTCCAAGAACACGGTTGAAACTCAGGACGAGCAGTCGGGAATCCGTTCTCAGGAGGCTCGAGACGGATCTTCAGATGGCGTCAATCGAATTGAAACCCGAGGAGGTCGAAGCCGCGGGGAACGCCCTGAGGATGCTTGTCTTGGCGATTGCGCTGGCTGCGTGCGCGTCGACGCTGATGCTGACAGGGCAGAAGTACGCGCTCCCAATGATCGTCTCCGCTGCGATTGCGCCGATGCTTGCGAGAGAGCTGCTGATGTCATACCCTGGCAGGCTCGCTGCTAGGCGAACCAAACAGGTGCTCAAACACTCCGCCGAGGCGACCAACCTTATGATAATGAGCCTTCGCCACGAGCCTTCGATTCCCAAAGCCATCGCCTTTGCGTCGACAGGGGATGACGAGTTCTCCAAGGAGCTGAAAGCGTGCACTTGGAAGGTCATCATGGGCAAGTTCGAGAGCTTCGAAGAAGCTCTCCTGAGCCTCGGGGACCGATGGTCCGCGCAGGGAGAGGATCTGAAGGCCTCTCTCAACTCGATGGTGACATCTTCCCGAGAGTCAACGCACGACGCGAGACGAATGGCGCTTGACCGCGCGAACCAGGCGATTATCGCTGGCGGGAAGAAGAGGATTGAGAAATACGCGGCTTCGCTCTCCACCCCGAGCATGCTGATTTTCGGGCTGGGGATACTCCTGCCCCTTATGGTGGGGTCCTTTATGCCGATGCTCACATGGGACATGTGGTCCATGGAGAGCATCAGCCGCGAAGGCGGGATTCAAGCTCAGCCACAATCAGCCTCCCAGATAGTCTTCGTGATGAATCTCCTGTTCCCTGCAATCGCCCTGCTGATAGCCATGAGCGCGGTTTCGGATCATCCGCTAGAATCTGAGACGAACAGGAGCGGAGGAAGGCGCTTCGAGCTGACGAGCGCTTCTGCAGTGTTCTCGGTCTCGGGGACACTATCGATCGCCACATGGTATCTGCTCGACGAGTCTGTCCTGAGGTCCGTGTGCCTGCTCTTCTCCGCTGTCGGTCCCATCTCGCTCTGGCTATTTGCGAGGGCGAGGCCGGGCAGATATGGAAAAGGAGGTGATGCTGAGGACCTCGAGGATGTCCTATTCAGGATGGGTGCTAGGATGCTCGAGGGGGAGAACTTCGAGTCATCCCTCCACAGATCATCCACCGCCCTCGGCGAAGGGAGCTCAGAAGTCGCCCGCAAGATGTCCTTGGGTGGCATACTGGCCACCAATGAACCGAGGCATGAGCCGACCTCCGACGAATCATCGTTCGGCCTGCGCAATGCCGCCCAAGGCCTTAGAATAGCTCGCGAGGCGGCGACCAAGGACGAGACCGCGGCCGGGATGCTTGCGATGGACCTCGCCTCGTACCTGAAGGACCTGCGAGATCTCGAGAGCACCCTCACCAGCCGCCTCAAGCCAACCATATCGATGATGAAGACCACCGCCCTCATCCTGGCCCCCATCGTGCTCGGAGTCACCTATGCGATCTACCTCTCGCTCGCCTCGATGCTAGGGGGTGAGGGCGCCGGTACCGATGCTAGCCTGTTCTTCCTCGTGCTCGGCGTATTCCTGGCGCAGATGGATGCGGTGGTGGTGTACTTCGTCTGGGGCATCGAGGGCAAACGTGGCCTGGACTGGCTGGCCCACACAATCGGGGGATACGTGTTGGTCTCGGAGCTGGCATACTCCGCGACGGCGATGCTGGTATCGCGATGAAATCATCTGCTCAAGGACTCTTCCTGGCACTGCCCAGCTTCTCAGTATTCCTTTCTAGCAGCGCGAGCTCCTTCTGAGAGAACGCTCTCGGGTCGACCGGCACGATCATGAGGGACCTGCTCTGAGAGATGTGATCGTTCACTTGGTCTATGACCCTCAGGATCTTGTTGAAGTCATTGTTCGAGATCAGATACTCGATACCATCCAGGAGCACAACGCCCTCCTGGTTCTCCACGATGAACCTCACGAGCGTATTAGTAAGGATTCCCAAGTTCGTGGGAGATATTACGTCCTCGCCCGCGCGCGTGGCAAGCCAGAAGATCGGAGTCGCCTCCAACCCGTACTTCTGCCTTATCAGGTCGGGATGCTGCCTGCTGACAGCCAGGCCGACAGTCTTCTTGGAACCGTCCACGGCCGTCGAAAGAATGTTCACGAACGCGTCAAAGCTGATATCTGGCGGAGACTCCTCGACTATGTATGTCCTACCAGGCGCGAGTTTGTACTTCCTTGTGATGCCGAGACCACTCTCGCGGCCCACTTGGCCCACCTTCGACTTCCTGGAGAACAGGCCCAACCTAATCACTCCACATCTGCAGCACTGAGCTGAGGGCTATCTCATTCGTCGGCTTGAGGAGGAAATCCTTCGCGCCCGTCTCGAGGCTGTTCCTGATCATCTTCTTGTTGATGATGGAGCTCATCGCGATGACGGTGGCCTTTGGGTCCACCAGCAGGATGGCCTTGGTGAGGTCGACGCCAGACTTGCCAGGCAAGATCATGTCGACGAAGGATATCTTGGGCCTCTCGACCTTGAACTTCTCGAGTCCTTGGTCGAAGTTCTCCGCCTCGATGACATCGTGAAAGCCTGCTCGGACAAGCAGTTCTATCATTAGCTTCCTAAACGCCTCCGAATCATCGACGACGAGGATCTTCAACGCTGCCACCTCTGGCGGCAGTTATTGACAGGCAGGGTATTTATCGTTGCTCAAGGAAAGGGAGATGGGCAGGCAATTGATTTCCTGACGCAAGGCCCTTCCTCCAATTCCTTTCGGAGCACGGCGTCCAATCAAGGTTGCGTGCATACAGGGAAGGGACTTATATGCTACCCATCTCGGAATATCATTTGGCGCGCACGCGGATAATACTTTCCCCTGCACGTGGCTATGCTTCAGCCAGTCGCGGCAGGCCGTTTGGACAAACAATTATATACCGGCAGGAGGATTCTTTCAAAACGCCTTTTAGCATATCAGTTTTCACTGATGGTGTTCATTCATGACAGACATTGAGGAAGTCAAGAAAGGTACTACGACGATAGGCATAGTCTGCAAAGACGGCGTAGTGATGGGCACGGAAATGAGAGCAACGATGGGAACCCTAATTGCCCACAAGACGACTCAGAAGCTGTTCAGGATTGACGACAACCTCGGGCTGACTGTCGCAGGAGTTGTCGGAGACGCGCAGACCTTGGCAAGATACATCACAGCGGAGGTCGAGCTGTACAAGCTGAAGAGAGGACAGCCGATGTCCGTCAGGTCTGCTGCCACGCTCACATCAAACATACTCGCCGGGAGCAGGTTCTATCCGTACTGGGTTGGCCTGATACTCGGCGGCGTGGACCGAGAAGGCAACCATGTGTACGCGCTAGACATGGTCGGCGGCGCGATCCCGGATGACTACGTCACGACTGGCTCAGGCTCACCATATGTCTACGGAGTCCTGGAAGACCACTATGAGAAGGGCCTCTCTGTCAGTGACGGAGTCGACCTGGCAGTGAGGTCCTTGCACGCCGCGATGAGGAGGGATTCTGCCTCAGGCGACGGATACTCGATCGCTTCAATTACGAAGGACGGTTTTGCGTCACTAGACGAGAAAGAGGTCCAGAAACGCCTTTCGAAACTAAAATTGTCGTGATTTGACCTAGACATCTCCTGAAGGCAGCCTCGCCTTGAACCTATTCGACTTAGCTGAGTGAAACAGATGGGCATAGAGAAGATTCTTGAAGATGCCAGAGAGGCAGTGAAGAAGACGATTCCGTCCAACATCGAAGTCACCGACGTTGACTTCGAGGGACCAGTCATCGTCATCTACACGAAGAACCTGGAGGAGTTCGCGCACAACAACGACTTAGTTCGCCAGCTGGCCCAGACCCTGAGACGAAGAGTGGCCATCAGACCAGACCCGACAATGTTGGCGGACACAGAGAGCGCGGAGGAGAAGATCAGGAAGATCATCCCAGACGAGGCGAAGATCACCAACATCTACTTCGAGGACGACACTGGAGAGGTCACAATCGAAGCGATCTCGCCCGGTCTTGTCATCGGAAAGCACGGAGCAGTCCTCAACGAGATCAAGAAGGAGATCGGATGGGCCCCCAAGGTCGTGAGGGCGCCTCCGATCCCGTCCAAGACAGTCAGCGACATAAGGACCTTCTTGAGGAAGAACCAGGAGGAAAGGAAGGAGTTCTTGCGCAAGGTCGGAAAGAGGCTGATGCGGCCGCGCTTGAATGATGAGAGTTGGCTGAGAGTTACATCCCTCGGGGGGTACAGAGAGGTTGGCAGGAGCGCATCCCTGCTGACAACTAGGGAAAGTAAGGTGCTCATTGACTGCGGGACGAACGTTGGCGCAGAGAACGGCGGTTCAGCGCCGTACCTGAGCGCGCCAGAAGTGCAGCCGATGGAGTCATTGGACGCAGTCGTGATCACGCACGCGCACCTGGACCACTCAGGATTGGTGCCAGCACTGTTCAAGTTCGGGTACGAGGGCCCTGTGTATTGCACGACGCCAACCAGGGACTTGATGTCGCTTCTCCAGCTGGACTTCATCAAGGTCGCCGTCGGCGAAGCCAAGAAACCCCCCTACGAATCCTCTCACATCAGAGACGCGGTGATGCATTGCATTCCGCTGAAGTATGGCGAGACGACTGACATCTCGCCCGACGTCAGGCTCACGTTCCAGAACGCTGGCCATATTCTGGGTTCTTCCGTCGCCCACTTCCATGTCGGTGACGGGTTGTACAACATTGCGTTCAGCGGAGACATAAAGTTCGAGAAATCCTGGTTGTTCAACGCGACTGTCAACAAGTTCCCGAGACTGGAAACACTTGTCATGGAATCCACCTACGGCGGCTACCATGACATGCAACCCAGCAGGCAAGAGGCGGGAAACCAATTGCGGGAAACTGTGAGGGCGACGATCGCCAAGGGCGGCAAGGCTCTCATCCCTGTCTTTGCGGTCGGAAGGTCTCAGGAGGTCATGCTGGTGATTGAGGAACTCATGAGGAACCACCAGATTCAGAAAGCGCCAGTGTACCTCGACGGCATGATATGGGAGGCGACGGCCATACACACGGCCTATCCTGAGTTCTTGAACAGCCAGCTAAGGACTCAGATATTCCAGATGAACGAGAACCCGTTCCTCTCCGAGATATTCAAGAGAGTGGACAGCTCCGAGATGCGGGAAAGAATTTGTCACGATCCTGAGCCGTGCGTAGTTCTGGCAACGAGCGGCATGATGAACGGCGGTCCGGTCATGGAGTACTTCAAGGCGTGGTGCGACAACGAGCTCAACACGCTCGTCTTTGTGGGGTTCCAGGGCGAGGGCACTATGGGGAGGAAGATCCAGAAGGGCTGGACGGACATTACTCTCAACGAGAAGGGGAAGCCAATCAACCTCCACCTCAAAATGGACATCGAGACAGTCGACGGTTTCTCCGGTCACTCGGACCGAAGGCAACTGGTCAACTATGTGAGCACCCTTGAGCCGAGACCTGAACGGATAATCATATGCCATGGAGAGGACTACAAATGTTCCGACCTGGCCAGCACGCTCTACAAGAAGTTCGGCATCGAGACAAGGGCGCCGATGAATCTCGAGACTATCCGTCTGAAGTGAACCTTCAGTCTCTGATCCTGAGCTTCGCGCTCTTTCTTCCAAGCAGGACTACTCTGCTGTCAGCGCGTTCCCCAAGGAAATCCAAAGAGACCTTCTCCGAAAGTCGGAGTGAGAACTCCCGGACGGATTTGTGCGATGGCATATTCGAAACGCTCATCCTTGTTCGGGAATCGCCGACGAATACGTAGCCCTTCGGCTCGATGAACATCGGATCAGCTATCCTATCCAGCTTCGCGTATTCGTCCTCCCAGCCAAGATTCCAACCGTCGACAAGCGTGTGTCTAATCACGGTCCGAGTGGATAGCGATGGAAGGAGGTGGAGCGTCTCGACAAGGCTCTCCCATGCGCGCGCGGACTGGGGGACACACAGCCTTTCGAACAGTTCCTTGTTCGGCGCGGCGACGGTCACATACAACTGGGTCGGCAAAGAAGACAGGTTCTCGAGCGCTTTTGGCACACTTCCGTTTGTGACCAAGAATGTCGTCATTCCCTTGCGATTGCACAATCCGATGAACTCCCCAAGCTCAGGATACAGGGTCGGTTCTCCGGATAGTGATATCGCGACTTGATTCGGTTCCCTAGCCTCCTCCCAGAGCTTCGGGTCGCATCTCTCATCCCCCTTGAATCCTGAGACCAGAAGCCTCTGCTCGGCGAGACAATGGTCCAGCAGTTCCTCCGGATCCGGCCTCTTTGCGTCGCCCAGACCGGACATCCCGTGGTATCGCCAGCAGAACAGACACCTGAAGTTGCATGCGTTCACTGCAGGCGTCATCTGCATGCATCTGTGGCACTCAATCCCATAGAACTCCTCCTTGTAGCACGGACGCCCGTAGATCAGTTTCTGCCTCATCCAGTGGCACAACTTCACGGCTCCGGTCTCGCCGACAATCCTATACTGTTGCCTCTCCAAGTGTTCAATGGTTCTGCGGTCCAAATCGGTCAACCCTCAGAAGTCACCAAGGCCCTTCTTTCCGAGGGGGAGTCTGGACCTCTTGCCCCCAGGCGAATACATTTCGCCGGGCCGTCCCTCACTTATCCTTGCCATAATCTCGGATACCTTCGCGGAGCTCGGTTCGAGGCCTAGCAGATAGCCGACATCGGAATCGTCTAGATCGATCCTTTTTCCAAGCTCAATCAGCAGCTCCTCGTCTTTCCGTACAGTCGCTGAAAGCAGAGACAGAGTGGATTCCTTGATGCACTTCTTGGATGTGTGACTATAGGCGGCCAACTTCCCTGCGACGGCGTCTCTCG
>Ga0153916_10003636_pt1 | contig 11507 bp, 12 predicted proteins | sample Opewatmetagenome_FD_109642 | JGI IMG/M metagenome (GOLD analysis project Ga0153916, IMG submission 109642) | Freshwater wetland microbial communities from Ohio, USA - Open water 3 Core 3 Depth 4 metaG | ecosystem: Environmental > Aquatic > Freshwater > Wetlands | place: USA: Ohio, Lake Erie...
AAGATTTGAAAAATTGATATGAAACATGTTGTTCTTTTGGTTATATCTTTTATTCTTGGCTCAATTCCTTTTGGAATAATAATAGCAAAGGCTAAAGGGGTTGACCTCAAGAAGGTTGGGAGCGGAAACGTAGGTGCAACAAATGTGTTAAGGTCGCTCGGGAAATGGCCGGCTGTATTAACCCTTCTGGGTGACGTCCTCAAAGGCACTGCAGCAGTTGCGATAGGAAGGTATTTGGGGGTAGGACCAGTTTATGAAGGTCTTGCCGGCATCTCTGCAATCCTTGGGCATAATTTTTCTCTATTCTTGGGGTTCAGGGGAGGTAAAGGCGTTGCCACAAGTTTAGGGGTCCTTAGCATTTTCTCTCCACAAACGGCTCTTGTTACGTTTATAATATGGTTGGTGGTCGTTATATTTACAAAATATTCATCCCTGGGAGCGATTGTATCTTTCGGACTTTTGCCAATAAACATCTTACTCTTTAATGGTAAAGAAAGACTGCTTGCTGCTATTCTCATTACAATCCTTATTTTTATACGCCACAGGGAAAATATTCAGAGGCTCATGAATGGTACTGAAAGAAAGATAGGACAGCGAGAATGAAAAGGCTTCTTTTGCTGACCATTTTATGCTTACTCCTTAGCCCATCTCTATCCTCGGGGAAGGATTTATATGAAGATCAGCTTAATAGAGGTATAAGAAATTCAGAGCCGTACTCATACGTGCTTATTAAGCAATCAAAGGCAAATAGCACTGAAGCAAAGAGCATTCTTAGAGAAGCAGTGCGTTATTCTCCTGACCTGCCTGCTGCTTATTTTGAATTATCAAAGGCCAGCTTCACATTCTCTCCGGAAGGGATATTCAATGCTGTTGATTACATGTTACAGGGTATAGCAGCTTACAACCGCAATTTTTGGTGGTTATTTACACTGTTAGGCTCATTGTTCGCAAGTACAATCCTCTCTTTAATCAGTTCGGCAATAATTATTATTTTGATAAGGCTGCCCAAAGATTTACCATTGCTTTCCCATGATGTAACAGAGGACAGAAATAAGGCGCTACTCCTTCTGATACTCGTATCCGCTATCATGGGGCCCCTCTTCTTAATAGGAGGTATACTCATTCTGACCGGACTGTATATGAAAAAATGGGGTAAGGTCTTTGTTTATTTTTATCTCCTATTTCTCCTTGTTTTACCGTGGATACTCAATACTGCTTCAATGTTCTTTAATGCATCTGTTTCAGCTAAATTCAAGGCTATTGTTCAGGTTAATGAATCAAAGGACAATAAATACGCCCTTTCTGTATTAAAGGGCAGGGATGACCCCGTCGAACTCTTCTCATATGCCCTTGCCCTAAAGCGTGAAGGCAGATACACAGAGGCAATAGATATATACGATAAACTTGTTGCACAAAGACCTACCGCGCCGTTATACAATAATCTTGCAAATTGTTATGTTGCGATTAATGATATTGAAAAGGCAAAAGAATTATATAGAAAGTCAACCGAACTCCAACCTATTCCTTCTGCGCTTTATAATCTAAGTCAGGTAACGAGAAAGACCATGGATTTCGATAAAGGCGATGAGTACTTTCTCTATGCCCAAAGACTGGATCAGGATGCTGTGTCAAGGTTCAGGTCAATATTCGGCAGAAATCCAAACAGGTTTGTTATTGACGAGAGTCTACCTATCTCTGCCCTCTTGGAATATTCTCAGGAAAAAACAACCGATGCCTCAATCATGAACTTATTAAGATTGCCACAAGCTGTAATGTTTGTTATATCGTTGTTCATGATGATGCTTTTTTATATACTGAACAAGCGTCTCAAAAATAGGGCCTATAGGTGTAAAAAGTGCGGAACGATTCTCTGCAGCGGATGTGAAAAGCACATTCGCTGGGGCCGCATGTGCTTACAGTGTTACAGGTCATTAGTAAAGCTTGATGAGCTGGATGCGAAAAAGAGGATTAAAAGAGTATTAAGCGTATATGATTACCAGAAGAGGAGAAGGGATATCATAAAGGTCATCTCCTTATTAATACCAGGGGCGGGTCAAATATATGCAGGGAATGTTTTAAGCGGCATATTATTTCTATGGCCTTTTTTATTTTTGCTCTTCGTTCTTATAACAAATTCGATCTTCGTACCAGAAACGTCTAAATTTTCTCATATTTGGTTGAAATGGGGCTCCATATTACTTATAGCCACAGTATATTTTGTATCTAACATTGTAACAAGAAGGAGGCTTGCAAAAGGATGGCTTTAGAGGGATCGCTCAAGGATTTTGGACTTGCTGATATACTCCAGCTCATTTTTTTCCAGCGGAAGACAGGAATTCTCACACTTGAGGGGAGGATGGACAAGATAAGGCTTTTTTTTGTTGAAGGTAATATTGTAGGTGCGGAATCAAAGAGGAGGGTGGAAGAAAATCGGATAGGTAAGGTGCTTATAAAAAAGGGTCTTATGACAGAACAAGACCTCCAGGCCGTGCTTGAGGAACAGATCATCTCTAATATGAAATTTGGAAATATACTCGTGAATAGGAGAATTATAAAAAAGGAACAGATACAGGAAATCCTGATAGGCCAGATCAAAGAGACAGTGATTCAGATATTCGGCTGGGAGGAGGGAAACTATGAGTTTACACCACAGGAAGTTCCTGTTGATAAAGACTTTCCGATTTTCATAGATACACAACACCTGCTTATGGAAGGATTGAGGATAGTTGATGAGTGGTCTCTCATAGAAGGGAAAATAACACTCGATACCGTATTTATAAAAAAGACTGACGATATCTTAGAAGAACTGACCGAAGAGGAGAAAGAGATTTTGCCTTTGGTTGATGGTGAAAATGATGTCAGTACAATCATTGATATTAGTGGAAAGGATGATTTTTTTGTGTCAAAGACCCTCGTATCTCTTATGGGGAAGGAAGTTATAGAGCCAAAGGAGGCTGTACCTATTGTTGCTGATACGCCGCCGATAGAAATAAAAAAAACAGCTCTATCCTCTCGTTTTTTTCCGGTATTAGCAATTGCAGTTTCATTCCTGCTTTCCATATTTCCTCTCTTTTTGCACACAGATGATATCATTAAGAGATTTAGGGCATCAGAGACAATTGGTGACGTAAGGTTCGAAATAGAGGCTTTCAGTTTTCTACATGGCTCTTATCCTGAAAAACTTGATGTGATAACAAAGAGATTAGACCCATGGGGAAACCCATACATATATAAACATAACAACTATACATTCATAGTTTTAAGTACCGGGTCGGACGGTAAAGAGGAGACTGCAGACGATATTTACTAACCCGAAAAAGGCTGTTGTTCTCCTCAGCGGGGGAATTGATTCTTCGACAGCCCTTGCAGTTGCAAAATTTGAAGGACATGAATTATATGCCCTTAGTTTTGATTATAACCAGCGGCATATGAGAGAACTCGAGTCTGCAAAAATGGTTGCTTCATCCCTTGGAGCTAAAAAGCATCTCACTATAAAATTTAACCTTAGAGAGATTGGTGGCTCAGCCTTAACATCGGAGATAGAAGTACCAAAAAAAGTCGGAAGTCAGAAGTCAGAAGTTCGAAATCAAAATACAAAAATAAAAGATTCCGGGGTCTCAACAATCCCAGTTACCTATGTTCCTGCACGTAACACAATATTTTTGTCTTTTGCCCTTGCATGGGCAGAGGTTCTCGAGGCAGAAAATATTTTTATAGGGGCAAATGCCATAGACTATAGTGGTTATCCTGACTGCAGGCCAGAGTATCTCAGGGCATTTGAAGATATGGCCAATCTTGCCACAAAGGCATCTGTCGAGGGCGGATTAAGATTTATGATAAGGGCACCATTGATCTCTATGAAAAAAGCAGAAATAATTAAAAAAGGTGTTGAACTGGGACTTGATTATTCATTAACGTGGAGCTGCTATGACCCACAGGAAAAACAGAACACAGCCCCCCCCACCCATCCCTCCCCCTCGAGGGGGGAGGGTAAGGGAGGGGGTGAAAGTTTCTCTCTCTGTATTCCCTGCGGAAGATGTGATAGTTGTGTCTTCAGGGCAAAGGGGTTTAAAGAGGCAGGCATAAAAGATCCTTTAGGTTGACTTGATGAAGTCCATCGGAAAGCCCGCTGAAATAAAACTTAGAGGCCATCATCTTATTTGCCTTCATTTCTTTAAGGGAGAGGGCTATAATCCTGAATTTGTAGCTAATCTCAGGGAAATCTTTAAAAGGGTGGAGGCTGGAGAAGAGGTAAAGGTTTCCACCGGGCCGGATGACGTCTGCAAAATGTGTCCTTATCTTAAAGGGAAAATATGTTTTTATGATGAAGATGCTGAGGCTGGAATAAGAGAGATGGACAGAAAAGCGATAAGATTGTTGGGGTTAAAAACTAAAGAAAGTGTCAAATGGATGGATATAAGGGAAAAAGTTCCAGATATACTCCATATATGGGCGAGGGAACATTGCGGAGAGTGTGACTGGAGAAGAGTCTGCGAAAAGAAGATTGGTAGTTATTAGTCTAAGAAGGGCATGGCATAGTATTTTCACTCATTCTCGCCCGCCTTAGGCGGACTCCGAGGTGAATTCTGTCAAAGACAGAATTCAAAGCCGCTCAAATACTATGCCATACCCTCCTTATAGGGAGTAGGATCGAAGGTATTTTCGAATGAAAAAACTAAAAGTAAATTTTCATGAGGTCCAGAAAGCTATGGAAGATGTTTCGAGAGATACATTTGACTATTTTCTTGATTTGGAGACAGGCGAGGTTATTACCTTTTCAGAGGAAATTCTGAATGTGATTAAATCGAGACTATATATTAGTGATTCTGAAGAGTTCGGAGATGATGTTGAGTATATAGAATTTGATGAAGAACCTGACATCCCTGATTGGATGCAAGATGAGGTGGAATTGGCATTAGAAATTCTCCTCGATGAAGATGAACGATATGTACGCATACCTGAAAGACAATCCTTAATGGCATATAAGTCTATGGCTGATTTTATAGAGACAGTTGAAGATCCATTCGTGAAAGAAGAACTTTTAAATGCCCTTAATGGGAAAGGCGCTTTTAGGAGATTCAAAGATGTCCTGGTTGATTATCCAAAAGAAAGAAAAAGATGGCATGGTAATAATGCAAAGGCAATGAAAAGGGAAATTATCGAGTGGTTAGGGTCTATAGGTGTTGAGTCGATTCCATAGCCTCTTTCTCACTGAGCCACAAAATATCGGCCTGTAATCAGGACTGTATCATCAATAAGCCTTTCTTCTATGTTTTTAAACCCGGCCTTTAAAAGCCAACCTCTTAATTCTTTGGGTGAATAACATCTTCCACCCTCTGTATTTACAAGCATATTTATTGAAAAAAGAGCGCTTTGTACAGGATGTGTCCTATCTTCAGTAATATAAAACTCTTGAATAACTATCCTGCCACCATCATTTAATGCCTGTCTACATTTCCTCAGTAACTGAAGGTCATCCTTCTCGGAGTATGCATGCAAGATTTGGCTGATGAAGATGAGGTCATAACCTTTACCAATGTCATCGCTCATAAAATCACTGCCAATAAAGTTGATGCCGCTTACTTTTTCCTTTTTAGTGACTATCTTCGCAATCTCAATAGTCTCAGGGAAATCGAAAAGTGTTACATTTACACCTCTCTTTGCCATCTCAATCGAATATGTCCCGGGACCTCCTCCGAGATCAAGGGCGGTCTTAACTCCTTTTAATCCGATAGTCTTAATCACGTCTTTTACCTTCAAAGACGCAAGGTTGTGCATTCCCAGGATAAAGGCCTCCTGGTCATGAGCCTTATGATAGGGGTACCCAGTCTTTAGAACCTCATCAAGCCCTGACCAGTTTTTCCATAAGGTATCTGCATGTCTGATAATGTCACCCTGATAGTAAGGGTTTTTAGATACAAGTAATTGGGAAGCTATTGATCTGTTTCTGTACCTGCCTTTCTGTTTTTTTAAAAGACTAATACCTGTGAGTGCATCAAGCAAAATCTCTGTTGCTCTTAAATCCAAATTAAGCTTTTTCGAGATTGTCCTGGCTGATTGAGGTTTTGTTAAGTGATCAAATACCCTGTAATTATTCGCAGTAATAAGCACCCGTGCTGCCCTGAACCCGCTCCAGATCTTTCTTAGCTCTTTTGCTCCTTCGGGAATTCCTCGCATTAATCAATGCCCATCTTCTTTAACGCCTCATCTCCCAGGTTTGTGGATACCGGTGCTTCTTCTGGCAGATATAGCATCACCCCACCTTTCACAGGTCTTATTACTATCTTTCCTTCGAGAGATAATCTGTTTGTTACCTCCACAGGGTTTTCGCCATCAAAATATTTCTTGAATGCAGCATTGAATCCAGAATATACAGTATGAATCCCCTTGTAACCCTCCTTCCTTAAACTTACAATTGCCTTTTTCACAAACTCCTCATGACTTAATTTCTCTGACATGGCTTCCTCCTCCTTTTCTTTGATTAAAAGTTTTTTAATTATTATCTGAGTCAAGGAGGTTCAAACTCCTTGGTCTCTGATCTATCTGCTCGACAACAGGTATCTCATCAGCACCTGTAACGCCGAGTTCTTTAAATCTTCTCACAGAAGGCAATATCCTCGATTCCATAGAACCAACGGCCTTATTGTATGCACCTATTGCCTTTTCGAGATTAGAACCAATGCTATCAAAATGCTGGACAAGGGTATTCATCCTCTCATATAATTGACGGCCCAATTCGCTGATCTCTTGCGCATTCTTTGTCATTTGCTCCTGTCTCCAACCATAGGCAATAGCCCTGAGTAGGGCGATGAAGGTAGTTGGAGTGGCGATAATAACACGCTTTTGTATCCCATCCTCAATAATAGTATTGTCAATCTCAAGGGCTGAACTCAAGAAGGATTCACCAGGGATAAAGAGCACAACGAATTCAGGTGACTGTTTGAACTGACTCCAGTAGTCTTTGGATGCGAGTTTATTCATATGCGTGCGTATCTGTTGTGCATGCTTCTCCATCTTTGTCTTTCTCTCATCTTCTGCTGAAGCAGAGACGGCGTCAAGATATGCCTCAAGGGATACCTTTGAATCGACAACAATCTCTCTTTCCATCGGTAAATGTACAATCATATCAGGTCTTATCCTGCCCTTTTCAGTATCCATGGATTGCTGTTCAGTAAAATCGCAGTGCATGGACATCCCCGAAAGTTCTGCAACCCTTCTCAACTGCATCTCACCCCATCTACCACGAACCTGAGGCCTTTTCAGAGCTGAAACAAGATTACTCGTTTCCCTCTGGAGATGTTCATGGGTCGAAGATAATGACCTTAGCTGTTCCTCAAGACTGCCGTAAGCCTTATGCCTGCTTTCTTCGATTACCCTTATCTGCTCCTCATATCTTTTCAGCGTATCATACAGTGGTTTTATCATACCTTCCATAGCAACTTTATGTTCCCCAAGTTTTCCTTTTGTATCTGTCACCACCTTCCCAAGATGTTCAGATGCAAGCCTGAGAAAGTCCTCACTGCTGCTTTTGAGCGCAGCTGACGAAAGGGCATTAAAGGTATCGGTCATCTCTGTCTTCATTGCCTCAATAAGTGCCTTCTGTTCTTCAAAGCTTTCTTGTGCGGCTTCGAGTTTTGTAAGTGCCTCTACCTTGGTTTGCCTTTCAACATCAAGTTCATTTCTAATCTGATTTATCTCAGAGTCCCTCTGTTGAACCTGCTGCCTCAGTTCTTCAATCCTTGCCTCAGCACCACTTGCCCTCTTTTCAATCTCAGTAATCTGATTTGAATAGGAAGATTGAATATTGGCAATCTGTTCTGCATAAGTTCCTTGAAGGCGAGCCTTTGCCAAAAACCAGGCAATAATTCCTCCGATTATGAAACTCAGAATAAAAAAAACAATAATAGTTGTTGTTATCATGTAAACACCTTTTCAGCCTTTTTGATTAAGCGTCTTGCCAGTGATACATTATACCCCTTTTCCTCAGGGTTATTTATGACAGATGCAAGCTTCTCTTCAGATACCTTGCCTATTTTTCCAAGTGCTTTCAGGGCATATTGCCGGACCTGTGGTTTTTTATCTTCCAGTAACAACTCCAGTGTTTCAACAGCAGTGTATATCTCTGGTTTAAATCTTGCAAGTTTTCCCAAAGCTGAGGCAGAAAGTCTCCGTTCGTTTCCGTTACTACTCTTTGTAAATTCTATAAGTTCAAGTATTACAGAAGGGTCATTGGAATTGCCGAGGGCTACAACCCGAGAGATATCCTTATCCTTTTCAGTATCAATGCAACATATTACTCGACCTTGAGAAGCAGTGACAAGCTGTTTTTCATTGGAACAAACAGGTTGAGGGATGGAATCAAAAAAGGATTTTACGTCATCAATACCATACACAATATCCATCTCAGGAAGAGATGAAACAATAGTCTTTCCGTAAGAACTCGTAATAACTCGTGGATCGAGTATGGCAACTACTCCATAATCATCAGCACCCCTGATAAGTCTACCAAAGCCCTGTCTTAACAACAGAATAGCAGATGGGAGGGCAAGGTCTTTAAACCATTTTTCTCCCAATCTTCTGCACCTTTCATCATATACAGGGTCTCCTGGTGAGCCAAAGGGCATCTTTACAATAACCACCAGGCTCAATGTATCTCCTTTTATATCAATCCCCTGCCAGAAGGTAGAAGTTGCAAGAAGAACAGCGTTCGGTGTTTTTTTGAACCACTGAATAAGTTTTGCAGGAGGCATATCACCCTGGGATTTGTAAGGGTAATCTATCCTAATATGCTCTGATACAAAATTGAGATGCCGGTACGAGGTAAACAGCACCAGTGCTCTACCCTTGGCTGCGTTGATCAGTCTTTCAATAACCTTAAGACTGTCATTATAAAACCCTTCATTGTTTTCTTTATCAGGGACTGGCAATTCTTTATTAATATAAAGTATGGATTGCTTTTGATAATGAAACGGTGAAGCCAAAACCATTTCCTTGAAGCCTGAAATACCGAGTCTCTCTTTTATATAACTAAAATCACCGCCTGATGTCAGGGTAGCAGATGTCATAACCACACTATTATAACCGCTGAGCAGATCAGCAAACGGTTTTCGGGATTCTACAAGGTTGCTCTTAAGCTCCAGGGCCCTTTTATTGCCTGTCATATAATAGACCTTATCCTCACTTCCCTGCTCTATAAAATCATCTAAAGCAATTGCAAGAGAACTGATGTAGCTGATAGTTGTCTGAATCTTGTCCTTAAGCTCATCATGAGAAACTGTTTCTTCATAAGAATTTAATCTGTGGGTTACTTTATCAAGACTGAGCATCCCTTTCAGGTTCATCAATTCTTCTCTTACGGAGTCTGGTATCGGATAGACAGCTTGCGATGGTATCTCTCTTCTTTTAAAAAAAGCTTCAACTGGGTCAAAGAGGTGATCAACTGCTATTTTTAATCCCCTCAGGCGATAGAGAAGCCACAGCATCCTTGAGTGACTCAGGGTATTGCCAAGGACATGGGAGATGACATTCTCAATCTGATGTGCTTCATCGATTATGAGTTGGCTGTGAAAGGGCAGGAGATTGAACTCGGAAATGAGGTCATATATAAGAAGGTGGTGGTTAACCACAAGAATATTTTTTTTATAAATGCTCCGGTAATGTCTATAATAGAAACAGTCTCTGTAAAAAGGACAAAGCATCGCACTGCAGTCATCCGAATCGCCGCACACTCTTACCCAGAAATCGGGGATAAAGGATAATTCATCCTTATCGCCGGTCTTTGTCATTGATACCCACTCACGAAATTTTTTGTAGGACTTGGTCAGCTCTGCAAACTCCCTCTCCCTTTTCAGACAGAGATAATTATTCTTTCCTTTCAGGATTGCAAAGGAAAATCTCTGTGGCAGTACTTTTTGAAGAAAAACGAGATCCTTGTTTACAAGCTGGTCCTGTAGGGCTATAGAGGCTGTTGACACAATCGTCTTTGTATTCGATAGTATTGCGGGGATGAGGTAGGCAAAGGATTTTCCAACGCCCGTTCCGGCCTCTACGATGAGATTCTTTTTATCCTTCAGACAAGTAAAGACCTCTTCTGCCATCTCAATCTGCTGCGGGCGGTTTTCATATCCAGGGAATTTCTTCGCTAATATATTGAAGATGGATATTAACGTGCTACATGCGTTCATAAACCCACACTCTTCCCCCATCTCTTATTTCCTCAATCCTTTTCACAAGCCTTTTCTTGTGGAGATTCAATAACCTTGTGCCGCTTGTATTCATTTCAAGCTTCATAACCTCAGATAATTCCTTAGCGGTTGTCTTACCTTTTTTTAGGATTAAATTTAGTGTCTCCTTAAGATAGTTATTAAGATTTCCAAGGAGGACTTCCTTCCCATTCTTCATTTGAGCCATGACTGCAAGTTCTTTTCTCTCGAGTGCAACCTCAATATTTTCCTTCTGGTTTTCATTAAGTCCTGTGAGAATAATGTATCTATCACCATATTCATCGCTGAGTAAACGGGAAATAAGCTTTGCAATCACTTCATCAGCGCACGAATAATCAATGATCCCGATTCTTGAGAAATCAAGGGCAATAACCTCCCCATTCTTCTCTTTTTCAATGTCTTTTTCGATTCGATTTCTTATGACATGCCCCGACTGCCTCGTAACAAGATCACTTGAACCATTTTTAAGCTCTTCTTTAAGGAATTTATAGAGGTTGTAATTAGACATAATTTATATGCTCAGGTTCTATCCCTATCGATTCAAGCCAATCAAGAACTTCTTTCCGAACTGCCTCTTCTTTGTATTCATACCACTCTTTTTCAAGCTCAGGCCATTCTGAAATTGTATCCTTAAATCTTCTGAATGCGCCTTTGCCTTTAATTGCTCCAAAAAGCCTATTGCGGATTCTTTGATCCTCTATACCCGAAATAAAGCGCTCCATAATTTCGTATGACTCATAAGATAGAATCTTAGGAATTTCCACGAATATACTTCCGCCATCATTCAGCACCGCCTCTGCGTTTTCCACCATTTCCTTCATCCATTCGGGATAATCTTTTATTGCTTCCTCATTTCCCTCTTCAATATCATCAAATACTGAGCCAAAGATATTGATTACTTTGCCTGTGTCCGTATCCAGATACCAGACACTTTCCTCTATCTCATTCGATGATTCCATAGCAATAGCTATATCGCCTAATTCAACCTTTAACTTTTTCATATAATTTTTACTAAACTATCAATTAATAATTTCCTTATGTTTTTCATTTTTGTAAGCAAGAAATTTGTCTTTGTATTTAAAGTCTTGGAAAATATCAACCTGTGCTAATTTATTTTTAATCAGATGTGCATTTATAAAGGTTTTATTTTTTAAATAGAGATAGCATAATAAATTGCCTTCGTCATCATATTTTGTAGTGTCAAATTTTAGAAAAACCTTTTCTCCTTTCAGTTTTTCTCTTAAATATTGAATAGCTTTCCCATTCGTTTCCGATTTTTCTTTG
>Ga0153916_10003637_pt1 | contig 11507 bp, 6 predicted proteins | sample Opewatmetagenome_FD_109642 | JGI IMG/M metagenome (GOLD analysis project Ga0153916, IMG submission 109642) | Freshwater wetland microbial communities from Ohio, USA - Open water 3 Core 3 Depth 4 metaG | ecosystem: Environmental > Aquatic > Freshwater > Wetlands | place: USA: Ohio, Lake Erie, Old...
CGGCGGTCAGCACCATAAAAGGATAATTATCCGCCGCGCAGTCCTGGGCGTTCCAGATGTCTTTATCCTGGCTGAGGTTTCTGGGGATTAAGCCTGTTTTTGGGTCGGCGTATTTTAGCCAGCCCCGCACAAACTTTTCACAGCGGCCAAATCCCTCGTTTGCCAATCGCCCGTTTTCAATCGCCTGTCCAAAATTGCTGTTAGCGTACCCGGGGGTGATGGGATTGCACGCGAGAAAGATAAGTGCAAGCACCACGAAACCAGTGACCTGACCGGCTCGCCCTCTCTGATAATCAAGCATCAGGATAATCCTTACGATAATCCTTTCCAGTTACATGCCAGTAACAAACGTAAGTGTCGTGTTTTCAAATGCTTATACCAAAACAGTTGCTCTGCCAAGCTCGTTCAGTTACATTGCGCTACATAACCGCTACGCCCAGAAAGGCAGATAAGTTGCATCTCACCTTGATCCTGTTCCCTCGGCGTGAGGTTTGATCAAACTCGCTGCGATTGTGTCCTTGATAATCCGGGAGGCCATCGGATAGTTACTGTCTGTGATACCTAGCCTCTTACGCAGCGACGCGTTCGACATTTTTTTGCCCGACACGTATTGCAGGCACGCATGCTGATAACACGCCCGGGCTCGCTCGTCTGGATTCATCTGCGCAAATTTGCGAGGGCCATACAGCACGGTGATTGTGCTGGCTTGTGCAACTCGGAAGTCAGGCGCAGGCAATTGAAAAACCTCCACATTGAAAATCACCTTGTCGATCCCACTTCCCCGCTCTTCGCAAATGTCCATTCGCCGCATGAGAGCCGCGAGTGCTTCGTTACGTGAGCGTGGCGGCTCATCTATAAAACGCAGCGTATCGATGAGTGGTGTGCCAGGGTTTGTGATTTCCATGCGGTCGGTGAATATTTCCACCATTGGACCGGCCCCCGTGATAGAGAAGTCCTGATGTATCAGAGCATTCGCCACCAATTCTCGGATCGCGATTTCCGGGTACGTACGAACTTCCCGCCTGAGTGCTTGCCCGATCTGTTCGTTCTGTGGCAGTTGGTCGTTGATGTAACGGATGGCTCCCTCAAATCCGACCGCGTATCCCTTGCCGCCGGTCTGTTCCCTGATTGTCTCCACGCGGCTACTTCCTTTGTAGATCACAACTCGCAGCGTCTTCCTGGCAAGGCGTCGAAACGCTCTCAAGTCGCGCGCAAACAAAATTGCCCCGACGTTAGTGATGTCGTACCGACCGTTTTCTCTGGGCCGAATGACATTATCACAGGCCAATCGCTCCAAGATGGACTGCCGGTTGTCAGGCAAGGATTGCTTCATCAGAAGGAAGTACTTCGGGTAGTCAATGAGATTCAAAACGTCATCGGCGGAAATCCCCTCCTCTGCGGCGCCTTCTTCGAACGGTACACGCTCAAAGACACGCCACAGCGCCCGCTCTTTCTCAGGAAAGTCTTGCAGTTTCTTTGTATAGCTGCCTATACGGATGTACTCGATGCCCTTGAAACGGACCGGACAATTGGGTGCCGGAGGTACTTCGAACAAAACGATAGGCTTGCCGTGAACCTGGTCCATCCATATCCTGAAATCGATACGAGGCTCCAAAAGCCGAAGCAACCAGTTTTCCAGGTTTTCGTTGCCAACCTTGCTGTCCTGCGGGCGGAAAGTTGTGCCCAAGATTTGGTGTGTTTTATTATCGACTCCCCATAGAATGTATCCACATTTTTTGCCAAGCAGGGCGACCGAGTTCGAGAATGCTGAGAGGTTCTGGCCGATTTTTTCTGGTTCAGCCCTATTATGTTTGAACTCCACCCACTCGGTCTCGTTTGGAAGCCGCGACAGCTCATGGACAAGATTCGCCAGTTCAGATGAGTTCATATTGAAAATCCTTTCGAACGTCTCTGTTGCCGCTGACCGGCCCTTTGGAGCGGGTGCCTCTGTGTCCTTGCAATGTATTATATTGGTAGGAGGTTGCCAAATCTACAGGATTGTGCGATCCCCAGAGTGTTCACACCTGCCCCTACAAAACGTAGATAGATCTCATGCAGCTCACCGACTCCGTTGTCCTACGCCGAGGCGGGCGAGTACTTTGAACTCGTCAAGATGGTTCTGAAAAACGCCGCGAGGGGTGGTGCTGTGTTTTTTGCACAGCGAGGCGGCCATGCCGACAAGCTCGCCCATCATTCCGCAAGTCCGCATCACGCGGGTCGTGCCCAGAGCTACGTGGGTGACACTAATGTCACGACCAGCCATAAAAAGATTCTCGATGTTGCGAGAATAAAGGCAGCGATAAGGAATCGCATAAGGCTCAATGGGCGTAAATTTCGCGATGGAACGAAACTCGCCGCCCGGAAAATGCTCGGTGTTCTTGGGGTCAGGATAATGCAGGTCAATCGTCCAGGTGGTGGTAACAAAGGCGTCCGGAAATTCTCGCCGACCCTGGATATCCTGCTGCTGCAAAATGACGTCGCCAAGCAGCCTGCGGCTCTCGCGCTTGCCCACGATATAAGCTGCCCAGGCCAACTTCTGGTTGGCGTACTGGGATTTTCGCTGGCTACTATTCTTCAGAAACGCCCAGTTGCCGTATATCGCGCGCACGGCGTAGTCGCGGATATGTTCGGCCTTAGCGATCTGGTCGCGGCCAAAGCCCGTCTCCCAATTCCAGTCGCCGCGAGTTCCGTGCTGGCAACTTTCTTCGGTGAACGCAAGCGACCAGGGACAATCCGGAAAGCCAACGGGCTGTTCGGTCTCGGCGCAGTACCACTGTACGGATGTCCCTAAGGTCAGATTGTCGGGCTTTTCCGGCGCAAGTGTCTCGCCCGTTTCACTCTGGGATTCTCGCCCGACGCGGAAATCCGCTCCCGCTAAAAAGCCTACTGTTCCATCGCCCGTGCAATCGGCAAAAAGCGACCCAGAAAATCGCAATTCTTTGCCCATCCTGATGTCTCTGCCCAGCACCGTCACAATGCGGTCGCCATCCTTTTCGACGCGGTAGATGTGCGTGTTCAAAAAGAGGCGTAGATTTTTTTCAGCCCGGACGACCACCAGCTTTTTCTGGTCATCGTAATTTTCAGCCGGCTGAGCGTTTCCTCTTTTTCCCGAATCGAGCTCCTTTACGATGTCACCGAGAGCCGGATATGGTGGCAGATTTATCTCGCCGTTCAGGTGCACACGCACTTCGGAGCTATTATTTCCGCCGAGGACCGGCCTATCCTGAACCAGCGCTACCTGTAGGCCGAGCCTGGCCGCCGAGATTGCTGTGCATGTGCCGGCCATTCCGCCGCCCACCACGACCAGGTCGAACTGGCCGGCCTCTTGCGGCTTTTCCGGCAGGCCCAAAATCTTGCGCCGAAAGGAGGCAAGTTCTTCGCTCTTATCGGGCGGGCGAAACTCTGCCTCGCTGGTAAAGATAATGGCGTCGCAGCGGCCCTCAAAGCCCGTCAGGTCGTGCAGCGAAATTGTCGCCTGTGCTTGTTTAATCTCGACCGTTCCGCCATCCTGCCAGTGCCAGTCGACCCCTTCGGTGCCGAATACAGCTTTGAGCGGCTTGCCGTCGATGAGAACCTGGAATTTGCCTGGCGGGTCGGCTGCATCCACGCGGTGGCAGGTCATACATCTGGCTTCAGTTATTCGAGATTTCTGTGACGGCTCAGGATTGTTCCACACCGCTGCCCAATCGCGTGTGCGGACCCAGATGCGGTAGTTTCCGCCGGCAGGGAAAGTGACAGTCGTCGTGGCGTCTTTAGCCGGCTGGCCTAAGCCGTGCGCCAAAAGATACGGCGAACCCATCTGCTCCGTAAATTGCTGGTCAATGACCCAGCCGCCGAGGTTTTGGAAACTCTCCGCCTCAACTAAAATGGTCTGGGCGTTCGCCGGTGAAAAAGCCGCCAGCCAAACCATTGACAAAATTGCCAGACAAGAGATGCGCATTTTCTTTGCCCTTCCGTTGGTTCACTTGAAAAGGAGGTTAAGGATTTCATCCGACAACCGCAATGTAAATTCTTTGCCCGTGTCCTCCTGGCCACCAACTTGATAACGAGTCCTTTCCGTAAGGGGCCTCGGCAAAGATTCACCAAAACATCCTACAACAAAGTCGCCTTCTGAATATAAAGGCACGCAAAAAATGCCTACTCCTTGGTGGTTGGTAATTGCTTGTTGTCCCCAATACAGGCCATTTTTGGTTTGTCTGACGCTGACCCCTTCGAGTGGTTTTCCTTGCTGGTCGACCACCTTTACTGCTACTTTGATGGTGGCCCCGAATTCCCATTTGCCGAGATCAACAGTCTGGGCTTGCTGCAGTTTAACGCCGGGGATGATAATCGGGCCCCATTGGTGCTGTCCCAACAGGCGAATCTCTATGGTCATTTCCAGCCCTGCGGCTACGTAGATTCTGTTTGCCCGATTCGGCCACAGGTGAACCTTATAAAACAGGGACGCACCCTGGTTCTTCTTCGGATAGGTGTAATCACCCATTGCATCGAACCACTCGGGCTTTTCGCCGGGAAAGCTGAACCAATTCAGTCTAACTGAGTCTTTTGTCGGACCAGTAGCGGCGGGAACATTTGGTTCAATAATGATGGTTGCCGCCGGAAACAGTTTCATCGGCGGCACCGGCACACAGTCACTCTGGTCAGGCTCAAACTCCAGACGTCTCGCTGGATCAGCTTGGGCCTGGCTGTCTCTCGCCAGGAAGCTGAGTTGCTGCTGGGCACCCAGAAAGTCCTTTTTCATGGCGACCAGTTCTGCACTGGCGCTGATACTTTGTGCGGCAAGCGTTATCTGGTACTGCCCGTTTTGGTCGGTTTGCACGATCTTCAAGCCCGCGGCGTCGCAGATGTCCTTCAAAAGCACTAATTTGGCCACGTCCATACACACTTCCGGGTGCACTGGCACCACGTCCAGCAGTTCTTCAGCATCAGGATCAAGTTGGTGCACTATATGACGGTACGGCGGCGCCAGGACAATTGCCCCAGCTATGGGCTGGCCGGTTAGACCGTGAATAACCTGGCCCCGAAATACAATGTCGGTTTCCTGGATGATTCTCTGGGGTTTGAACGTGACAACTTGCGGCCTTTCCTTGCTCAGGTCTACCGGCTCAAACACGTAGCGTTTGCCGTTCCAATCAACCTCTGCATAGTACCGGCCTGGGACAAATCTTCTTATTAGATTCAGCCAGTAGTCGTATGTGGGAGGGCTCCAGGTGCTGCCGTCCGGCTTTTTGACTGTTATGCGAATCGGTCCTAACATCTGGGGCTCGGTGACAGGCCCGGACTCGTCATAAAAAACAAGCGCGGGCAGGTAGTTTGGCTCTGCCGGCTTCAGGCTGATTATGGTTTCTCCGCCGGCTTGCAGCGACCCTTCGTAGGCCTGCAAGCCAAGCTCTTTCGGTGCGGTGATCTCAATGGCATACTTGGCACGAGGTGGCGCTGGCCTGCTACTACCGTTTGCTCCGCAGGGTGCAAGCAAAGCAAACAGTCCGTTTGGGTCTGTGATCGTCCTTAGACTGCCATACGAAGAAATCAGCGATATGTGCCCGCCGCCGGCTATCTCAAGACTGCGGCACTCGATGACGGCCCGGCTGATGCCATTACCGTTGGCGTCTTCGACTCTGCCCCAAATGCAGCGCTGGTCCGCTTCGGTACCCTTGCGACCGAGGGGCACGGTGCAACCGGGAAGCGGTCCTTCTATCCGAACAAACCGTCTCGGTTCGACCAGAGCGGTGCCGTAGTCAGGATGAGAGACAATAAAGCAGCAGTACGCCAGTGTGGGATCGAGCCTGGGCGGCTTGAGTCGGCCCATTTCATCCAGTGTGGCTGTCTCCATACAGCCCGACTCTTTCCGCCAACCCACATCATGGAAGATTTCCACCGTGGCATTAGGCATCGGTGCGCCGAGCGCATCTTTGAACACGCACCATTTATCTTTGGGCAGCACGGGAACCGTATAAATCCGGTGCGGCTCGTTCGGTAATTCCATCGCCTGTGGCCCGACCGGCACTGCGCCAAATTCAGGATAATGAACCATAAATATAAACTTATCAAATCCGCCTGAACCCGACCTGGGTGCTTTCAGACACCCCTGCTCATCAAGTTTTGCTTGTCTTATCCACAGCCAGATCCCCTCATTCCATTGGTAGCCCCGCCCGATCATCACCTCCACCGCGGCACCGGCGACAGGCTGCTTGTCAGCGTCCTGGAAGAGACACCATTGGTATTTTGGCGGAGCAAATTCGATCCGCCAAATCGAAAGTGAGCCGACCCGATAATACTGGCCATGGACAAACTCACCAACCACCGCCGCCACCGCCTGGTCGGTCTGGTCTTCAGGGACAACCACAATGACTTTCTTCTCCAGCATTTTATCCAGAGCCTGTTCGACAGCTCGCACAGACGACTCAATCACCTTGCTGGCCACGACGCGCAGACTTTCGCCGTCTTTGGCAATCTGCTCAATCGTTGGCGCTGATTCCTGCGCCAGTTGTACGATGCGGTCGACAGCAGCCTGGACCTGCTCTGTATTTTCTGCGTTGGGGTCGAGCTTGTTCTTTACCGCCTCGGCAAAGTGAACCACACTTGTTAAGCGGGGCCCAAGGTTCTTGGCCCATAGGTCAATCGTAGGGACCGCTGTCTGGAAAGTTTTGCCGGCTTGGAGCATCTTTTCCAGCGAGACATCGCCCCGGCTACAGCGCAGCACCTGGTCAAGTGCTGAACCGGCGGCACTGGCTGAGTCGGCTATCGAGACTGGCAACGACCAAATGGAAGGACCCGGCGACAGACGCGGCTGATAATCCAAAAGCTCCCAGAGGGGCACGAATTTGCGTCCGGTGGCCTGCTCAATGAGTTCCACCGACTGGCGAATCTGCTCAAAGACCGGCCCAATCGCCTTACCAGATTGCACCAGGCGACCAAGTGTCGTCCTGGCAGCCTCACCGGAGGCCAGCAGTTGCTCAAACGACACATCAACCGCATCAGCAGTTTTGCCGCCAGCAAAAGTCAGTCTTACCGCCTCCAAAGTCACGTAAAGCCCGTCCAGCTTGACGGCGAGTCGGTCGAACGCTCTGGGGTAATTCGTGGGGTCGGCGTAAAGCCGGATGATAACTTCCTTGCCGTTCAGAATCTGCTCGGCTAATTGCCTAGCCTGCTGCCTGTCAGGCGGCTGCTGAGCCTGGGCAAGAAGTGCGGCCGCAAAAGCTAAGGCCAAAAAGACCGAAATGAATACAACGCCTTTCATATTCCCACCCTGCCATTGCAAGGTGATTATACCCCCATACAGCCCAAAATCAAGTAGAATCCCTCGTCCGTCATCTCTCGTCGCCGCTGCGGCGACGGCTAAACTACCACCATCTCCGCCACCACAGAAGCCCAACACTTACTACCGAGATAGCTGCAATCGTAAGGATTATCCAGAACCCCTGCTGATGCGCCGACAGGGGAATCCCTACGTTCATCGAAAAAACACTTACCACCAGGGTCGGCAGCATAATCGCAATCGTAATCAACGTGAGTGACTTAATACGCATGTTCAAATTATTGCTGATAATGGAGGCGCGGGCATCCATCAGGCTGGCCAAAACTTGCGAGTATATCTCCGTTTGCCCACGACACTGGGTATTTTCAATCATAATATCATCCAAAAACTCGGAGGTTTCCTGAGTGAAGCCCAGCTTGGCGGCATTGTTGCGGAGCTTTTCTATCAGGACACTATTGGAATTGATGGCGCTGAGAATGTAAACAAGGCTCTTTTCAAGAGTAAAAAGGTTCAATAAGTACTTATTTTCCATCGACGTGCTTATCTGATGCTCCAGCTCAGTGGAAATCTGATTAATGGCCTTTAAGTGCTCGACAAAGTGCAAAATAGCCCGGTAGATAAGCTTCAGGCAGACATCCTGAATCGACTGGATTTTCACAAAGGGCCTGCCCTCAAAAAGCGGCGCATCGTCGGCCACAACAATCACCAGGCGGTCCTTGAAAAGAAAAACGCCCGTAGATAGCACCTTGAACAGGAAATTATCCTGCACCGTGTAGTGCTTGGGCCTTTTGAATATCATCGCTGTGTGCTCAGGCTCGAACTCAAGCCGGCTCAGCTCATCGGGGTCAAGCGATGAGTTCAGTGTATGCTCGTCTATCTTCAGTTGCTCCAGAAGATACTTTCGCTCGTTCTCGTCAGGAGCTATGTAGACCGACACCACAGGTTCGCCGTGGCCGTTCTCGGCGAGTTTCCCATCGGTAATGTACAGTTTTTTTAGCATACGCCACCGTTAATCGAGCCGGTATTTTACCGATTTTCCGCCCGGCTGCAATTGCATTTTATTTAGCCCCCGGTTTTACCGGGGGTTTCTTTCTGCCAGGGCACGGCGCCGGCCTGGATTATATGGTCGCGCAGGGCGTCAAACAGTTCCTGATACATCGGATGCTTTTTATCCAATGGATGCTCTTCCTTCGGGTCGTCCGTTAGGTTATAAAGCTGCGGCGGCTCGAAGGGACTGTTTTGCAGAAGCTTGAAGTCGCCGCGGCGGGCTGCGTAAAACGCCCTGCCGCCGAAGTTGCCGCCTTCCCGCCGAACCCAAAAGATAACACGCTCTTCAGCCGGCTGGGTCTTTCCCAAAAGCATCGGCAGAATACTCCGCCCATCAATTTCGTGCCCGATTTTCACGTCGCTAGCTTCGCAGATCGTGGGCAGCAGATCCATCGTTAGCGCCACGCGGTCGGTGCGTGAGCCCGGCTTTATTTTGCCCGGCCAGACGGCACAGGCTGGCACTTGGATGCCGCCCTCGTACATCTGTCCCTTGCCGCCAGCGAGCGGCCTGTTACTTGAGCCCAGATTGAGCTGGCCGCCGTTATCAGAGCTGAAAAAAATGAGCGTGTTGTCACTCATGCCTGTATCTTTCAGCGCAACCAGCACTTTGCCGATGCCGTCATCCATCTGCTCAACCAACGCCGCGAGGGCGGCACGCTTGTCGCTGATATTTGTTTGGCGCTCCTTGACTTTCTGAAGCCAGATCTCCGGCGGCTGAATCGGCGCGTGCGGGGCGTTGTAAGCCAGGTACAAAAAGAAGGGCTGCGTTGATTGTGCCCGCTGCCCGATGTAGTTGACTGCCCACTGTGTGAAAAGGTCGGTGGCGTGACCTTTGGGGTCGATTTCTTCTTCGTTGAGCCGCATATAGTTGAAGCCGTGCCGGCGATGATTGAAATAATCGTCCATCATGTCACCCAAGAAGCCGTGAAAGTGGTCGAAGCCTCGCTCGTTCGGCGTGTTGGGCGACGCCAGGCCCAGGTGCCATTTGCCGACGATGGCGGTGTGGTAGCCGGCCTCTTTCAAAAGCCTGGGCAGCAAGACCGCCTGGGGGCAAAGATAGCCGAAGTTGTTTGTTATGTGCGTGCGGATTACACCCGGCACGCCGACAAGGTCGGGGTATCTGCCGGTAAGTAGTGCCGCCCGCGTGGGCGAACAGACCGACGAGTTCGCGTAGAAATTGTCGAACCGCACGCCCGCAGCGACCAGATTGTCGATATTCGGCGTCTGCAAATCCTTGGCACGGTAGCAGGATAAATCGCCGTAGCCCAAGTCGTCAGCGATGATGACAACGATATTGGGCTTTCCGGCTGGATGTTCCGCCGATTGCGAATCTTTATGGGCCGCCGTGCCGGCGGCTGCTAAACCGTAGATCGCCGCCGCCTTTAGTAACTCACGCCTGCTGCAATCTGCATCCACCTTTATTCTCCAGGAAAGGTCAAGTCTTTGAAAAAGGCTTGCTTATTATCTGCAGAACCTGCTCTGCGATATAGACCCTGTTGCGCTTACGACCGGTCAGTTCTTTTAAGATGCCCTCTTTAATCAGCATCGCGATGTTCCTTTGAGCCGCCGCATACGTGACATTCAGATATTTACCTGCAAAAACGGTCGTTATGACCGGACGTTCAATCAAAAGGTCAACCAACCTCATCTGCGCAGCGGACCTTCTTGATTTGACGATTCCGTGGTACTGCTGCTGCAAATCCAGTAGTTGCCGGGCCTTCTGAAAGGCGTCTTCGGATTGCTCAACAATACCGCGAAGGAAAAACATTAGCCACTCTGTCCATTGGCCGTTGGTGCTGACACGGAGCAGACGCTCGTAGTATTCCTGACGATTCCGCTCAAAGTAAACGCTCAAATATAGTAAGGGCTTATCCAAAACTCCTTTGGAGCACAAGAGCAACGTTATCAGAACTCGACCAATTCTTCCATTCCCGTCCAGAAACGGGTGAATCGCCTCGAACTGATAATGAACCATCGCCAGCCACAACAAAACCGGCAGGCTACCGGCCGGACTGTTGAGGAACTTCTCGAACGCATCCAAGCTCTCGACCATCCGGTCTGGCGGGGGAGGAACATAACTTGCCTGCTCGATCGGAGTGCCTTTGGGGCCTATCCAATTCTGGACTTTCCTGAACTCACCGGGCGTGCTTTGCTCACCGCGAACACCCTTAAGTAAAATCGCGTGCAATTCCCGAATCAGCCGAAGACATACAGGCAGCTCACTGCTGCGGGCCAGAGCGTGCTCCAGCGCCAGGACATAATTGACGACCTCTTTGACGTCAGAGGTTTTCGCATTTGCGGCAGGTTCTTGTACCTCAAAAAGGTAGAGTTGTTCGATATTTGCCTGTGTGCCTTCTATTCGGCTGGATAGTTCCGCTTCACGGCGGATAAAAGGGGTAATCAGCAGATTGGGATTGGGCAGATTGAGCCCTATTCCGTGCAACCGACCAATGGCTCGGTCAGCGTCCGATAAAATGCGGACCAGTTCTGCAGTACGATCGATCTTGGGCGGAAGGTTATTAGGCACAAAGGCCATTTCCCCACCTACCGCTGGCACAAGATAGCCGAAACTTCGATCTGCAATGTCAGAAGGTCTCATATTTGCTGTTCTTATTGTACTTTCGTTTATTTCGCTGAATCTTATTATACTTTCGGGCAGAAAAGTATAATAAGGAAAATCTTATTATATTTTCGTTTAACACGCTGGTTGCTATTATACTTTCAGGGCAAAAAGTATAATAGTGGACAATGCTGCCGATCCTGCTTGAAAACGACGATATCATCGCGGTCGATAAACCGCCAGGCGTGGCTTCGATCCCAGAACGGCAAAAAGCCGCACCTAATGTCCTTGCCCAACTGTCGCCCCGGAGCGGCTCGGGGCACAAAATCTACGTGGTGCACCGGCTGGATAAAGACGCAAGCGGCGTAATCCTTTTTGCCAAAAACGCCCGCACGCACAAGTTCCTCAGCCAGCAGTTTACCAGCCGAACCGTCAAGAAAACCTATCTGGTTCTGGTGCACGGTGTTATCGCCGAGGGTCGCGGCGTAATTGATAAGCCGCTGCGGCAGTTCGCCTCCGGACGGGTCGCCGTCGATAGCGAACGCGGAAAGCCATCGGTCACGCAGTTTGAATTCGTCCAGCGGTTCGATTCTCACACTTTGGTTCGGGCGTATCCTTTGACCGGAAGGCTGCATCAGCTCC
>Ga0153916_10003638_pt1 | contig 11503 bp, 10 predicted proteins | sample Opewatmetagenome_FD_109642 | JGI IMG/M metagenome (GOLD analysis project Ga0153916, IMG submission 109642) | Freshwater wetland microbial communities from Ohio, USA - Open water 3 Core 3 Depth 4 metaG | ecosystem: Environmental > Aquatic > Freshwater > Wetlands | place: USA: Ohio, Lake Erie...
AGCCGGACTTCCGGCGCTTCTGGTTCGGCCAGACGATCTCGGTCTTCGGCGATCAGGTCACAACGCTCGGCGTACCGCTGGTGGCGGTGCTCGTGCTGGGTGCCGATGCGACCCAGATGGGGACGCTCCTGGCGGTCGGGCTGCTGCCCCACCTGCTCTTCTCGCTGCCGGCCGGCGTCTGGCTCGACCGCGTCCGGAATCGCCGTCGCCTGATGATCGCCGCCGACGTGGGCCGCGCCCTCCTTATCGGCAGCATCCCCATCGCGTACGTGGCCGGGGCGCTGACCGTTGCCCAGCTCTACGTGGTGGGCTTCCTGGCCGGGTCGCTGGCGGTCGTCTTCGACATCTCGTGGAGCACGCTGCTCGTCGCCATCGCCCGCCGGGATGCATTCGTCGAGGCGAATGCGCTCTTCTCGGGCAGCCGGGCGCTTGCCTTCGTCGGCGGCCCGCCGCTGGCGGGCGTGCTCGTCCAGCTGCTGAGCGCACCAATCGCCCTGGTTGCCGACGCCCTCTCGTTCGTCGGGTCGGCTTTCTACCTCGGCCGGATCCGGGCCACCGAGCCGCCGATCGAGTTCGTCGAGGAATCGATCAGGACGCGACTGTCAACCGGCCTCCTGTTCATCTTCCGTGACTCGATCATGCGCCCCATCCTGCTCTCGGTCGCCACCATCAACCTGTTCAACTTCGGCTTCCAGGCGCTCTTCATCCTGTACGTGACCACCGTTCTCGGGGTGAGCCCCGGCGTGCTGGGCGCGGCGCTCGGGGCGGGCGCAGTCGGCGGGGTCGTGGGCGCCGTGATTGCCTCGCGGATCGGCCGACGGATCGGGCTAGGTGGCGCGTACGCGCTGGGCTGCATCATCTTTCCGGTCCCATTGATCCTGGTGCCGCTGGTCAGCGGGCCGCCGGACGCCGTCATCGTCATGCTGCTCGCCACGGAGTTCCTGGCAGGGCTCGGCGTCCAGATCCTGGACATCAACGTCAGCGCGGTCATCACGGCTCGGACACCCGATGCCATTCGCGCCCGGGCAGGTGGCGCGTTCCGCTTCATCAACTACGGGATCCGACCGGTGGGCACCTTCCTCGGCGGATTGCTCGGCGGCGTCATCGGCGTCCGCGAGACCCTGCTCGTGGTCACGATCGCGGCCTCGTTCGGGATCATCTGGCTCATCCGTTCGCCGATCCTGCGCCTGCGGGAGCTACCCGAGGCGGCCGACCTCGGCCAGGTGCCGATCGGGCACGGTCAGGCGCCGGCCGAGCCGTAGAGGTCGCGCAGCGGCGTCGCGACCTTGTCGGCGAGACGCTCGAGGCCTTCTGGACCCTCGCGGGCGGGCATGACCAGGACGACGTGGCTGACGCCAGCCCCTCAGGCGTCCACGTCGGGGCGCGCGAACACCTGGAAGCTCTGACTGGCGAGCAGGTCGTGGTTCGCCTGCAGCCGGTAACCGGCAGCCTGCAGCTGCTCCCGGATCTGGGCGGGCGGCGTGACGTGACCGAACAGGCGGGCCATCAGGCCGCCCGGCAGGGCCTCCAGGATCGCGACCCGTGCGCCCGGCGCCAGTTGCGCCGCCAGGCGCTCGAAATAGCGACCCTGATCGAGGAGATGGTGGTAGGCGTTGGACAGGAAGACCAGGTCGACGCGCTCGGGGAGGATCGGACCGTCCGGATCGGCGTGGATGGGCCGAACGTTGGGCAGGCCCGCCTTGCCAGCCGCCTCCTCGACGCTGACGAGCATGTCGTCGTCGGTGTCGACGGCGTAGACGATCCCGGTCGGTCCCGTTGCCCGCGCGAAGCGAACCGTGAAGTAGCCGCCGCCGGCACCGAGGTCGGCGATCCGCGCTCCCGGTTGGATCTCCAGGGCGGCGACCACCGCGTCCGGCCGCTGCCAGCTGTCACGACCCGGGCTGCTGTTCATGGAACGCTTGATGGCCCGCCGGATCCGGGCGATCGGCCCACGCTGATCGCGGTTCATCTCCGGAGTCTGGCATCGTTCGTCGGGTCGTGTCACCGGTCTCCGGCGACCTACAGGTCGATGGCCTCGTAGTGCGTCGCCTCCCAGGACTCGATCAGCTCCGGGTGGCGGGTCGCCGTCGGGCGCCGGATGTCGCCACCCGTGGCCAGCTCGATCGCACCCCAGCTCGTCCACACGGAGAGCGCCACGAACGCGTCGGCGGAGTCTCCGCGGGCGAGGTAGAACGCCGAGGGCCCGTGGCCCGCCGCAACGTCCGCCGCGACCCCGGCACGGGCCTCCTCGATGTACCTGGCGAGCTGGCCCGGTCGAGCACGTCCCCGGAGCGCCCTGATGATCCGAGGCCGATCGACGGCATCTTCGGCGCGGAACGTGATCTCGGCCGACAGGACCTCGACGGTCGGATCGGCCATGCCGTCGAGTTCCTCCGGCTGCCGTCCGTCGAGCCGCGCGGATCCGCCTAGCGCGAAATCCATCGCGGCGTCGGATTCCCAGATCGATGCCACCAGCCTGGGGCCGAGCTCGTCAGGACCCTGCCGGCCCGGGTAGACCTCGATCACGCCAGCTTGTCCACGCATGGCGGGCACGATCCAGTCGCGAAGGACGTTGTCGAAGGCGGGCCGAGTCGGCCGAAAGCCAAAGAGCCGGATGACGGGAGCCACGGCCACGGTGACGGTGCCTCCGTGCTCGATGGGCGGCGAGGGAGCTGATTGTCGGGGTCGAGCCCGGGTGATGCAACTCTGGACCGTCCGCCCACGGCATCAGGCGAAGGTGGGCAGGCCCACGTGGTCCTCGGCCATTCGTGCTGATCCTCGCCGGGCCGGCACGGCCTCAGTTCGGGCGCGGCTCGGCGGCACGGGCGGACGCGACCTCCCCCAGGCGCCGTTCGAGATAGCCCTGCTCGGCACCGTTGGTCGTCAGTTCCAGGGCTTGCCGATAGGCGGTGGCAGCCTCCGACCATCGGCCCAGCCGGCGCAGCAGGTCGGCGCGCGCCGCGTGCAGGTACGGGTAGCGCTCCAGCTCGCCCGACGCCGCAATCCCGTCCATCATCGCCAGGCCCACGGCCGGTCCGTCGGCCATCGCCATGGCGACCGCGAGGTTCAGCTCGACCACCGGCGACGGCGTCATCGCTCGCAACGCCAGGTAGAGGGTCGCGATCTGCGGCCAGTCCGTGTCGGCCGGCGTGACCGCGTCGTCGTGAAGCGCCGCGATGGCCGCCTGAACCTGATAGGGCCCCGGTCGACCGAGCTCCAGCGCACGGCGCACCAGCGCCTGGCCCTCGGCGATTCGCTCGCGATCCCAGCGCGATCGGTCCTGATCGTCGAGCAGGATGAGCTCGCCGCCGGCTCCGACCCGCGCTTCGCGACGCGCATCGTGGAGGAGCATCAGGCCGAGCAGGCCGAGCACCTCGGGTTCCCCGGGCAGCAGCTGATCCACGACTCGCGCCAGCCGGATGGCCTCGGCGCTCAGTTCGCGCCTGACGAGCGAATCTCCGGACGTCGCCGAATAGCCTTCATTGAAGACCAGGTAGAGCACGTGGAGCACGCCGTCGAGGCGCTCGGGGAGCAACTCCGGCGGCGGCACGCGGTACGGGATGCCGGCCGCCCGGATCTTTCGCTTGGCACGGACCAGTCGTTGGGCCAGGGTCGGCTCGGGCAGCAGGAAGGCCCGGGCGATCTCCGGCGTGGTGAGGCCGCCCAGGGCACGCAGCGTCAACGCCACGCGGGCGTCCATCGCGAGCGCCGGGTGGCAGCACGTGAAGATGAGCCGCAGTCGATCGTCCGCGATGTGCATGGCGTCCTCCGCCGGGTCCGCATCGATGGATCGGAGCGCCGATTCGGTCGCCTCCCGGCCGAGCCTCTCGATCTTCTCGCTCAGCCGACTGCGCCGGCGAAGACGGTCGATCGCCCGGTTGCGCGCCGTCGTCGTGATCCAGGCCCCCGGGTTGTCCGGCACGCCCCGAGCCGGCCAGGTCTCGAGCGCGGCGATGAAGGCGTCCTGGACGGCCTCCTCGGCGAGATCGAAGTCGCCCAGGACGCGGATCAGCGTGGCGACCGCTCGGCCCTGTTCCTCGCGAAACAGGCGATCGACCAGCTGGTGTGCGGCCCCAGGGGCGACCCGGTCCGGCAACGGCGCTCGGCAGCGTGCGGGCGCGGCGCTCAGCTCTCGGCCGAGCCGCTGTCCCCTGACGCGTACGGCACGTTGAAGATCGGTCGGATCTCGATGGAGCCATGGGTTGCCCCAGGGATCATCGCAGCGAACCGGATAGCCTCGTCGAGGTCGGCGGCCTGCACGAGATAGAAGCCGCCGAGCGTCTCCTTCGTCTCGGCGAACGGGCCGTCGGTCGTCAGCGTCTTGCCGTCGACGACGCGGACGGTCGTCGCGGTCGAGGTCGGCTCCAGCGCCTCACCGGCGAGCATGGCGCCTCGTTCGCGCAGATACCGGGTGAACTGGTCATACGCGCGGTACTCGGCGGCCATGAGATCCTCCGGGACCTCCTCGGACCGTTCCTGGCCGTAGATCAGGAGCGCGTACTGCATCGTCTGTCTCCTCTGCGGTTCCGGCCGGACGTCGTCCGACCGCTGCCATCACGACGAACGGGCCGACGCTGGATCGACAAGCGGCGCACGGACGGCATGATCCCCTGACCTCGATCGGCTGTCGAGCGGTATCTTGTCCGCCATGCCTACGGAGAAGGAGATCCTCCGGATCGACGGTCGGGAGGTAACCGTTACGAACCCGGGCAAGGTGTACTTCCCGCAGACGGGCCACACGAAGCTGGACGTGGTCCGCTACTACCTCGCCGTCGCCGATGGCGCGCTGCGCGGCGCCGGCGGGCGGCCGATGGCCCTGAAGCGGTTCGTGGATGGCGCGGGCGGGCAACCGTTCTTCCAGAAGCGCGCCCCGGAGAACCGGCCGCCCTGGATCCGGACCGCCACCCTGACCTTCCCGTCAGGCCGCACGGCCGACGAGATCGTGATCGACGACGCCGCGGGCCTGGCCTGGGTCGTGAACCTCGGCTGCATCGACCTCAACCCGCACCCGGTGCGCGCCGAGGACCTCGATCACCCGGACGAGCTCCGGGTCGACCTCGACCCGGTGCCCGGCGTGCCGTGGTCCGACATTCGCGAGGTCGCCCTCGCCACGAAGGAGGCGCTCGAAGCCGTCGGGCTCGTCGGCTGGCCGAAGACGTCGGGCTCGCGCGGCATCCACGTCAACGTCCGGATCGAGCCGCGCTGGACCTATCCCGAGGTCCGCCGGGCGGCCCTGGCGCTTGCCCGCGACGTCGAGCAGCGGGTCCCGGCGCTGGCCACCTCCAAGTGGTGGAAGGAAGAGCGCCACGGGGTCTTCCTCGACTACAACCAGAACGCCAAGGACCGGACAGTCGCGTCCGCGTACTCCATCCGGCCGCTGCCCGACGCACGCGTCTCCACGCCGCTCGCCTGGGACGAGGTCCCGACTGTCGAGGCGGAGGCGTTCACGATCGACACCGTCCCGGCACGGTACGCGGAGATCGGCGATCCCGGCGACGGGATCGACGACGCCATGGGATCGCTCGAAGCGCTGCTGGAGCTGAGCCGGCGGCACGAGGCGGAGGGTCTGGGTGATGCCCCATGGCCACCGAACTACGCGAAGCAGGCCGGCGAGCCGCCGCGCGTCCAGCCGTCGCGCCAGCGGCGGTCCGCGGAGGAGTACGACGCCGGGCGCGGTGAAGGTGGCGGGCCTCCGCCCGAGGTGGCGCGGGCTCGCCGGGCCGCTGTCGAGCGGGGTGATCCCAACGCCGGCCTCCCCACCGAGTGGGCCGGCTCACGACCGACGCCGACCGGCCGGCGCAGGACGGCGATCCCGGTCGTGGAGATCGCCCGGGCGGAGCACAAGGACGAGGCGATGGCCGGGTTGGAGCGCTGGAAGGCGCGACATCCGGCCGCGGCTGCGGTCCTCGAACCGGCGGATGTGCTCGTGGACTCCATGCGTGGCCGATCCACGACCTGGACACGAATCCGGGTCAACCTGATTCACGTGCCGGAAGGCGACCGGCCGGGCCAGGAGCCGCTCGAGGTCGACTACGACCCGTGGGCCGGCTACGAGTGGCCGGACCGCCCGGGACAGCTGGAGCGAGCGCCAAGGAAACGGAAGGCCGACCCGGCGTGACGATCCGGCTCGTCGGATCGACCACGTCCAACTTTCGATGACGACCGGAGGCGAGGACGAGGCGCGCGCCTTCTACGGTGCAGTCCTCGGATTGCGCGAAGTCGCGAAGCCGGTTGCCCTCGCCAGCCGCGGCGGCTGCTGGTTTTCGGGGCCTGGCGTGGCGATCCACCTGGGCTCCGAGCCCGGCTTCCGGCCCCTGGCGAAGGCGTATCCGGCTCTGCTCGTCCGCGACCTCGCTGCTGCGCACGATGCCTTGGCTGCCGCAGACGTCACGGTCGAGGAGGATGACAATGGCCTGCCCGTTCGCCGCTGCTACGTCCGCGATCCGTTCGGGAACCGGATCGAGCTGGTCGATTCCCGGGATGGTGGGTTCTCGGAGCGCCAGTTGTGGCCCCCGGCCTATGCGGCTCTGCGCACCGATTGCGTCGTCTAGGCCGCTCGGAGCGTCAGATAGCAGCGCGTGTGGCAGATGGCTGGCTCCCGGGGCCCTGACAGCCGTCCGCGGCCGCGGACCGAGCGTGGACCAGCCCGGGCCGCGACTTCAACGTGGCGGATGAGACGCGACCGATCGTCTCGTACCACTCCGGTTGGTACCTGACAACGACTGGCCAACCCCCCGGTTCAGCCGAACACCGATCGGTTGATCACGGCTAGCCGGACGCGCCCGTCGCGGCCACGACCGCGCGGGTGAGCCGGTCGGTCCTCAATGCGTCGGCGTAGCTCGATAGGGCCAGTGCCGGATCTCCGGCATCGAGTGCGTCGAGGAACGCGGCCGCCTGGATTTCGTAGGGGTCCCGCTCGCTGCGCAGGCTGAGCACCTCGCGGCCGTCGTCGAACGAGACGTGCCAGTCGCCCTGGCCACCATCGCGATCCTTGCGCAGCGTGGAGAGCAGGCCGTCGGACGCGAACTCGATCTCGATCTCGCCCGCCGCGAGCCGGTGCGCACTGGCGAATGACCCGACCGCGCCGGTCTCGAAGCGCAGCACGGCCGCCGTCGCGTCGGCCACGTCGCGCTCGGGGGCCGCGCCATCGTCCGTCCGAATGGATGCCGCCCCGACGACCTCGGCCTCGCCCACCAGGTAGCGAGCGAGATCGTACAGATGGGTCGCCTGCTCGACCACCTGTCCGCCGCCCTGCGCAACTTGCGACCACCAGGCCGGCGGCGGCGTGGGACCCAGCCAGCGAGCGACGATCATCCGCGGCGGCCGGTCCACGAGTCGCTGGTGGAGCTCGCCCATGAAATCCAGGGCTCGGAGGTGGTAACCGACCGCGACGATCAGGCCGGCTCGTTCGATCGCGGCCGCCAGGCGGACCGGTCCGGCCGAGTCGTCGGCGGCCAGCGGCTTCTCGGTCAGGAACGGGATTCCAAGCTCGACCAGCCGCTCGCCGATCGCCACGGCCCGGACAGGTGGGACGCAGACGTAGGCCACGTCCGGACGTGCCACCTCCACCATGCGATCGAGGTCATCGAACGGCACGCCGCCGCAGGCGTCGGTCAACGCGGCCGCGCCGGCCACGCTGCGAGAAACGACGCCAACGAGCTCGGTCCGGCCGAGCCGCTCGAGCGCCTCGAGGTGCAGGCGGGCGATCCAGCCGGCCCCCACCAGCCCGAGCCTGACGGTCAACCGTCGCCACCGAAGATCCTGGCCAGCTCGAACGGCGCGGTCTCCTCGAGCTGGTCATAGCGGCATGCCGCCGGCGGCTTGTCGGGGCGCCAGCGCTTGAAGGTCGTGGCATGGCGGAAGCGGTTGCCCTGGAGATGGTCGTAGGCGACCTCGGCCACTCGCTCGGCCCGGAGCGGTTCCCAGGACAGGTCCTTGCCGCGGTTCCAGCGCGACGTTGCGCCCGGCACGCGCTGGCCGCTCGCTTCCTGCTCCGCGGCCCACTCGGCCCAGCCGGACCAGGGATGGCCGTCGAGGGCGTTCTCCCGGAGCGGCGCCAGCTCCTCGACGAGCGCCTCTCGCCGGTCCCAGCTGAACGACGAGGTGATCCCGACGTGATGGAGCGTGCCCTCGTCGTCGAACAGGCCGAGCAGGAGCGATCCGACGTGGGTTCCGGGTCCGTTCTTGTGCCAGCGAAACCCGGCGACCACGCAGTCGGCGGTGCGCTGGTGCTTGATCTTGAGCATGGCCCGCTTGCCCGGTTGATAGCGGCCGTCGAGCCGCTTGGCGATCACACCGTCCAGGCCCGCTCCCTCGAACCGTCCGAACCAGTCGGCCGCCGTCGCCCGATCGCGGGTCGCCGGCGTCAGGTGGATCGGCGGCTCGGCGTCGCGGAGCAGCCCCTCGAGCCGGGCCCGGCGCTCCCCTTGCGGCAGCTCGCGCAGGTCGTCGTCGTCGAGGGCCAGCAGGTCCCACGCGACGAAGCTCGCCGGCGAGGTCTCGGCAAGCATCCGGACGCGCGATTCGGCTGGATGAATCCGCAGGAGCAGCGCTTCGAAATCCAGGGCGCCATCGCGGGCGATGACCACCTCACCGTCGAGCACACAGCGCCGTGGCAAGGCGGCCCGCAGCGGCGCCGCCAGCTCCGGGAAGTAGCGATCCAGCGGCTTCAGCTCACGCGACTGCGTGTAGACCTCGTCGCCGTCGCGAAAGACCACGGCCCGGAAGCCGTCCCACTTGGGTTCGAACAGCCAGCCGTCGTCCGACGGCAGATCGTCGACGGCCTTGGCCAGCATCGGCTCGAGCGGCGGCTGGAACGGAAGCCGGAGTGCCACGCGGCGAGTGTACTTCGTGGAACCGGGCCGCTCGGCTCGGCGTCTCCGCGATGCCGCGCGACCGTTCGGTCGCCTCGAGCCCACGGAGGGCCCACCAGATGCGCACCATCCGTCTCCTCATCCCGATCGGTGCCATTGCACTGATCGTCATTGCCTGCTCCGGCGCGGCATCCATGGCGCCGCAAGAGGCGCCGGCCGCTGTCGGCGTGACCGGCGGCGACGCCTTCTCCGGGGCCGGGGCGCAGCGTGCCGCGGCCAGCGCCGCTCCCTCGGTGGCGACCAGCCAGGACGGGAGCACGGCAAACGACATCGGGACGATCGGCGCCCGCGACGACGCCAGGATCATTCGCACCGGCTCGATCGATCTCCAGGTCAGTGATGTCCCGAAGGCGCTCCGGACGGCGCGCGACGGGATCGTCGCGCTCGGCGGGTACGTCGGCGCCTCCAACACCAGCAACGACGGCGATCACCCGACCGCCGAGATCACCTATCGCATCCCTGCCGACCGCTGGGAGGACGCCCTGGATCTCCTGCGCGGCCTCAACGGCCTGACGACCAAGGTGGTCACCGAACACACCGAGGCGGTCGAGGTGACCGGCCAGGTGATCGATCTGCAGGCCCGGATCAGGAACCTCCAGGCCAGCGAGGTCGCCCTCCAGGGGATCGCCGAGCGAGCCACCAAGATCAGTGACGTGCTCGAGGTCCAGGCCCAGCTCACCGATGTCCGCGGCCAGATCGAAGGGCTCACGGCTCAGCTGAAGGACCTGAACGATCGCGCGGGCTACGCGACCCTCACCGCTCGGTTCACTGTTCCGGTCGTGGCCACCACAGTTGCGGCCAAGGGATGGGAGCCCGGAGCCGTGGTCGATGAAGCCGCGGCCAGCATGATCTCCATCCTCCAATCGCTCGCCAACGCGGGAATCTGGTTCCTGATCGTGTGGCTGCCGATCCTGATCGTTCTCGGCGGGTTGGTCGGGGCGAGCGCGTGGGTCCTCCGCCACGTCGGACTGGGTCGCCGGCCAGGCGCCATCCTCCCGCCCCCCACGCCGCCGAGCGAACCCTTGACGAGCGGCAGCTAGCAACCGCCCTCGGCTGTCGCGTCGGCCCGGCGCGTGGCACGATGCGCCGATGACCGAGCAGGCCGAGCGGTACGACCGGATCGCCGCAGGGTATGCGCGCTGGTGGGCACCGGTCCTGGCGCCTGCCGTGGCGTCGCTCCTGGACTTCGCCGGGAGCCTCGCCCCGACGGGGGTGGCGCACCTCATCGACATCGGAACGGGTACCGGCCAGCTGGCCATCGGCGCCCTCGCCCGCTGGCCGCACGTGTCGGTCGTCGGCGTCGATGCGTCGGCGGAGATGCGGGCGATGGCCGACGCCAATGCGGACCGGCAGCTCGAGGGCCGCGAACGCGCACGCTTCCGTTCGGACGTGGCATTCGCCGACAGCCTGCCGTTCGAGGACGGCTCGTTCGACCTGGCCTTGTCATCCTTCGTCTTCCAGCTCGTCCCGAACCGGGCGAGAGCCTTGCGGGAAGCCCGGCGAGTGCTGCGGACGGGCGGCTCGCTCGCCTACGTCTCGTGGCTCCAGGACGACCGGGCGTTCGAGCCCGACACGGTCTTCGACGACGTGCTCGATGACCTGGGCATCGGCGCTCGAGCGGGCGACGGCCGGTCAGGCGACCTCCCCTCGGTCGATCGTGCCGCCGGCGAGCTCCGACGGGCGGGCTTCGCGGGCGTCCACGCCGAGGCCGGGCTGCTCGAGCACCGCTTCACGGTCGAGGGCTACATCTGTTTCCTGTCCGAGTTCGACGAGGAGACCCTGTTCGACGAGCTCGACCCCGGCCTGCGCGGACGCCTGCTGACGGCGCTCCGCCAGCGTCTCGCGAGGCTTTCGGCCGACCAGATGACGCTGCGCTTCCCGATCGTCTTCGGATCCGGGCGCCGGTCCGGCGCCTGAGGCGGCCGGCCCCAGGTCCGCAGCCCGGGCTCGGGCCTGAGGCGCTTCCCAGGCTAGCCCTCGCTGGACTCGCCCGCTCGTTCGCCCTCGGCCCCGGCGACTTCCCCGGCGGCTTCGCCCTCGGCCTCGCCCTCGACGGCCTCGGCGACGACCGGCTCCTCCTCGACGCGCGGCGGCTGGACCTTGGCGATGATCTCGTCGCCATCGGTCAGCAGGGTGACGTCGCTCGGGATGGACAGGTCGCGAACGTGCAGCGCCGTATCGAAGTCGGCGATCGACTCGACGGAGTACTCGATGACCTGCGGGAGGTGATCCGGCAGGGCTCGCACCCGGACTGACTCGAGCGGATGGAGGAGGGTCCCGCCATGCTGGGTCACGGCAATGGTTTCGCCAATGGCGACCAGCGGCACGTCAACGGTGAGCTCCTCGGTCATGCGCACGAGGAACAGGTCGACGTGGAGCGCGCGCCGGTTGACCGGATGCACCTGGACGCCGTGGACGAGCACGGGCTGCGCCTTCTTGCCGTCGATCGACAGGTCAACCAGGGCGTTCGGGCCGGTGTGCCGGCGGAGCTGCTCGAACTCGTGCGTGTCGATCGAGATGTTGGCCGAATCGACGCCATGGCCGTAGACGACCGCCGGAAGCCGGCCGGCGTGGCGCAGCGAGGCGACCTTCTTGCCGGTCAGGTCGCGATGTTCGGCCGCAAGCGTCGC
>Ga0153916_10003640_pt1 | contig 11502 bp, 10 predicted proteins | sample Opewatmetagenome_FD_109642 | JGI IMG/M metagenome (GOLD analysis project Ga0153916, IMG submission 109642) | Freshwater wetland microbial communities from Ohio, USA - Open water 3 Core 3 Depth 4 metaG | ecosystem: Environmental > Aquatic > Freshwater > Wetlands | place: USA: Ohio, Lake Erie...
GACAATTGCGTGAAATTGTCAAAACGGTTCGATAGAGCTGTCATAGCAAAGCGGACAGAGAAGATACTAACAGCCGTTTGTAACGGTGGAACTTTGCCTGAAGTAGGGTGGTAGATTCGTAACCAAATGACCAGTTCAGAGACTATCGGTGAATATGAATCTGCGTTTGCAGGCTGGCTTGGGGCAGAGCGTGCTTTCAGTTTTTGGAAGGGTCGCGTTGCCCTTTATGCCATCTTGAAGGCTCTTGGCGTAGGTGAAGGCAGCGAGGTAATTTTGCCGGGCTACACCTGCGTTATGAATGTGAACCCTATCAAATACCTCAGCGAGAAACCGATTTACGTAGATATTGAGCCAGCCACATATAATCTCAATGTCAATTTGCTGCCGGAAAAAATTACGCCCAAAACGAAGGTTATAATAGCTCAGCATACATACGGCTATCCCTGCGATATGGATGCCATAATGAATATCGCCGGCAAAAATGGTATTCCGGTCGTTGAGGATTGCTGCCTTTCTCTTGGTTCAAAATATAAGGGTAAGACCGTCGGCACGATCGGCTTGGCTGCATATTTTTCATTTCAATGGAATAAGCCATATACCACAGGGCTTGGGGGAATGGTGGTAACCAGCGATGCGAATTTGGCACAGAAGATAGAATCGCTTCGGGCCAGCCAAATGTGCCCACCTTCAGCAAAGGAAGTTTTTATGCTTTGGACCCAACTGGCTGTGTACAGGTCGATTGTTTATCCCAGGACAACAGCGTTTGCGCAATCGCTTTTTAGATACCTCACAAGCAAGGGTGCTGTTGTTGGCTCATCGAGTACATCGGAATTTCAGCCAACTATGGCTCCTGATTTTTTCAAGGGCATCAGCAGCACACAGGCTCACTCGGGCTTGCGGCAACTTGAGAATATTGAGCAAAATATCGCGCACCGCATTAAGATGGCGGAGTTTTATGACCAGCTTTTCCAGCAAAGAGGCTGGCTCACACGCACATACAACAGGACAACTGTCCAGCCGGTTATGGTCCGCTATCCAGTGAGAATCAATCAAAAGCAAGAAGCTCTTGCTGAAGCTGCAAAAGCGGGCGTCGAGCTTGGCAGTTGGTTTGAATGTCCCCTGCATCCCGTTGAAACGCCTTTGGCGGCGTATGGCTATGAAATGGGAATGTGCCCGGAAGCAGAAAAAGCCGGCAATGAAGTTGTCAATTTGCCTTTGCATCTGCGAGCTAATGAAAAAACTGCTAAAAAGACAGTGGAATTCATAACTCGTTTCACTCAGGCTCAATGAAAAGACTGATAGACCTCGTTTTGTCTTTGCCGGCAGTAGTCATCTTGCTGCCGATCTTTGCCGTTATATTCGTAGCCATCAAACTCACCAGTAGAGGGCCTGCGATATTTAGGCAGGAAAGGGCAGGAAAAGACGGAAGGCCATTTGTCTTCTATAAATTCCGGACAATGAAGGTTGGTGTTGACCCGTTTGGGCCAAGCCCAAAATCCGGCGATGACCCGAGACTCACCCGCGTGGGCAAATCTCTACGAGAGTATTCTCTCGATGAGTTGCCGCAGGTGTTTAACGTATTGAAAGGCGATATGAGTATTGTCGGCCCACGGCCTCTTTATATTTCGCAGATGGCCGAGTGGGACGAGCAGCAGAGAAAACGCTTGCTGGTAAAGCCGGGCTTGACCGGCCTTGCACAGATTTCCGGACGGGCGGAGCTAACCCGCGAAGAAAAACTCCAGCTCGACGTAAAGTACGTGGAGACAGCCAGCCTCTGGCTCGATATAAAGATAATCTTTGCCAGCATTGCCCAAGTCTTCGGGCGTAAAAACATCTACGAAAAAAGATATTCGCAAAGTGAATATACCCGCGGACAAAACAAATAGGCGAGAAAGCTCCTCAGAAATGTCAGCTGAAGTTATGGCCATGATTTTACTCGCAGCGGCACCGTTCAGTGCCGCCGCGGCACTGGATCCGGGCGAGATTCTGGTGATAGCAAATAGTAACATCGCAGCTTCTGTGCAGCTCGCTCGCTACTATTGCCAGAAACGAGAGGTTCCAGCCGAAAATATACTTGCCGTGTCTCTGGGGGTAGAGCTTAAAGATACGATCAGTAGAAGCGATTACGAAAAATGGCTTGCAGGACCTATTCGCAAGAAGCTACTCGATCTTCAATTTGCCGGCAAAATCAGATGTCTGCTCACTACTTACGGTGTACCTTATAAGGTGGGCGGACGAGGGACATTGAAAGGCCTGGAGGCTAAACTGAGGGAATTGACAGAACTGGCTACCCAAGAAAGAACCAAGCTTAAGCAGTTGGAGCAAAACGGCTTGGCCAATTCCACCGAACACGAGCGTGCCAGCCTTGACCTTGCCCAAATACAGCTTGACATAGACTGGATCACAGGCAAGGAGACGGATGCCTCAGTAGATAGCGAATTGTCAATGGTGATGTTCGGTCCGTACGAACTCTATCGATGGCAGCCGAACATGCTGAGAAACAGCGTGTCAGGTTCAGGATTCATAACGCTTATGGTCTGCCGCCTGGATGGGCCGGATTACACGGTAGCCAAAGGACTCATCGATAAGGCAATAGCGACAGAGCAAACGGGCTTAAAAGGCATCGCCTATATCGACTCGAGAGGTCTTCAAAACAAGCCAGGTTATTTGCCCGGCTATTACGACCAGTCTTTGAGGGATCTGGCGGTTCTAACGAGATTGCGCACACAACTGCCGGTCCAGGAAGAACAAACACAAGCACTATTTGCACCGGGAGCTTGTCCGCAGGCAGCCCTTTACTGCGGCTGGTACAGCCTGAAAAAGTACGTAGACGCCTTTGATTTTGTCGATGGTGCGGTCGGATATCATATCTCCAGCTTTGAAGCGGTGAACCTTCGCGACCCAAACAGCACGCAGTGGTGTCCCGCCATGCTCAAGGACGGAATAACGGCAACTCTTGGGGCGGTGGCCGAGCCTTACCTTCATTCATTTCCTGAACCCAGAGACTTTTTTCTGGAGCTGTACAACGGAAGCTGTCTTGTTGAGGCTTACTACCGTACAAACCCATTCAATTCCTGGCAGCTACTTCTGATAGGCGACCCGTTGTACACGCCCTTTAAGACAATTCAGAAATCAAAACCCCAAGGTCAAAATTGAGGAATTCCTTAATTCTGCATCCTTCGACTTCGCTCAGAGCCTGCCCTGAGCTTGCCGAAGGGACAGGTCTTGATTTTTGATATTTGTTTTTTACGCAGGCGAACCGCGAGAACTGTGCCCACAACAACTGCAACTGCTGTGGCCGAAAGGATAACGTGCCGCATTCCAAAATGTCTGCCCAAAACGATAGAACCCAATTTTGCCGCCAAAAACAGGCCTATCGGAGCAGCTAACGCCGTCACCACCCACCTGCCGAGAGTTTCGGATTTCTGCCAAAATTGTATATATCGAATCCATAGCACAGTAAAAAATGCGTAGGCCGACAGATAAAATACTGTGCTTGTGACCGGCAAAAGGTCGGCAGGATTGACTCGCGTCAGGTTTGTCAGAATAAAGATGCTGCCGCCGGTTACCACGATACTTGCGGTCCAGAAATCAAAAACCGAAAGTACAACTAAACTTGCCAACGTACCTACCAGATCGGCAACAAAATCAGTAGCATCACACGTGCGTCCCCCCACAAACTTTTGAAGTAATTCATCAATAAGGCCGTATCCACTAACCAGCAGAAGTATCCACCAGACCCGGGGTTTGCGCCAGTTTACCTTCTTATGCGGACTAATCGCGGACCAGAACAGAAATACCAAGACCAGGTAAGCCAGGAAGTGAAGGCCCTTATCGGAGACGTCGGCCTGGCGAACCACGTCTGGTATCGGCGTGTGCGCCAGGACAAAAAGGCTGGGCCAGTATATCAGTAACAGAACGATAATCGCTTTCTGCCGGAGTGATAAAGCCATCGAAATCCACCTAAACACATATCGTGGCCCACCGTCACAGTGGGAACCGCTCTGAATTCCAAGCTGCTCTTTATAGCCCCCATTCGCAGATTTTGCCAGAGATTTGTTCCGCCTTGTGAGGCAACTTTTGGGCCGCAGCCGAGCAATCTCTGCCCCGGCTTCAAACACCAGCAGACATGGAACTTCATGTTGAGCAAGGTTGACCAGGCTCAAGATGGACTTTCTTTCGTTCTTACCCATTTTGAACCAGATAGAACCCTGAAATTGGCTTTGTTTGGGTTTGTTTTCACCAAGTGTCCAATACGATATTTCTCTCATAAAGCCTTGTAACAATTCGGCTTGCATTCATTTAACTTTTTCGCAAATTGGCTTTGTTTTGCATAATTTAGTAGAAATGATCTCGCCGTTTTTAGCATTAGCCACGGATTCCACAGATGAACACGGACTAAAGGAAGAGAGCCCAAAAACCAGTGTTAATCGGCGTAAATCCGTGTCGTAAAGTATCTTCTGAAGTTTGTATTAGCTTGCATTTTTCATTAAGCACCGATTGCTCCCGTTCGCCACTCTGACCTCCGTCTTTCCGACTTCGCCAAGGCTACGCCGGACAGGCTGTCCTCTGACCCCCATCTCCTGTCCCTTCGGCTGCGCTCAGGGCAAGCTTCTGAATTCTGTCTCCTGTATTCTTACGTTCCGGCATTTCACTTCTAATCCATTACTTAAGGGCATATTATATCCGAAAAGAGGTTGGCCGTAAAGGAAAATCCTGGATTTACCCCGGTGGGATATGCTGTCAATAATAGAAATGACTTGAATTATCTCATTGGGTGAATCCCGTGAGATGCCGGCTGCACCTAACGGCAAACACAAGAACGTCGGATATTTCGACGATGAGATCGAGGCCGCTAAAGCCGGAGTTTATCCGCCTCCGGTGGAACAAGGCCGCTAAAAAATATCATGGTGAATTTGCCGTACTAAACTTCCCCCAGTGAGCAAGCCAACCAGCCGCATTCCTTTGAGAGACCAATCTTGAGCACAGTCGAATGGTAGGAATCTATCAAGAACACTTTGTGAGTTCTCGTAAAGGAAGCCTCTGACCTTTCTTGTATAGGAATGTATATCCGGTTGGACTCTGCTCCTCTAAATCTGATAGCTTGTCAAATAGTTCAGGTTTAATTTCTTTAAGTTTAAGAAAATCCGATTGAGTCTTATATGCACCGCACCAGCATTCGGCTGAGCAGCCTAATTGTCGTACCGGATTCTCCGGCAAGTTGGCTGATTCAACATATTGTTCTACTCGTTTTCTCGTCCAACGGAAAATTGGACTTACCGATAGACACTTAAAACTTGGGTGATACCAGATAGGCAGATATTTGGCTCGTAAATTTGATTCCTGAGCACGAATGCCATCAATTACAACTTTTCGGCCAGGGATTTTAGCCAGAAAATCTTGTATCGGCTTTATTTTCAACTCTCTGCAGCACCAGCGAAATCTGAAACTCGGTATCCCCCAATCCTCTGCCAGGTCAAAAAAATTCTTTTCCGGACGCACAATAGAGAGTCGAACATCAAGCTGCCGGCATAGCTTTCGAACGTATTTTGTCACTTCTGGAAAGCCGACCGTAGTATCAGCATGAATAGCTCTCACCTCGGCTCCAGCTTCTTCTGCAATTTCCTTCGTGTATACTAATGTAGCTAAACTGTCTTTACCACCACTTGTCAGGACAAAGCATTTGGCTCCCATTAAAATCTTGCGAAAGTCGTTCTTTGAAACCCTAACGTCCGGGCGAATCTGTTCAGCCTTTTCTTCATCAAGCCCGCAAACACTTTCTACAGTGCCGTTTCTATTATGAATTACGTAAACTGGTTTTACCGTAGGCCCCTTGACCCATCTTGATGCTGCTGTGCCTCTTTCCCCGCAGACGGGACATTCAACTCGGATTCCTCTCAAATGAAATGGCGAAATTATGCTATGCAGCTTATCCGCCCATCTGGATACGTGATTCGGTATAATTACCACTTCAATCCTTGAACTTAGAACACATTATAAACTCATTTTGCCTTATATTTTCTATCGGCAGTTTTGTGACTAAGCCTTTAGTCTTCTCAATTTCTTCACAAACTCCTTCCACCCGGACTCATTCGCCTCTTGACTCGCGGTTTTGCGTTCCCATTTATACAAGTACCAAAAACTCTCATACCCGGCGTTTTGTGCCTGATTCGCAACGGAATCTGTATGTTTGCTTTCACAGCATTCAGCAAAAAGCCATATTTTCTTCACAAAAGGTTTCAAACACGCCACGTATTGTTTATCTACTGCGCCCGATTTAATATACGATTTACAACTGATCACAGCCAGTGCATTATCCTCCTTTATAAACCTGAAATCCATGATGCCACCATTCCATCGACCTCGGTATCCACGCTTGTGAATAATAATGTCGCATTCACGGGAACAATAGTTTCCAGCTTTGTCCAACAAATGTCCCCAGTCAACCTCCAAAGCGGACTCTGAAATCAAATCGCGTATTGCGTATATAAGCTGTGCAGAGAAGTGCAAGCCTCTTATAAACGATAAAATTCTCCCTTCTTCTTTCTTCTCCTCCATCGCTCTGATGAAAGGATCGATTCTCCAATTTAGAAGATCAGAGCGTATTTTATGGTAATGCTCTAAATCCAATCGATCTTCAATCCCAACAGTCGCTTGCTTCTTAACGATCTTTTTGCTCATTTCCTCTCCCCAAGGTCACTCACAGTATAACCTATAAACTTCCTTAGTTTCATTTGTCTCTCGCGCAGCACCTCTCTTAATTTCTTATATCCCATTGAAGTGATCTCTAAGACAGCAACACCACCCTTAAACCGCAATCTCTTAATCTCATCTTTTCCGACAATTTTTCTAAATCGCTTATATAATCCATCCCTATTATTAAAGCTCGCAGGCAGTCTAAATTGTGCAACATAAAGTCTGATATCTTTGGATTTCTCATAATCTGAAATCACTTGCTTCATAGATTTTCTAGGAAACTTTTTTGCAAATGTTGTAACGATCCGTATGTCTTTTGAAGTAAATTGACCTTTGGCGAAATGATTAGCCAAGATTTTTTGTTTCTCGAAGGGTAATGTGCTTATGGTTTTTACTATGTCTACACTATCAATAGTTCGTTTTCTTACTAATGCCCTAACCGCAGAACAAAGATTCTCTACAGCGAGAAAATCCTTTAGTTGTTGAACTGAAAGTTTAACTCTTCCAGCAACTTTCTCTATGTTGCCGAGTTGTTTCTCTGCATATGAAATATTTTCCGCCAAAGTTACTATGTCTTTAGGACGCTTAAGCCTCCGCGTACACCTGATAATAATCGCAAGTGCATTTTCAAGTTTTTCACTATCCTGCAAAATAGAACCTTTCTCACTGTACTGGGGCCATGAATCCATTTGCAATAAGCCACTCTTCAAGTGCTTTAGAAGCAATTTCTTCTCTGTTCATATAAAGCTTTTTCTCCGCCTTTTTCAAAGCATCATCTACTTTGGGCACTATACTAAGTACAACTGTTTTAAGTATCCTTCCCTTTTTCGCCTCACGGATTATCTCATCAGCACTTGCCCTAGGGCGCTCTTTGCCGTAGTCAACTGCTCTCTTTTTTTCGTGCCCGTATAGATCAGGCATTGCATCCAATAATCGGTCTGCCTTCTTCAGATTTCCTTGGGCTGCATCTATGGCCCTTTTAACATCGGCTTTCTCGACCTTCTTTTTCCGCAAGAGATCCTTCGCATGATCAGAAGCCATTTCTTCTATCTTAATGTAATCGCGCACCGTTCTCAAAGGTAGGCATAAGTCCTTGGCTACTTTGCGATCGTCCCTATTGTACTCCTTATACATTGCTGTTATAGCTTCAGCCGTATCCGCATGATTTAGCTCCACTCTTTGCATATTCTCCACCAATGACTCAACTTTTGCTTTGAAGTCATCGTAATCGGGAGGTTTAAACGTTGATTTGATAGTTTTTATCCCGGGTATAAGCTTGTGTGCAGCTAATCTTCTATGCCCAGAAATTAACTCGTATGGTGGATTGCCGAATTCGCCCCTCAAAACAATTGCATTTATAAGTCCATGTTTTGCGATACTCTTTGATAGGTCTTCTATTCCAATATCTCTATCGGTTTGCCTGACGTTTAATCCGGTTTTGGCTGCATCTTTTATATCTTTTAAAGGAACCTCGTATATTCTTTCCTCTGTCATTGTTTGCTCTCCTATACCATCCTAATTCCTACATACGAATCACAAACCATACAGTACTTAAAACCGCAATTCCCGTCAAAAACAAAAGCTCCGTTCGACTTGGGCATCGATCAGTTAATTATTGCCTTGATAAAAAAACCAGAAAGCATAACGCAACAATAACATACATTACCCGTATCCAGTATTTGTGTTTAAGAAAAAGTCGTTTAATCGTTAACTTCTGACCTTCCCTCATCCCAATTCTTGTGTCTACTGACATTGGCCCCATTTTGTTGCCATTCTTATCTAAAAAATCCGGTGGGAAAATAACTTCATTTTCAAGTTTCTCAAGAAGATCCTCTGCTACTTTGCACAGCCATCGATTGCGTATTTCAAAGAGGAGGAATGCTACAGACGTGACAAAGCCCATTATACCGATTGGTATCCTGATTATAGAGTAACTTTCCTTGTATGAAGCGACCAAGGCATTTGCTAGGATTCCTACAATGATGCAGTAATAATAGAACATAATCATACGCTGCCTTTGATGTGATTCAAACCATTTCCATGCGTAATCAAACTGCAATTTATTTCTGTCGTCCACTTCCCGCAATTCCATTTCATTCCCCACTTTCAGACTGCCTTCGTCTTTTACCAACGCTATACCCGTATTTCAGTTTGCCAATTCATTTTAACTACGTAATCCGCCAAAGAAAAGCTGAAAAACTGTTCCGGCGTAGCCTCGTATCTGTGGTGAAAATTCGTGTCAACCCCGGGAGAAGGCATATCGCTTATCTTTACTCACCGGGTAAACTTGTGCCTGCGCAGAGCCTGCCCTGAGGGAAGTCGAATGGGCAGGTATCCGCGGCCAAAATTTTTCTTGCAAACCACTGTTTGGTTCGTATAATTATGGGTATGAGTGAAATCCGCACAATGCGTTTTTGTGTTATGGCTATCCTCAGATTGGCCAGCCTCCTATTGCGCCGTTAAGGCGCAATAACAACTCCACCTAAAATTCACCCTATAGCTTCGTTTTTTGATAAATTCGTGGCAATTTGACCCCGCGTTGGGCATAATTAGCCTGAAAATTCTGGAGAAAAAACAGATGTCGCAAGAAAAAGTTTTAATATTTGACACTACGTTAAGGGACGGCGAACAATCGCCGGGCGCATCGCTTTCGGTCAGCGAAAAACTGGAAATAGCCCACCAACTGGCTGTCTTAGGCGTCGATATAATTGAAGCCGGATTTCCCGTGTCTTCGCCGGCTCAGTTTGAGGCCACCCAAAAGGTTGCCGAACAGGTTGCGGGCCCGGTTATCGCAGCTCTGGCCCGGGCAAACAAAGAGGACATCGAATCAGCAGGCAAGGCTATCGTTTCGGCCCGAAAAAAACGCATCCATACCTTCATCGCCACTTCGCCGATTCACATGAAGTATAAGCTGAAAAAGAGCAGTGACGAGGTGCTGAAAATGGCCGTTGAGGCCGTTAAATATGCAAAGACTTTTGTCGATGACGTAGAGTTCTCGCCCGAAGACGCCTGCAGAAGCGAGATGCCGTTCCTTATCGAGATTTTAGCAGCGGTCATCCAAGCCGGCGCAACCACTCTGAACATACCCGACACCGTAGGCTACATCCTGCCGGAAGAGTATGGCCGAATCATCGCTCAGCTTAAATCGGACGTTCCCGGCATCGACAAGTGTGTTATAAGCACACACTGTCACAACGACCTCGGCTTAGCGGTGGCAAACTCACTTGCTGCTGTGCGCAACGGGGCCCGGCAGGTCGAGTGCACCATCAATGGGCTGGGCGAACGAGCAGGAAATGCGGCACTTGAGGAAATCGTTATGGCCATACACACCAGAGCCGACTTCTTCTCGCAGGCTGGCGGTCTGGGTCTGCGTACCAACATCAATACTAAAGAGATCCACCGCACAAGCCAGTTGGTCTCGCGTCTGACCGGCTTCGTCATTCAGCCGAATAAGGCCGTTGTCGGCGCTAACGCCTTTGCGCACGAGGCCGGCGTCCACGTGGACGGCATGTTAAAAGACCGCAGCACATACGAGATTATGACGCCTGAGACCATCGGCCTTGTCGGCTCACGGATGGTGCTCGGACGGCACACCGGAAGGCATGGATTTGCCGACAGATGCAAACAGCTCGGCTATAAACTTACAAAGCAGGAAATTGAGCACGCTTACCAGCGATTTCTTGAGATTGCCGACAAGAAAAAGGAGGTTTTTGATGAGGATATCGCGGCGATTATCAATGACGAAGTCCGCCTGGTGGAGCAGGTTTATCAGCTTCAGTATCTGCATGTCGCCTCTGGGACGGGAACCTTGCCGACCGCCAGCGTAAAGATACGGATCAGGGACGAGGTTAAGCAGGCTGCTGCCTGCGGCGATGGCCCGGTAGACGCTGCATACGAGGCAATAAAAGAAGCTACCGGCCTGGCGCCAAAGTTGGAAAGCTATTCAATAAGAGCCGTCACCGGCGGAAAAGAAGCACTCGGCGAGGCAACCGTCAGAATCACGGAGAATGGCCGAACCTTCATTGGCCGTGGCATCTCCACCGACATTATAGAAGCAAGCGCAAAGGCCTACATTGATGCAATCAACCGGATGGTCGCAGCGCGGAGCAAAGGCGAAGAACCAGGCCCCAAAATGGAACTTTAAGGAAAACGAAATAAAAAGCACGAAATCCGAAACAAATCCAAATTACAGAAAATCGAAATTCAAAACAGACGGGCGTAAGAAAATGAGTATGACAATAACGGAGAAAATCCTGGCCAGAGCATCGCGGCAAAAGTCGGTTAAGCCGGGCGAATTGATTGATGCGCAACTTGACGTTGTGCTTTTTATAGATGTGACTGGTCCGGCGGCGATAAAAATGCTCCAGGAGCATGGCATTGATAAAGTGTTTGACCGCGAAAAAATCGTTGTCACGCCTGACCATTTTCAGCCGGCTAAAGATATTCAAAGCGCTGAACTTCACAAACGGCTCGACGACTGGGCAAAACGCCATAAGATAAAACACTATTACAGAATCGGCAGATCTGGCGTTTGTCATGCACTCCTGCCGGAACAGGGTCACATCCGCCCCGGCGAAGTCATCATCGGGCCGGATTCGCACACCTGCACCTACGGGGCGTTTGCAGCATTCAGCACGGGCATCGGCTCGACCGACCTGGCGGCGGCAATTGCAACCGGAAAGCTCTGGTTCAAAGTGCCAGAGTCGATGAAATTTGTGCTGAACGGCTCGCTCGGCCCAGGCGTCTATAGTAAAGATGTTATCCTTACCATAATCGCAAGAATAGGGACAGATGGTGCGCTCTATA
>Ga0153916_10003641_pt1 | contig 11499 bp, 14 predicted proteins | sample Opewatmetagenome_FD_109642 | JGI IMG/M metagenome (GOLD analysis project Ga0153916, IMG submission 109642) | Freshwater wetland microbial communities from Ohio, USA - Open water 3 Core 3 Depth 4 metaG | ecosystem: Environmental > Aquatic > Freshwater > Wetlands | place: USA: Ohio, Lake Erie...
AATCTCCAACCATAGAAGAGGAGGATAGCCGCTCCGGTGGAATTGGATGATCAGTCAGCAAACTGGCCACACTCCAAAAGATGGTGTCGTATTCTTTGTAATCCTTGATCAGGTGGTTCTGGTTAAATAGCATCACCAGCGACAGTTTTGTCTGTGGCAACAACAGAACACTTGTATGGAACCGCTCTGTGTCGCCGCCATGGGTAATTCGGGTCTCGCCATAATACTGCCCGATGTACCAGCCGAAGCCATAGGCGCTCTTTATGGCAGTGTTGGGGGTGAACATCAATTCGACATTTCCGGGCTTGAGCACACGCACCCCATCCAACTCGCCACCGTTGCCCAACGCTTTCAGAAAGCGCGCCATATCATTGGCCGATGAGATGATGAACCCTGCAGGCAAGTCGAATTGATAGAAGGGTTGTTCGAGGGGAACCGGCAACATGAAGACTTGTGAATAGCCTTGCGCCAGGCCTGCAGCTTTCGCTGCGCCGGGATGGGTGAAGGAGTTAGACATCTTGAGGGGGACGGAAATGTTATCGCGGACAAAGTCACCATAGGATTGCCCCGATACCGTTTCGATTAGTAAACCCAGTGTGTTATAACCTGGATTAAAGTATTGCATCTTGGTACCCACAGGCGCAGTGAGGCGCGCATGGGATAGATCGCGTACCATTGTTTCGAGTGAGGTATCCGGGGGGAAGTTTTCGACATAGCCCGATTCGGAAAGCCCGCTGGTATGTTGCAGTAGATGCCGAATGGTTATTTGCTTCGAAGCATGTTCATCATCCACTCGGAACCAGGGAAGGTATGTCTGAACCGGTGCGTCCAATTCAATTTCGCCCTGTTCCACCAACTGCATCACTGCCAGCGCAGTGAAGGATTTGCTTTGCGAACCGATGTAGAAGGGCGTATCCGGCGTTACAGCTCGCCCGTCCCCGGCTGAGCCATATCCTTTACTGTAAGTTGGCTGGTCTCCCTGTATAAATGCCAGTGCCACACCGGGAATGTTGTGACGTTCCATGGCGGCGGTAATATAGCTGTCGATGTCGGTGAGATCCCCGGCCGCATATGCTGGCTCGGTATTCCCAGCAACCTGGACTGAGGCAAAAGTGAGATATAGCAAACCGACAACAACAGCAAGGTTTTTGTGAGGCATACAGGCATCCCTTCGACTCTGGTTAGGGAAAATGGCTAGAGTCCAATCCAGACGAAAACGATCAGCGCTCTGGCAAATAACCCGCACTCGTTCGCTTCGCTCGCCAGCCTCAATATCCTCTCTGGCGGATATAGGTGCTCACATCCACGTTGTAGATCAGCTCTTCCAGATTGAAGTACGCCCAGGGCTGGCCCTGGTCTAGCCACATCACCGAACCGATCGAGCTGATAGTGGATCCTGCCACCGCTTGCCCTGCTTCGGCACGGCAGATCCACAGGATTTTGGCGTTGTCCTCCCCGGGGTCGCGGTAGCGCATAGCTTCCATCATATCGACCAGGCCCGTCTCAGGGTTGAAGCGCACCAAAAAGCTCTCCTCCCTCCCTTCATAAGGCACGTACAGCAGTGCCGAATTCTCGTCCACGGGTTCCCAATGGGCGCGCGCGTCCGTCACCCACAGCGCTGGGAACCAGATTGCCTCAGCCCAAAGTGCGAGGTTCGCGCCCTGGTTGGAATTCGCATCGTCGTAAAAGCTCGCCATGGGGCTTTCAAAGAAGCTCGCCCCATCGATATACCCCTCGTTCACCTTCAACAGCGGGATCCCAAACAGGGTCGCCTCAAAGTAATGCCGGTAGTCCTTGCCAGCGTTATGCACAAAAACAAAGCGGGCCGGTATGGGGATGTTCATGAATTGTTTCATGACCCCCTGTCCTTGAATGATCACCGTCTCTATCACCGGGATCTCCTCGCCATATACGGTGCGATAGAAGCGTTCCACCGGCGCCGGGAGCCCGGTGGGTAGTGGCACAGTTTTTAGCTGCGGGATATTTCCCGGATATGCCGGAAAGGATTGCGGCTGGACCTGCAAACCCAGCCAGCCAAGCAACACGATAGCAACAACAATGCCAACGATCGCCAATAGAGCATTCCGGACAACTATCATTTCTTCCTCCAGCAGACTAGGTTTGCGCGGCGCAGCATACTGACCCGCTAGGATCTTGATCTCTCTTGTGGTTCTTCTGCGCGCTTCCATTCATTCCTGCCTTCCCTAACAATGGCCAGCAATAGCGTAATGATCACGAAGATCGCCGTCCCAATTGCCTACGTCCTGTGGAAATCGAATACTCTGGCCAGGACCGCGACTATTCCTTCTCGGTCAATAATCAACAAACCGCTGATCCAAGTCAGGGTTTTGCCCAATATGGACACTGCGGACATTGTGATCGCAGTAGTTCTAATTTCGTCTTCTCCTTTAACCCATACTTCTCTGTGAACAATGCCAACTATTCTCCAACGAGACGCCCTACAGTGCGGCGAAAGCGTTCTGCTACTACATTGCTCGGTCGGAGCCTGTGCCGAGCCTATCGAACACAACGCGGCGTTTCTCTTCGATATGCATCAGGGCTGGCACAAACAGACCGGCCACGCTCATCAAGATGCAGAGCAATCCACTAGCCAAGAACCAGGCTTGAATCCCTAAACGGTCGGCCACTGGACCGGCGATCATCAGTCCGATCGGCGCCACCCCCGCCAGAGACGCTAGTGAAAAGGGAGAATACCCGGGCCTGCATATCGGGTGCGACGGTGGACTGGATGACGGCGAAGATCGGCCCGTCGACAATGGGAGTCATCATGCCCATAAGCAACGCCCCGCCGACGGCCATGAGAATGGCCGAGGAAGGCGCCAGCCCAAGGATCAGGGCGCCCGACCCCAGCCCCATCAGTCCAATCAAGGAAGTCAGTATCTTGCGCTTGAAACCGCCCCAGACGCCAAGCAGCCCCCCACCGGCGACAATTCCAATCCCTATAGCGGATTCCACCAAGCCTAGCTGGATGGCATCCCCGCCAAAATGGCCCTTGACCAGGAGAGGGAGCAACGCCCAACCTGGCGCGAAAGCAAGGTTTATCACCACCGCCATCAGACCGGCAATCAGCAATCCAGGCCAACCAAGCATGTATTGGAAACCCGCTTTGAAATCCCGCCAAACGGTGCCCTGCGCCTCGTGATGCAGCTGCCCATGCTCAATGCGTCCCGGCTGGGGAATCGGGAGAAAGAACAGCGGCAGGATCGCGATCAAGGCGGTTGCCACATCGATGACCAGTATGCCCTGAAGAGGCAGCACGCCCAGGAGGAGAGCGCCAAGTGGCGCGGAAACTACATTCAGGCCCCCGTTGAGCATGTGGTTGACCCCCTGGATGCGAGTCAGATGTTCCACCGGAACCATCAGCGAGGTCGAAGCACTCATGGCGTTCCCATGGAATGCGCCAGCCAGGGAGCGGATGAACATCACAACGTAGATGTGCCAGATCGCAACGGCATCCAGGGCGAACAAGACGGCCAGCACGATGGTGGCCAGGGCAATGATGCTGTCGGCAACCTGCATGATCCATCGGCGATTCCAGCGGTCTACCAGGGTGCCAACAATCGGACCCAAGACCACTTGGGGCAGCAAACCGGCCAGGGAGGCGATTGCCAGCACCGTCGCTGAACCCGTTCTTACGGTTAGGTGCCAAATAAGGGCGAACTGGACCAACTGGCTGCCCAAGATTGACAACGCCTGCCCCCCCCAGATCGTGAAGAAGGGGGCCTTCCAGGATCTACCATCTCTTACCGAGAACTGCGTTGCCATGAGAACTCCTTAGCATTCTCCTTCATCATCCCGGAGCACCTTGAGGGTGAATGTTTCATCCTGTTCACCCTCAAGGATTGTCCCAAGATACCGATTCTCTTGCAGGTTCACCTGGCTGTAGTGGTGAGAGGGCGCTTCTGCATTCCCTCTCCATCGATACCACCATTTGCCTCTGGCAAAAGCACATCAGTAACCCCTTCCCCACGTTGGAACATCGAGTGACGGTTCAACCAGACAACCAATACGGCAGCCATGACGAACATGAGAGTGTCCCAGGGTTGGGCATCGGGAAAGGCGGGGTTCATCATCTGGAAGTGATACAAGGCGGAGATTAGTAGGCTGCCCCGGGCGGCGTTGAACAAGGGGGTTAGGATGACGGAAATGGCGACGACACCGATGAAGTAGGGCCCGAAGGACCAGGCGCTCTGAGGCGTCCCACTGAGAAGGAAAGCGGGGATATGCCAGAGACCCCAAACGCACCCCAGGATCAAGCCTGCCCAGAACGGAGAGAACCGGCGCTGCAACAGAGGCAGGGCAAGACCTCGCCAGCCGAACTCCTCGATGGGGCCGATGAACAAAGCAACAGCCATCGCCGGAAGCACTTGATACCAGGGAGAGAAGGGAAACGAGTCGGTGATGGATCCCTTCACTGCGGCCCCGGCATAGACGAGCAGGGGAATGCCCAGTACTAGGAACAGCCACCACGGAACGGGAGCGCGCCACAAAGTCAGACGCCGAAAGAACCTGCCCAAGCCCTTGGTGCCGTAGTGGCGCCAGACAAGGAATACGCCAGCAAGGCCGGGCGAATACACTGCGAGGATGAAGAGGGGATTGGTGAGGCTGATCTCGCCGATGGTGCTATGACCTGGTCGTAAAACAAGATGAGGATCGCAGCGAGCCCCCAGGTAAGGCCAAACGACAGTGCCAGGAATGGAAGAAGAGTTCTCGTTTTCATTGTGATTTCTCCTGTTGGCTCGGATGGGGCGCTTGCATCTTGGTCATTCGGTTCAAACGGCATTGGATCACTGCGATTCTCCTTTGGAGTCTCCTATGTCAGGATGGTGTTTCCCCAGCGACGGATTTTGTCCCAGTCGCGCAGATCGCCTATCTGAGATTGAGCCGCCTTGGCAAGTGTTCGTTCGATGAGGGAAAGTTGGGCCAGGTCCACCTTTCCAGCGAAAAATCCTTCATACTGGGGGGGCACAATCTCCCGCACCGGGTCAAGGTACGCTAGACGGTTCTTGCGACTGTTTTCATCATCCCCGAGGTTCTCCATATGGACAGCGAAGAAGGCGGTGGGCAACTGGCGCAGAACCTGTTGCTGAAGTTCTACGAACCTGACCGCTTCTGGTAGCCATCGTCCGATGCGGATGGCGCTACCTACGATCACGGCGCGGTAACCTTCCACGGTTGATGCATTCTTCGCCAGGCGGACGTCAACGGTCTTGCCCCTTGCAGTCAGTTCGTCCGCAATAACCTTCGCCACCTCGCCAGTAGAACCGCACTTGCTGGCGTAAACTATCAACACTCTATCGTTCATGCCCCCCTCTCTTTCGCTCTCGTACATATCAATCATGGGGGTGTGGGTACCCAGTGCGGTCAACCCGGCGCAGGTCAGCGCGGCTGCTCCGATGCCGGCCCCCGCCATTTTGAGAAAGTCTCGTCGGGAAATTGAGTGCGCCATATTGGATCCTCCATCACTTGGTGAACAGCACAGGCATCATCCACTCGAAGCCTGCGGCGCAGGGAACGTGCAAAGGGCGCAATTCAGCGAAATCTCTCGATTTGAAGACCACGGCGAAGAGGACGGTGAGGACTACACCGATGCCGATTGCCAGAATGAGGAATACCGGCTGCGCGCTTTCGGGCCAGTCCGCCTGAAGAAGATGTAACAGGGGAAAGAGATCAGCCCAACCACCCATGGCATGAATATCCCATGGAGAGAAACTCGGTCTCCTCGGATGACAGGAAAAACCGTGGACGGCAATTCTTCGAGCGTGGAGAGATTGGCTGGGCGCAAGCAAGTGCTGACGCCAGACACGATGGCAACGCCGACCGTACCTACGGTCAGGATTAATGCGTTCCTATCCATGCGGACCTTCTTCTGTTCCCGAAGCCATTCCCCGCAGGGTCCGTAGCAGATACTCCGAGGGATCTCCCTTGCTGACGAAGGCATCCACCCCGGCCAGCAGAGCAGCCTGGCGCGCCTCCGGTCGCCCACTCAGGGCGATGATGCGCAAGCCCGGGTAATGCGCACGCAATTCCGACAACAGGCGCAGCGCAAAACCTGGCGGAGGGTCAGCAGCTTGCAGGCCGGGCAATTCCCAGTCCAGCAGGGCCACATCGGGTCGGGTCGTCTCCAGCACAGCCAATATGCTATCTGCCTTGGCGACTTCGCCGACTATCGTCATCCCCTCCTCTTGGCCCAACAGCAATTGCAGCGCGGAGCGCAATTGCGGTTGGTCGTCAACTAGCAAGATTCGCATATCGGTACCATTGTCATTCACGGCAGCACGAGATTGAAAGACCGCGCATTTCATCTCTCCGCCTTCAAGATACAAACAAATCTCCCCAGGTGCATCATGCACCTGGGGAGATTCTCGACTGGTCAGGCGGTCAGTCACGACCTGGTCACTCGACCAGGTGATTCTGCAGGGCCATGGATACTGCCTCCGTGCGACTTGCCACCCCCAACTTTGCAAGGATGGTGCTGACGTGGAACTTGGCGGTCGAGCGGCTGACGGTAAGCCGATCGGCAATCTGGTTGTTGTTCAAGCCTTCCACCATCAAGGCCAGTACTTCCCGCTCACGTGCGGTCAGGTCGAAACCGATACTTTCGGCTGGGGCGCGTGTTGCTTGGATGAGCACCTGGGCAGCCTCGGGCGCCAAGGTGGGCTTGCCTGCATGAGCGGCGCGAATGGCTGTCGCCAATTCATCGGCGGTGACATCCTTTAGCAGGTAGCCAATCGCCCCGGCTTGTAACGCACCCCGCACCAATTCCTGTTCTTTGAAACTGGTCAGCGCGATCACCTGGGTTTCCGGACATTGCTCCCGAATCTGGCGGGTGGCCGTAGCCCCGTCCATACCATGCATGACCAGGTCCATAAGGACAACATCGGGTTTGACCTGCGGACAAAGACCCAGCGCCTGTTCTCCGCTGGAAGCTTCGCCAACCAGCTCCATATCATCGCAGGCCATTAAGAAGGCAGATAATCCCCGCCGGACAACGGCATGGTCGTCCACAAGCATCACACGGATCGGCATTGTATCGGTCATTTGCTCTCATCCTTCCAGAACAGTTCAATATGAGTTCCCACCCCCAAAACACTCTGAATTGCCAATTTGGCACCGATCGTCTCGGCGCGTTCTTGCATAATGCTCAGTCCCATATTATCTGGCAAGACCCGCCGAATATCGAAACCGCGCCCGTTGTCCCGAATCCCCATTTGAACCTTTCTTTCTGTGCGCTGTAGTTTGATGGATACCTGCGTTGCTTCGGCATGCTTGTGGATGTTGTTGAGCGCTTCCTGCGCCACGCGGTAGAACACCACCTTCACTTCCGAGGTCGGGTCATTGTTTCCGTCTATTGTCAAATCAACCGGGATGCGGTTTCGCCCAGCGAAGGCATTCGCCAGATGACGGAGCAAGTCGCCCAGGTCCATTTCAGCCAAAGTGGTCGGGCGTAGTTCGAGCAGCAGCGTCCGCATTTCAGAGAGCGCGCCGCGGGTCAGGATGCGCAATTCATCGAGGTTTTGTCTACCCAATTCCGGGTTGCGCTCCCAGAGCTTGGGCAGCACATCAGCGATCAGGCTGGCAGAAAACAGCGTTTGCGTAACGGCGTCATGCAACTCGCGCGCCAGGCGACCGCGCTCGATTGCCACTGCTGAGTCTTCCGCGGTCGCGTAAAGGCGTGCGTTCTCAATGGCGATGGCAACCTGGTTGGCAAAGACCTGGATCAGGTCCGCGTGCTGTGCCGTAAAGAAGCCGGGCCTACTGTGGTCGAGGGTCAACAGGCCTAGCATATGGCCCTTGTACCTCAGTGGCACCCCCAACCAGGAACGGACGTATCCCAAAGTCGATTCCAGTTCGCCGCCCGCTGTCTGCCGGAACATGTTGGCAAATGGCGTATCACCCCGGATATCGGGAATGACTAGCGGTTCTTGCTGTTGGATCACCTGGCTGTAGACCAGCGCCTCTTCCAGCGGGAAGCGCACGTGCTGAGCCTCCTTTTGGGGAATGGGACCGCGATAGGCCCCCATCACCAAGGCCCCGCTTTCCAAGATCAGTATTGATGCGCCGGTATAGTCCACAACAGCCCTCAACTGTTCCAGAATGAGGTCCAAGAGCGGCTCCAGCGTCAAGGTAGAGGTAATGTCCTGCGAAACCTGCAGGAGTGTCCTTAATTGGCGGGTGCGTTCCTCAACCCGCTGTTCCAGGTTCTGTTGGGCCAATACGCGTTCGGTTGCGTCAATGGTTACGTTTAGAATCCCGCTGATCTTGCCTCTTTCGAAAAGGGGCGCCAGGACTACATCCCAGAAACTGACAATCCCACCCGACTCGAAGCGCAAGCCATTCTGACGGACTGTCTCGCCGGACAATACCCGTTCGAACAAGGGGATCACTGTCATTTCCGAACCGGGTAGGTGGTCGAAGTAATAGACACCCGGCACCAGCGGCGCTGCCGACGGGGGAGCATACAACTTGGAGAAATCACCCCAGGTAGGGTTGTAGCGCAGGAAGTGATAGCCCCGATCGAAAACGGCAATTCCCATCGGCATGCGCTCGAAGAGGATTTCCAGTAGGTCTGATTCGCGTCCCAACCCGCGATTTGGGCCAAGTGTATCAACGGTTTGGTTCTTGGCGTGAGATGAAGGGAATAGTTCGAAAACACAACTCTCATCCCCCTTGGCCTGACAGGATTGTTCAGTACACACGATATCGCGCCTATTGCAGATTGCGTTGACAAACCCGACCATCACACCGGCGGTATACGCGCACATGGGACGGTGAACCTGCTGGCCATGGCGCAGAGTCATCCGGGCCTCGAATGCGTCGTTCGCCCGCACAGTCAATTGTCCAAGCGGCCATTGCGATTCTTGGACTTCGAACTGTCCACATCCTGCAGTCTGATAGGCCCGCAAGAAACTATTGAAGTATCTCTCTTGATCTGAGGCATCCTCTGCGGAGCCGAATGTTCCTGCAAATGAGGCGCCTCCGTTTGCCCCAGCCTGCTGCAGAACCGAGTTGGTCAACTCAAGCCCGATCAGTGCCTCCATGTGGCGGCGAATGCTCCAAAAACCGGCTCCGGTGTCCGGTAAGGTCATGCCAGCTCCGCCGAAAGGTGGGAAACCGCGCTCTTCGTTGATAGAATCAGATGTCTTCATGATTGGCCTGCCCCGGTATCTGTACCAGAGTCAATTCTAGTTCGAAAGCCGCTGAAGCGGTTAGCGGAGATCCCCAATCCAGCTATGCTAGCCGAAAACGCCATCCGAGGTTGTCTGATATTTCCGACCTCAGACCACAAGCCGATAGTCGTGCTGCATTCCGTTGAGGATGGCAACAGTGATGAACCTGCCTCGCATTGGCCAGCTCGGCTGGGGCCCGATCTCCTGGCGGAAATCACTGCCCGGCTCCCATGTGTGACCGATGTGCATTGCATGACGCGCCGCGAGAGCACGAAGTCATCATAGTCGAGGTGGATCGGGGAAGGCGAGGGGGCCCGAGCGTGTCCTCTGACCCGCCGAAGCAAGCATGCACTCTTGATGTTGGCTTCCTAGTCGGAGGCCGGGTAGCCCTGTATTCGGCTTTGAGAGCGGGTGACGGGATTCCCGGGCCCGCGGCCTGGGCGGGCGAACCCGCGAACCATTGCCTGGGAATAGGACGGCTCTCAGATCACCCGACCGCCTTGCTTTTCCCTGTTTCTCTGCGTTGACGCCGTCGGTGACTCGAAGAACAAAGTGACTCGATTCTGCTCACGTTGCACCGCGGGGTGCCGCATCATCCGATGACGCAGGGGAAGATCGAGCGGCGGCAAGGCCCACCTCGGTCACATCCGAACCGAGTCCAACCAGTGCCTCAAGTGGGCCTTCATCGAAGCCGGCAATGTTGTCGCCGCTCACCACGAGCATGCAGCTGCTGAAGACCTTGCCCGGGGTCGGAGACATCCTCGCCGTCGTCATCGACCGGGAAGTGGGCTCTATCTGCCGCTTCCCTGGCTCGCAAGACTTCAGCAGCTATTCCGGAACTACACCCAGGGTCAGCACACAAGCGAAGAAAAAGGAGGTGCAGCTATGTCTCATTATAGAGTGGGTTGCGACGCCCGTCGTCGCTATTCTCAGTTCTCTGTTCTCGATCAGGATGGCTAACTCCGGCAACAAACCCGAGTGGATCACGAGCCCGGCGCCATTCGGGCTTTCCTCGAGGGCCTGCCCGAAGGTACTCCGGTTGCCCTGGAGAACGTCGGGAACTGGTATTAGATCGCTGACGAGATCGAGGCTGCCGGCTGTCTGCCTCTCCTGACTCATGCCGCCAAGGCCAAGGTCATGATGGGCAACGTCAACCTGTCCGCCGACAGGCGGGCAAGACCGACAAGCTCGACGCTAAGGGCCTGGCCAAGCTTCTCCACTTGGATAGCCTGCCCACCGTCTGGCTCCCACCCGGGGAGATGCGCGACGAGAGGGAGCTCCACCGCACCCGGATGGCTCTCTCCAAGCTCAGGACCGCCCTGAAGAACCGCATCCACGCCACCTTGGCCAAGTACGGCATCACCAGCACTGAACATAGTGACATCTTCGCCGGAAAAGGCAGGGTCTGGCTCCATGCGACCCTCTGCCGGCTTCCCCCAGAGACCGGCCGATGTGTCGCCCAAGAGATCGAAGCCCTCGACGGACTGCAGCTCCAGATCGCTCAGCTCGAAGACCGCATCCGGAAACGAATTGCGCTGGCCCCCTCGATCCAGCTGCTGAAGACCCTCCCCGGTGTGGGAGACATCCTGGCCATCGTCATCGAGCGCGAAATCGGCTCCATCGATCGTTTCTGTACGTCAGGGCAGTTCACCAGCTACGCCGGCCTCGTCCCCACCGTCCACGCCAGCGGGGGCAAGACCCGCTTCGGCCACATGCGCAAGCCTTCCAATCAGTACCTAGAGTGGGCCTTCATCGAAGCCGCCAACGTTGTCGTCCGTCACCGGCATCACCCCGCATGGAAGGTCACGTACGTCCGCCAGATCTATGACCAGGTCTCCCAGCGCAAAGGCCACGCCGTCGCGGTTGGCGCCGTGGCTCGTCACCTAGCCGAAGGTGCATTCTGGATCCTCAAGAGACAGCAACCCTACCGGCCGCCGGCCCTTCGGCAGGCCTCTCCCAAGCAGGTGCGAGGGCGTGCCCAACTTGTTTCCGGTTGAGATACGTGAGTTGATTGCCAGGCACCTGCTGGACTTGCTCATGCCGCAATGACGGCGAATAGATGTTTCGGGGAAGACCCGTTAGAGCCGGCTTTGGAGGACGCTACCGCCTACTGGATCTTGACAGCAGCCCTTTCATAGATGTTGGGCGGCCCAAGAGGTCGCGCACGCGCCTGGTCCGTTCACTGCTCGGCCGATCGCATGTTCGCGAGAAGGACGGCCAGCGATCCAAGCGAGCCAAGCGTAAAGCCCAACCACAGGGCGAGGAGCCCATCTCCGCCCCCCTCGGCGACGGGGCCGCCAGCGAGCGA
>Ga0153916_10003642_pt1 | contig 11499 bp, 9 predicted proteins | sample Opewatmetagenome_FD_109642 | JGI IMG/M metagenome (GOLD analysis project Ga0153916, IMG submission 109642) | Freshwater wetland microbial communities from Ohio, USA - Open water 3 Core 3 Depth 4 metaG | ecosystem: Environmental > Aquatic > Freshwater > Wetlands | place: USA: Ohio, Lake Erie, Old...
AGTAACCATTCCGGCAGGCTTGTTTTTCACCTCCTTCTCATCAAGAAGGAAAGGTCTGATAACAGCATGCGGACAGGAGTAGGTGCATTGATTGCACTGTATACAATGTTCTGGCTGCCATTCAGGAACATTAACTGCAATACCCCTCTTTTCCCATGCAGTTGTTCCCGGAGGGAATGTGCCATCTTCCCTGTTCAGAAAAGCACTTACCGGCAAATCATCCCCTTTAAGCCGGTTCATGGGGAGAGCTACATTCCTGATAAATTCAGGGAGAAATTGATCATATTCAACTTTAGACGGTTTTATAGATTTCCATTCAGCAGGAACTTTAATCTGCTGGACATCACCGCCCCGGGTAACTGCTGCAAAATTCATATTTACAATATCTTCACCCTTTCTACCATAACTTTTTTCAATAAACTTCTTCATTTCTTTTACAGCATGTTCATATGGTATTACACCAGAAATCTTGAAAAATGCAGATTGCATGATCGTATTTGTGCGGGAACCAAGTCCGATCTCTTCAGCAATTTTGGTTGCATTAATTGCGTACATTTTGATGTCATTATCAGCCAGATATTTCTTCATGTCATCAGGAAGCCTTTTCTTTGTCTCTTCCTCATCCCATATCGTATTCAGGAGGAATGTGCCACCTTTTTTAAGGCCTTTTAACATGTCGTATTTATCAAGATAAGAAGGTACATGACATGCGACAAAGTTAGGAGTGCCGACATAATAAGTTGACCGGATTGGATGATCTCCAAAGCGAAGATGTGAGATGGTCATACCGCCAGATTTCTTTGAATCGTATGCGAAATATGCCTGGCAATATTTATCTGTCGATTCACCAATGATCTTAATACTGTTTTTATTTGCCCCGACCGTCCCATCTGCTCCGATCCCATAGAATTTGGCTTCGTATGTGCCTTCCGGAACCGCACTTACCTCAGGAAGAAGGGGTAATGATGTATAAGTAACATCATCAACGATTCCAACTGTGAAACGGTTTTTTGGTTCAGGAAGTTCAAGATTATTAAAAACAGATATAATCATAGATGGAGTGGTATCTTTTGAACTAAGTCCATACCTCCCCCCCACTATCAATGGAGCTTTTTCCCTTCCATAGAAAATATCGCGGACATCCAGGTATAACGGTTCACCGTTTGCTCCGGGTTCTTTTGTCCGGTCAAGGATAGCAATACGTTTCACGGAAGATGGAAATACCTTGAAAAAGTATTTTGCACTGAATGGACGGTACAAATGAACCGTAATTATTCCCACTTTTTTACCCTGTTTTATAAGGTAATCGACTGTTTCCTTAACAGTTTCGGTGACAGATCCCATGGCAATAATAATATTCTGCGCATCTGGGGCACCATAATAGGTGAAGGGATGATATTCACGTCCAGTCATTTTTGTAATTTCCTGCATATATCCTTCAACTATATCAGGCACCGGTTCATAGAACCTGTTTGCAGCTTCCCTTGTCTGGAAATAAATATCAGGATTCTGGGCTGTTCCCCTGGTTACAGGATGTTCTGGATTTAGTGCCCGATCCCGGAATTCCTGAAGAGCCTTATAATCCAATAATTTTGCCATTTGTTCTTTGGTTGGAGCTTCAACCTTCTGTATTTCGTGAGAAGTACGAAATCCATCAAAGAAATGCAGGAATGGGATCCTTGATTTGATTGCTGTAAGGTGCGCCACACCAGCAATATCCATAATTTCCTGAACGCTTCCGGTTGCCAATAGGGCAAAACCCGTATGTCTAACACTCATTACATCACTGTGATCACCAAAAATTGAAAGAGCCTGAGCAGCAAGACTGCGCGCAGAAACATGAAATACACCTGGCAATAACTCCCCTGAGATTTTATACATGTTCGGGATCATTAGCAACAAGCCCTGAGAAGCAGTAAAAGTAGTCGTTAGAGCACCTGCCTGCAGGGATCCGTGTACTGCACCAGATGCCCCTCCTTCAGACTGCATTTCGACAACCTGCACTGTCTCTTCAAAAATATTCTTCAAACCGAAGGCGGACCATTCATCGACATTTTCGGCCATATTGGATGAAGGAGTAATAGGATATATTGCAGCAATCTCGCTAAACATGTAAGCAACATGTGATGCAGCTTGATTTCCATCACATGTAATGAAATTCTTTTTTTCAGCCATTTCTATGTATTTAAATATTTAATAAACAATAATTAACTCATCCCGCATTCATGGAAATCAGGAATTCCTCATTTGATTCAGTTTTGGACATACGGTCGATCAGAAATTCCATTGCTTCGATCGGTGTCATATCGGAAAGATAATTCCGAAGGATCCAGATCTTATTGAGCATTTCTTTTTCAAGCAATAATTCTTCCCTTCTTGTGCTGGTGGCATTAAGATCCACCGATGGGAAAATACGCTTATTAAAGAGCTTCCGGTCAAGTTGTAATTCCATATTCCCGGTTCCTTTGAACTCCTCAAAAATCACATCGTCCATTTTCGAGCCCGTTTCTGTCAGCGCTGTGGCAATGATCGTAAGTGAACCCCCGTTTTCAATGTTCCTGGCTGCACCGAAAAAGCGTTTTGGCTTCTGTAATGCATTAGAATCGACTCCTCCGGAAAGAACCTTCCCGGAAGCGGGTGCTACAGTATTAAATGCCCGGGCAAGCCTGGTTATCGAGTCAAGCAGGATCACTACATCATGTCCGCACTCGACCATTCTTTTAGACTTTTCCAGAACAATATTGGCAATCCTGACATGCCGTTCAGCAGGTTCATCAAAAGTAGATGCGATGACTTCTGCTTTTACATTGCGTTCCATATCTGTCACTTCTTCAGGCCTTTCATCGATCAGTAAAATGATAATGTATGCCTCGGGGTGACTTGCTGCAATGGCATTGGCAATCTCCTGCAAAAGAATGGTTTTTCCGGTCTTGGGCTGAGCAACAATTAGTCCTCTCTGTCCTTTACCAATTGGAGAAAACATATCAACCACACGACAGGAGATACTACTCCTCACTCCTTTCTGTACAAGTTTGAATTTTTCATTCGGGAAAAGCGGGGTAAGAAAATCAAAGGGGATCCTGTCACGAATAAATTCGGGATTCCTGCCATTGATCTCTTCAACCTTAATCAGTGGAAAGTATTTCTCACCATCCTTTGGAGGCCGTATCGTACCTGTTACGGTATCACCAGTTTTAAGCCCGAAAAGTTTGATTTGAGATTGGGAAACATAAATATCATCGGGAGAATTCAGATAATTATAATCCGAAGATCTTAAAAATCCATATCCATCCGGCATAATTTCAAGTACACCGGAAGCCGATATGATACCCTCAAACTCAAATGTTTTATCAACCTGTCTCCTTTCGTGCCTTTGATAATGTTCCTGTGGTTCCTTTTCAATTACTGCAGGTCTCTCAAGGGTCTCCTGATTATTGTCATCAGAGATAGTTTTCTCCTCGAGGGTTACTGCTTCTTCGTCCAGACTAAGGGTTAAAATCGGATTATCATCGACGGGTATATCGGTAGGAGGAGGAATACTTATAAATTCTTTGTCATCAATTAAGTTTTCTGCGCTTTCTTCTCTCCTGACTTCTTTTCTATCTTCTCTTTTATATTCTCTTCTATCTCCTCTTCTATAATTTGCCCTATCTTCTCTTCTATCTCCTCTTCCGTCTTCTCTTTTATATTCTCTTTTATCTTCAGGTCTACCTACTCTTTTGTCTTCAGGTCTATCTTCTCTCCTATCTTCCCTTCTATCTTCTGGTCTATCTTCTGTTCTATGATCTCTTTTGTCTTCTGTTCTGACTTCAGGCCTATCTTTAATATATGGTTTCCTACCTCTTTTAATTTGGTTCTTGTGATCATGCCTGGGATAGGACTCGGAGGCCGGAGCACCGCTGTGCTTTTTTTCAGCCGCAGCGATGGCTTGCTCATCAAGGATCCTGTAGATCAGGTCTGGTTTACGGAATGACTCAACCCGTTTAATCTTCAGATTTTTCGCAATTTCCCGGAGTTCGGGTAAAAGCATTTTATTAAGTTCAAGAATATCGTACATAAGTATAAATTAAATTAGTTAAACTCTTTGTGAAAAATATTTCAGTCCCGGGTCTTAAAAAAAACGGGTAGACGGAAAATTCATTATTAATATCTTCGTTCGAATAAAACAACGAATCAGGTTAAATATGGATATTATAAGTAAAGAAATTCAATTATTTGAGGCTGGAAAAATCAGCTATTCAATAGGTATAAAATGGAAATTCAGTGCAATAATAACCATTTCGTAAGAATTACCAAAAAAAACATAATAAAAATGTTCCTGTTTATGATTTTTTATTATAAAAATTAGTCTCTACCTGTAACTAAGATTTTTTTTCTACGTATAAAGGAGGTCAATTTTCATTTCAAATGAGACAACTTAAAATAATCAAGCAGGTTACTAACCGGGAAACTCCTTCCCTTGATAAGTACCTCCATGAGATTGGTAAGGTAGATCTCATTTCTGCTGAAGAAGAAGTTGAACTGGCCCGAATGATAAGGAGTGGCGACCACGATGCACTGGATAAGCTCATTAAAGCAAACCTTAGATTTGTGGTATCTGTTTCAAAACAATACCAGAATCAGGGGCTTAGTCTCCCCGACCTTATCAATGAAGGGAATCTTGGTTTAATCAAGGCCGCACAGCGATTTGATGAAACCAGGGGTTTTAAGTTTATTTCATATGCCGTCTGGTGGATAAGACAATCCATACTACAGGCTCTTGCTGAACAAGCAAGGATTGTGAGACTTCCACTTAATAAGATCGGTTCAATAAATAAAATCAACAAGACATTCTCTGAACTAGAACAGAAGCATGAACGTGAGCCTTCTTTCCTTGAAATTGCGCAGGCCCTGGAATTAGTCCCTGAAGAAGTTAAGGAAGCTATTCGTAGTTCGGGCCGTCATGTCTCCATGGATGCTCCACTCTCTGAAGGAGAAGAAGGAACCATGTATGATGTCATGCTCAGCAAAGATGCACCAAGTCCGGATAAAGGTTTGCTTACAGAATCCCTTCGTAAAGAGATCGAACGTGCACTTTCTACATTAACAAACCGCGAGGCCAATATAATCAAATTATACTTCGGTCTGAATGGCAAACATCCTAACACCCTTGAAGAAATAGGTGAACAATTCAATCTAACCCGGGAAAGGGTCAGGCAAATTAAGGAAAAGGCTATTAAGCGTTTAAAACATACTACACGAAGTAAGATACTAAAAACGTATCTTGGATAATTCAATTGCTACTGAAAATGTCTCACCTAATAGCCCCCTCAATTCTCACTGCCAGTTTTCTTGATCTCCGGAAGGAGGTCGAAATGGTTAACCAGAGTGACGCTGACTGGATCCACCTTGATATTATGGACGGTGTATTTGTACCTAATATTTCTTTCGGATTTCATATAATCAGCCAGATCAAAGCAATTGCTAAAAAACCACTCGATGCCCATCTAATGATTGTGAATCCAGATCGGTACCTGGAAGAATTTAAACACTCCGGGGTTGATAAACTGACGGTCCACTATGAAGCAAACATTCATCTTCACCGGACAGTACAACATATCAAATCATTAGGACTGAATGCAGGAGTGGCAATTAATCCGCATACTCCTGTTGACGTTCTTAAAACTATCTTACCTGAACTTGACATGGTTCTTAACATGACCGTTAATCCCGGTTTCGGTGCCCAGGCATTTATCGATTTCAGCTTTAAAAAAATAAAGGAATTAAAAAAGTTGATAAAAGAAACCGGCTCAAAAGCCATGATCCAGGTCGATGGTGGAGTGGATATGACAAATATTCAATCTCTGGTTGAAGCAGGAGTTGATGTTTTTGTCGTGGGAAACACCGTCTTTTCTTCAGATAATCCCTTGCAAGTTATTCGTGACCTGAAATTATGTTGTAAGTAAATCCGGGGAAAAGTCTACAAGTCTACAAGTCCTCAAGTAAAGTCCACAAGTGAAGTCCACAAGTCCTCGAGTCCGCAAGTCCACATGTATATTATTTTAAGAATCTGTAAACTAGTAGACTTGCGGACTTGTGGACTCGTGGACTTGCAGACTTTAATTGTTTCCTTTCAAATAATCCCGCAAATAACTGAATCGCGTTGAGAGTCTACCCTTCCTCAGTATAGTTGCTTTATTGATGGTACCTTCAGTGTCTCCTTCCAGTAAGGCAGGTATAACCTTCTCGATCAACATCTCCCCAAAATATTCTGAAGCATCTCTTGGTAATTCTCCCGGGAGATTATCGACAGCCATTATGGTAATACTTCCAGGATCAAAAGGAGGAGTTTCCGTTCCTGTCAAAGCCTTGTATCCATAAAATGGTTTTTCTATGCTTGAAGTCCGTATTGTGGATGGGATAGATCCATTTACATCACAACTGATATCTGCAATAACTTTTATCCTGAAATCCGGTTCCTGCATGTCTGCCGTATTCATGAAAACAGGTGAGGTCGGATCCCAATAATGGCATGCCATCAAAAGATCCGTGACTTTGGTATATGGTTTAAACGTGGATTCATAATGATCGGGGTAGGCAATAAAATGATTCATACTAAATTCTGATCCGCCTTTCCTCCTGACATAGTGCCATGGATCAATACGGCACATAACCGGTTCGTTGAAATTATTGCTAAGGTAGTCTTCTGGTTTGACCTCCCTGATATTTAAATAACCTAGTATTTCCATTGCTCCTCCTGCCACTCTGCCACCACCAGTAATCAGGATCTTTATCGGAGAAAGCTGTACTTTTTGCAATTCCTTCTGCATTTCTTCAAAATTAAAGCACTGATGAGCTGGTTTTAACTGGTAAAGTCTATACCTTTCACCATAAGCCCTTAATCCGTTGTATGCTCCAACAATCCCCGCCCACCTGCCGAAAGCTACCAGCCTGTTATTATTTTGATCTGTAAGGTATTCATAGTCAATAAGGGTAATCTTTCTTACAGCCATTTCCTGCAGAAGTTTTCTATTGTGAGGCTGCATTTTACCTGTATGTGAAAAGAACATATAGGTCTTACCATGGATCAGAGTACTGGATAGGATTTCCTTTATTCCAATGAGTATATCGCAATCTGAGAGGTCGGTTTTCAGCTCGACTCCGGAATCCTCATATTCATAATCCGCAAAACACCTTATCTCACTCGGCTGTAAACAAAAAACGGCCTGTGGAAATTGACCTTTCAATTTCCTGATCTGCCTGGGTGAAAATGGAACTCTGCGGTCAGGTGGAATTTTCGTTTCTTTCAGAATACCTATACGGATAATTTTATTCATTTTAACTTTCAAGTGTTTCGAAATTTAATAACTTTTGTAATAAATCCGTCTCCACAGCGACTTATTATTTTGAACTCGATTTTTTAATGTATGGAAGAAAAAAAAATGAAGGCGGAATTCCTGGGCCTTATCAATCAGAACAAAGGGATCATATACCGGATCAGCAGGATATACGAAGTAACTGAGGCTGACCGTGAAGATCTGTTCCAGGAAATTCTTCTGAATCTTTGGAAGGGCTATGCTTCTTTCAGGAAGGAATCCAAGTTTTCAACATGGTTGTACAGGATCGCATTGAATACATGTATAACAGTAGTCCGAAAAAAAAGCAGGACCATAAACACTATGACCATGCAGGAAAAACACAATCAGGTACCTGATGTCTTTGGTGATGCAGATTATTATGAGGAAAGCCGCCTGCTTTACAAGGCGATAGGCAAACTGGATAAACTGGAAAAGGCAATCATTATCCTTTACCTGGAGGAAAAAAGTTATGAAGAAATAGCTGAGATTGCGGGTATCACAGCTAATAATGCAGGAGTTAAAATTGGCCGGATAAAAGCCAAACTCAGGCAATATTTAAACCATTAAAATCTATAAAAATGGAAGAAAAAGATATCATTAAAATATGGAAAAAAGGATTCAATAAATCAAACAATAAAAAGCCAATTACTATGGAAACGATTGAAAACCTTGTTAAATTACGATCAGGCAAAGTGACCGGAAAAATCAGGTGGGATCTATACTTCAGCCTGTGTTGTTTTATTCTGGGATTAATAATAACCATTTATGCATCAATTCTTTACCAGTCACATACATACCTGAAATGGATATTGCCAGGTATGGTTTTTATACTCATTACCCTTATTGTTCTGGACATTATTCTCATTAAAAATCATAAAGGACTGCAATCACTAGATGTCAATCTAAAGGATAAAGTTTCCGGTATCATTCGTTATTTCAGGAAAGGTTATGGTTTATGGCATCTTGTTTATCCAATAGGTATGATAATACTGGTATTTAGTGTACCCCTTCTGATTGATTACCAGGATGGAATATTCAGGATTAATCATCCATTTGAATTTGTTGCCATTATGGTAATAATGTATGTATTTATGTATTTCCCCATGCGTTATACCCGAAATGTGTATTTACAGGATCTTGAGAATTGCCTGAAAAACCTTGATGAACAGGAGTATTTATCAATCGAGAAAACAATCAGACAACACAGGATATTTCTGATAATTTTTGGTATCGGACTGTTATTACTGGTGCTGGGGAGCTTTGTTGCATGGTATATTTATTCAGGGAAATAGTTCTCAGTTCTCAGTTCATTGAAAAATGTTCTGAATTGGGTATGCCGGTCAGCATCCATGCAGGAGAGCTCAAGTGGATGTATGAGAAAATGGACTCTACTTTTATTGCCTGCCATTTGGCAAACTGTACGGAAATGGGCTATTTGCCTTAGTAAAACATTTATTTTAGGTCATTTGAGTCTTGACTTTTCTGTCAATTTATCCTAACTTTAAGCTAAATTAAATACCGGATGTCATGAAAACATATGATAATAGATTGAAATTGTTAGCTCTGCTGTTGATGTTGGCTATACCAACAATCATATTTGGTCAGGGCGGATTGATCGGATCATGGAAATACGTGTATCCAGGAGGAGAGATGATTATGGAGATAAAAGCCACTACCATTGTGATCGATAATCAGTCATTTTCATACAAGGCACAGGGCAATGTCCTTATGATAAATGAAGGGACTGCAACTACGTCTTATCCTTATATGCTTGACGGAAATCAGCTTACCCTTGAATATCCGGATGGTTTGGAGGTCGTTTTCACCCGTAGTGCAGCAGGTTCGCCACCCCAGGGTCAGCTGCCTCAGAGTATGTCAAAACCATCAGGTGGCATGGGGCAGGAACAGCAAGCCTCAACTCTGTCAGGCAGATGGATGTTCCAGAGCCAGCAGGGACAGCTGGTACTTGAGTTTTTATCAACCAATCAGCTCTCCTTTAACGGTGAAACAACACAGTACCAGCTGAAAGAAGGGATCATTCAGGCTATGGGAGATTATGGATGGATCGATTATCCTTATACCTTAAGCCAGGGGACTTTAACCATTACCTTCCCTGATGGCAGCCGGTTTCCTTTCACCAGGACTTCAGCCACTGCTACAAATAAGCAAGGCAGGAATCAGCAATCAACAGTAGGGGGCTCAACATGGCAGCTGAGGGGGGCGCTTTGCAATTGGTCAGGCTCATCAGGTAGTTCCAGCAGCTATTCAAGTACACGAAAGTTAGTTTTTGACGGGCAGGGTAATTACCAATTCGGGAGTGAGAGCAGTTTCAGCGGTGATGCAGGTTTAGCATACTCAGGCGATCCCAATGTTGAGACAGGGACTTATAGTGTGGGAGAAAGTACTGTAACTCTGTCAAATCAGTCTGGTCAAACATACCAATTTAAGATAAAGATACGTGAGAATAACGGCATGATCACCTGTATTGAGTATGATGGAGCGCTTTACTCCACCAGCCTATGTGAGTAAAAATGCAGCCTTTCAATCTACTTAGCGATAACGCAATCATTAAGTAGTACATCCATCAACATTCCTGAACAGACACCGCGGACAGTAATAATTTCACCTTCCTTAATGTCATTTGAGGAAGGTTGGGCAATACCGTGAAAAGTACAGATAACACCGGACATCTGGTCCACATTAGCCAGGGTTATGTTCATTGTGCTATCACTAATTGTTTCGATTGATGCCACCGGACCTGTCACCTCGACTACTTTATCAATATATTTTGCAGAGGCAGAGGTCTCATCCTGGTTAAACTCATTGACAAGTTCTGATACCTGAAGGGCATAATCAGCTTTTACTTTTGATAAATCGGGATTCTTTTTATTATACATGTATAACCCGATTAATCCTCCGATTACACCCAATATGATTACAAAAATTAAAAGATTGCGAATTACAGGTCTCATGTGTTTCTGAATTAGTTGTTAATATAAATGATTAATTTCCCATTGGTGCCAGCTTAACATCTATCGTAACTGAAATTTCTTTTGCAATATTTTCACGGACTATCGCCGGAATTTCGATTTTATAATCTTCAGGATGGATAATAAATTGAGAACGGGCATTTACCCCACCTTCGGTTATTTCTATTTCCCCGGGTGTCGAAACATTCTGAGTAACTCCATGGATAGACAATTCACCATCCACCTTTACTTTATATGACCCGGTTTTAGAAAAATCAACATCAGAAAGATTGGTAATTTTCCCCTTGAAAGTTGATTTCGGGAATTTTTCAGATTCGACATAATTTTCATTAAAATGTTCCTCCATCAGGGTTTTTTCAAATTTGAAAGATTTCATCAGTACCTGGAAAACGAGTTCCCCGGTGGAAGCATCCAATATACTAGCTACCTGATTGTTATCCCCTTTAATATCCTCCATTGGGGTATGTGAATAGAAACCGATATATCCATTTTTAGTCATGAATTTCTGGGCATTCAATGTAAATGCCAGGAAAATAAAAGCCGTCATTAAAACTTTTGTTTTCATATTCGTTTTATTTATTGATTAATTTCCATTTTTAATTACCCCCGAGCATAAATACCCGGGATATATTGAATCCAAAATGTATATCCCCTTTGAGCCATTGGCCGGTCGTTTCAGTAATAAAACCTTTCTCTATCATAGCTAGCGAATTGGTAAAAATCAACTGAAAAACATGGCCTCCTGTTTCGATGTCAAAACCAAAGGAAAGCGGATTATATACTGGATCACTCAAATAGTCATTAGGTTTAAATACATAATAATATTCAGCATTAAAACTGATACGATTAGTAATTTTTACTCTTCCGCCAAAACCCAGTGCAAAAATATCATTCGGATCAAGTTCGGTAGGCACCAGGTTTTTATGAACCATAGATGGAGTAATCTGGGCGGAAAAACGCTGATTAAATTTACGGGCGACCAGAACCTGGTATACATATGAAAGACGGGATGTAAAATAATTTGTTCTTTCCGGATTGGCCCATTTAAATCCAGCAACAGCAGTGGAAGCGAAAAGTGATACGGAAACAGGCATATTCCGTGCACCCTTTGATTGACGCAATGGGCTAAGTTTAATAAACCCATCGAAAGTTTTTTCATAAGTTCCTCTTCC
>Ga0153916_10003643_pt1 | contig 11498 bp, 10 predicted proteins | sample Opewatmetagenome_FD_109642 | JGI IMG/M metagenome (GOLD analysis project Ga0153916, IMG submission 109642) | Freshwater wetland microbial communities from Ohio, USA - Open water 3 Core 3 Depth 4 metaG | ecosystem: Environmental > Aquatic > Freshwater > Wetlands | place: USA: Ohio, Lake Erie...
CCAGCATAATCTACATCGATCTGGGCTGCTAGCTCTTGAACGCGTTTTTCGATGATGTCGGCTGGGATTAGTATGCGGTTTAGGCCTCGGGGAAGTTCAGTCATTCGTAGCTCCTTCTATGATCGAAAATCGGGATTGCTTCGTCGCTTCGCGCCTCGCAATGACTTACCGAATGCTTGTCATTGCGAGGCGGTTTCTGCCGAAGCAATCTCTCTTCTAACTTTTTACGTGACCCACAGAGTGGCTCGCCCACGTAGTACGACCAGCTTATAACGAAACGGGAAAAAGCCGCTGCTCTTTTTCTTGAAAATTTTTACTCTAGCCATAGCTTGCGCAGGGCATGGGCGGCCATTTTGGGACGGCGATCACGCGTGAAAACCCCTTTGTAATTTAAGCCTCCCATGCGTATTACTCCCTGGGAGGTCTTGAAATCGCACATGACCCAGACATGCTCACCAATGACATAAGGCTTGCTGCGCAGCATCTCAATGGAGCGAGTCAAAAATTCGACTTGGTACTCCTCAGAGAACATCTCGGGAGGCTGAGCATGGACGCCTGGAATGGTATCTGCCCCGAATTCTGTAAGGATAATTGGTTTATGGTAATGCTCATAAAGCATATCCAACTCAATAGAAAGGTTTTGAATACCCTCTGCGATGCGACCTGATTGAATATACCACCCGTAATAGCGATTGAGGCAGGCAACATCGAGAAACTCCATCGATTCTTCGGCGACACCTACTGTGGAAACGAGGGTCACAAGACGAGTGGGATCCAGGGATTTAGCCTGATCATAAAGAGTCTTGAAGAAAGGTTTGGCTTCAGACCGTAAAGACAGCGGTTCGTTAGCGATACTCCACATGAAAACGGAGGGGTGGTTTTTATCACGGGCAATCAACTCACGGATATACTGTTGGCAAACTTCTAAGCGTCGCTGGAGGCCATCTGGGCGGAAATATAATCCGACAGCGGGGATCTCATCGATTACCATCAATCCCAACCGGTCCGCCAATTGCATGGTCTGTTCAGAATAAGGGTAGTGCGAAGTGCGGAAGGAGTTGGCGCCGATCCAGCGCAGGAGGGCGAAATCTTTCGTCAGAACAGCTGGCAGATAGCCACGCCCTGAGATTGGGAAATCTTCGTGGCGGCAGAATCCTTTGAGGTAAAAAGGCTTTCCATTCAATAAAATCCGGTTGCCCTCGATTTTGATGGTACGAATCCCGATAGGGAGCGTATAGACATCGACAAGCTCGCCTTTGTAAAGGAGCTGGACGGTCAGGTCATACAGATTCGGCGTAGCTGGCTCCCAAAGGGCTGCATCTGGAACGACCAGCTTGACGAGGGTGGTTTTCTCGACACGGTTGCCAGTGGCAGTCAGCTCTTGACCATGCCCACTCAGGGAGATGACCAGGTTAGAAAAGTCGCAGTTCAAAGTCTCTACCAATGCATTAACGATGCCGTCAGAGCCGTCTAAGTCCGTGGTCACAGTCAGATCTTGAATAGCGCATTCAGGGAGTGCATAGAGCAGGACGGGACGTTGGATTCCACAAAATGGAAAAAAATCGAAGTTGGTCTGAGGGTAGTTTTGATTATGGGATCCAAAAAAGTCTTCTGAATCACCGGTGATATTTCCAGGAGGAACACGGTCGAATGCCAGATTGCCATCTACACGCACGACCAGCAGGTTATCGGTTGGGTGGACCGATTCTTTAATGTCGAACTCAAAGGGGAGATGGCCTCCCTCGTGGATACCCAGCAGCTTGCCGTTAAGCCAGACTTGAGCGAGGTAATTTACCGAGCCGAAGCGTAAGTAGAGACGTTTAAAGTTATATCCCCAGGGAAGATGAAAATGGGTCTGGTACCAGGCAGGTCCCAGGAAATCGCGGCCGTCCTCGAACTGGTCATTCCAGGAAGCGGGGACTGCGATAGGTCGAGCTTGATCAAAACCATGCTCCCAGCCTTGCTCTTCTCCTTGATTCTCTGGATCGAAGCGAAAATTCCAGAATCCAGAGAGGTCGATAAATTGGCGGAACAGGTTGTTTTGTGGGTAGAGCATGTGTTTTACCTCCCTAGCTTCTCACTTAGAAAATTGTATGCCATGCGCCCGCTAATCTGATGGCGGCCCTCGAAGAAGTCAGTCGCTAACTGGCTGGAGGCGCCAAAGAGATCGTAAACCCGCTTTGCTTTCTCGATAGAGCGCTTGACGGCTGCAATAGGAAAGATTGGATCATATGTGGCAGCCTCGATCAGCAGAGGTCTGGGGGCGATCAAGGCAACCAGGTCGTACATCTCTCCAAATTGGGCGAGACCGGGAACAAAGTTGCAGGCGCAGTGGTGCATGGCTAAAATGCTATCTTGGAACGTGCTGTAATATCCACTAATGACACAGGCCTTTATCCGCGGATCAAGGCAGGTGGAGAAGAAAGTATGCATGCCACCGCCTGAGATACCCATAGCTCCTACTCTGTTGGTATCTAGATCGGGAATGGTTGCCAGGTAGTCTAACAGGCGCTTTCCATCCAACACCCGCAACCCAATGACAGACCCACCCAGGTGGAATGCCAACCGAGCAGTATGATCACATGTACTTGGAACTGGGCTGCCGATGGTGGAATTTATATAAGAGAAATCCGTTCGGCGTTCTCCAAAACAGGAAATCTCAGGGGCAGCGACTGCAAAGCCTTTCCGGCATAACTCAATGGCAAAGTCTTTATGGTATCCGTCAGGCGTGGTCCGTTCTTGACCATCCTCCCACACGCCAATGATATCCTTCACACCGTAGCCATGACCGTGAAAGGCAATCACGACTGGAAGTGGGCGAGGCCTGTCCTTTGGCAAGAGCAAGTAAAACGGCATCAGTGTGTTTTCGGTTGTCCGGATGAGTATCTTCTGGCGGAGATGATCACCACGATCGATCTGTTCGATCAGCTCGGGAGTTGGGGAAACGGCTGGAAGATTCTGAAAACCGACGAGTTGATCCAAGAGAGAACGAGTTTCTTCTTGCCAGGTTAGCGCCTCTGGCAGAGTCTTGGCTTGGAAGCGATAAGGAGCAGATTCAGGTGCATACAGCTTCCAGAGAGCCAGGGAGGGCTGTAGTTGCGGGTATGAATGAGTGTCCAGGTTTTTCGTGCTCATTGCGGAATCGACTAGATCTTCAGTCCGGCCAAATATTGGTAACTTTTCTTGACTGCTTCAAGCATATCGGTTGCACAGGAATCCAACTCGACAATCTGCCACTCACAGAAGCCCTTGGCTGCGGTCAGGATTGCGGGAATATCCATCACGCCTTCACCAACAGCAAGCATTGGTTTATCCTTAACCCCAGGACCATCTTTGATATGCAAGAGCGGAGCACGCTTACCAAGTTTCTTGATAAGAGCGGGCACATCCACGCCAGCAACATACGCCCAATAGGTATCAACCTGGAAAAATACCTGAGGATCAACCAACTCCAGCAAAATGTCATAGGCTGAACGACCTTCAACCTTTTGGAATTCCTTGTAATGATTATGATACCCGAGAGTTAACCCATGCTCCTGGCAGACCTGGTTGGCCTCATTGAGTTGGGCTGCGGCTTTTTTGAGCCCATCCATGCTTTGAAATAGGGATGTGGAAACGCCCGCGCAAACCAACCGCTTGCAATCGATTGCGTCCATTTCGTCTAGGATGCGGGTCTGGTCTTTGCCAACTGGCAAGCCTGTATGGGCACTGGAAACTGCTAAGCCTAATTCTTTGAATAGCTTACCTGCAGCTTGAGCCGTCGTGCCCGGAAAGCCAGCTGTTTCGACGCCAGGATAGCCCATAACGGCTATTTTTCGGACAGTTCCCGCGAAATCTTTCTCAGTAAATTCACGAACAGAATAGAGTTGTACAGAAATTGATGCAGTCATGATGGATCCTTTCTGAATTGGATATCGATTTTAGGGATTATCTTTATTGTAACAATTTCTACATAAACATGTGCCGTTTTTACCATCAAAAGTGATCCAATCTGATGTCAGGTTACCGCATTTCCTGCAAATGGCTGTTTTTGAGAACGGATTATATTCGGCTTTTAGAGGTGGAGTGAGAGGTCCGGGAAGGTGTGGAGCTGTGGTGGTGCCTTTTTGACCCATAGAAGCGGTGGAGCCTTTTAGTATTTGAGGTAGAATCCGCTGCTGTTTCTCCTGGAGTTTTTGAGTTTTGGATTGTAGTTTATCTAATTTTTCAAGCTCGCCTGGATGAGATAATTCACCTGTTTCGGGAATTGGAAAAACCTCAGGCAGTAAAGTAGCGACACGATACCCAGCATATTCTTGAGGTGGATGAACCAGATGAAGATTCCGGTATGTGATCAGAGTCTTGTCGGTTTCACTTAAGTAATGCAGCGTTTTACCTGCCGAAAAAGCATACCCACGTATTAATGCATCAAACGAAGAACTCTCTAAAAATGCCCTTTCTGTTGTAGTCAGATAGACATGCTGAGATTCGAACTCGTCTGGATTCATCATAGAGGCTGTAAAAAGTGTATGTACATGGGTGTTTGAACCCTTGAAAGCTTCCTTAAGGTTAAGCCGTTCAATAGGAGGCCGACGTGTGTCAAAAATCCAGTATAGTATTGGCGTTGGTTCATGGTCCACCCAACAATCGATGTACCGGGGAAAGGGGAGTTCGGGGATCAATTTTTCGACAGTAACCTTATCGGTGCCGTAATGCTCTACCAGCCATTCATATAAAATTGCCCGAGTTTGTAATAATAATGTAGATTCATTTTGCAACAGGCAGTTTTGAAGATGTTTATGGGCAAAATGCCAACGTTTAATTTTCCCTGCACGAACACGAACAGGCTGGTGACATAGCGGGCATAATAATCGATTTTGAACGTCTAGCTCCCTCAGATCGGCAAGGTGCATTTTCCACTGAGGGTGCAGAATGATAATAAATTCACTGCTAATGGAATTAATGCATTTCAACATACCAATAATTGATTATCCATTACATTTGACAGGTTTTCCAGCCTGTGAGGCGGACTCGACGATCGCGTCATAAAGGCGGGCCATGCGTAATCCCACTTCGGGTGGACAGGGATTGTCGATATGACCCGCTCTGACCGCCAGGAATTGCTCCCAAACACCTAATGATGGAGGAACTTTAATGGGAGAAGGTTCTTTTTCCCCGGTCTTTTGGATCTCGATTCTTTCACCCCAAATACCAGTTCGCAGGATCGCCTTAGAGCAAAAAATGCGGATGTCTGAATCGCAAGAAGGTATAGCTTCTCCGGATGCATGCAAGGATACCAGGGCGCCAGAAGCCAATCGGCCAATCACGACTCCCTCGGTTTCAACTGGTCGTCCGTTATTATCAAGCCAGGCGGCAACTTCTGTAAATTCTTCTCCAGCCAGGTCAACAACTGTGTTAAGCATATGCGCCCCTGTGTCGAACAAGAAGCCTCCTCCAGAGATTGCGGGCTGCTGTCTCCAGGTGTTAACTGTACCCGATCCCCAACCTTGCCATACTGTAGCACTTATCGACTGCAAGATTCCTAATTCTCCAGAACGGAGGAGCCTCACTGAAGTTCGAATCTGAGGTGAGAGGCTTCCAGGAAAAGCGACAACCAGCAAGCGTTTAGCCTCATCTCGGTTCCTTATCAGGCTGACAGCTTCAGCAGCGTTCATGACCATCGGTTTTTCAAGTAAAACATCCAAACCAGCCCGCATACAATCACGCGCCTGATCATGATGAAAAACATGTGGGGTAATGATGAATGCTGCGTCGAGCAAGGAGGCATAATCTTTCAACAACATTGCGAGATCAGGCTGATTAGGAGGCATTTTTATCCCTGCGCCTTTAAATAATGCTTCAGCTTCCTTTAGCATTTTATGTGAAGGTTCGCAAAGGACAATGATCTCTGTCGTGTCCACCATTTTCAACATCTGGCGGATGTGGTGGCGCGCCATTCCACCGACGCCAATCAAGGCAACTCTGGTTTTTTCTGGCATACAAGACCTTTATGCGAGATTAATACTCTTTACTTTGGGGAACTTTTATACACAGAATAACAGACACCATCTTTTCCGTTATTTTTTACGAAATCTCTCAGCTCAGTGGATAGTTTTAAAATTTCATCGACAGTTTTTGGGTGCTCGATGCAGACTAGAACCCCAATACTGAATGTCAAAGGCCATTGTTGTGTATTCATCTCATTTAATAAGAAATGGCGGATGCGGTTTACGACCTCCCGGGAAGCCTCCTGCCCTGCCTCGGTCAGGATCAGCGCAAATTCATCTCCACCCAGACGGGCAACCAGGTCGGATTTTCGCAGGTTCGCTTGAATGCATTCAGCAACTTTCCGGATCACCTGATCTCCAACCGTGTGCCCCATTTGATCGTTAATGGTTTTGAAATTATCAATATCGATATATCCTAAAGTGAAAGGTCGGTTTAAACGCCTGGAGCGATCAATCTCTTTTTGGGCTGCTTCATGAAAGCCGCGGGAATTTTGAACCCCGGTAAGCGTATCAATTTGGTACAGGTTGCGGGATATCTCCAATTCGCTTCGATAAGTTGAGATCAATGCAGTAACGACCAAGAAAAACGCAAGGCATATAATCGTATTCCAATAGTAAACAAAGGGGTCATCGTAGAGACCCCCTGTATAAATATCTGCCGCCAGCCACATTATTGTGCTTAATACGGAGGCAGTAACGCCCTGCCATTTCCCCACAAACCAGGTAAGAACGGCGATTGGGATCAGGTAAAGAGGAGAGAAAACGACTTCGGGTTTAAATTGGCTGTTGATTGATCCTAATAGAGCGATCATCATGTAACCAACCACCAACCAGAAAGCTTTGGTCCTAACTTCGAGCTTCGCGAGCATGGATTGATCCTTTACTGTACTTTCACTTGTCTAATAAAACCACATTCGATTCATATTCATCTTACCGGAAGATGAAGGTGCTTGCAAGTGATTTTGCCTTACAGACCTGTCAGGTCTCTCCAGAAATGCGAAAATTTTATTGTGATTCGATGTAAGCAATTGTCAAAGGACCATCTGGAAGCACACAAATCCGTTGACCGTAACGACCGACCATTTGGGCGATAGATCGAGTTATATCGTGGCAAGGAATAAACAAGGCTTTTTGGATTTGCTCGTCACTCAAACCTTCGCTGTAGACAAAGACATCGGCGTGCTGTTGAATAAGAGCCTGAATCTGCACTTGCCATTGATCTGGCTGACTGAAGCCAGGTCTAGAAACCATTTCGAGGATTCTAGCAGGGGAACCTGCTTCTTTGAGCAGAGCCGCATATTGCCCATGATCAGGCAAGCCATCCTCACAGGCTGCAGCCAGCAGGATCGCACCTCCTTTACGGACGATCCGAGCGGCAGCGTTGAGTCCTTTTACACTTTGATACAGGTTTTGATCCAGAGGGTAACCGCTGTTGGTTGTGATCACAATGTCGTATGGCTCTGTAACAGGCACCATACAGGTACTGCTCACAAAGTGACAACCCTCTGCATGAGCGGCGAGCATCTCTCCTGCGAAAACTCCCGTGATGGCTTTCTGACGGTTGAGGGTGACATTGAGTAAAAAAGAAGGCTGGGTCATCAAAGCCACCTCTCGCATTTCTTCCCAAATCGGATTACCTGCGGTAATCCCCCAGGTGGCATTTGGATGAGCGATCATCGATGAACTATGATTGGTAAGAACACTTTCTGCACCAGCCAGGGCAGGCAGCACCCCTTTCGGTCCTCCGCTAAAGCCTGCAAAAAAATGTGGTTCGATAAAGCCAGTTAAAATTCGGATATCGGCATCGAGGTAAAAGCGATTTACGCGCACAGGATTGCCTTGGCGTGTTTTTCCTAAGGAGACAAGCTGGGCATCGTCGAAAGCATTGTGCTGCATACAGCGGTAGTTGTTGACTACAAAATCACCTAACATAGAGCGTAGCTCTGGCTCGGTCTGCTGCCGGTGCGTGCCAAGGGCATTCAGCAAAAAAATATCTTTACGCTCAATCCCCGCACATTCCAATTCTTTCAGCAGAACAGGCAAGATAAGGTGATTGGGCGTGGCACGCGTGATATCCGAATGGGTGACCACGACATGCTGACCTGGTGCAACCAGCTCAGCCAGTGGTTTGGCTTCAATGGGATGGCGAAGCGCTTGCAAGATGGCGGCTGATTCGTCGAGTAGACCAGGAACAGGCTGAGGCTCGATGACGTCGACCGGTAAAGGTAAATGAATATCCAGGCCCTGCCGCCCATAAGATAAATGTATTGTGGGGATCATAAGATAAATTTTAGCACTGTCCTAATTAAATGGGGTTTTTTTCGAGTATACTTGCTGAGTTCTATGTGATTGGTCGAAAGTATTATTTTGGAGAGTTATGGCGACGCAACCATTTATTGTCTGTGATAACCTAGTAAAGATCTATAAAATTGCTCAATTGGAAGTAGTTGCTTTACAGGGGTTGGATCTAACCGTTTCGCGCGGAGAGTTACTAGGGATTGTGGGGGCAAGCGGTAGTGGAAAATCTACACTGATGAATATCCTGGGCGGACTGGATCGTCCTTCCGCAGGTAGAGTCTTTGTAGATGGGTTAAACCTTCTGAACCTGGCAGATGCTGAACTGACGAAATACAGGCGGAAGAAAGTAGGCTTTGTATGGCAGCAAGGAGCGCGCAACCTGCTTCCGTACCTGACAGCTTTGGAAAACATCGAAGTACCAATGACACTCGCTGGTGTGTCTTTTTCTGCAGCACGCAAGCGTTCTGAAGAATTATTAGAGATTGTTGGACTGAAAGACCGAAAAAATCACACTATGCAGGCTCTTTCAGGCGGTGAACAGCAACGCGTGGCAATCTCCGTTGCATTGGCAAACCAACCGAGCTTGTTGTTAGCAGATGAGCCGACGGGCGAGCTGGATACCACCACTTCACAGACAATCTACCAGGCATTTAAAGACCTGAATGCCCAATTTGGTGTGACGACTTTGATCGTCAGCCATGATGCTACAATCGCGCGCCATGTCCAACGTGTAGTGGCTATTCGAGACGGAAAAACCTCCAGCGAAACCGTGCGTGTTGACTCTGCTCGAAAGCCTGAAGCGACTGAGGACGGATCAAAACAAGCACCGCATGAGGATCAATTTGAGGAGCTGGTGGTGTTGGATTCGGCTGGGCGCTTGCAGGTTCCGAAGGATTACCTGGAGCGTTTCCAAATTAAAGGTCGGGCGAAGCTGGAAATGCACGAGAATGGGATCATGATTTTACCTGTGGAAGCAAAGGGATCAGAGCACGAATATTTACAAGGCGACACGACGCCTCTGTCTGAGACGCATCAGAAGAAAGTTCGATTTCCGTTCTGGAAAAGAAAAGATAAGGAAAAGTTATCGGGATGAAAGGACAGGATTTTGCCATTCAAGTGGGATCTCTTTGGAAAATATATAAAACTGGCTCGGAAGAAGTACCAGCCTTACGCGGTTTATCTTTCCAAATTGAGCCAGGCTCATATGTAGCTCTAAAAGGTCGTTCAGGAAGCGGGAAAACCACCTTATTAAACTGTCTGTCTGGTTTAGATGAACCTACGTCTGGCAGCATTTCGGTCTTGGGGCGTGATGTCGTAAAAATGGCAGAAGCTGAGCGCACTTATTGGCGTAGTCAAGAAATGGGGCTCGTGTTCCAATCGTTTGGATTGATCCCGACTCTTTCCGCTTATGAGAATATCGATCTGATGCTCCGCCTGGCAGGTATTAGAACCAGAGAGCGCCATAAGCGAGTCTTAGAGATGCTGCAGATGGTTGGCTTGCAGAAATGGGCTGATCATCGCCCCTATGAGATGTCAGGTGGTCAACAGCAGCGTGTAGCTGTCGCACGCGCACTGGCTAACCATCCGAAGCTGATCCTGGCAGATGAACCTACTGGAGAGCTGGATACAACCACTGCGCGAGATATTATGGGTTTGTTCCGCAAAATTGTCGAAGAAACGAAAGTCACTTTTTTGGTGACGTCCCACGATCCAGTAGTTGATGTGTATGTGGATCGCATCCTGCAGCTCAAGGACGGAATGCTGGTAGAATCCTAGATTGCAAGTGGAAATAGAGATCGCATCGCCTGCAATGATCGATTATATTGGTTAAAAAGGTTGTGAAGCCCAACGACACAACCTTATTTTTTTATTTTACCGGCATGAAAGTCAAGGCGATCAGGATCAAAGCCAGGAGGATTAAGACGACCACCGTCACCCAGGCAAGGGCGTTAAAAAGTTTACCATTGGTAAATTTTCCCATCAGGCGCTTATCGTTGATCAGCACCAGCATAGTAACCAGGATCACCGGCAGGAGTATTCCATTAAAAGTCTGGCTGATCATCATGGCGCGGATCAAGGATTGTATGGGAAGCAATATAATCGCAGCACCCAGGATAATTAAAGCAGTATAGATGCCGAAAAAGACCGGAGCTTCTTTCCAACTGCGACTGACACTATTTTCCCAACCAAAAGCTTCACATACGGAATAGGAAGTTGATAGTGGGAGAATAGCGGCTGAAAACAACGAGGCATTGAGTAGTCCCAAGGCAAATAATATTTGAGCATATTTTCCTGCCAATGGACCTAAGGCGAGGGCGGCATCTTTTGCAGATTCAATACTGAGACCATTTTTGAAAATTGTGGCCGCGCATGCGATGGTTATAAAAGAAGCTACGAACACTGCGAAGATGGAGCCAACGACTACATCTAATTTTTCATAATTATACAATTCTGACTTAAGACCTTTATCGACGATGGAGGACTGCTGATAAAACTGCATCCAGGGTGCAATGGTTGTGCCGATGATGGTCACAAAGATGGTGACAAACCCCACATCCAAATGAAACTGAGGCGTGATCAAGGCTTTACTCACTTCAGTTAGCTCAGGATGCGCCAGGAAACCGGAGGCCACATAGGTCAGATAGATGGCACTGGCAAAAAGGAAGACTCGTTCAACGGACTTATAGCTGCCCTTGACGATGAGCAGCCAAACACCTAACGCCGCGATAGGCACGCTGACATATTTACTGATGCCAAATATTTCGAAGCCGGCAGCCACTCCTGCAAATTCACTTACCGTATTCGCCAGGTTCACAAAAACTAGCAAACCGAGCACGACGGTGGTGATGCGCACACCCATACGCTCGCGAATCAGGTCAGCCAGGCCTTTTCCAGTTATTACGCCCAAGCGTGCGCTCATTTCTTGAACGATGATCAAGGCGAGGGCAACCACAGGCATCATCCACAGCAAGGCGTAGCCGTAATGAGCACCAGCCACAGAATACGTGGTGATCCCGCCAGCATCGTTGTCCACATTGGCTGTAATAATGCCTGGTCCTATCACGGATAAGAGCAGGAGTAGACGGGTGCGGGTAGATTTTAAACGCTTAAAAAGGCTCACGGCTCACCTCAAAATTAGCCGAGGCTATTCTTCATTGATAAAACCTGGGCAAGCGCTTTTTCCAAGCCGTAGGGATAATTTTATCCAGGGCA
>Ga0153916_10003644_pt1 | contig 11498 bp, 9 predicted proteins | sample Opewatmetagenome_FD_109642 | JGI IMG/M metagenome (GOLD analysis project Ga0153916, IMG submission 109642) | Freshwater wetland microbial communities from Ohio, USA - Open water 3 Core 3 Depth 4 metaG | ecosystem: Environmental > Aquatic > Freshwater > Wetlands | place: USA: Ohio, Lake Erie, Old...
CGCTGAACCTCGCCGACGGGATCGTGCGCGCCCGCTACCGGGACTCCACCCGGCGGCGATCGGCCCCGCTCGAGCCGGGCGTGCCGACGCGGTTCGAGATCGACCTCTGGGACCTCGCGCACACGTTCCTTCCCGGCCACCGGATCCGGCTCGAGATCAGCTCGAGCAACTTCCCCCGCTTCGACCGCAACACGAACACCGGCAACGAGCTCGGCGTGGACGGGCCGGACGACGTCGTCACCGCGGCGCAGCAGGTGTTCCACGACGCGGCGCGGCCGAGCGCGCTCGTGCTCCCGGTCGGGGCCGTCGGAGAGGAGGCTTAGGACCGTGGCCGCCGTCGCACCCGAGATCCTCCGCGAGCTCGACGCCATGATCGCGGGGGAGGACGCCGACCGGCCCGCCCTCTTCGCCCGCTGTCGGGCGGAGGCGCCGATCTTCTACAGCGACACGTTCGGGGCCTGGGTGCTGACTCGCTACGACGACGTCAAGGCCGTGCTCGAGGACGACGCCTTCCGCACGCTCACGGAGGGTCCCGGCGCGCCGATCTTCGGCCGCTCGATGCTGCAGTGGGAGGGCGTTGAGCACAACAAGAAGCGCGGCCCCGTGGTGAAGCGCATCCGTTCCCCGCGCGCGGTGCGGGAGTCGATCGATGCCCAGGTCGTCGAGATCGCGCGGCGCCAGGCTGACGGCCTCCCCCTCGGCGAGCCCGTCGACCTGCGGGCCGACTACGCGATGTGGATCCCGCTGCTCGTGATCACCGAGCTGCTCGACGTGCACGAGGCGACGAGGTTCCGCAGCTGGTACGACGCGATCGCGAAGGGCGGCATCTCGAGCATCTCCAACCCGGAGCTGCGGATCGCGGGGTTCGAGGCCCTCGACGCGCTGCGCGCGGTCGTCGCCCCGATCGTGGAGGAGCGGCGCGCGCATCCGGGCAGCGACATGATCTCCGACCTGGCCGCCGCGACCTACGACGGCGAGCCGTTCCCGACCGAGGAGATCATCGCGACCGTCGCCTTTCTCCTGACGGCGGGGATCGAGACGGTCGAGCGCGCGCTCACGAGCCTGCTCCGGCATCTCGCCCTGCACCGCGACGAGTGGGACCGGATGTGCGCGAACGTCGACGACGGCGACTACCTGCTCGCCCTCTCGGCGGAGTCGCTGCGGCTCTTCCCTCCGGTGCAGGGGACGATCCGCCGGGCCTCGGCAGAGGCCGTCTTCCACGGGCAGGCGGTGCAGCCGGACGACAAGCTCGTCGTGATGATCGCCTCGGCCAACCGGGACGAGACGCGCTTCGGGGACCCCGACGTCTTCCGCCCCGAGCGCTTCGCCGACAACCCCGACCGGCAGTACACGAACGCCGGCGAGATCCTCCCCTTCGGTGCCGGACGCCACCACTGCGCCGGCTCGCGGCTCGCGGGTGCGGAGATGGTGCGCTCGCTCCAGCAGCTCGTGCGCCGCGTCGCCTGGCTAGAGCCGATCGAGCCGCTGCCGGTGGGGGAGGGGCTGCTGCTGCACTCGCCGCCGTCGCTGCCCGTGATCCTGCACGCAGCGTGAAGATCGCCGTCCTCGGTGCCGGCGCGATGGGCTCGGTCTTCGGCGCCCACCTGGCGCTCGCGGGCCACGACGTGACCCTCGTCGACGTCTGGCGAGAGCACATGGAGGCGGTCGCGGCCGGGGGGCTCGAGCTGTGCACGCCTGAGGGCGAGAGCCGGATCGTGCGACTGGGCGCGGTCTACGACCCGTCCCTGCTCGAGCCGGTCGAGCTCGTGATCGTGCTCACGAAGGCGTTCGCCGGCGCGGAGGCGTTGCGCTCCATCGCCCATGCCGTCACGCCCGAGACCTGGGTCGTGACGGTGCAGAACGGCCTCGGCAACGACCGCCGGCTCGCCGAGGTGATCGGCGCGGAGCGGGTCGTGCCCGGCACGACGACGGTCGGCGCAGAGCAGCAGGGGCCTGGCGCGGTAACGATGAGCCGCTCCACCGCTGCGCGAGCCTCGGTCACCCATCTCGGCCCGCCGCGCACCGTGACCGGGCTGCCGGCGGGGGTGCGGGCGATCGCGGCGACGCTGACCGAGGCCGGCCTCCCGACCGAGGCGCTCGACTCGGCCGACGTCGTGATCTGGACGAAGCTCGCCCTGGCGGGGCCGATGGGCCCGGTGACGGCGCTGCTGCGCAGGACGGTGATCGACGTCGCCACCGACGAGCACGCGTCGGCGCTGATCAGGGCGCTGTTCGACGAGATCGTCGAGGTGGCAGCCGCCACCGGGGTCGTGCTCGACCGCGAGGCCGTCTGGGAGCACGCCCTCGAGACCTTCCACGGCGTCGGCCCCCATATCACCTCGATGGCCGCCGACGTCCTCGCCGGTCGCCGTACCGAGATCGACGCGTTCTGCGGCGAGGTCGCCCGGCTCGGTGCCGAGCACGGCGTGCCGGCTCCGGTCAACCGTTCCGTCTGGCAGGCGCTGAGGGCGATCGAGGCGACCTACGACCGCGCGCTGTAGGCGCACGTCCCCGGAGCCCGACCGGGCGTCGGCGCGCCCCTGACGACTCAGGCGACGGGGTCGCCCGCCAGGGTCGCGGCGAGCCGGTCGAGCGTCACCGGGAGCTGCAGGCGCAGCGCCGCGAGGCGGAGGTCGTCCGAGCGTCCGCCGTCGAACGCCCGCGTCCCCGCGAGCGCGTAGTACGCGAGCCGCACGTAGCCGAGGGCCCGGTGCCAGTGGAGCCGCTCGGCGCCGACGGCTGCCCCGGTCTCCTCCGCATACCGGCGCACGAGCTTCTGCTCGTCGACTCCCGGCAGCTCCCAGACGGGGATGAAGCACCAGGCGAGGTCGGAGAGAGGGTCGCCGGGGGACGCCATCTCCCAGTCGAGCACGCCCGTGAGTCGGTCGCCGTCGACGACCAGATTGCCCATGCGGAAGTCGCCGTGGACGATCGTAGGTAGCCGGGGCGGGTCGGGGACGCGGCGCGCGAGCCAGGCGAGCGCGCCGGCCACGATCGGCGGCGCGGGGCCGACGCGCTCGAGCCTTCGCTCGAGCCGCCGGAGATCGTCGGCGGGTGTCACAGGCTCGCCGAGCGCCGCGGGGTCGAGGCGGTGGAGCGCGGCGAGCGCGTCGATCGCCTGCTCCGCCAGGCGTGTCCGCGCGGGCTCGGGAACGGTGTGCCAGCCGACGGGCACCGTGCCCGTGACGCGTGTCATGACGATGAAGGGGCGCGAGAACGGGGTCTCGTCGCCGTAGTCGAACCAGAGGAGGGCCGGAGCAGGGACGCCTGTGCCCGCCACGGCCTGGAGCGCCGTCCGCTGCGTGACGATCGCCCGCGCTCCGGAGGCCGCGGTCGGCAGCCGCAGGACGGCGTCCACGTCCCCGGTCTCCGTCGTGATCCGGACGAACCACGTCTCCTGCGAGAGGCCGACGGTGGCGCGACCGAGGACGTCCACGGTCGCCGCCACGTCCCGGCCGCGGAGCCACGCGGCCAGCCCCCGCCCGACGGCGGCAGCTTCGCCGTGCGGTCCCGGGTCAGCCACCCGACGCTGCCGCCCAATCGACCGGGCGCACCGCGGCACGGTCGAGACGAGCCAGGTCACGCATGAGAGCGAGCGACCGTCGCTCGTCCCCGGCGGCGACGGCGTCCGCGAGCTGCGCCGCGAGCCGCCCCCGGGTCCCCCCGTCGAGCGTCTCGCGGCCGATGTTGCGCAGGACGCCGCTGAGGGCGTGGAGCTGGGCGCGAACATCCGCCTCCCCGACCCTGTCGGCCAGCCGTGCAACGCTGTCGGCGAGGCGCTCCGGCGAGGGTGCCGGCCATGCCTCCTGCGTTGCCGTCACGGCGCCCCGGCCTCGAGCTGGGCCGTGATCTGCTCGCGGAGGCGGAACTTCTGGATCTTCGTCGCAGACATCGGCCACTCCTCGACGAAGCGGACGTAGCGCGGCACCTTGAAGCTCGCGATCGCCCCGCTGCAGTGGGCGATCAACTCCTCCTCGGTGAGCCGGTGGCCGGGAGCGACCTCGATGAACGCGGCGACCACCTCGCCGAGCCTCTCGTCGGGCGCGCCGACCACCTGCACGAGCTTCACGGCGGGCAGGGTGGAGAGGTGCGACTCGATCTCGGCGGGGGAGACGTTCTCCCCTCCCACCTTCAGCATGTCCTTCAGCCGCGCCTGGTAGGTGACGAGCCCGTCGTCGTCGATGACGCCGAGGTCGCCGGAGCGGAGCCAGCCGTCCTCCGTCATACGCTCGGCGGTCAGCTCGGGATCACGGTGGTAGCCGATCATGAGGCCGCGGCCTCGCACCTGGAGCTCGCCGGGGTGCCCCGGGCCGAGCACCTCGCCCGTCTCGGGGTCGACGACCCGGACTTCCGTGTCGGGCAGCGGTGCGCCGTGCGTCTCCGCCTGCTGCTCGGGCGTGGCATCGAAGTAGTTGCAGGTGATCGCCCCGCTCGCCTCGGTCATCCCGAAGTGCCCTCCGACGTTGACCGCCTGTGGGAAGGCGGCCTGAATTAGCCGCATCGTGTCGGGTGGCGCCACGTTGAGCATGCCCCGCACCCGCGAGAGATCGTGGTCGTCGAAGGAGGGGTCCTTGATCAGGGACATGATGATCGGTGGAAAGACGGAGTAGAGCCACGTTGCCCGCTCGCGTTCGATCGTGTCGAGCGCGGGGCCGGGCTCGAAGTGGGTCGTGGAGATGAGGGTGCCACCCAGCTCGACCAGGAACAGCAACGGGCCGAGGCACGACATGTGGAAGAGCGGCAGGGCATCCCACATCCGGTCGTCCTCGGTGACCTGGAGCCGCCGGGCCGCCGAGCACCACACGTGCAGCGGGGCGTCGTGCGTCATCAGGCAGCCCTTCGGCTGGGCGGTCGTCCCCGACGTGTAGAGCATCAGCGCCGGCTCCTCGGGCCGTGTCGAGGCGTTGGCGGCGAGCACGGTCTCGTCGCCGGTCGCGTCCGCGAGGGAGTCGAACCGCGCCTGCGTCACCATCCCTGGAGCCTCGCGTGTCCCGAGGAGCACGATGGCGCGAAGCCGCGGCGCGACGTCGAGGGCGAGATGCTCCGGGTCGGGCGCCTCCGTGAGACCGGGAAGGCTGGCGCCGAGGCGGTCGACGAAGTCGACGTGGTCCTCGACGATGTCGCTCGTGATCAGCAGGTCGAGGTCGGCGTTCTCGGTGACGTAGGCGAGCTCCCGGGTGCGGAAGCGCGTGTTGACGGGCACGACGATCGCTCCGAGCAGCTGGGCGCCGAAGAAGGCGAACACGAAGTCCGGGCAGTTCGGCATCAGCAGCCCGACGTGGTCGCCGCGCCCGACCCCGAGGGCGGCGAGCGATCGGGCGGCACGGACGGAGCGGTCGGTCAGCTCCCGGTACGTGAAGCGCTCGGGAGGGAACACGAGAGCCTCGTGGTCGGGGCGGCGGGCGGCCGTCTTCAGGAGCGCGCCGCCGATCGTCGTGGGGGTGGAGGGCGCGGCCGTGTCCGTGTGCATCATTCCTCCGGAAAATAGCGCAGGTGCGTGCCGAGCCCGACCTCGACGTACCCGTGGCCCGCGACGCCGTCCACGACGAAGGAGCAGGCGTTGTCGTAGAGGCCGGCGTAGGCCTCGCGCAGCTCTGGGTCGGCGACGTCGAGCCGGTCCGCGCCCGGGGCGTCGCGCCCGGGCACGGCCGTGTAGCCGAGCGCCTCCATCCACATGCGGCCCTCGGCCTCGAAGGTCAGCTCCCTCGTGCCCCCCGACGCCAGCTCGGCGGTGACGGAGCCTCCCAGGAGGAGCCGCCCGTCGAGGCGCAGCGAGTGACTCGCCGCGCGCACGGTGTCGACGAGCCCGCTCTCGTCCATCACCCAGCCGTTCGTCAGCATGCGCTCGCCGGCGGCGTTCTCGTACAGGAGCAGGTAGACGGCCTCCTGCGGCAGCTCGCAGGCGCAGAAGACGTGCATCCCCCGCCGCGAGGCGCCTTCGTGCTTGCGCAGCCCCCAGCCGCGGTCGCGAAACCCGGCCCGCGCCTCGATCCGCCGCTCCTCGCCCTCGGCCCGGACGATGCCGCTGTAGAGGCCGGACTGGAAGAAGTTCATGTAGTCGGTGACGACGACGCCGTTGCGCTCGATCCGGTTGCGCCCGGCCGGCACCGGCGCGAAGCGCGCGTGGTAGGTGAGGTCGAACGCGAGGTCGAGATCCGGATCGTCGAGCGCGAGGCGGACCTCGCGGAGCGCGATGACCGGCTCGATCCGGATCGGGCCGACGTCCGGGCGATCGGGGTCGTCACCGAGGGCGAACGGCTCCTCTGCGCGCCGGGCGAACTGCGTCCTGCCCGTGTTGAGACCGGCGACCGCCGTCCGGCGGCTCCCGTGTGGCCAGGTCGCGCGGCCGGCGCCGAGCACCCACCCGCCGCCGAGGTTGACGAGGTGCCAGCACCGCTCGGCCCAGGCGGCGTCGACGTAGGCGGTCTCCGCTGCCGGCGCGACCGCCTGGTGGCGGTACGACTCGTCTGCCGGCGTCACCGGCGTCCTGGTCACGCCGCGAAGTCTAGGACGCTCGCGGGGATCGCGGGCGCCGTAGGAGGAGAGTCATCGCCCGACCCTCACTCGAGCAGGGCCGGCGTGCGTACGCGGACGCGCGAGATCACGATCCCAGCCGCGATCCCGATTCCTCCCAGGATCTGGATCACGGTGATCGTCTCGTCGAGCAGGAGCCACGCGAGGAGGGCGGCGCCGAACGGCTGGATGTTGAGGAAGTACGACGACCTGGCAGCGCCGACGTGGTCGACGACGCGGAACCAGAGCAGGTTCGTGATCACGAGCGTGCCGAGGGCGGAATAGGCGAGGCAGATCCAGGCGAGCGCGTCGGGCGCGGCGTAGTCCTGCTCTCCGAGCGTGCTGAAGCCGATCACAAGCACGGCGAACGCGGTCGCCGGGAGCACGACGGCGTTGATCCGCATGGGGCTGTTGTGCTGCATCGGCGGCCCGATCAGCAGCGAGAAGAACGCCCAGCTGAGCGGGATGCAGAGCGCGATCAGGATCCCCCAGACCTCGCCCGACAGCTCCGCCATGCCGCCCGGGATCCCGATCACGACGAGCGAGACTCCGACGAACGACACGATCCCCGCAGCGAGCTTCTGCGCCGTCATCGCCTCGCGCCCGATCGTGGCGGCGAGGACGCCGACCGTGATCGGGAAGAGGCCGAACACGAGAGAGACGGTGACGGCGGTCGTCAGCTTGAGGGCGTAGACGAACGCGATCTGGTTCGCGGCGAACATGAGTGCCGCCGCCGCGACGTGGAGACGGTCGCTGCGGCCGTCGATCCTGAGCGTTCGCTCCACGAACAGGGCGACGAGCGCAAAGGCGATCGCCGCCGACACGAAGCGGATGATCAGGAACGGCATCGGGAGGAAGCCGTTCGAGAGCGAGTACTTGCTGCCGACGATGTGAAAGGACCACATCACCGGCGCGAGGACGAGAATGACGTCGTCCGCGCCGACGCGCCGCGTCGCCCTCCCCACCCGGCTCCCCCTCAGCGGTCGTAGCGGTAGAAGCCCTGGCCGCTCTTGCGGCCGAGCAGGCCCGCCTTCGTCATCCGCACGAGGCGGGGCGGCGGCGCGAACTTCGGCTCGCGGTACGCGTTCCAGAGCGCCTCGCACACGTGCACGTGCACGTCGATCCCGATCAGGTCGATCAGGGCGAGCGGCCCGATCGGCCAGCCGGTGCCGAGGCGCATGCCCTTGTCGATGTCCTCGGGGCTCGCGGTGCCCTCCTCCAGCACGTTGACCGCGTCGTTCAGGACCGGGATCAGGATCCGGTTGACCACGAAGCCCGGCGTGTCGTCGCAGGCGATCGGGTCCTTGCCGATCCGCTCCGCGAAGGCGTACGCGGTGTCGAACGCGGCCGCTGCGGTGAGCTCCCCGCGGATCACCTCGACGAGGGGCAGCACGGGGGCCGGGTTGAAGAAGTGCATGCCGACGACCCGCTCGGGGTGGGCGAGCGAGGCGGCGATCTCCGTCACCGAGAGGGCGGAGGTGTTCGTCGCGAGCACGGCGTCGTGGGCGACGACGCCCTCGATGCGGCCGAAGAGGTCGTGCTTGACCGCGAGGTCCTCGAACACGGCCTCGATCACGAGGTCGCAGCCCTCGAGCGCGCCGACGTCGTCGGTGGACTCGAGCAGGCCGAGCAGCCGCTCCTTCTCCTCCGCGGTGAGCCGGCCCTTTTCGACGCTGCGCTCCAGCTGCTTCTCGATCATGCCGCGGCCGCGCTCGGCGAGCTCCGGCGTCGACTCGCAGGCGACCGTGGGGACGCCGGCCTGGACGCACAGCTGGGCGATGCCCGAGCCCATCGTGCCGAGCCCGACCACTCCGACCCTCTCGACCGTGCGCGCGCTCCCGGTGCCCACTCGTAGCTCCTCTCGATAGACCGGCGATCCGGCCCGTGCCGGGCGGGATGCCGATTGTTTCAAACGGTTGGAAGGTAGAATATAGGGACGCATGGGCTGGGACCCCCTGAACGAGGAGCAGCGCGAGCTCCGTGAGCTCGTGCGGTCGCTCGCCCGCGACCGCATCGCGCCGCGGGCGGCGGAGATCGACGAGTCGCACGAGTTCCCCTGGGACGTGGTCGAGCTCTTCCGCGAGCACGGGATCTTCGGCCTTTTCTTCGAGGAGGAGGATGGCGGGCTCGGCACCGGCACGCTGCTCTCGCTCGTCGCGATCGAGGAGGTCTCGAAGGTCTGTGCGACGTCGGGCCTGATCCTCGCCGTGCAGGAGCTCGGCTCGCTCGGGCTCAAGCTGGGCGGCTCGGCGGAGCAGCGTGCGCTCTGGCTGCCGCGACTGGCGTCGGGCGAGGCGCTCGCCGCGTACGCGCTGACGGAGGCGGGCTCGGGCTCCGACTCGGCGGCGATGCGCACGACCGCCGTCGCCGACGGCGGCGAGTACGTCCTCAACGGCACCAAGCGGTTCATCACCAACGCAGGCGTGGCGGGCGTGTACACGGTCTTCGCGAAGACCGACCCCGACGCGGGGCACAGCGGCATCTCGGCGTTCCTCGTCGAGGCAGGCACGCCGGGGTTCACGGTCGAGCGGCTCGAGCCGAAGATGGGCATCTCGGGCTCGACGACCGGCGAGCTCGCCTTCGACGACTGCCGCATCCCGGCCGCGAACCGCCTCGGCGCGGAGGGAACCGGCTTCCGGCTCGCGATGCGGATCCTCGACCGCTCCCGCCCCGGCGTCGCGGCCCAGGCGCTCGGGATCGCGCAGGGCGCGACGGACTACGCGCTCGAGTACGCGAAGACGCGCGAGACGATGGGCAAGCCGATCGCGCAGCACCAGCTGATCGCCGCCAAGCTCGCGGACATGGAGACGAAGACCGAGGCGGCCCGCGGGCTGCTCTACCGCTTCGGGCGCATGGTCGACGAGGGCGCCGACGACGCCGAGCTGACGAAGGCGTCCGCGATGGCGAAGCTCTACTGCGGCGACGTCGCGATGGAGGTCACGACCGAGGCCGTGCAGATCCTTGGCGGCTACGGGTACATCAAGGAGTACCCGGTCGAGCGGATGATGCGCGACGCGAAGATCACCCAGATCTACGAGGGCTCGCAGGAGGTGCAGCGCCTCGTGATCGCGCGGGAGATGGTGCGCGAGCAGCGCGCCTTCCTGCTCGCCGGCGTCTGAGCCGCCCGGGGTGGGGCTTCCGCGGTGAGGCTCAGCCTCACCCGCTCCTCAGCCCCGTCAGACCTGCAGGCCGGCGTCCGCGCCCGCGTTGATCGCGCTGACGAAGTCGCCCGGGTGCTCCGCGTCGCCAAGCACGATCACGTCCGGACCCTCGACGAGGGCTGCCAGCGACGCCCCGCGGGGCGTCCAGCCGACCGCGGTCGCCACCCGGTCGACCTCGAGCGATCCCTGCGAGCCGTCGTCCGTGCGCTCGTAGAAGACCGCGTTCGGCTCGATCATCGTCACCTTCGCCTTGGTCAGGATCTCGACCCCCTTCGCCTTCAGGTCGGCGAGCAGGTGGCGGCGGGTGATCAGCTCGATCCCCTGGCCGACGGTCGGCAGCATCTCGACGATCGTCACCTTCGCGCCCGCCGCGACGAGCCACTCGGCCGTCTCGCAGCCGGTCGCGCTGCCGCCGATGACGACGAACCGCTCCCCGGGTGCGACGGTGACGCGGTCGTGGAGGATCTCCTGCGCGTCGGTCACGGTCGGGCCGCCGATGCCGGGGATCGGCGGCACGAGCGGCTCGGCGCCCGTGGCCACGAGCACGACGTCGGGCGCGGCGTCGCGGATCGTCTCGGCGTCGATCTCGTGGCCGGTGTGGATCTCCACCCCGAGTTCGCGCAGGACGCGGGCCTGGTAGTCGCGGAACGTCAGCACCGTGCCCTTGCTCGGCGCCCGTGAGGCGACGTCGAGCTTGCCGCCGAGCTCCGCGTCGCGCTCCCAGATCGACACGTCGTGGCCACGGAGGCGGGCGATCCTGGCGGCCTCCATGCCCGCCGGGCCGCTGCCGACGACCATCACCCGGCGCGGCGTCGCCGCCGGCTCGATCCGCCAGGAGTCCTCGCGGCCGACCTCGGGGTTGACCGCGCAGCGCGCCTGCTTCGCGTTCGCGACGAGATCGACGCAGGCGTTGCACGCGATGCAGGGGCGGATCTCGGCGAGCCTCCCCTCCTGCACCTTGCGCGGGAAGTCCGGGTCGGCGATGAGCGCGCGGCCGACCGCGATCAGGTCGGCGTCGCCGTCGGCGAGCGTCTTCTCGGCGATGGTGGGCTCGTCGAGCCTGCCGACCGCGATCACCGGAACGGTCACGGCTCGCTTGATCGCGGCGGCGAGGGGGACGAGGAAGCCGTGGGGGAGGAACATCGGGCCGATCGTCTGATGGAGTGCGTACCAGTTGCCGGCCGAGACGCTGATGGCGCAGACGCCCGCCTGCTCGAGCAGGCGGCTGACAACCGCCGCGTCTTCGATCTCGAAGCCGCCCTCGGCTCCTTCGGCGCCGCTGATCCGGTACATGATCGGGAACGCGGTTCCGCATCGCGCGCGGATCGCGGCGACGATCTCGAGCGGGAACCGTGCTCGGTTCTCGAGCGAGCCACCGTAGTCGTCGGTGCGGAGGTTCGAGAGCGGCGAGATGAACTCACACGGCAGGTAGCAGTGCGCTCCGTGTATCTCGACGAAGTCGAAGCCGGCTTCCCGCGACACCCACGCGGAGAGCGCGTAGTAGTCGACGAGCGTTGCGATCTCCTCGCGCGTCAGCTCGTGCGGGATCGGCGTGCGTGAGGAGAGCGGCACGGGGGAAGGCGCGGTCGGCTCTCCCAGGAGGGTCTGGCGACCCGGGTGCCAGAGCTGGATCCCGATCGGGATCTCGTACGGCCGCAGTGCCTCGACCAGCCGCCGCAGGCCCGGGACGAACTCCTCGCCGTGCAGGCGGAGCTCCGGCCCGACCCCGTAGGCGTCGGGTGAGACGAGGCTTGCCTCGATCGTGATCATCCCGACCCCGCCCTCGGCGCGGCGGCGGTAGTAGGCGATCGTGGCGTCGTTGCA